>Ga0114930_10002499_pt1 | contig 16576 bp, 8 predicted proteins | sample AnhtaG_FD_87300 | JGI IMG/M metagenome (GOLD analysis project Ga0114930, IMG submission 87300) | Deep subsurface microbial communities from Anholt, Denmark to uncover new lineages of life (NeLLi) - Anholt_01485 metaG | ecosystem: Environmental > Aquatic > Marine > Oceanic > Sediment | place... | reverse complement strand
GCCCGGGCCATGACGCTCTGGTCGTGCTCGATGTCGCGCAACACGTCGAACAGCGGGACGCCCCGGCGGACGGCGTACTCGACGAAATGCTCGAGGGTGACGCTGCCGATGCCGCGCGGCGGGACGTTCAACACGCGCCGCAACGACTCATCGTCGGTCGGATTCACCAACAGACGCAGGTAGCACAGAATGTCCTTGATCTCCTTGCGCTCATAGAACCGTATGCCCCCGACCACCACGTAAGGGATCCCCTTGCGCCGCAACCCCTCCTCGAGCACCCGCGCCTGGGCGTTCGTGCGGTACAAGACCGCGGTCTCGCGGCGCTTGAAGCCGGCACCTTCGAGATCCTTCACCACGAACCTGACCTCGTCCTCAGCGTCTTGCGCGAGATAGAAACGGACGGCGTCGCCCTGCTCTTGGGCCGTCCACAGCGTCTTGCCGAGCCGGTCCTCGTTGTGGGCGACGACCGCGTTGGCCGCGGACAGGATCGGGGCGGTGCTGCGATAGTTCTGTTCGAGGCGAAACACCTGGGCGCCGGGGAAGTCCCGCTCGAAGTCGAGGATATTGCGCAGGTGGGCGCCGCGCCAGGAGTAGATGCTCTGGTCTTCGTCGCCCACGACGAAGAGGTTGCGGTGGGCGGCCGTGAGGTGCTTCGCGATCAGATACTGGGCGCGGTTGGTGTCCTGGTACTCGTCAATGAGCACGTGGCGATAGCGGCGCTGATACTTGCCCAGGACGTCCTCGTGGTTCTCAAACAGGCGAACCAACAGCACGAGCAGGTCGTCGAAGTCCACGGCCGACGCGCGCAGCAAGGCGTCGTGATAGCGCTGCCACAGCTCCCGGCACACGCTCTCCTCCGGACCCTTCGCGGGCGTGTCGAAATCCGGCTGGCCGAGCCCCTGCTTGCGCCGGCTGACCCAGCCCAGCGCCTTGCGCGGCGTCACCTTTGCCTGCCCGGGGGGCAGCTCGCGCACAAGGCGTTTCATCAGCGACAGTTGGTCGTTCTCATCAAAGACGGTGAAGGTCTTGGGCCGGCCCAGACGCTCCATCTCCCGGCGCAGCACGTACAGGCCGAACGCATGAAAGGTCCCGACCCACGCCGCCACCCGGTCCACCTCGAGGTGCGCGGCGACCCGTTCCTTCATCTCGCGCGCGGCCCGGTTCGTGAAAGTGACGGCCAGGAGGCTGCGCGGATCAACGCCCTGTTCCCGGATAAGCCACACGAGGCGCTCGACGATCACCCGGGTCTTACCCGAACCCGCCCCGGCCAAGACCAGAACCGGGCCGTCGCCCGCCGTGACCGCCTTTCGCTGCATTTCGTTGAGCGTCGCCATGCGCAGATCGTCCGTGCTTTCGCATCTCAAGGACGGGCATCCTAAGCCAGACTCGGGCCGATTTCAAGGGCGGTGGCCGGGGCGGTTGGCGGCGGTGTATACTCGGTGCGTTGGCTCGATACGGAACGCGGAGAGGGACGATGAAGATCTGTATGGCCGGGGCGTACGGCCGCATGGGGCGGCGCATTCTCGAGTTGGCCGCCGAGGAAGACGACATCGAGGTCGCGGGCGCCTTCGACGCGCCCTCCGTGGCGGGTTCGCAGGTCATGGTGGGCAGCGCCACGCCGCATCCCCAGGTCGTGGTGATGGCCGATGACCCGGCCGCCCAGGTGGCGAAGGCCGACGTGCTGATCGATTTCACGGTCGCCGAGGCCTGCGTCGGCAACGTCCGGCTGGCCGCGGAGGCCGGGAAGCCGTCGGTGGTGGGCACGACGGGGCTCTCGGACGGCCAGCAAGCGGAACTGGCCGCGCTCGCGGAACGGGTCGCCATCGTGTATGCGCCCAACATGAGCGTCGGCGTCAACCTGCTGTTCAAGTTGACCAGCGAGGTGGCCGCCATCCTCGGTCTCGAATACAACGTCGAGATCACCGAGATTCATCACAGCCTCAAGAAAGACAGCCCCAGCGGCACGGCCGTGCGGCTCGCCGAGCAGGCCGCCCAGGCACTCGGCCTGAACTACGGCAAAGACGCCAAGCACGGGCGCCAAGGGATCGTCGGGGAGCGGCCCGAGCGGCAGATTGGCGTCCATTCGTTGCGCGGCGGCGACGTGGTGGGCGAGCACACCGTGAGCTTCATCGGCAACGGCGAGCGGCTCGAACTGACCCACAAGGCCCACAGCCGCGACAACTTCGCCCGCGGCGCGCTCCGCGCTGCTCACTTCGTCCTCGCCGCGGCGCCGGGGCTGTACGACATGCAGGACGTGTTGGGCCTGAAGTAACCGGCGCTGAACCGCACGCGCGTCGCGCCTATGCCCCCCAGATCCGCGGCATCCAGAGCGGCTCCTTGCCCATTTCGGCCCAGAAGAAGCGCAGCAGCAACTCCGACTTCAACGCCTGATACGCCGGGTCATCCCATCGGTTGTAGATCTCGCCGGGGTCTTCTTCGAGGTCGAAAAGCTCGCCGTATTCCTGGTTGTAGTAGACGGTGAGCTTGTAGCGCTGGTCGACGAATGTCTTGGCGTGAATCGTCGTGGGCTCGTGGCGGTTCTCGCATACGATATGGTCGCGCGCACGCGCCGCCTCTCCGAACCACACCGCGCTCTGGTCCACGCCCACCATGGGCCGCGGCACGGGGATGCCGCACACGTTCAGGAAGGTGGTCGGCAGGTCCACCAATGACTGGAGGGCGTCGCACTGCCGGCCCGCGGGCGCCCGCCCGGGCCACCGCACCAGGAACGGCAGCTTGATCATGTCCTCGTAGTGGAAGGCCCCCTTGGCGATGAGCCCGTGGTGGCCGTAGAAATGCCCATGGTCCGTGGTGAACACGACCAGCGTGTCCTCGGCCAGCCCGAGCGCGTCCAGCTTGTCGAGGATCCGGCCGATGTACTTGTCCATCAGGCTGATCATGCCGTAGTAGCAGGCGATGTCCTTGGCCAACTCGCCCCGATCGTGAAGGTGCGAATGGAAACCATGCAGCCCCTGACCGGACTCGCGGTACGGCGAGAAGTCCGGCCGCTCCTGTTGCGTCAGTTGGAAATGGGGCGGGTTCTTGTCGTGTTCGCCGGGCGTGACCGACGGCACCGTCACCGCGTCCGGGTCGTACATCGTGTCCCACGGCTCCGGCGCGAGGTACTGGGGGTGCGGGTCGAAGAAGCTGGCCCACAAGAAGAACGGCTCGTCGTTCCGCTTGAACTGCTCGAGCAGCCCGTTCGTCTCCTCGGCGATCCACGTGTCGTAGTGGTACGCCTCCGGGATAGGCCACTTGCGGTGCGTCTTCGGGTCCATGTTCCCGGTCGGCGGCACGAAGTAGTCGCGCCAGTTCGTGCAGCCTTTGGCCTCCATCCACAGCGCGTAGTGCTGGCCCACGTGGGCCTCGCTCGTGTGGTTGCGGGCGAGCTCGACGCGCTCGAATCCATAGAAAGGCCCGTGGAATTCCCGCCAGAATTCGAGGTCCTGCATGATGGGATACGATTCGAGCGACGGGAATTCCTCGGTCCCGCGCAGCGGCTGGAAGTGGGCCTTGCCGACCAGCGCCGTGCGGTATCCGTGCGCCTGGAAGTCCTCGCCCACCGTGTGCTCGCTTTCCGGCAGCTTGGTCCCGAGCGCCCACGCCCCGTGCTGGCTCGGGTACTTGCCCGTGACGATCGAGGAACGCGACGGCGTGCACGTCGGGTTCGTGCAATAGGTCCGCGTGAACGTCGTACCCTCTCGCACCAGCCGATCCAGGTTCGGCGTCGAGACCTCCGGATTGAATGCGCCCATCGTGTTCCAATGCTGTTGGTCGCTCATGATCATGAGAATGTTGGGTCGCTTCATAGGGAATAACCTCCGGATACCACTCGGTTGGCCAGGCTATCGTATCATTTCGTGGCCGCGTTGTGGATGGTTGCGGCATATCGTGCGTTGACAGCCCATGCCGGCGCACCTACAATGCCGGAACACCCGCGTGCGGGACCCTAAGCAGAATCTCACGTAGAGGCACGGGGATGAATCGGCGTACGTTTATCAAGCAGGCGGCCGGGACGGCCGGCGCGGCGTCTATCGCGTCGGTTGTCGCCGCAAACGAATCGAGGCCGGGACCACAAGTCACGGCCCAAGAGGACACGGGACACAGAAGCGCCATGAAGCCCATCGAACACCTGCTATTGTTCATCCACCCGCCGGTGACGTATTCGTATCACAAGCTGCTCCGGCCGGCGCCCGAGATCGCCGCCAACTGCCGGCGCATACTCGCGTCCAAGGCGTCGGAGGCAACCACGGCGGTGTGTATCATCCAGAGCAGCCGCGGCGACCAGCCCCTCGTCGATGCCGGCCAGGAACACTTCGGCGACCGCTGCATCGTCGACCCCTCCGATAACTCGGACGCCACCAAGGTCCTGCTGGTAGGCGACCTCGAGCGCGCATTCAGCAAACGGGGCAACCACGGCGAGTGGAACGTCTACGAGCTGTGGAGCTCGAACAACGCGCGAAGGTGGGTGGAAGGGCTGAAAAAGGAGCTTGCGAAGCGCGGATTTGCCTTCGACGCCGAGGACCTTTCGATGGAAACGTTCGGGAGTTGGTCGGGATGCCACCATAAGTACTCGAATTTCATGGCGGCCTATCTCGGCATGTCGCGCCCGGCCACGCTCCATGCCGAAACCGACCTGTGCACGCACAAAGGGTTCCCGATGGACGTGGCCGAGTTCATCAAATGCGTCCCCCTCGACCGAGACGTGCTCTTGTTCCTGTTTCGACGCACCGATGGGTGCCCGATGGCCCAGTTCTGGGACGGACGCCGCCCGGTGTGGGAACGGCCCCACACCGCGACCGTCACCATCGATCCCGGCAAGGTCGAGCTGTTCAACTTCTCGCCCAATTCGCTCATCCAGGTCGACGGGGTCTGCCGGAAACTCAGCGACGGGTTCGTGGCCGACGTCGGGGACGGCTGTCACTCCGCGTTCACCACGGTAGTCGGCACGAGTCCGGGCGAGGCCGACCTCGAGGCATTCCGCGCGGCCCTGGCCAACACAGTGATCGCCCCGCGGGAAGGTCCGCCCGGCGTGTCCTACGCGGTCGAAGTATAGCGCTCGAAGCTGTTTGGCCCGTCATGGCGGCAGCGCCGTTCTCATGGTTGGGCTCGAGAGTGAGGGTTCAGGTGGTCAAGAGCGATCCACGAAGGGCGCGAAGGGGTACGAAAGAGCCGGAATGTCGTGGCCAGATGGTTGCGGCGGCGCGAAACAAGGGGGATTTGGTTGACGGAGGGGCGAATAGTTCGCGGTTTTAGTATTGTGCATAGATGATGGGCGGGGTGGACGGGGTGGACGGGGATGGACGGGGATGGACGGATTGACACGCGGCGGTCACGTCGCGGCTGCTTTGGCCCGCTGGAATCAAGTGTGGTATCCCCGGAAGTGGGGCGGAAGAACCTCGAAAAGCGCTTAATAAGGTGTCCGTCCTTTTATTTATTATTTTTCGTTTGACAGGGCAGCCAGTTTGCTGTAGTCTCAAAGCCGTCAAGCGAGGCTATCGTCGCCAGCGCGCAGGAAGCCTGCGGGCGAGCGAAGCCCGTGCCACGGTGATGAAGAAGAAGGGAGGCCGCGAGCCATGGCATCCAAGACCGTTCTGCAGTCCCTGCTTGATATCGCCGGCCAGTTCGTAGTTGACCAGAAAAACGACTGGGACCACGACGGCTGGGAAGCGCTTCTGACGAAGGTGGCCGCGAAGGGCGTGATTATCAACGATGAGTCCAAGCGCCACCTCGGCAACATCCTCGAGTCCTGCAAGTACTTGTACGGCGTGGGCGGCGCCGAGCCACTGAAAAAGAAAGCGGCCGCCAAGCCCAAGGCCCGCGCCAAGAAGACCTCCTGAAAACGTATTCGCCGGAGCATGCCGGCGACGCGCATGGCGTGACCGCTGGGGCGTTTCGCCGTGTCATTGCGAGCGAAGCGAAGCAATCTCCCTTGGCCTGAGGGGATTGCTTCGCTTCGCTCGCAATGACACTGGGGGTGCGGGCCAAAGGCGTGAAAGAGGTGCTACGCGTCGCGCTCAGCCAATCGGCGCAGGATGTCCCAGTAGGCCCCGCGTTCGCCGTTCTGAATGGCTTGCGCCAACACCGAATTGTCGTTGTAGTTGTAATTGCCGTCGACCTGGCTCGGGTCGGCGTGCAGGAACAGCGGGTCGCCCTCGACCAGCGACGAGACGTAGGCGTGGATGCCCTCGCCAAGTGCCGCGTCGACGTAGAAGATGGGGCGTAGGAAATCGTCGTTGTCCGTGACGGCCCCGTGCAGGTGGGGGTTCGACGCCAGCGGGCCTTGGGCGCGTATCGTCTGCGCCAGGATGGTGTTGGGATAGACGCGGACCCCGCACGAAAGGCCCACGCGGTCGGGGGCGAGGCCGCGCACAAACTCGATCGCGTGGGCGATGGATTGGCGGGTCTCGCCAGGGCTGCCGAACAACATGTCGAGCATCACGGTCAATCCCGCTTCCCGGCACGACCGCACGGCGTGTGCGACGTCGTCCGGAGTATGGTTGCGGCCGAGGCGGCGCAGCATGGGCGCGTCCGAGTGGTCGGCGCCGAAGTTGATGCCCACGCAACCGGCGCGCGCCATGGCCTGGGCCAGTTCGAGGTCGAAGGGGTAGGGGCTCGCATAGGTGTACCACCGCAGCCGCGCCCCCACTCCGGTGGCCGCCAGAGCTTCACACACCGCCCGTGCGTGCTCGGGCGGGACGTTGAACTCGCTGTCGCACAGGTGGAACACGTCGATGCCCTGCTCGAGGAGATCGCAGAACTCCTCGACCACGCTGGCGGGCGGGCGTACGCGGACGGGGCGGCCTTTGGCCATCGGCTCCATGCAGTAGACGCATTGTCCGTTGCAGCCGCGCTTGGTTTCGATGCCGGCCTGGCCGCCCTGCTGGAAGTAGCGCCGGTTGTCCACGAAACGGCGCGATGGGGTCGGCATGGAGGCGAGGTCGTAGGGCTGGGGCGGGGTGAGCGCGATCTCGCCGCCAGCCGCGCGGAAGACGGCCCCCGGTACGCCGGCCACGCCATCGCCGGAGACGATGCGGTCGACGAGGGCGGGCACGGCCGGCTCGCCGTCGCCCACGACGCCATAAGCGGCCCCGGTGAAGCGCAGGATCTCGCGCGGCGCGGTCGAGAACCCGACGCCCCCGAGAATGACGGGGCTTTCGGTCAGGGCGCCGATATGGCGCACCATCTCGGCCGTGGTTTCGAGCACGAAGTCCTGGCTTGCGAAGTAGGCGTCGTCGATATTGCGCACGGTCATGACCGTTGCCACGGGGGACGCGTCGCGCAGGGCGTCCGTCAGGGCCGGCCGCCAGTCCTCGGCGAAGGTCAGGTCGCACAGCACCGGCTCGTACCCGCTCTGTGCGAGTGCCGAGGCGACGTATTCGAGCCCGATGGGCGCAATCGGCGGCCGCATCAGGTTCGGGTTCACCATCAGGACGGCATGACGTGTCATGGGCCTGGTTCTCTACTCCGCTTCGATTTCGAGTTCAACGCCGAACACCTCTTCGAAAAGTCCCTTCTTGCGCGTGCCGGCCCAGACGTCCGTGGGATTCGAGTGGCGCTGTTTGACGAACAGCCGCAGGCGCTTTCCGTGGCGCTCGACGCGCAGCGATGCCGCCGAGTCCACGTGCGAGCGGTCCAGGCCGTCGGCGACCCGCAGCAGCGCGGCCATGCGCGTGACCGTCGACTGCGCGGCCGGGTCGAGGTCGCGGTACACCTTGTGGGACGGGTCCGGCGGGGCCTTGCGATGGTAGCGGGCCACACACGCGATGATCTTCAACTCCGGGCGCGAGAATCCCTTCAGCTTCGAGGCGAGGATCAGGTCCCGCGACCCCTTGTGGTGTTGCCACGGCCGGTTCTCGTAGCCCGTGTCATGCATCAGCGCGGCGGCCTCGAGGAGCACGCGGTCGCGGTCGCTCAAGCCGTGTAGGTCGCGGGTGGCGTCGAACAGCGCGAGGCTGTTCCGGCACACCTGGAGGGCGTGGTCGAACTCCGGGTCATGCTTGCGCGCAAACGCCTCCGCCGCGGCCACTCCCGTATCCTCCGAGCGCTCACTCATCACCGCCTTACCTCTCCCTCCCCCACTCCGTGCATCGCGCCGCCTTTCCCCTCCTCACTCCGCCACCGACATATCGAGGTCAATGAACTGGCCACCCACGGTCTGATGGCAATGCACGGCGATATAGTTCCAGGCGTCCGGCCGAAACAGCGCCTTCTGCTCCTTCGTCAGGACGATCCGCTCGTAGTCCCCCACGTACCCCTTCCGTTCGAGCAACAGCGACCCGTTCACGTAGACTTCCGCGTCCTCATCGTGATGCAGGAACACCACGACGGCCTTCTTGTGGACGTCCTCGGGCGCCAAGACCTTGGTCCGCAACCAGATGTCGGCCGAGTCCCAGCGCGTGCCGATGCGCGCGCCGGGCGTGCCGTCCGTACCGAAGCCGCCGGGTTTCTTTTGCCACCGGCGGTCGTCGAAGTCCGGCTGATACCAGTCATCCCCCGGCTCCTCTGTCGTGTACCGCCACAGATGGCCCTCCGGCCCGCGCCGGATCACCGTCTCGAACCGGTCCACGTAGGCATTCATCACCACCGCTTCGCCCTCGGGTTTCGACGACCCGGACTCGAGGGAGAACACCAGCGTCGGGTTGGCCGGCCACGCCCCCATGCGATCGCCGAACAGCGCGAGCCCGCCGCAATGGGCCGCGTCCGCCTTCACCTCGAAGCGCAACGTGACCTCCCGGTTTCCTTTGAGGGCCTCCTGCAACGCCGTCCACGCCTGGCCCGTGATGGGCGCGTCCACCAGCGCGCCGCTCGAGCCGTGGTGGAACCGGGCGACGTGGGAGAGCACGCCCCGCGCGTCCGCGAAGTCGTTCTCGATTGTGACGGTCTGGAAGGGAATCCCGTTCAGCGAGAGCGTCACGTCCGACGGCCATTTCTTGCCGTCCGTCTGGGGGTAATCGACAGGCTTGACGCGGTCGGGCCAGTCCAGGCGCTCATTGCCGGCCTTGGCGCCGATCTCCGCGACCAGACGGCACCCGGCTACCTTCTTGGGCTTGAGGGCGCGCGGGAGCCGCAACTGATACTCGAGGTAGTAGGCGTTATGGCCGTAGACCTTGCTCGCGGGTTCAGGCTGCATCAGCGGGGGCTGGTCCGGCGTGAATCCGGAGAAGCTGTCGACCGGAAACGAGACGGCGTATTGGTCGGGCGCCGCCCACGTGGCGCCGCCGCGCACGTCCAGGACGCAGTAGTTGGCCGCGATGCGCCGGCCGTCGTGGACCACCTCGGCTACGACGTTCATCAGGCCCGAGGCGCCGGGCACGTCGATCTCGAACGCGCCCTGCGGCGTCACGCGGTAGGGGACGGCGTCGACGTCGCGTTCCACGGGCTTGATCCACGTGTGCCAGGCCACGCCGTCCACCGTCTGTCCGTCCACGGACAGGCGCAGTCGCAGCCCGCTGCGGTCGGACCAATGGCTCAGCAGGACCGGCACGCTCACGTGCGACCCCGCATCCACTTCCTGATACGGCGGGCAATCCAGCACGGGGAACTCGTCGCCCTGCAAGTCGGCCAGCGTGATCCCGACCGGGTAGTGGTACTCCTTTGGCGATCGGTCGTAGTTCATGAAGCCGTTGTGTTCCCACTCGATGTCCTCGAGCTCGGTGTACACGTAGCCCACGCTCTTCTCGTACTTGCGCAGCAGGTTCGTGAGATGCAGGAACACCCACGAGATGTCGCGATCGCCGCTGCCGGCGCTGACCCCGCCGTACTCCGAATTCATCAGCGGCGCCGTGTCCTGCTGCCATCCCTCGGCGTAGTTGAAGTCCGAACCGGGGAACGTCTTCTCGATGACGTCGGCGATATGCTTGGCCGCGGCCCGCCAATCCTCGATGTAGAAGTGCCACGAGTTGATGTCGGTCACCGTGTGGTCAAGGCGGCACGGCGAGTTATCCTCGACCAAGCGGGTCGGGTCCAGTTGCTTGGTGAGCCAATACATGTCGCGGACCCACTCCTGGGTCTCTCGGTCGTAGCCGCCGTCGGCGATGCCCCACGTCTCATTGAAATCGCACCATGCGATGATGGACGGGTGGTTGAAGTCCCGTGCGACGGCCCCGCGCAACGTCTCCTCCCAGAGCTTGCGCGAGCGGGGCGTCTTTCGCGCGAAGTTGGGCATGTCGCACATCAGCATGACGCCGAGCTTGTCCGCCCAATACAGCGCGCGCGGTTCGTCCACCTTGATGTGGATGCGTATGAAGTTGAGCCCGAAGTCCCTGGCCTTGGCGTAGTCGTTGCGCAGGTAGTCGTCGTCCGGGTGCGTGTACACGCCGTCCGGGTTGAAGGATTGGTGCAGGGCGCCCCGCAAGTAGATGGGCTTGTCGTTCAGGAGGATGTACTCGTGCCCGGCGTCGCCGTAGCGGCCTCGCGAGACCTTGCGCATCCCGAAGTAGGTGTGCACCGTGTCCACGGGCCCGTTGTCGTCCTCGAGCGTGATCCGCGTCTGATACAGCGTGGGCGAGTCCGGCGACCACAGCTTGGGCGAGGGAACCGGCAGGGTTACCTCGAGGGCATTGGGGCCTTCGTCGCAGGTGATGGGTTCGCGCACCTCGAGGCGCTGGTCATCTGCGGCCGCTTCGACGTGCAGCGTGTAGGCGCCGGGGGCGGCGGCCGCCACGACGCACGCGAACGTGGCCTGCTCGGCGTCGACGTTCGGGGTCACGTGGGCCTGCTGAAGGTAGGACGGCCCGCGAAACTCGAGGTACACGGTCTGCCAGATGCCGCCGCTCGGGGTGTACCAGCCGGTCTGTTTGCCCGTCGGCGTTTCCCGGTCCGTCACGTCGTAGGCCCGCACGGTCACGCGCGCCGTCTGGCCGGGCGCCACCAGGTCGGTGAGTTCGACGTCGAAAGGCACGTAGCCGCCTTCGTGTTCCGTCACGAGCCCGCCGTTCACCCACACAGTGGCCAGCCAGTCCACTGCACCGAACACCAGAAACACCCGCCGGCCCGCGGCCGCCTTCGGCACGGTCACGTCGCGCTGGTACCAAGCGGCCCCCTGATAGGCCGTGTCGCCGATGCCCGACAGCGTGCTCTGCCAGGGAAACGGTACCTGGATCGTCTTCGAGAACTCGTGGCGCCGGTGCCATTCCTCCCGCAGGCCGACGTCGTCCGGGTCGAAGTCGAAGGACCACGTACCGTTGACCACCACGTACGGACGCGCCCAATCCGGCCGTGGATGGGCGGCCAACTCGTCGGCGGACAAATCCAAGGCCCCAGGCGCCACCAGCGTCATTGCGCATAATATGCTCATCATTCGCACGCCTCCCGGCAAGTTGCCGTCGCAATATGCACCCATCCTCGAGGAATTGACCCGCAGTGTAGCAGACCCGATCCAAGCCGGCAAAAGGTGCGGCCGCACTCCAAATGGCGCCGAACACGCGACCGTGGTGGCTAACGCCCCAGGGCTGGGACTGCTGAGATGAAGATGAAGATGAAGAGGGAGATGAAGATGAAGATGAAGAGGGGAACGGGTATGCTGCATGGGAGTTGACGCATATGTTGGCCAAGGAGGCTGGGCCGATGGAGAAGGTCCGTTACGAAGAGATGCTCCCTCACGAGATCGTGGCGCGACGGAAGCGGTTCCCGGCGGCCTTCATCGGGCTGGGCGGGCTCGAGTGGCACGGCGAACACCTCGCGGTCGGCAACGACGCGCTCAAGGCGGAGAAGCTGTGCGAGTTGGCCGCGGCGCGTTCGGGCGGGTTCGCGTTTCCCACGCTGTGGTACGGCGAACCGCGCGAACGCCACCTGCTCGAGACCGACTACGATGAAGACGGGCGTGTGGCCAAGGCGATGAAGTTCAAGAAGCGGAAGTTCTCGGGCGCCTACTTCGGCAAGACCCCCGAAGCCCAAGTCGCCTTCTACGAGGAACTGCTCTATCACGTCCTGGTGCAGTTGAACACGCTCGAGATGAAGGCCGTCTGCCTGCTGTGCGGGCATTACCCGCTGCACGCCTGGGCGTCCGCTGCCTGCCGCCGATTCAACGCCGAATTCAAGGACACGCGGGCCTTTGCCGGCATCGAGTTTCACTACCCCCCGAAGAGCAAACACGTGGGCGGCGACCACGCCGCCAAGTGGGAGACCTCGTACCTGTGGTATCTCAGGCCGGACTGCGTCGATATGAGCGTGTTTCGCGGCCGGGAAGACGAGCCCCTTATCGGCGTCCATGGCGAGGATCCCAGGACCGAGGCGGGCATCGAGATCGGCCGCAAGGGGGTCAACCTGATCGTGGACGGCATGGTGCGCAAGGCCGAGCAACTTCTGCGCGAGGTCGGGCATTAAGAGAGCGAACCACTTCTCCTCGAGAGCCGTACGACTCACCGGCCGCGGCACTGGCGCCGCGAACAGCCACCGTGAGAAGCGGGTCGACACCTTCGTTGCGCGCGCCCGCGGTGCACGTTGGCGCTCAATCTCAACCGGGAGATCTGCCATGTCTGCCAGCGACTTCCCGACCACCCGCCACACCGGCCGGACGCATCGCGTACTATGCGCCAAAGCCGCGCTGCTGGCGGCTCTGGCCTTGGCCGCCGTCCTCAACCCAGCGGTCGCCCAACAAGACCCACTCGAGTTCCTGAACGTCGTGGGCGCCGTGCCGCTGGAAGGCGACCCGCTCACCAATCAGATCGTGCTGTTCTTTGACAAACCGATCGCCTTGCCCGCGGATGCCGACGGGAAACAGCCGGCGCCCCTGACCATCGAACCGAAGCTGCGCGGCACAGCCCGCATCGGCCCCAACTTCGTGGCCTACGCCATCACGGCCGACCTGAAGAACATGACGCACATCGTCGAGGTCACGCTGAACCCGAGGCTGCAATCTGCGGACGGCCGGCCCCTGAACCCGGAGCACCAGAAACTCCGGTTCCCGACGTTCCGATTCGAGATCCAGCGCTTGTGGGTCATCGACAGCACGCCCGAGCAGCGCGTCATCGGCCTGCTCTTTCCGGTACCTGTGGCCTTGGCCGATCTCAAAGCCCACCTGACGGTCACGGGTCCCAATGGGGACGTTCTGCCTTTCCAGCTTCAGCCGGGCGAAAACACCCGGGTGTTCCGGCTGCTCCTTCATGGCGACGCGGACTCGAACGCGTCGATCACGCTGGCCAAGGGACTCGAAACGGTTGAGGGTGAAATTCGCGTGGTAGCGGACCACACCTACGGCCCGCAGCGGATCGAGGCCTTGATCGTGAAGTCGATCCAATGGCGCGAGTTCCAGGCGTACCGGCAGGAGGTCACCATCGAGTTCACGAAATCCGTGGACGCTGACGAACTGAATCGCTGCCTTAGCATCACGGACGTGGCCACGCAGGAGCTTGTTGGCTACGAACCGCGTCGAGGGTACGCCGGGCCCCGCCACCGCGTCGGCTTGAGCGTGCGCAAACAGGCCCCCCTCGAACTCCTGTTCACCATCAGCCAGGGGCTGCGCGCGTCCGATGACACCGTCCTCGCCTCCGAGTACACCCAGACCCTCAAGCGGGCGGGCGCGCCGTTGCGCATCGAGCGCCACTGGTGGCATCGGGACTGGGGCCGGTCGGCGCAGAAGGACGGTCTCATTCTGCAGCTCCGCCTCAGCAGTCACGTTGTGCCCGAGGCCCTGAAAGGGCACCTCGAGTTCGACCCGCCCGTCGAGAACCTCCGCGTCGAGTCCCCCTACAGCGGCAACTTCCAAGTCTACGGGGACTGGAACTCCCGGCACCGGTACGAACTGAAGATCACCCCCGGCCTCAAGGATGAGTCGGGCGGTGTGTTGGAGAACGCGCTGACGATTCACATCAAGACCGAAGACGTGCCCGCCTACGCCGGCTTTGAGCCCGAAGGCGAGTACTACTTCCCGCGGCGCAGCGGCGCCCCCCTGCGGCTGGTGACACGCAACGCCGACCACGTGAAGGTGACGCTGTACCGCCTGTTCGCGTCCAACATCTGCGTCGCCCTCAAGGACATGGCCGACGGCCGGCCGGGCTGGAACTTCAACCAGGCCTGGTGTGAGCAGCTCGGGGCCACCGACGTGTCGGTCAGCGGCCCGCGCGACCGCCAAGTGCGGACGCCCATCGATCTCGAGGGGCTGTTTCCTGCGGACAAGCGCGGCGTGTTCTGTCTCGCCGCGCGTGCCGAGCGGGCGGGCTCGTCCACCAAACTCGTCCTCTGGACCGATATCGGGGCGCTCGCCCATTGGCAGGACGATCAACTCGTCCTGTTCACCCACGATCTGGTCAGCCTGGCACCCGTAGACCTCGCGAAGGTGACCGTCTACTCGTACAAGAACCAGGCCCTGGGCACCGGCAACACGGACGCTCAGGGCATTGCGCGGCTCGGCCCGTTCGACACCGCATTCGGCACGCCGCGCGTGGCCGTGATCGAGCGCGGCGACGACTACACCTTCCTCGAACTTAGGCCCCGCAACGAAGGCAAGGACCCGGAGTTGGCCCGGCTACCCCCCTACGACGCCCAGGGATACGACGCCTTCATCTATGCCGACCGCGACCTGTACCGGCCCGGCGCGACGGTCCACGCCTATTGGCTGGTGCGCACCAACGGCGGCGACGCCCTGGCCGACGTCCCCCTGCTGGTCAAGGTCATCAAGCCCAACGGCCGCGACCTGCTGTCCCAGGCCGCCGTCCTGTCGCCGCTCGGCACGGGCGGCCTCGACGTCGCCACGAAAAAGGTCTACGCCACCGGCCGCTACACCGTCCAGCTTCTCGTTCCCGGCAACGACACCGTCATCGGCTCGTACGCCTTCAGTCTCGAGGACTTCGTCCCCAATCGCATCAAGGCCGCCGTGAAACTCGCCCCGGAGCCCTGGCGATCGGGCGCGGAATACGCCATCCACGTCAACGCCCAGCACCTGTTCGGCGCGCCCGCGGCCGGCCGCACCTGCGAGGCGGTGGTCGTGCTCGAGCGCCGCGCCGCCGCCTTCGAGCAATGGCCGGAGTTCCACTTCGGCAACGACTCGGAGTTCATCCCTGAGCCCGTCGAGTGCGGCCAACTCAAGACCGACGCCAACGGGGACGCGGCGTTCAGCTTCGCCTACCACGCGCCGGCAAAGGCCACCTTCCCGATGACGGCGCGCGTCATCGGGCGCGTGTTCGAGTTGGGCGGCCGGCCGGTCGTCGCCAAGGCCGAGACCGCCCTGTTCCCTTCGGACGTGTGCCTCGGCGTCAATACCGTCTCGCCGGCCGAGGGCGAGGGCATCGAGGTGCAGGCGGCTGCCGTCACGCCCGACGGTGCGCCCGCGGCGCTGGACAAGCTGAGCGTTACCCTCGAACGGCAGGTCTGGAACTACTACGTGCGGCGGTACCGGAGCAACTACGAATCCAAGTGGTCCGAGTCCTTCGAGCCCATCGAGACCCGGGAAGTGCCCTTGACCGACGGCCGAGGAAGCACCCTCTTCACCCCGGCCGGGTATGGCTACTACCGCGTCCGGGTTCACTCCGACCAGACGCCCCAGTACAGCACCCGGTCCTTCTACTCGTACCGCGGCCGCTGCCACGCCGTCCAGGACGCGCGTCCCAGCCTCATCAAGATCGCCCTCGACAAGGAGTCGTACAGGGTCGGGGACCGCGCCGAGATCCGGATCGAATCCCCCTTTGACGGCCAAGGCATCGTCGTTGTCCAGGGCGAGCGGATCCAGGAGATCATCCCCGTCGACGTCAAGGACGAAGTGGGCGTGGCCCACCTCACCCTCGGCCCCGAGCAATGCCCCAACGTCTGGGTCGAGGCCACCGTCATCCACACCGTCCAGACCGACCGCGCGCAGGTCTACCCGTTCTCGAGCTTCGCCATGGCCAACGTCAAGGTCGAGGACCCCAAGCGCGGCCTCGCCGTCACGCTGCCGGCGCTCCCCGAGGAGATCCGGCCCGCGTCCGAGGCCCGGTTCGAGGTCGAGGTGCGGGACGCCGCGGGCAATCCGGTCGAGGCCGAGCTGACCCTGGCCGCGGTGGACGAGGGCATCCACGCCATCACGCTGTACGAAAGCCCGGACCCCTACGCCTGGCTCTTTCGCCCACGCAGGCCGGACTTCCGCCGCGCCCACTACTACGACAAGGTCGCCTACGATTTCGAGAAGGCCGAGGCCGGCGGCGACGGCCTGCGGCGCGGGCTCGACAAGCACGTACCGACCATCGACGAGAACTGGATCCGACCCGTGGCACTGTGGTCGGGCACGGTCCGCACGGACGCCGACGGGCGCGCCGCCGTGGTCATGGCCGTGCCCGAGTTCACGGGCCAATTGCGCCTCGACGCCGTGGCCTGCACCGATGCCGCCCTGGGCGCCCGGAGCGCCAAGGTCTTTGTCCGCCGGCCCTACATGCTGCGCACCAGCCTGCCCCGCTTCCTGCTGCCGGGCGACGCGGTGCAGTGCCGCGCCACTGTATTCAACCAGACCGGCGTCGCGTGCCGGGCCGAGGTCCGTTGGGCCTTCGAGGGCGCCATCCAGGCCGGCGCCGGCAGTAAAGTGACGGACGTGCCGGCCCACGGCGAACAGAGCTTTCTGGCCGATTTCGCGGCCGGCCGCGTCGTGGGGCAGGGGGCCATCCGCTGG
>Ga0114930_10002498_pt1 | contig 16583 bp, 13 predicted proteins | sample AnhtaG_FD_87300 | JGI IMG/M metagenome (GOLD analysis project Ga0114930, IMG submission 87300) | Deep subsurface microbial communities from Anholt, Denmark to uncover new lineages of life (NeLLi) - Anholt_01485 metaG | ecosystem: Environmental > Aquatic > Marine > Oceanic > Sediment | place... | reverse complement strand
GTCGGTGAAATACACGTGGTCGGCGACCTCGCGCGCGAAGCCCATTTCGTGCGTGACGATGGCGCAGGTCATGCCCTCCTCCGCCAGTTCCCGGATCGTCACCAGCACGTCCTTCACCGTCTCGGGGTCGAGCGCGGCGGTCACCTCGTCGAACAGCATGATCTCGGGGTTCATCGCGAGCGACCGGGCGATGGCGACGCGCTGCTGCTGGCCGCCCGACAACTCGCCGGGATAGGAATCCTCCTTGCCCTCGAGCCGCACCTTGGCGATCAGGCGGCGCGCCCGCGCCTCCACTTCCGTCCTGTCCTGCTTCAGCACGTGGACCGGCGCCATCATCACGTTCTGGAGCGCCGTCTTGTGCGGGAACAGGTTGTATTGCTGGAACACCATGCCGACCTTGCGGCGCAGCTTGAGCTTGTCGAGCTTGGGGTCGTTGACCTCCTGCCCGTCCACCACGATCGAGCCGCGGTCGATCGGCACCAAGGCGTTGACGCAGCGCAACAGCGTGGACTTGCCCGATCCCGACGGCCCGATGACGCAGATCACCTCGCCCTTGGCGACGTCGAGCGACACGCCCTTCAGCACCTCGGTCGTGCCAAACGACTTGTGCACTTCGGCGATGTGGATGAGCGGGGCCTGGGTCCGCAGGACGTGGCCGGCGGGGCTCATATGCGGGCACTCACTTGACGGCGAAGCGTTTCTCGAGCGCCACCGTGACGCGCGAGATCGGGTAGCAATAAACGAAGAACCACAGCAGCAGCCAGCCATACATCGGCACCAAGAGCTCGTTGCGCGCTTCCGAGGCCAGCGCGTCGCCGGTCAGGTTCATCGCCTCGTCCACCCCGACGATCGAGCACAGCGGCGTGGCGACCGTCAGGATCGCATAGAGGTTCATCCAGGGCGGCGTCATGCGCTTCACGCATTGCGGCAGGATGATCATCCACAGGATCTGGCGGCGCGTGAACGCCAGCGCGTCCGACGCCTCCCATTGGCCGTAGGGAATCGACCTGATCGCGCCGCGCACCAGTTCCGATACGTTCGCCATCACCGGCAGGGAGAGGCCGACTGTGGCCTTGATCCAGCCGGGAATCGGGATGATCGTGGTCCCGATGACGATCTCGAACGGCAGCAGCAGCATGCAGTAGAACAGCAGCACCAGCCACGGCGAGTTGCGGAAGAACTGCGTGGTGAGCCACGAGCCCGCACGCACCGGCGGCAACAGCGAAATCTGGCAGATGCCGAGCGGCGCGCCCAACGCCGTGCCGATGGCCATCGCGAGAAAGCTGATGGCGATGTTAAGCGCGAAGCCCTGCGACAGAAGCGGCGTCCATTTCCAGATCGTCGCCGCGATCGAAGGCTGGCCCGCGCCGGTCTGCGCCTCGGCGATGCCGACGGACAGCGCGAACGCCGCCGCCAGCACCAGGCCCCAGCGCGCGGACGGCGCCAGCACCGGTTCCGCCAGCCGCACCCCCAGCCGGAACGGGCGCAACACCGGCAGGTCCGTCGCCTGCGGAATCGCGCCGCTCACGACACGTAGCCGGGCACGCGCAGCGCCCGCTCCCACTTGTGCATCGTGTACACCACCACGCCAACCAACGACACATAGACCACCAGCAGCACGTTCATCATCTCCGGCACATTCACTTCGTCGGACCAGATCTGGTTGGCGACGTACAGCATTTCCGGCACGGCGATGGCGTAGGAGATCGTGGTGGTCTTCACCAGGTTGACCAGGTTGTTGTTGAGCGCCGGCAGACTGATGCGGAATGCCAGCGGCAACAGGATGAACACGTAGGCGCGCAGGCGGCTGTAGCCGAGCGCCTCGGCCGCCTCCATGGTTTCCTTCGGCACCGCCTCGATCCCGGCGCGGAAGATCTCGACGTTGAACGCGCCCGCATAGAACGAAAGGCAGATCACGGCCCAGACGAAGTTCGAGACCAGCGCGACGCGCAGTCCCTCGGGCGTCATGTACGAGAGGTAATAGCCGAGGGCGAAATAGAAGAAATAGAGCTGAACCAGCGGCGGCGTGTTGCGGAAGAACTGAATGTAGCCCTGCACCGCCAAGCGCGGCAGCCGCGAGCGCGAGCCCTGGAGCCACGCGCCCGCCACGCCGATGACGACGCTCAACAGCAAGCACACGGCCTGGAGCCGCACGGAGGTCAGGAAACCGTTGAAGAACCGCCAGCGGTCGAAAGAATCATACAGAATCGTGAGCTTGATGCCGGTGGCACCGTGGAGCCACCGGAACCATTCCCACAGCGGCGTCAAATCCATCGCCAGATCTCAACAAGACGCCGCCCCTCTCCCGGGCACGGGAGAGGGGCGCGCGATGCTCGGTGCCTCCCGGCCGTCCGAAATCAGCTCTTCGCCTTCTTCGCCTCCTCATGCATCTTCTTGAGGTAGGCCGAGGCGGGGATCTTCCACTTCTTCTCCAGCTCGATCAGCCGGCCCGACTTGTGCCAATCCTTGATCATCTGCGACATGAACTTGCCCCACGGGCCTTCGCGCTCCTCCAGCCGCACGGCCAGGCCCCACGGCTCTTCCATGATCGTGGGCAGCACCATCTCGTAGTCCTTCCACTTGGCGTCGGCCAGCCGTTCGGCGAAAGCGGTGTCGTCGTACACCCAGCCGATGCAGTTGCCCTGCAACAACGCGGTTTCGACCTCGGCCTGGCCCTTGAACGAAATGAAGTCGGCGCCGTACTGCTCGGCTACCGGCTTGTTGTACCAGGCGCCCTGGATGCCGCAGACCTTCTTTCCCTTGAGCTGTTCCCACTTCTTGAGGCCGGCCTTCTTCGCCGACAGCACGTTGACGCCCGAGGCGTAGTACAAGGGCTCGATGATGCCGACGACCGTGCGGCGGTCGGGCTTGTCGTTCATGGTGGCGATCATCAGGTCGATCTTGCCCTGTTGCAGGAATTGCATCCGGTTCGACGACACGACCGGCTCGATCTGCAACTTGACGCCCAGCTTCTTCGCCACGTCCGCCGCCATGTCGGGCTCGAAGCCCACGATGGCGCCCGAAGGATCGCGGAAGCCGAACGGCTTGTAGTCGGCCTTCGAGCCGACCACGATCACGCCGCGCTGCTTGATCTTGTCCAGCGTCTGCGCGGCGGCGGGCCCACCGACGAGCGCGATGGCCGCCAGCGCGAACACGCCCAATCCCAGCAAGCGTTTCGTCATTTGCTTCTCCCCATTGTCGTGCTGCCCGGTAGTCTCCCCGGGACATGAGATCAAGTCCCGTTCGGATTTGAGCATAGGTCGAGGGCGCCGGGCAACCGGCGCCGCCCCAACCGCAACGCATGGCCCCTATCCCGCCGTCAGGACGTCGCGCACCAAGAGCGCCAGTCCATCCAATCCCTTGACTGCGTCCTTCAGCCGCGCCCTGGCGGCGCGGCCGAGGCGCGCGAGTTCGACCCGCGTACTCGGCTTGGCGCCCGCGGCAATGTCCGCGAGCTGCTGCGCCAGCATGAATCCCAGCAGCGTCTCCTGCACCTGGCGCAGGCGGTCTGCTTCGTCCGCGGGCACGGCGCCGCCCTGGGCGGCGGCGTTGAGGCGCACCGCGGTCGCGGTATCGGCGACCCCGCGCTTGAGCGCCACGACCCGCGCGAACGCCGTCAGCGGCAGCAACCCGCCCCGCTTCAAGTCCACGCGCCCGCCTTCGGTTCTGAGCTGCCCGAAATAGCCGACCGCCGAGCCTGCGTCCTCGACGTTCTTGGCCAGCATTCGCAGGAACGGCGGCGAGCTTGCCGCGGCGGCCAGCGCATCGCGCCTGAGTTCGTCGGCCAGGGCGGCGTCCCCGCGGGCGCGGCGAAAGTCGTAGAAGATGTCGACATTGAGCAGGCTTTGGCCTTCCGGCTTGGCGATCCAACGCGCGATCTGCTCGCGCCAGCCCCGCACGGAGCGGCGGAACTCCGGCCGCGACGCCATCACGCCGCCCTTGCAATACGGGATTCCCACCGCATTCAGCGTGTCGGAAACGCGCTTTCCCAGTTCCGCGAACCAGCGGTCCGCCGCCTCGCCGCCGTCGTGAACGATCGCGTTGTCCTGGTCGGCCGCAAGCAGGCTCTCACCCCGGCCGCCGGAGCCTAGGACCAGCAACGCGTACCGCGCGGGCGGCGCCCCCCAACCCTCCCCGGCCATCTCGGCCTCGGCCAGCTCCGCGGCGCGGGCGGTGGTGTCGCGCAGCACCTGGCTGATGACCCCCGCGATCTTCAGGGCCGAAACCTCGTCCTCCGACAGCGCCCGGGCCAGCGCCGGCAGGGCGTTCTGCACCGCCTTCAGCGCCGACGCGTCGGGCGCGGTCGCGACCGCATCGCCAAGCGCCAGCGCCTTGCCGGCGCGCAGCTTCAACAGGGCGCGCGACGACACGACGCCCACCACGCGCCCCGCGCCGTCGACCGCGGCGAGGTGGCGGAAGCCCAGGCGCTCCATCCGGCCCATCGCGACATAGAGCAGCGCGTTCTCCGGCACGCCCGCGACCGGCGCGGACATGATGTCGCCCACGTTCAGCGCCAGCGCGGCCGCGCCGGCGCGCGCGACCGCGTTCATGATGTCGCGTTCGCTGACGATGCCGGCCGCAAGACCGGGCGCGCCGCCTTCGACCAGCAGCGCCCCGATCTTGAGCTTGCGCATGCGCTCCGCCGCCGCCTGCACCGTGGCGCTGGGCGCGATGAATTGCGGCGGCGCGCCCATGATCGCGCGCACGCGGTGGCGATAGGGAAAGCTGTCGAGGCGCTCCACCCCCCCGGTCGCAGCCCCCGGCTGCGGGACTTCCGCCATCCCGGCTCCTCCGATGCCGCACCATAGGCCGGCCGCGGCGGGCCCGCCAAGCTAGACCGGGGCGACGTCGAAGCTTTGCGGCTTTTCGCCGCGCTCCGCGCGTTCCCGCATCGCCTCGTAGGCACTTTCGATTCCGCGCCGGAACCGGTCGGTGTCGAACAGCGCGCAAGTCTCCCGGCCGCGCCAAAGCTTCGCCCGGGTCGCCGCCAACAGTTCGCCGTCGCTCGCCAGCTTCGCCGCCAGCACCTCGTATTCCTCAAGCGAAGCGGCCGCGAGTTCCGGCAACTCGGCGGCGAACAGGAGGCTTGCTGCGACGCGGCCGGCGAAGGCGTTGCCCAGGCAGGTCACGATGGGCAATCCCGCCCACAGCGCGTCGCTGGCGGTGGTATGGGCGTTGCAGGGTAACGTATCGAGAAACAGATCCGCGAGGCGGTGCCGCGCCAGATGGTCTTCGGCAGCGAGCCGGGGCGCGAACACCAGCCGCGCCGGTGCTATGCCCCGCGCCTCGGCTTCGCGCCGCAGATTCGCCTCGCAGGCGGCATTGCCGCGCAGCAGCCACAGCACGCTGCCCGGAGTTTGCGCCAGCAGCCGCATCCAGACATCGAACACGGGCGGGGTTATCTTGTAGCTGCTGTTGAACGAGCAGAACACGAAGCCCCGCTCCGGCAGGCCCGCCTCGACGCGCGTCGGCGCATGCTCGCCGATCCGCCGCTTGTCGTCGTTCGCCTGGTAACAGCCGGGCAGCCGCACCACACGTTCCGCATAGAACCGGATGTGCGCGTCGGGAATCACCGTGCGGTCGGCCAGGACGTAGTCGATGGACTCCGTTCCCATGGTACCGGGGAAGCCGAGATAGCTGACCTGCACCGGCGCCGGCCGGTGGCCGAGAATTCGGCTGCGCGCGTCCTTGGTGAATCCCTTCAGGTCGACCGCGATGTCGACCTCCATCTCCCGGATCAGCCGGGCGACCGCCAGGTCGTCCATCGCGCGCACGTCGATGAATCGACCGAAGGCCGCCGTCAGGCGCGCGCGTGTCGCATCCCGCTCGTCAGGGCCGAAGGAGATCGCGGTGGTTTCGAACCGCGCCCGGTCGTGCCGCTCGAACAGGCCGGCGGCGAGGTATGCGGTCGCATGGCCGTGGAAATCGGCCGACAGATAGGCCACCCGGATTTTTCGGTGGCGATAGCGTCGCCCTTGCCACAGCGGCGCCGCTGCGGGCGGGCACTTGTCGCGCGCCCAAGTGCGCGCACAGGCAAGCTGGTCCTCGGCCGAGTCCGACAGCGCCAGGAACGGAAAGGGATGCGCCGCGGGCCTGCCCCCGCGCACGTCCTCGGCAAGCCGGCGCGCATCCGCTTCGAAATGCCGCCAGTCGCAGCAATACATGCGCGCATGAGCCAGCGCGCCGGCGGCGTAGGCGGCAGTCGGGTCGATCGCCAGCATGCGCTCGAAATCCGCCGCGGCGAGGTCGTGGCGGTTGGCGTCGGCATGGGCCAGGCCCAGATTGCCGTGCGCCTCCGCGAAACCGGGCCTCGCCGCCACGGCGCGTCCGTAGCTCGCGATCGCCTCGCCCAGCCGGCCGAGGGCCTTCAGCACCACGCCGCGATTGTTCCACGCCTCGGCGTGGCCGGGCCTCAGCGCCACCGTCCGGTCGAAGCCCGCCAGCGCCTCGGGCAGCCGGTTGAGCCCGCGCAGCAGGTTCGCGCGCCGGAATGCGGCATCGGCATGGTTGGGACGCAGCGCCAGGACCCGGTCGTAGCTCGCGACCGCGTCCTGGGGCCGGCCGAGCTCGGCCAGCACATGTCCGCGACTGAAATGAGCCGCGGCGAAGGCGGGGTTGATCTCGACCGCCCGCGCAATGGCGCGCTCGCCTTCGGCAAGCCGCCCGCGCCGCGCCTCGATCAGGCCGAGGAGGTGCAGCCCGTCGATGTTGTCGGGCCCGCGCGCAAGCGCTCCTTGCACAAGTTCCAGCGCGGCCCGCAGGTCTCCTGCGCGAAACGCCGTTAAGGCGCGCTCCAGGGCCTCGGGCTGAGAGATGGTTGCATCGGCCATGGTCGCGCCGCGTGGTCCCTTGCCGGGCGCCGGGCCACCGGCGCTTGGCGCTGTGATGCGCCCGAAATAGGATATGCTGTAGGTGTGGGACCTTGCTAGCGCGGAAGCCGGCCGCACCCGTTAACGAAGCCGGCCGACGCATGGCCTTTTGCGCTGCTTGCCGGTCCCGGGGGAAGGAGGCGTCGCCATGGCGCGCTCGGTGCTGGTGGTCGACGACGAGCCGAACATCGTGCTGTCGCTGGAATTCCTGATGCGGCAGGCGGGCTACGACGTGCGCGTGGCGCGCGACGGCGAAACCGCGCTGAAGGCGATCGAGGAAGACCCGCCCGCGTTGGTGCTCTTGGACGTGATGATGCCCAAGCGCGACGGGTTCGACGTGTGCCAGGCGATCCGCGCCAATCCGAAATGGAACGGGGTGCGCGTGGTGCTGCTGACCGCCAAGGGCCGCGACATTGAGCGCGAAAAAGGCATGGCGCTGGGCGCCGACGACTACATCACCAAGCCCTTCTCCACGCGCGACGTGATGCAGAAGGTCAAGCAAATGCTGCCGCCGGGCGGCTGAGCGGTGTGACGCGCATGCGCTGGCGCCGGCTCATGCTGCTGTTCCTGGCTGCGGGCGGATCCACCTTGGCCCTGTCGGTCGGCTTGTACGCGCTTACGATCCTGGCGATCGGCGGCGACGCCGAAGCGCGACGCGTGGCGATCGGCAACGCCTCGATGGGCGCGATCGTGGTGGCGGCCGGCTTCGGCGCGTTGTGGTGGCGGCTGACGGCCGACCTGAGGCGGCGCACCGCGGCGCTGGCGGAAGAGACCCAGTTGATCGCGCGGGCCAATCCGCGCCATACCCTGGATCCGGCGCATTACGTCGAGTTGGGGCCGGTTCCCGCGGCCGTCAACGAGTTGGCGGCGAAACTGCGCGACGCGCGCGAGGAATCCGACCGGCGCGCCACGCGCTCGACGCATCAGATCGCCGAGCAGAAGGCCTGGCTGGAAGCGATCCTCAGCGATCTCAGCGAGGGCGTGGTGGTATGCAACATGAACCACCAGGTGCTGCTGTACAACCAAGCCGCCTTGAAGCTGCTGCACGTCTCGGGCGAGCTTGGCCTCGGCCGCTCCCTGTTCAACCTGGTGACGCGCCAACCCGTGCTGCATGCCCTGGAGCTGCTGACGTTTCGCCTGCGCACCCAGGGACCGCCATCCGCCGACCTCGCCACGGTGCCGGTGGTGTGCGCATCCAGCGATGCGAAGGCCCTGTTGCGCGCGCGCACGGGGCTGATCCTGGACGAAAAGCGCGACCCGACGGGCTATGTGCTGACCTTCTCGGACGTGACGCAGGAGATCGCGACGCTCGGCAAGCGCGACGCGCTGCTCAACGCCGCGACCGAGGGCATGCGCGCGCCCCTGGCCAATCTGCGCGCGGCGGTGGAGACCGTCGCCGCCTACCCGTCGATGCCCGCCGAACAGCGCGCTTCGTTCGACCAGGTGATCGTGCGCGAGAGCAACGCGTTGAGCGAAAAGCTGGAGCAAATCGCCACGGGGTACCGGGAACTCGTAGCCGGAAGCTGGCCGATGGCGCCGATCTATTCGCTGGACCTGCAGAACTGCGTGGTGCAGCGCGCCAGCGAGGATCGCGGCGTGTCGCTGGTGGGCTTGCCCGTCTGGTTCTACGGCGACAGTTACGGGCTGATGCTGGCGTTGACCGCGCTCCTCGGCCATGTCCGCCGGCACGTGGGCGGCGGCGCGATCGACCTGTGCACGGTGCCGGGCCAGAAGCGGCACTACATCGACTTCGCGTGGGACGGCGCGCCGATCCCTTCGGGGGAAGTCGACCGGTGGATGGCCGACCCGCTCGACCCCGGGAGCGGGCTGACGCTGCGCGACGTGCTCGACCGCCACCGCAGCGAACTGTGGAGCCAGCCCCTCGGCGCCGGCCGCGCGATTTTGCGACTGCCGATATCGGCGGCCGAGCAGCCCGGCCCGGTCGGCGAGCCCGACCGCCTGCCCGCGCGGCCCGAGTTCTACGACTTCTCGCTGATGCACCAGGCGCTGCCGACCGCGGCGCTGGGCGACCGGCCGCTGAAGGCGCTGAGCTACGTGGTGTTCGACACCGAAACCACCGGCCTCAACGCCGCCCAGGGCGACGAGATCGTGCAGATCGCGGGCGTGCGCATCGTCAACGGGCGCATCCTGACCGGCGAGACGTTCGAGCGCGTCGTCGATCCGGGCCGGCCGATCCCGCCGGCGTCGGTGACGTTCCACGGCATCACTGACGCGATGGTCAAGGGCAAGCCGCCGATCCAGGTGGTGCTGCCGCAGTTCCGGGGCTTCGTGGCGGACAGCGTATTGGTGGCGCACAACGCGGCGTTCGACTTGAGCTTCCTGAAGCCCAAAGAGCAGGAATCGGGCGTGGCGCTCGGCAATCCCGTGCTCGACAGCCAGCTGCTGGCCGCGCACGTGTTTGAGAACATCGACGACAACTCGCTGGACGGTCTCGCACATCGCCTGGGCATCGAAATCGCGGGTCGGCACACCGCGCTCGGCGACGCGATGATGACGGCAGCCGTATTCCTGCGCCTGGTCGAATTGCTTGAAACGCGCGGCGTGCATACGCTGAACCAGGCGATCGAGTTGAGCAACGTGGCGGTCGAACTGCGCCGGCACGCGGCGCGGCAGTAGGGCGGCAGGGGCGGAAGGGGGACGGCGATGCAGGCTGGTTTGCGCGGCGAGCGACTGGTGGCGCTGTTCATCCTGGCGGCCGTCGCCTTCCATCCGCCGATCCTCAATCTGTTTGCGGTAGGCACGACCGTTCTCGGCTGGCCGTTCTTGTACCTCTATGTGTTCGCGGCCTGGGCCGTGGTGATCGCGCTGACCGCCCTGATCACCGGCCGCGCGAAAGAGCCGTCGCCGGAGCGCGGCGGCGACGCCAAGCCGGCGCCGGAACGCGAGGGCTGAGCCATGTTGCAGCCGGCTATCATCCTGGGCACCGCGTTCGGGTACCTGTGCCTGCTGTTCGCCATCGCGTACTGGGGCGACAAGCGCGCCGACCGCGGCCGCAGCGTGGTGAACAACCCATACATCTACGCGCTGTCGATCGCGGTTTATTGCACGGCCTGGACGTTCTACGGCAGCGTCGGCCGGGCCGCGTCCAGCGGCATCGACTTCCTGACGATCTATCTCGGCCCCACGCTGGTGTTCGTGCTCGGTTGGTTCCTGTTGCGCAAGATTCTGCGCATCAGCAAGGCCAACCGCATCACCACCATCGCCGACTTCATATCGGCGCGCTACGGCAAAAGCCAACTTCTAGGCGGGCTCGTGACCGTGATCGCGGTGGTGGGGATCGTGCCCTACATCTCGCTGCAGTTGAAGGGCGTGTCGACCAGCTTCAACGTGCTGATCCACTATCCGGCGATCGCGATGCCGAGCGCGGTCTCGACCGTGCCGCTGTTCCAGGACACGGCGCTGTATGTGGCGCTGGTGCTGGCGGCTTTTTCGATCCTGTTCGGCACGCGCCATATCGACGCCAGCGAGCATCACGAAGGCATGGTGGCGGCGATCGCGTTCGAATCGGTGGTCAAGCTGGTCGCATTCCTTAGCGTCGGCGCGTTCGTGGTGTTCGGCCTTCACGGCGGATTCGGGCCGCTGTTCGCCCGCGCCATGGAGGCGCCGACCCTGGCGCCGCTGTTGACTGCAAGCCCGGCAAGCGTATTCGGCAACTGGATGACGCTGATGATCCTGTCCATGGCGGCGATCGTGTGCCTGCCGCGGCAATGGCAGGTGACCGTGGTGGAAAACACCGACGAAAAGCACCTCGACAAGGCGGTGTGGCTGTTCCCGCTGTACCTGCTGCTGATCAACGTGTTCGTGCTGCCGATCGCGCTCGCGGGCCTGATGGAATTCCCGAACGGCCAGGCCGACAGCGACACCTTCGTGCTGGCGGTGCCGATGGCCGCGCGCGCGGAGGGTGTTGCGCTGTTCGCTTTCATCGGCGGCCTGTCGGCGGCGACCGGCATGGTGATCGTCGAAACCGTGGCGCTCAGCACCATGATGAGCAACGACCTGGTGATGCCGGTGCTCCTGCGCCTGAAATGGCTGCGCCTGGCGGAGCGCACGGACCTGAGCCGCCTGCTGCTCGGCATCCGGCGCGGCAGCATCGTCGGCGTGCTGCTGCTGAGCTACCTCTATTTCCGGCTGATCGGCGAGTCGTACGCCCTGGTCACGATCGGGCTCGTGTCGTTCGCCGCCGCCGCACAATTCGCGCCCGCGATCATCGGCGGCATCTTCTGGCGCGGCGGCAACCGCTGGGGCGCGCTGAGCGGCCTCGCCGCGGGATTCCTGATGTGGGGCTATACGCTGCTCTTGCCCAGTTTCGTCAAGTCGGGGTGGCTCGTGGAAAGCATCCTGACCCAAGGTCCGGCCGGCCTGTGGCTGCTGCGCCCGCAATCCCTGTTCGGGCTGGCCGGACTCGATCCGCTGTCGCACGCGCTGTTCTGGACCATGCTGGTCAATGTCGGCGTCTATGTCGGCGTGTCGCTGCTGACGCATCAGTCCGCGATGGAGCGGATCCAGGCCACCGCGTTCGTCGACGTGTTCCGTCGCGCCGAAAGCCAGCGGCAGTTCTGGCGCGGCACGGCCACGGTGTCGGACCTGGAATCGCTCCTGGGGCGGTTCATCGGCGCGACGCGAACCCGGCAGGCGTTCGTCGAGTACGCGGAGCGCCGGGGCCTGAACCCGGGCAAGATGCGCGAGGCCGACGCCGAGCTGGTCAACTACGCCGAGCGGCTGCTGGCTGGCGCCATCGGCACCGCCTCGGCCCGCGTGATGATCGCTTCGGTCGCCAAGGGCGACGTCGTCGGCCTCGACGAGGTGATGAAAATCCTCGACGAAGCCTCGCAGATCATCGAGTACAGCCGGCAGCTCGAGCAGAAATCGCGGGAATTGGAGGTGGCCACCGGCGAGCTGCGCGCGGCAAACGAGCGGCTGAAGGAGCTGGACCGGATGAAGGACGACTTCATCTCGACCGTCAGCCACGAACTGCGAACGCCGCTCACCTCGATCCGCTCGTTCAGCGAAATCCTGTTCGACAACCCAGGGCTCGATCTCGAGCAGCGGCGCGAGTTCTTGGGCGTCATCGTCAAGGAATCCGAGCGCCTGACGCGCCTGATCAACCAAATCCTGGACCTGGCCAAGATGGAGGCCGGGCGCATGGATTGGCAGATCGCCGAGTTGAAGCTGAAGGACGTCGTGGCCGACGCGCTCGCGGCCGCCAGCGGCATCTTCGCGGAGCGCGGCATCCATCCCGAAGTCAAGGTGCCGGACGACCTGCCGCTGGTGGAGTACGACCGCGACCGCCTGGTGCAGGTGATCGTCAACCTGCTCAGCAATGCCGCCAAGTTCTGCGACCGCGAACGCGGCTGGGTCGGCGTCGAGGCGGCCAGCGACGGCGATGCCGTCAGGGTCAGCGTAGCCGACAACGGCCCGGGCGTGCCCGCCGCCGATCAGCCCAGGATCTTCGAGCGCTTCCAGCAGGCCGGCAACACGATGACGGACAAGCCGCAGGGCACGGGCCTGGGCCTGGCGATCTGCCGGCAGATCGTCGAGCGGTTCGGCGGACGCATCTGGGTCGACAACCGGTCGGGCAGGGGTGCGGTGTTCTCGTTCCTGATCCCGATCCGCCGCGCGGCCCAGGCCGCGCAATAGGGCCGTCGCCCCCGCTTACGCGCGGTCGTCGCCGCGCCCGCGGGCGGCCTGCACCGGCGGGCACGGCACCGACCCCCAGGAGCAATAGACGCAGCATTGGCCGGCTTTCGCCCGTATTTCCTTGCCACAAGCCGGGCAGTCGAGCGCGATGCGGCAGGAATTCTCCTCCATCCGCGCCTCGTGCGGCCGGCTGCAATGCGGACAAGTGATGGTCGAGACCAGGACCGGCGTCATGCGCCCTCCCCGCGGCGGCTACACCGCCTGTCCCATAAGGTCGAGTTGCGCGCGCTTGCGCAGGCGGTCGATGGCCCTCAGCGAATCGGCGAGCAAGTCGCGTTCCTGCTCCGTCAGCGACTTGAGCTCGACATGCGGCCCCGGCGGGTTGCCCGTGCGTATGTCCGCGGCCTGCTGGCGCAGCAACAGAAACACGATGTGATGGTATGCGGCGTCCAGCGCGTCCGCGTCGGCGCGGCTGAAGACCCCGCGGGCGGTCAATTCCTCGATCCGCCTCAGGGTTCCCGTCGCCTCGACCCCGGCCGCAAGCGCCAGAACGCGCGCACACGCCACCATCGGCAGCAGGCCGCGAATCTTCAGCTCGACCCGCCCGCGGTGAATCGAGTTTTCGCCCTCGCTCACCAAGCGCCCGAAAATGCCAAGCGCCACGCTGCCGGACGTGTCGTCGCGCGCCATCGCGGTCAACAGCGACCGGTTGCGCCGCGCCAGCGCCGTCACGTATCCGCGCAGATCGGCGGCCATCGCCGCGTCGCCGAGGATCGGCTGAAAGTCGAAAAAGATGTCGGCCATCAGCGTGGCCCCGACCGACCGGCGCTCGGCCCAGCCGTCCATCTGGCGGTGCCACTGCGGCAAAGTCTTGCGCCAGGACGGGTTGGTGGCCATCACGTTGCCTTCGCAGAACGGGATGCCGACGGCATCGAGATCGCGGGTCATCCGTTCGGCCAATTCGACGAAGAATCGGTCGATCGCCGCGTGCGCGTCGTCGGGGTAGTCGCTGAGGATGAAGCCGTTGTCCTGGTCGGGGTCCAGGTTGTTCTCGCCGCGCCCGGTGGAGCCCATCACCAGTACGCAGAACGGCACCGGGGGGGCGCCCCAGCCGGACTCGCCCATCGCCTCAAGCGCCCGATCGATCACGCGGCGATGGATGTCGCGGTTGATGTCGCTGAGAAAGGACTGGATTTCTGGCGCCGGCACGCCGTCGGCCAGCATTTCTTCCACCACCTCGGCCTCGGCCGCTTTCACCGCGCCGAGGCCGGCCACCGATCCGTCGCGCGCGAGCCGCTCCATGCGGCCCACCACCGCGCCCGCTGCGGTCGCCAGCGCGTCGTCCAGCGCCAGAAATCCGGCCGGCAGCCCCGCCTGGTCGACGACGAGCAGGTGGCCGAGGCGTTGGCGGCGCATCCGGGCCACGGCCTGGTATAGCGGCTCGCGCGCCCCGACGCTCGGCACCTGGCGCGACATCACCGCCTCCACCGGCATGCCGGCCGGCACCTGGAAGGCGATGCGGCGCGTGACGTCCTGGTCGGTCAGCATGCCCACGGCGCGGCCGGCGGCGTCGACGATCAGCGCGCAAGGCGCCGCCAACGCGGCCATCCGCGCCACGGCCGCGGCGCATTCGGTGCCGAGCGGCAACGCCAGCGGCGGCGGCCGCATGGCGTCCGCGACGACTTGGCGGAACACGGCGGTGGAACCGGTCATGCCCGTCCCCGCATGCGTGATGGGCGTCCCAATGCCAGGGTACGGACAAGTCTACCCCCGGCGACGGGGCCGGGGCAAAGCCGCTTCAGCCCGCCGCGCCGTCCCGGTCGGCGGTGCCGGCCGCCATGCCGCGCGCGAGCTCCCCCGGGTCGATCTCGCGGCGCATCCGGTCGGATAGGGCGACGAACTGAAATTGAACCGCGGCGGTCACGACCTCCTCGTCGAGTTCGCGATGGCTGGCATGGAACGGCAGCACGTCGAACAGGCGCCGGGCGGCGGGGGCCGCGATCTCGGCCAGCTTCGGCAGCGGCTCGCTGCGAGCCCAACGCAGCCGTTCCGGCAGTTGTCCCACCAAGTCGGACCAGCCCTGGGGGCGGTGAGTTGGTAGGGGATGGCCGGCAAGAATCTTGTCCACAATTCCTACCAAACACGCCTCGATCCGCTCCCCCGGCGCGCCGGCCTCGATCAACTGGCGCTGGGCTAGGGCAGAAACCACCATCAGCATGGCCGCATATCCCTCCCAACGACACACCGCCAGGGCCTCCCGATAGGTATTTTCCTCAGTCAGCGCGTAGTGGCCGACCCCGGCCTTGCCCCGGCAATAGTCGTCGGCGCATTTCTGCGCGATAAACGCCGCATGGCGGTCGATGAACGCGGCGAGGCCGTCCACGGTCGCGACGCGCCGCGACCCGGCAGGTATAAATTGTTTCAGCCACCCAAGCATGCGATTTGTGCGTCCCCGAGCCTTCAGCCGTGTTGTCTCAATGCCCCTATAATGTTATCAAATCTGCACGCCTGGGGGAGGCGGTGTCCGTGAGGTTTGGGGGGCTTTTCGCTCTTCCAAGGTCTCCGTCCCTGCCCTGGCCGTCGATTTCAGTGGGCACAAAAAAATAATTACTGCCCACGCGCGCGTAGGAGAGGGGACGTTTAATGGCACAGCTTACCAGAGAACAACGGGATGCCTATTGGGCGAAGACATCCCGGCTGATGTGGACCATCATGGCATTGTGGGTCTTATTCAGTTTCGTCGTCCATTTCTTCGCCGTTCAGCTCAACAACATCGTCATTGCCGGCTTCCCGCTCGGCTTCTACATGGCCGCGCAGGGTTCGCTGATCGCCTACGTCGTTCTGTGCTTCTGGAACGCTTCGGCCCAGAACAAGATCGACGAGGAATTCGGCGTGGCGGAAGACTGATGCGGCGGGGGGAAAACAATCATGGCCTATAGACTTTCCGGTGGCTTCGTAAACAATCTCGGCAAGATTTACGGCGGCTATACCGGCGGCTTCGTCGCCTTCACCATTCTGCTCGCGATCCTCGAGCAGATGGGCTTGCCGAACAAGATCATCGGCTACGCCTTCGTGTTCCTGACCATCGGCGTGTATGCCTACATCGGCATCCTGTCGCGCACGATGGATCTCTCGGAATACTACGTGGCCGGCCGCGTGGTGCCGCCGTTCTACAACGGCATGGCCACGGGCGCCGACTGGATGAGCGCGGCCTCGTTCATCTCGATGGCGGGCGGTCTCTACCTCGGCGGCTACAACGCGATCGGTTACGTGCTGGGCTGGACCGGCGGCTACGTGCTGGTCGGCGTCCTGCTGGCGCCATACCTCCGGAAATTCGGCCAGTTCACGGTGCCCGATTTCCTGGGCGTAAGGTACGAAGGCAACACGGCGCGCATCTGCGGCGTGATCGTGCTGTTCTGCGCGTCGTTCACCTATATCGTCGCGCAGACCTTCGGCATCGGCATCATCACCTCCAGATTCCTCGGCATCCCGTTCGAGATCGCGATCTTCGTCGGGCTGCTGGGCATCCTGGTGTGCTCGATGCTGGGCGGCATGCGCGCGGTGACCTGGACCCAGGTGGCGCAATACATCATCCTGATCATCGCCTACCTGACCCCGGTGGTGTGGCTGTCCACCAAGAAATACGGACTGCCGATCCCCGAGCTGACCTACGGCCAGGCGCTGCAGCAGATTTCGTCGCTGGAAAAAACCCTGGGCATCGTGAAGCCGCACATCAGCGCCTTCACCGACGCCAAGGGCCAGTTCAGCTGGGTGGAGTTCAACAACTTCTGGGCGTTGTGCCTGTGCCTGATGGTCGGCACCGCGTCCCTGCCGCACATCCTGATGCGGTACTTCACCACGCCGAACGTGCGCGACGCCCGGCAATCGGTGGGTTGGAGCATCTTCTTCATCTTCCTGCTCTACTTCACCGCCCCGGCCTATGCCGCGTTCGCCAAGCTCGAGGTCTACTCGGCCGTGATCGGCAAGCCGATCGCCAGCCTGCCCGTTTGGGTGCAGAACTGGTCGCAGGTCGGCGGTCTGTTGACGATCAAGGAC
>Ga0114930_10002497_pt1 | contig 16591 bp, 12 predicted proteins | sample AnhtaG_FD_87300 | JGI IMG/M metagenome (GOLD analysis project Ga0114930, IMG submission 87300) | Deep subsurface microbial communities from Anholt, Denmark to uncover new lineages of life (NeLLi) - Anholt_01485 metaG | ecosystem: Environmental > Aquatic > Marine > Oceanic > Sediment | place... | reverse complement strand
TGGCGAGGAAGACCGAGATGAAGGTGTACGCGCTGGACATCAACGTGTGGTCGATGAGGCTCCTGGGCGTGCTCGTGGATGAGGCAGGCCTGACCGGGCGAGTGATCCCGGTCGAGGGCGACGCGCAGGACATGCCTTTCAGGGAGAACTTCGCCGACTTCATCTTCAGCCGCGGCTGCATCCCCTTCTGGCCCGATCAGGTGCAGGGACTCAAGGAGTGCTACCGGATTCTGAAGCCGGGCGGCGTCGGCTACATCGGCCACGGAGGCTTCGGTCGTCTTCTGGACCCGGAGATCCGAGCGCAGTTGGTGAAATGGCGGCTGGAGCGCTTCGAGAAGAAAAAGCCCGAGGGCTGGAGCGGCCCCGGCGACCGGCTGCCCGAGCTCGCGAGAAAAGCCGGCATTAAGAAGTACCGGCTCATCAAGGAGCCCCAGGTCGGCTGGTGGCTGGAGATACGCAAGTAGCGGCCGCCCAAACCAGACGCCAACAGCGTTCAGGTAACCCGATACGCTCACTCATCCCCCGATCAAAGCGCACTGTCTCAGCCCATTGACAGCTCGTGCAAATGCCGCTACATTGAGTGAGCGCTCACTCAATACAGGTGCATTGCCATGCCCCGCAAACGGTCCAGGATACCGGACAGCAAGGCGACGATCACCGAAGCCGCGCTCAAAGTCTTCGCCACCTATGGCTTCGACGCCGGCACCATACGCCAGATCGCGACTGAAGCCGGCGTGGCTGAGGGACTCATCTACCACTACTTCGACAGCAAGGAAGCCCTCCTGGATGCCGTGATCCAGGAGCGCTCGATTCTGCCGTGGCTGGCACAGCCGGGGGCTCTTTCCGAGACGCTCCCCGTTGAGGTCGCCCTGCGCGAATTCGTCGCCGAAGGGCTCGCCCGCATGGCGCGGAATGCCGACGTCTTCGCCGTCGTTTGGTCGCAAATGGCCACGAACCCGCGCCTCGCGGAACGCGTGGCCCGGATCGTTCGCGAGGTCACGGACCGCCTCGCCGGCTATCTGGACAGGAAGATAGCCAGGGGCGAACTGCGGCCGGTAGATACCACGGTGGCAGCCCGCATAGTTGCCGGTTCTATGGTCCTGTTCACTCTGTCCCAGTATCGCCTCTCGCCCCCCCTTAAGCACCTCTCGCCCGACGACTACGCGGACGGGTTGATCGATGTGTTGGTGAACGGGTTGGCGTCGAGAACGGCCGACACGAAACACCAGGAGCTGACCAGCGAGCGAGGAGGCGGCGATATTGAGTGAGCGTTCATTCAGGATCATCGCAGTCGCTGCGTTATTCCACCTCTGGTCAGCCACCTCCGCGCGGACACAACAGGCCGATAGGCTCTCGCTCGCCGACGCTCTCGCCTATGCGCTAGACTACAACCCACAGATGGCCGCCGCGGTCGCGCGGACTGACCGGGCCGGCGCCGACGTCGCCTTGGCGCGATCGGGCACGGAAGCGGTGTTCACGCTTGGGGCATCAGGGCGTCTCCAGGGGCCGCTGCAGGAGTTCGCGATTCCTGTCGGTGAGGGGCGTACCATCAATATCAACCGGGCGCTGCAGGGCAGCTTGAGCGCCGGTGTTGTGTGGCCGCTGTGGACGGGGGGGCGGGTGGCCGCCGCCACTGGAGCGGCACGTGCTCAGTTCGATGCCGCCGAGGCCGATCTCCAGCAGGCTACCGAACAGCTTCTGTATGAGGTTGGTATCGCGTACTACCGAGTGCTCAGTGCGCGGAGCGCGCGAGCGGAGGCCCAGGCCGCCCTGAAGCGCACCGAGGAAAACCTGCGAGCGGCGCAGGTGATCCGCACGGCCGGCGCCCTCACCGGTGCAACGCTCTCTGGGGCTGCGGCCGCCCATCGGCGGGATGAGCAGGCATTGGCGGCAGCGGAAAGTGGCATTGTGGATGCAGAGCAGGAGTTCAACAGATTGCTCGGTCGGGAACTGCACGCGCATGTCGAGCTCGTCGATGAGCCGATTGCACTTGACGCCCCGCAGGATTCCGCTGAAGCAACCAGTATCGCTCTCGCCACGCGGCCGGAGCTGCTCGCCCTCGAGTACCGCCGCGAGGCGGCGCGGAAAGCCATTGCCCAGGCGAGGGCCCAGCGCCGGCCAATCATCAGCACTATGGCCGAGGCAGCACTGCAATCTCCAACTGACGTGGCGGAGGCGCACCAGGAATTCCTTGGGCTCCAGTTCTCCTGGCCCATCCTGAACTACGGCGGCCCCCGCGCCCAGGAGCGCCGGGCAAGAGCCAGCGTGCGGGAGTTGGAACTGACCAAGCGAGATCTGGAGGCCGTCGTCGTGTTTCAAGTGGGAGAGTCTGCACGGCGGGTCGGCGACGCCCGGGAGACAGTGGCGGCCGCCCGGGAGACGCTCCGGGCGGCGGAGGCCGCGGCACGCGAAGCGCGCGTGGCGTACCAGGCCGGCGCCGCCACCAGGCAGCGGCTCGTCACTGCACAGTCCGCTCTCGGAGAGGCGCAGGCGCGGAACGCGCAGGCGGACGATGCGTTAAGCACGGCTCTTCTCGGCCGCGCGCGGGCGTTAGGCTTGATTCGAGCGATGTTCCTTGCTCGAACCGAGGAGGCCGGCAGATGAAGCGACGAATACGGCCCGTGCTCATTGCGGCGGTGCTCATCGCGGCGGTGGTTGGGGCCGTCAGTCTGATCGCCCACCGGAAGCCCGGCCGCAACATCCTCGGCAGCGGCATCATAGAGGCCGACGAGGTGCAGGTGAGCGCGAAGATCAGCGGGCGACTCGAACGGATTCTCGTGCGCGAGGGTGACCGCGTGAAAGCCGAGCAGACGATCGCCACTTTGGAGCACGCCGACATCGACGCCGAGGTCGAACGCGCTGAGGGAGCCGCATACGCCGCCGCGGCTGCTCTGCGAGAGCTGGAGCGCGGCTCACGGCCGGAACAGATCGATGCTGCTCGAGCACGGCTGGCGCAGGCACAGGCCTCTCGGCGTGGCGCCGAGCTAGATCTGCGAACCGCGAGGGAATCGTACGCGAAGGTCACCGAGCTCAAGCAGCAACTGGATGCCGCTCGCTCGAGGGTGCGCACCACCGACGCCAACGCAGCGGGGAGCCGGGCGACGCTGGACGAGGCGATTGCCGGACCAATCGAGCAGGAGATCGAGACGCGCCGGGCCGCGCTGCGGGAGGCCGAAGCCAGGCTCGAGGCGGCCCGGACTGCCGCCCGGAATGCGGAGGAAGTATACGCGCACCACCGCGTTCTCGAAACCCCCTTGATCGTCGCTTCCACGGAGCACTCCGTCCGACGCGCGGATGCGTCCTTGGCCACGACCGAGTTGGCAAGGGCTGAGGCCTTGGCCGCGGGCGACGCGGCCACACGGCAGACACTAGATCGAGCGCGCACGCAGCAGACGCTGGCCGGCGCCCGGTTGGACGGGGCGACCCGCGCCGTCCCTGATGCCCGCGAGCAGGTGGCTCTGACGCGCGCACAGGCCAAGCAGGCACGCGATGCGGCGCAGAGCGCGTTGCAGGAGGCAATACGGGCGCGAGACGTCGCCCGGGCACAACTCGACGTCCTGCTGGCCGGTACGCGAGAGGAGCGGATTCGACTCGCCCGCTCGGCTCTCGTTGCGGCCGAGGCCGAAGCCGACGCCGCACGGGACGCCCTGAAAAACGCCACCGAATTGTACGAGGATCGCCTCAACGCGCGCCAGCGGCGAGACGCGGCGCAGGCGGCTCTCGAAAGCGCCGTGGCTCTCGAGGCGGCCGCCCGCGCGGAGCTCGACCTGCTGCTCGACGGTTATACAGACGAGGCCATCGAGAACGCCCGGGGCCGGCTGGCCGAGGCGCGAGGCGCGCTCAAAGCCGCCAAGGTCCGCCGCGCATACTGCAACATCGTCGCTCCGTGTTCCGGCACCGTCACCGAAGAGGTCGCCGAACCGGGGGAGGTCGTCGGCGCCGGCGTCCCCATCGTTGTGCTCACGGATCTTGAAAACATCTGGCTGCGAGCGTATTTGGCCTTCACAGAACTCGGGAAGGTGAAGCTGGGTCAGACGCTGCGCGTGGCCACCGAGGCGGTGCCCGACCGGGAGTTTGAGGGAAAGATCATCCGAATCTCGGACGAAGCGGAGTTCACGCCGAAGGACGTGCAAACGGCAGAGCAGCGGGTCAGGCAGGTCTACTGGATAAAGATCGGGCTGGGCGATGCGGACGGGCTGCTGAAACCAGGCATGCCGGCGGACGTTCTGCCGTGAAGGGTTGGGCTCCACGCAGGTGGATCGACTGTGTTGGCTGTTGAGTCGGACAACCTCATCGAAGTCCGCGGCCTCCGAAAGACCTTCGGGGACGTCGCGGCCCTCGACGGTGTGCATCTCCAGGTGCGAAAAGGCGAGGTCTTCGGCCTTGTCGGCCCGGATGGCGCTGGGAAGACCACTCTCATTCGCATCCTCTGCGGCCTGCTGCGTCCTGATGAGGGAGAGGTGGCGGTGGCTGGGCGGGACGTCGTGTCATCTCCCGAATCCGTGAAGCCGCACAGCGGCTATCTCGCCCAGACGTTCGCGCTGTACGGCGATCTTACGGTGCAGGAGAACGTGGCGTTCTGCGCCCAGGTGTACGGCGTTGCACCGGACACGTACGCGGAGCGGGTCGATCGCCTCCTCCGAATCACGCGCTTGGGACCCTTTGTCGATCGACTCGCCGAACACCTGAGCGGCGGCATGAAGCAGAAGCTGGGCCTCATGTGTGCCCTCATACATCGTCCCGAGGTCCTGTTCCTCGACGAGCCGAGCACCGGCGTCGATCCGGCCTCGCGGCGAGACTTCTGGCGCCTACTGTACGGGCTGCCGGCCGAGGGGGTAACCATCCTCGTCAGCACTCCCTACATGGACGAGGCCGAACGGTGCGACCGCGTCGCCCTCATGCAGAGCGGCCGGATTCTGACCTGCGGCACCCCCGCTGAACTGAAGACGCAAATGGGCGGCAGGCTATTCAATGTGGTGGCGACGCCGCAGGCGGAGGCCAGACGAGTGCTGGAGAAGCTGCCCGATGTCCGGTTCGTGACCGTCTTTGGGGACCGTCTCCACGTCGCTGCGGAGCAGATAGCGCAGCAGGAGATGCTCGTGAGCGCCCTCGAGCGGGCCGGCGTCCGGGTCGCCGTCGTTGAGCCCATAGAGCCGGGACTGGAGGATGTTTTCACGCAAGCGATGCGCGAGGAGGGAGCTCTCGTTGGCTGAGGTCGCCGTGCAAGCCGAGAGCCTCGTGAGGCGCTTCGGCGACTTTACCGCCGTGGACGGCCTCTCTTTCGAGATCGCCCCGGGGGAGATCTTCGGCTTCCTCGGCCCCAACGGCTCGGGCAAGTCCACGACCATCCGCATGCTTTGCGGCCTGCTGCTGCCGAGTGAGGGTGACGCTTTCGTCGGCGGCATAAGCGTGGCGGAGCAGCCGGAGCGGGTTCGCGAACAGATTGGCTACATGTCGCAGCAGTTCTCATTGTATGGCGACCTGACGGTCTATGAGAACATGGAGTTCTACGGCGGGGTGTACGGCGTCGCGGGGCAGCGCTTCCGCTCACGGGCAGACGCCCTTCTCGAGCGTCTCGATCTACACGCCGAGCGTGACCGACTCGCGGCCACGCTATCTACCGGCGTGCGGCAGCGTCTGGCGCTGGCATGTGCCTTGCTCCACGAGCCGCCGATACTTTTTCTGGACGAGCCCACCAGCGGTATCGACCCGCTGGCCCGGCGCAACTTCTTCGAGTTGATCGCCGAGCTATCCGAGCAGGGCGTCACGACGCTCATCACCACCCACGTCATGGATGAGGCGGAGCACTGCCATCGCCTTCTGCTCATCTACGAGGGACGCCGCGTCGCCATGGGAACGCCCGCTGACCTGAAGGCGCTCGTCCCGGGGCGGCTCATGGAGGTGCGCGTGGCGCGGGCGATGGAGGCCGCCGACGTCCTGGAGCAGACCACCGGTGTCCTCGAAGTATCGCTCTTCGCCACTGCCCTCCACGTGGCCGTGTCCGAAGACGTGCCGTCTCCCGAGGGCCTCATCCGCGACGCCCTCGACGCTGCCCATCTCGCCGTCGAGGAGATCAAACCGGTCCGTCTGACCCTCGAGCATGCATTTCTGGCGCTGACAGCCAACGACTCAGAGGATACACTGCAATTCGCAAGGAGGTGAAATTCGGGGACAGACTACGAAATTCTCTGATCCGCCAACTGCTCAGATTTCCCCATAATAGAGCGGCAGAATCGCCTGAACGAGGTAGCTCTGGCTATGGAATTTCGTAGTCTGTCCCCGAATTTGCGGTGAGCATCCGACGACTGCTCGCAATTGCCGCCAAGGAGTGGATCCACATCCGGCGCGATCCACGCAGCCTCGCCGTGGTCCTCGTGCTGCCGATCCTTCTCCTGGTCCTCATGGGCGCGGGCATCAACTTCGACCTCACCGACCTGCCATTCGCGATCTGCGACCACGATGGCTCGGCTGCCAGTCGCAAGCTGCGGGAGACTCTGGTCCAGACGGAGCTGTTCCGGCTGGTAGCCTCGTGCCGGAATGCCGAAGAGGGCGAGCAACTGCTCGACGAGGGCGAGTGTCTCTTCGTCCTCGTGATACCGCCCAACATGGAAGCGGATCTGGCCGCGGGCAGGCCGACGCATCTGCAGATGCTCCTGGACGGCAGCGACTCCAATACCGCCAGCATCGCCCGCAACTACGTCAACGGCGCCCTGGCTGCGTATTCGTCCCGCATGCTGGGGCGGGCCGGCAAGCGGCTCGGGTTGCGGGAAGGGGCGGCGAGCCCGCCGCTGACCATCGCGCGGAAGGTGCTCTACAACCCCGCCCTCGAAAGCCGGCAGTTCCTTGTGCCGGGCCTGGTTGTCATCATACTGGTCATCCTCGGCGCCCTGCTCACCTCAGGCACCGTCGTCCGCGAGCGCGAGCGAGGCACCTTCGAGACGCTCGCCGCATCGCCGCTCGTGTCGTCTGAGATCCTCCTCGGCAAGCTCTTGCCGTACGTGGGGATCGGCATAGCCGACGCGATCACCGCCGTGTGTGTCGGCGCGCTCGTCTTCAACGTCTACATCGCGGGCAGCGTCGCGCTGTTCTTCGCCTGCGGGCTCGTGTTTCTCATGTGCGCGCTGGCACTCGGCCTGCTTTTCTCCACCATAGCCCACACGCAGCAGGTCGCCATGACAGCGGCCATCGTCTCGACTCTGGTCCCATCCATCCTTCTGTCGGGGTTTGCATTTCCCCTCCGAAACATGCCCTTGGTACTCAAAGCGCTGGCCAACCTTCTGCCGGCGACGCACTTTCTCGTCATCGTCCGCAACATCTATCTCAAGGGCGTCGGCCTCGCCGTCATCTGGCCATCGTTGGTCGTGCTGATCGTGATAGGGACGGCGATATTGGGGATGAGTGTGGGGCGGTTCAGGAAGCGGTTGTAGCGGAGGAGGGGCTGGGAGGCGGACCTGGGCTGGCAGCCCAGGCTACACTCGCTTGGGGATGGGCCCAATGCGACTTCGCGCGCTAATACGAAAGGAGTTTCACCAGTACCGCCGCGATAGACGGATGGTCGCTATGACCATCATCGCGCCGGTCCTTCAGCTCACACTGCTCGGCTATGCGGCCAACCTCGACGTCAAGGACCTCCCGGTCGCCATCTGCGACCAGGACTTCTCCACCCAGTCCGCCCGCCTGGTGGCTGAGATCGAGCATTCGGGCTACTTCATCATCTCTGCCCGCCCACATCGGTCCGACGATCTCATCCCGCTCCTCGACCGCGGCACGGCCCAGCTTGCCATCCACATTCCCCACGGCTTCGAGCACGATCTGCGCAGCGGCGAGGCGGTGGTGCAGATCATCATCGATGGGAGCGACTCCAATTCAGCCGGCATCGGCGCCGGCTATCTGAGCGGCATCGTCTCGCAGCACGGCGCGCGAGCCCGGGCCGAGCAGCTCCGGAGGGCCGGCGGTCTGACACCGCGTCTGCCGCGGATGGAGCTGCGCCCGAGGGTGCTGTACAACCCCACACTCGAGAGCGTCTTCTACATGGCGCCGGCGGTCATGGGCCTGGTTCTGCTGGTGATAACGGCGCAGTTGACGGCGCTGTCCATCGTGAGAGAGCGGGAGGCAGGCACGCTCGAACAGGTCATGGTCACGCCCATTCGCCCGTGGGAGCTGATGCTCGGCAAGCTCATCCCGTACGGCATAGTCGGCTCGCTGGACTTGTGCATAGTGCTGGCGGTGCTTCTGTTCTGGTTCAAGGTCCCGCTGCAGGGCAGTTTCCCGCTTCTGCTGCTGTCAGCGTTTCTCTTCCTGCTGACGTGCCTCGGAACCGGACTGCTCCTGTCTACGGTCTCTCGCACTCAGCAGCAGGCGCAGATGACCATGTTTCTCGTCATCTTCCCATCGATCATCATCTCGGGCTTCATGTACCCCATCGCCAACATGCCCCACTGGATGCAGCCCCTCACCTACGCCATCCCGCTCCGCTACTTCCTGATTATCATCCGCTCAGTCATGCTCAAGGGCAGCGGGATAGCCGAGTTGTGGCCTGACGTGTTGGCGCTGTTATGTTTTGGCATCGCGCTCGTGGGTGCAGGCGCTGCCCTGTTCCGCAAGCGCCTCGAGTGAGCGAGACGCGCATGGCATTCTTGATTTGGGGACATAATTCGGGGACAGACTACGAAATTCGCGCGGTGCCTCGATGCCCCGATAGACGCTTAACCGCGCAGTCTTCGCCAGTTTGGGCTGGACAGCGGACGGTGGAATTTCGTAGTCTGTCCCCGAAATTGAACGGGTGATGATTACGCAATGAGATTCCTGAGGGCGTTGTTCTCAGCGGCAGCCTGCCTCGCACTCGTGGGCCATGCGTTTGCGCAGCCCGGGCAAGACTCCGACCGGCCCACGAGCGCGCTCGTCTATCCCGGCGAGGACGGCAGGGTGGTGTATGTTCCAGACGACAACGGCAACTGCATCCCCGATTTCTCCAACTGCGGCTACATGGGCGGCGGGGTGCGCATCCCCGACGTGCCCGTTAAGGTGACGCTGCGGCCCGCCGAGGGCGATGACGGAGCGCGCATACAGGCGGCCATTGACGCGGTGGCCGAGCTTCCTGTGAACGCAGACGGCTTCCGCGGCGCCGTGCTGCTCAAGATGGGCACATACGAGATCGCCGGTACGCTCAAGATCGCCCACGGCGGCATCGTTCTCCGCGGCGAGGGGCAGGGCGAGGACGGCACCGTGCTGGTAGCGGCGGGGACAGGCAAGCGGACGCTCATCACCATCGCGGGCGAGGACAAACGCGCGGAAGTGCCCGAGACCCGGCGCCGAATCACCGACTCATACGTCCCCGTGGGCGCCCGGAGCTTTCACGTGGACGGCACGCCGGGACTCAAGGTCGGCGACACCGTTGTAGTCCTTCGTCCGAGCACCGACGAGTGGATCCACTACCTCGGCATGGACCGAATTCCGCCCAGGCGGGACGGAGGACGGGTGACGCAGTGGCGCCCGGGGTCCAAGGATCTCCGGTTCGACCGGGTCATAACGGCCATTGAGGGCAAGAAGGTCACCATCGACGCGCCGCTGTGCAATGCCTTGGAGCGCAAGTACGGCGGCGGCTACATCTACAAGTATGATTTCCCCGGCCGCATCGAGCAAGTCGGCGTGGAGTACATTCGAGGCGTGTCCGAGTTCGAGCATGAAACGGATGAGGACCACGCGTGGAACTTCATCGGTCTGCGTGCGGTGGCGAACGCCTGGGTGCGTCAGGTCACCGCGGTGCACTTCGGCTACAGTGCGGTTGGGGTCTCCCGGCGGTGCAAGTGGATAACGGTCGAGGACTGCGCCTGTCTGGACCCCGTGTCCAGGATAACCGGCAGCCGCCGCTACTCGTTTGCGTTGACGGGCGAATTGACGCTTGTGCAGCGCTGCTACGCCCGGCACGGACGGCACGACTTCGTCATGCACAGCGTCGTGCCCGGCCCCAACGCCTTCCTCGACTGCACCGCCGAGCAGGCGCACTCCGACACCGGCCCGCACCACCGTTGGTCCACGGGCACGCTGTTTGACAACGTCCGCGTCCAGGGCAATGGCATCAACGTGCGCAACCGGGGCAACTCGGGCACCGGACACGGCTGGGCCGGCGCACAGATGGTGTTCTGGAATTGCACGGCGGACAGCATCACCTGCCAGAGGCCGCCCACGGCCGAGAACTGGGCCATCGGGTGTGTCAGTGAGAAGCGGTCAGGCGATGGCTATTGGGAGTCCTTCGGCCAGCCCGTGCGCCCGTGGAGCCTGTACCTGGCGCAGCTCAGGGACCGCCTGGGGCCGGAAGCGGTCGCCAACATCTCGGACGCGAAATGAGCCAGCGGGGAGTCCGGGGACGCGCTGCGACACGCAGACTTCACCGGGCGCCGCGTCACAACGCTAACACGACTATCCGCCACGCTGGCGCAGAGCCCCACGCGCCCGATTCAGCAGATCCTCCAAGTCGTCACCGAGCTCGCGAAGGGACGCAGCATCTGACTTCGACAGCCGCCCGTAGTGCGGCGCGAGGCGCTCCGGCGCCAGAGAGCCAAGGGTATCCCGGATCCGATCGAAGATGTTCGCCGCCCAGATCCGCGTGTTGTGCACTGACTGGGTGCGCTGGCTCGCCTCCGGGTCGTCCCCCGTCAGTGCCAGGATCGCCTCCCGCAACCCGGCCTCGAGGCCGACGAGTGGCTTCAGCAGCGCCTCGGCCTCGGCCGTTGGCAGGGGGCGAAGTCGCGCCGACGAGCCGGCAGGCGGCCTGCCCAGCTTCGCCAGATCCTCCATCTCCCGACGGTATTGCCCGATCATGGCATAGGCCGACAAAAGCTGGCTCTTCTGAGCGGTGGTAAGTGGCATGCCGTGGCGAACTCCCGATGATCAAGTGGCTACGGGCCCTCGTGAGGCCGTCATCGCTCTCGTATATGGCTGTGCGCATCATAGGGAGGGCAGCGGTCGGTGTCAATTGAGCCACCAGATTCTGTGAGGTGCGCCATCTCGCACGTCACACGCGCTCGCGTGGCGAAGCCACCCCGCATATCCGCGTCCCGTATTGAACGCGGCCCTGCATGAGAGTCGCGGGCGGGAGGCGGAGCAGGAGACTCGCGGACGCGAGCGAAACGTCACGGGTCGCGCCGGCGAATCGGAGACGTTCTGATACCGACACGTTGCCTGCACAAGGAGAGAACATGGTGCGACGCGCGCTTTTGGCGATGTGCTGTTGGCTTGCGACCGCGTCCGCGGCATTGTGCGTTGAGGTCGAGCGACCGAAGCAACTCCTCCAGTGGGAGCGGCTGCCGGATCTGCCCCAGGCGATAAGCGGGCAGTTCGTCGGCGTCGGCGAAGGCGCACTCATCGTGGCCGGCGGGGCGCACTTCCCGGCGCCCCTGTTCGAAGGCGGGGAGAAGGTCTGGGTGGACACGATCTTTGTGCTGGAGCCCGGCGCGGACGCCTGGGCGAGCGGCTCCAGCCTCGACCGCCCTCTGGCCTACGGGGCCAGCGTCACGGCGGACGATGGCATTATCTGCATCGGCGGCTGCGATGCCGAGCGCTGCTACGCGCAGGTGTTCCGTCTCCGGCGGGTCAACGCAGAGATCCAGCGTACTCCCCTGCCCGACCTCCCCCGCCCTTGCGCGATGACGAGTGGGGCGATGATCGGGGACAGCGTCTATGTGGCCGGCGGACAGGATTCGCCTGCAGCGACCGGCGCCTTGTCGAACTTCTGGCGTTTGGACCTAAACAAGGCCGAACTGGGATGGGAAGAGCTCGATCCCTGGCCCGGCCCCGCCCGAATCCTGCCCGTGGCGGCGGCACAAGACGGGGCCTTCTACCTGATCAGTGGGGCCGAGCTTCTCGCCGGGCCGGACGGCAAAGTCAAGCGGAGATACCTGACCGACGCCTATGGCTTTCGCCCCAAGACTGGCTGGGAGAAGGTAGCCGGCGTCCCGAGGGCGATCGTCGCCGCGCCGGCAGTCGGCTACGGCGAGTCGCACATCCTCGTGTTCGGTGGCGACGATGGCGAGAATGCCGACCGCGTGTGGGAACTGAAGGACGAGCACCCCGGCTTCAGCCGCGACATCCTCGCCTACCACACCATTACCGATACGTGGTCGCGGATGGGCACTGTGCCGGCGGGCCTGGTGACCACTGCCGCGGTGCAGTGGCAAGACGGCATCGTCATCCCGGGCGGAGAAGATCGCCCCGGACACCGATCCGCTTCGGTGCATAAGGGACGGGCGCCCGAGGCGAAAGCCCATTTCGGCTCGCTCGACTATGCTGCTCTGGGAGTCTATCTGGCAGCGCTGGTGATGATGGGAGTGTACTTCGCGCGTCGCGAGAAGAGCACCGCCGACTTCTTCCTGGCCGGGCGGCGCATACCGTGGTGGGCTGCCGGGCTGAGCATCTTCGGCACGCAGCTCAGCGCCATCACCTTCATGGCGATCCCGGCGAAGGCCTACGCGACCGACTGGGTGTATATCCTGGGGAACATGTGCATCTTCCTCATCGCCCCGCTCGTCATATTCTGCTACCTGCCCTTCTTTCGCCGGCTCAACGTCACCACTGCCTACGAGTACCTCGAGAAGCGCTTCAACCTCGCGGTGCGCGCGTTCAGCAGCGCCGCGTTCATTCTCTATCAGTTGAGCCGAATGGGCATTGTGATCTGTTTGCCCGCAATCGCCCTATCGACCGTGACCGGCTTCGACGTCTACGTCTGCATTCTGCTCATGGGGATCCTGGCCACTGTCTATACCGTGCTCGGCGGCATCGAGGCGGTCATCTGGACGGACGTGCTGCAGGTCGTGGTTCTTATGGGCGGCGCGTTGCTCAGCGTGCTGATCATCGCGGCCAACGTGGACGGCGGCTTCGCGGCGATCATCAGCACGGGCATGGCCGAGGCCAAGTTCCACACCTTCAATTGGACGTGGGACATCACGATGATGGCGGTGTGGGTCGTCGTGGTAGGCAACCTGTTCTCGAATCTCCTGCCCTACACCGCCGACCAGACGGTGATCCAACGCTACCTCACGACGAAGGACGAGAAGCAGGCGGCGAAAGCCATCTGGACGAACGGCATCCTCGCCATCCCGACCGCGCTCATTTTCTTCGGACTCGGAACTGCCCTGTTCGTCTTCTACAAGGGGCACGCGGGGCTGCTCAATCCCGCGGTGAAGACGGATGCCATTTTCCCCCTCTTCATCGCCCAACAGCTTCCGGCCGGAGTGTCCGGCCTCGTCATCGCCGGCCTCTTCGCCGCAAGCATGTCCAGCCTCGACAGCAGCATGAACAGCATCGCGACGGCGATGGTCAGCGATTTCTACCGGCGGTTTTGGCCCCAGGCCTCCGACCACTACTGCCTCAACCTGGCGCGCTGGCTCACGGCGATCCTGGGTGTGGTGGGCACCAGTGCCGGCCTCATGATAGCCCGGATGGAAATCGTTTCGCTGTGGGACCTTTTCATCAAGGTCCTGGGGCTCATCTTCTCCCCGGTGGCCGGCATCCTCGCTCTCGGCATCTTCACCCGCCGGGCCCACGGCGTCGGTGCGCTCATCGGCGGCGTGACGAGTGCCGTGCTCCTCTATCTCGTGCAGCAGTACACTTCCATCCACTTCTTCCTCTGGGGCGCTGTTGGAGTCGTCTCGTGCTTTGTGGTGGGCTACTTGGCCAGCCTGCTCATCCCGGCGCCCGAGCGCCCCTTGGAGGGGCTGACCGTGTACGCTATGAGCGAACGGACGGACTTCAACGTGGGGGATGCCCCATGACGAAAAGAGACATCGCCATCGACGCGCTGGAATTCCGCCCCCCGGCCTACGTGCCCTGGGCGTGGGACATGACCCACCAGTGCGCCGAGCGCTGCCGAGAGCACCTGGGCGCCGACGACCTGAGCGCCTTCATCGGCTCGCATTTCCTCGATGTGGGCGCCACCATCGGGCGCTTCGAGCCGATAGATGCCGGGCACGTCCGCGATGCGTATGGCGTGCTCTGGGACCGGACGATAGACAAGGACATCGGCACCCCGTGCGACTGGCCCATCAAGCAGCCGAGAGACCTCGACCGGTACGAATGGCCGGACCCGAATAACGACGCCTGGTACGCGGGCATCCCTGAGCGGATCGCCGCACACCCCGATATGTTCAGCCGTTACACGGTGGGCTTCTCGCTCTATGAGAGGGCCTGGACCATGCGCGGGATGGACAACCTACTGATGGACATGGTCGAGCGCCCGGAGTTCGTCGAGGAATTCCTCGATGCGATCGTCGAGCACAACTTGGTGCAGATCAGGCGGGCTCTGGACTACGGTGTGGATGCCGTGTATTGCGGCGATGATTACGGCATGCAGACGGGGCTTATCATGGGCATCGGGCACTGGCGGCGATTCATCAAGCCGTGTCTTGCCCGGATGTTCGCGCCCGTGCGCGAGGCAGGCAAGTATGTGTGCATGCACTCGTGCGGTTGTGTCGAGGAGCTCTTTGATGAACTCGTCGAGATCGGCTTGAATCTCTTCAACCCCTTCCAGCCCGATGTGATGGATGTCTTCGCCCTCAAGAAGCAATACCACGGCCGATTGGCGTTTCACGGCGGCATGAGCGTGCAGAACGTGCTGCCGTTCGGCACCGTCGAGGAAGTCCGCGAGATGACGGAACGCTTGATTGAGGCCGGGCGGGAGGGCGGCTACATCTTCGCGCCGTCGCACAGCGTGCCCCGCGACGTGCCGCCGGCGAACGTCGTCGCCATGATGGACGTGCTGCGGGCGCAGCCCGGCTACCCCGGCGACGACCCGGAGGCGGAGGGCAACAATGGCTGAGCGAAACGTCAGACCGTGTGGCACGCGTAGCTTGTCCCTGTCTAAAGCGGGACGCCTGTCTGAAGCGGCGTGCCGTACGGCACCCCGCACGGGGCCGAAGGGTCAGGGGCTACCCCTGGCCATGTCGTTGTTCGCTCTCTCCGGAGTTTTGGCGCACGGGTTGGCGAGCCCCGAGCCCCATGACTCGGGATCCCGACCGCTTGCGGGTCGGGACAACCCGTGCCACGCAATGGATTCGCCCACACAGCAAGCCCTGGGGGGACCTGCCATGCCCGCTCCAACTCGTCAGCTTCGCCCGTTTGAGCTGAGCGATGTGAAGATCGAGGACGCCTTCTGGGCGCCGCGGCTCGAGACCAACCGGCGCGTCACCATTCCGCACATCTATCAGATGTACAAGGCGACCGGACGAATCGAGGCCCTCAAGCTTGAGTGGAAGCCCGGGCAAGACAATCCGCCCCACATCTTCTGGGATTCCGACGTCGCCAAGTGGCTCGAGGCGGCCAGCTACAGCCTCGCGGCACATCCGGACCCTGAGCTCGAGAAGCTGCTCGATGACGTCATCGTATTGATCGCCGATGCCCAACAGAGCGACGGCTATCTGAACGTGCACTACACGGTCGTGGCGCCGGACAAGCGCTGGACGAATCTTCGGGATCGGCACGAGCTGTACTGCGCCGGGCACCTGATGGAGGCAGGCGTGGCACACTATCGGGCCACTGGCAGGCGAACGCTGCTGGACGTGGTCTCCCGCTACGCCGACTACATCGACTCTGTCTTCGGCCCCGGCAAACGCACCGGCTACCCGGGGCACGAGGAGATCGAGCTCGCCCTCATCAAGCTCTACCGAGCCACCGGGGAGAAGCGATATCTTGAGCTCAGCCGGTACTTCATTGACGAGCGCGGCAAGCAGCCACACTTCTTCAACGCCGAGGCCGAGGCGCGCGGCGACGACCCAAAGCGCTTCCGGCACGCGAGCTACGAGTACAACCAGTCACACTTGCCCGTGCGCGAGCAAAGCGAAGCCGTGGGCCACGCCGTTCGCGCCATGTATCTATACAGTGGCATGGCTGACCTGGCCGCCGAGATCGGGGACGAGGCTTTGCTGGAGGCGTGCCGGAGACTCTGGGACAGCGCCACGCTGCGGAAGATGTACATCACCGCGGGCGTCGGCGCCCGCCGCCAGGGCGAGTCGCTCGGCGAGGATTACGATCTGCCAAATGAATCGGCCTACGCCGAGACGTGCGCGGCCATCGGCTTGGTGTTCTTCGCACACCGGATGCTGCAGATCGAAGGCGACGGACGGTACGCCGATGTGATGGAGCGCGCGCTGTACGACGGCGCCCTCTCGGGCGTGAGTCTCGATGGGAGCAAGTTCTTCTACGTCAACCCGCTCGCCTCGGCGGGCGGGCACCATCGCCAGGAGTTCTTTAGCTGCTCGTGCTGCCCGCCGAACATCGCGCGTCTGCTGGCCTCACTCGGCACATACGTCTATTCGGCCGGCGACGATGCCGTGTACGTGCACCTGTACGTCGGCGGCGAGGGAACGGCCGAGATCGCGGGTGAACAGGTGACGCTCACGCAGCATACGAACTACCCGTGGGACGGCGACGTTAGAATCACGGTGAGCACTGCCGAGCCGCTGACGTTTGCCTTGGTGCTGCGCATCCCCGGCTGGTGCACCGAGCACACGCTCAAGGTGAACGGGCGGAGCGTCGCCGGGCGGGTTGAGAGAGGCTACGCCAGGCTCCGTCGGCGATGGAGCGACGGCGACCGTGTGGA
>Ga0114930_10002496_pt1 | contig 16598 bp, 17 predicted proteins | sample AnhtaG_FD_87300 | JGI IMG/M metagenome (GOLD analysis project Ga0114930, IMG submission 87300) | Deep subsurface microbial communities from Anholt, Denmark to uncover new lineages of life (NeLLi) - Anholt_01485 metaG | ecosystem: Environmental > Aquatic > Marine > Oceanic > Sediment | place... | reverse complement strand
TCCAGCATCCGATCGGCCCCTTCCCCTCCAATATCAAAATGGAGTCGCTCATAAAACTCATCGATGTGCTGAACGGCAAAATAAGAAATCTCACCCCTCGATTGATAGAGGTGTTGCTGGATACTCCGCCGGAATACGGACCCGAAAAGGAATGTTTTAAATCAGGGATTGATGATTTCAAAAAGGAATATTGTACTCCTATCGAAACGCCCATAAAATTAGGCCATGTGATGAAATGGGGCTCACAGTTCTGGCAGAAAAAACTAATTGAAAAGGAATCTGAAAAGGCGATAGAGGAGGCGATGGAAGCTCAAAAGGATGAAGAACATGATGAAATCGAAGAAGGCTGGACACCTGAGCGCGTTTTCAATGCCCTGAAGAGGATTATCCGGATGGGCTCATTCCAGATACGACGATCGCGATGGTTCTGTCGCTTGAGCGAATCGTCCTTATCCTGGTCCAAAACAAACAGTGCCGAAGAAGATAAACATGTTCTCATTTTCAAAAAAGGGATGACAAACTTTAAAAGTCGCAATCCTCTATCCGGTTTACCTAACATCCCGTTGGGACATAAAAAACCACTCATTCAAAGGCAGGCAAGCTTCGATATCGCCACATACGACCGGATGAGGATCGTCACGACGGAAATGCGGCGGATCATCCAGGAGGACACCGTGAAATCGAGCTGTGTTTTCATCCTGGGAACGTTCTAAATAAAGAGCAGCTGGAAAAGATCTTGAAATGGGTATGATCAAATTATTGTTTTTGGCAGACACGCATCTGGGATTCGATTATCCCTTCCGGCCCCGTATCCAAAGGAGACGCAGAGGCGAAGATTTTTTTGCCAACTATCACAGAGCTCTTGAACCTGCTCGTAAACAGGAAGTCGATGCAATCATCCATGGGGGGGATCTGCTATTTCGAAGCCGTGTCTCCCCCCGATTAGTGGACATGGCCTTCGTTCCGCTTAAAGAGATTGCGGATAAGGGAACAAAAGTCTACATCGTCCCTGGCAATCACGAACGATCCAAAATCCCTTTTAAGATCTTTAGCCTCCACCCCAATATCCACCTATTCGATTACCCAAGAACTTTCGTTTTGGAAAAAGAAGGATTAAGGATAGCGCTTTCTGGATTTCCCTACTGCAGGGATAACGTGCGAGCTCAATTTCCCAAAATCCTCCAAGACACAGGATGGCGAGAATATCAAAAAAACTGTGATGGCCACATCCTATGCATCCACCACTGTTTCGAAGGAGCCAAGGTGGGCCCTGTAAACTACACTTTCAGAAACAAAGAGGATGTGATCCGGTTATGTGATGTCCCCCAAGAGTTCATGGCTGTTCTTGCAGGGCATATCCACCGTTATCAGATCCTGACCAAAGACCTTTACGGCAAGCCCCTCTCCACTCCTGTGTATTATCCTGGTTCGATCGAACGCACATCCTTTGCTGAGATGGATGAGAAAAAAAGATATTTTAAATTCGAATTGGCATTCGATATGGACAGCGGACTATCTGTCCACAGTGAGGAATTCGTGGAACTCCCGGCTCGTCCGATGGTCAAAGTCAACATATCTCCTCAAGGGATGAATGAGAAAAAATTACAGGCTTATATAAATAAATCTCTCAAATCGCTAAGTCCTCAGAGCGTTGTCAAATTGGATATCCAAGGATTCTTACCTGAGGGATGTCTTCCTGTACTTAGATCATCTTCCCTCAGAACTCTCGCCCCTAAAGAGATGAACGTCAGCGTCCGAGTTGTACAGTTGAAAAGAAGATATTAAAATAGAGCGACCAAAGGAATTCTCATATTAGGAGGTGAGTTGTGAAAATCCAAAAAAACAAAACATCAAAAATGGCCACTTACTTCTTGACGTTGTTTTTTATTCTGTCATCTCTTCTCCCAGTCACAGAATCGCTTCATGCCTATAGCGAAGATCAAAAATCGACATATTTTCCCAAAAAAGGAGTGTGGGAAAAACGCAAACCAGAAGAATTAGAGATGGACTCGCAACGGCTGCAGGAGGCCATCGAATTTGCTGTTGCCAATGAATGGACTGGGCCAAAAGATTTGGAGATCGCTGTCACACAGGCGTTTTCGGTGGAGCCCTATGGAGGAGTACTCGGTCCAACAAAGGAACGGGGCGAATCCAACGGAGTCATTGTCAAAAATGGATACATCGTAGCTGAATGGGGAGACACAAAACGGGTGGACATGACCTTCAGCGTGAGCAAAAGCTTCCTCTCCACTACAGTCGGCCTTGCTCTGGATTCGGGATTGATCGCCGATGTTCAGGATCCGGTCAAAAACTATATCATGGACGGTAAATTCGACTCAGAACACAACGCCAAAATAACCTGGCACCACCTCCTGAACCAAACCTCGGACTGGTCCGGAACCCTTTGGGACAGACCCGATTGGGGGGATCGTCCACCAAAGGACGCAACATGGAACGATCTCAGGAAACGAAAGCTGAATGAGCCAGGAACCCATTTCAAATATAACGATGTCCGCGTCAATCTTCTTGCCTACTCTCTGTTACAAGTTTGGCGAATCCCCCTCCCAGTCATTCTGAGGGAAAAAATCATGGATCCTATAGGAACCTCACCCACTTGGCGGTGGCACGGATACGAAAACTCCTGGGTTCTTGTCGATGGCTTGAAGATGCAATCGGTCAGCGGCGGTGGACACTGGGGTGGGGGAATGTTCATCAGAACACGGGACCAAGCCCGGTTCGGCCTCCTTTTCCTGCACAACGGGAACTGGAACGGCCGGCAATTGATTTCAAAGGACTGGATAAAAATGCTGAGAGTGCCAACACCAGCCAATCCCAGCTATGGCTACATGTGGTGGCTCAACACAGGCCAACAGTCTTTTTCCAGTGCTCCAGAATCGGTATTTTATGCGGCAGGATTCGGAGGAAATTACATCGTTGTGGACCAGGAACACGATCTGGTGATCGCGGTGAGATGGACCGGAAGCAGCAGGACAATGGACGGGATCATCCAACGCGTCCTGGCCTCTCTTGATTCGGACCAACATAAAGTGTCATTGATTAACTAACGGTTTGGATCGATACATATTTCTCATTTTTAATTTCAATGGAAACACAAGTACGAACTGCTTGTGAAATTCTCTCCTGTCGAGTTTTGTGGGAAGAACAGAAGGGAATTTTATTTACGCCGTAAACAAATTTTTTGTCGCGAAATTCGGCTCACTTGTCAGATTGACTCCGAGCTTCATCAGCCCGGCTTCATCGCCAGGGGTCGGGATGTGGGTGATGTGGACTTCACACCCTTTCAATTCTTTGAGCTTGGCTAACGCCAGCTGAACGGTCGGGTTTGTGGCTGAGGCGATCGACAAGCTGATCATTATTTCTTCGAGATCCATACTTACGGATTTCGATTGCAGAATGTCTCTCTTCAAAGTCCCGACAGACTCGATGATGTTGGGCGATAACAAAGGAATTTTTTCGGGAATCCCCGCAAGATGTTTGATCGTTTTGAGCACAAGACTGGAGGCCGCATGCATAAGAGGCGAATTGCTGCCTGTCACTATGGAACCATCATTTAGCTCGATAGCTGCCCCACAAAAAATCCCCTCATTCCCCTTCTCCTTCTGGAGAGCCTCTTTGGCAGCCTTTCTGGCATACTCAACGACTTTTCTGTGTTCTGGATTCACACCGAGGCCCTTCATCAGAAGTTCCACACGTTGAACTGTTTCTTTGTCTGTGTATCCCATCACGTACTCACAGCTATACCGATAATATCGCCGTATCACTTCCTGTTTTGCTGCCTCCCTAACAATCTTGTCATCCAGAATTCCAGAGCTTGCGCAATTGACACCCATGTCTGTCGGAGATTTGTAAATCGACTCAGCTTGAGTAATCTTCTCTAGAATACGTTTGAGTACAGGAAATATCTCGACATCGCGGTTGTAATTGACAGCCGGCTTTTTGTAGGCCTCTAAATGGAAGGGATCGATCAGGTTAAAATCTCTGATGTCCGCAGTCGCCGCTTCATAAGCCACATTGACAGGATGTTTTAAGGGCAGGTCCCAGATAGGAAAAGTTTCGAATTTGGCATATCCTGGCTGTATGCCCTGCAAACAGTCGTGATACATCTGGGAAAGACAGGTGGAGAGCTTGCCGCTCCCCGGGCCAGGTCCGGTGACAACGACTAAGGGTTTTTCAGAAGGGAGATAGGCATTGGCCCCATATCCATCCTTACTGACGATCAAATCGACATCTGTCGGATATCCAGGTGTGTAAGGATGACAAATGACTTTGATACCCCTGCGTTCCAGTTTGTTTTGGAATATTTTTGCCGAAGCCTGGTTATCGAAACGGGTGATCACAACGCCAAGGATATCGAGCCCCCATTCTCTAAGGTCATCGAGAAGTTTCAGGGCATCGACATCATAAGTGATCCCAAAATCTGCCCTCAATTTTTTCTTTTCGATATCCCCCGCATAAATACAGAGAATGATATCCGCCTCTTCTTTCAGCTTCTGCAAAAGCCTCATTTTGACGTTTGGATCGAATCCTGGCAACACCCTGGAGGCATGATAATCAAACAGGAGCTTTCCACCGAACTCGAGATAAAGGCGGTTGTTCCCCATTTTGAGGCGATCGAGGATGGCAGAAGTCTGTTCTACTAAATATTTCTCATTATCAAACCCTGTGGTCTTCTTCATCTCTTTCTCTTGACCTCTGATCGTAAACGACTATCCAAACTTCACGAAAATTTATAACAAAGCCCAATTTTCAAGTCAATTGATTAATGGGAAAAATCAGGCAACAAGGGATTTTTTAGGACTTATTGTGTTGAATATCTTCTATACTAGCTTCGCTTTCAATTTTCGAAAAATGGGGAGGTACGTGAGCAGGAATATAAGGATCAAGTGAACATCCACATACAAAAACAACCTCATTGAGCTTAGGAATGTTTCTATGTCCGCTATGCAGTTTTTACGGACATACACAGAGATTCTATAGGGGGGAAAGTGCGGGCTGATGTCAGCAAAAGGGGGGTTGATGATGGGAACCAAAAGATGGGAACTCTCTCCAGCCCGCAAAAGAGAGCCACCTTCATTATACAAAAAAAGATTGGGGAGTCAATAGTTTTATTCCGCAAAATCAAAATAACTACGGGAAATCATTTAAAAACAGGTCCAGCCAGCCTCTTCCTCGGATCGTTAACCTCAGGAATACCTGGATCGGCGTCCTTCCACAGGGTGAGGAATTTCCCTCAAATTGCATCTATAAAATCTTACTCCGCTATCCATATCAATCCAATTGTCAATCTTTAGCATCATTTATAAAATAAATCCCTCCACCCTTTGATTTTGCTGATATAGGTATTAAACTAGTATATGAGTAGTATCATGAGAGAATTTAGCCGAATGTCTATATATGCATGGGCTTTTATCATTTTTAACCCGTTGTCAGAAATATCCAGGTCAAAGTTTATTATTAGCTGTCTTAAATCTCTCATTCATTTCTCCTTCATCCTTCCTAAGAGACTCATGCCGTTTGACTATTTCATCAGCCCAAATCTCGGAGTCTGGACGATTATCAGTTTTTTTACTATTCATTTTTCCACTGCCTTGATTGCGTTTAAAAGATACACTGGCCCTGCTACGGGTCCTAGGATTAAAGCCTTTCGGCAATCGGCTGTTGATATCCATCCCGTTCTTTTGCCCTGTGAGAGTATCCACATTCTACCTGATTTCCAGCTAGTTATTGTCAGGAAAAGGGGGATATAATTTCCGGTCATATCTCCGATGCCTCCAGCACAAGCAGCAACCACCCCGGCAAACTCTGTGTCAGAGACATTGCCTCTCAGAAACAACGCTCCAAATTCACAGTCGAAGTCAACGATATCATTTCTCACCGTCACAGTTATTTGGACGTACTCTCCAAAACCAGCTTCATCCATTGCCTGATTCAAAAGTAATTGAATCTGTGGGAGTGTAAATTGATCGTATTCCTGCGCAACCACTGCACTACCAAGAAGCCCGATTAATAAGACACCGATCATAAGTTTTTTCATTTCCTTACTACTTTATTTTCTTAAAGCGGCAAGGCCGGAGGGTGTGTCAAAACTCCGGCATAATGTATGTCAGCAAAAGGGGGTAATTGATGGGGCCTCGATAAAGAGGCATTTGAAGGGGACACACCTTTTTTTCTTACCGCTTTTTTCACTTCTATTTCTCAGTTAATCCGTTTAGAATCTTTGACCGTCTCTGCTAGAATCCAGCCAAAAATAGCACCTTTGACCTGACAATATCTCCTTTGAGAGAAAGGGCCTGGCATTGTAATTATAAGCAAAAAAAGTTTGTGGTGAATACCACGTGAAAGAACGTCGAGAATATCGACGTGATTGATGCTGCCAGACCCTTTGTTTTCATTTTCGTTTCATTTCTGCTTTAGCTTTTTTGATCTCCAATTCCTGAAAACGTCTTTGATTCTCATTCAAGCTCTGAATCTCAAAACTTGACAACGTTGTGATATCACCCTCTAACCAGGTTATTTCTATACGAGTTGACTTGTGTTCATTGTGTGAGTCCAAATCAAAACAGATTGCTTCAAAAGTCACTTTTTCACCCGGCCTAATATCGTTACCGTCAGCTAAATAGTCCCATGCCGTATCAATTATTGTTGTCTGAGCAACGTCTGAATAACAGTAAATTGTAATTCCTGCGTTCCAGGCCGTGTTATCACCAAAGTTTTTTACATATCCTTCGAATTTGGGGCTATCATACGACGTATATGTTTTACGGATAATTCCTTCGATTCGAAGATCGGCCCCTCTCACTTCTACAGAACAGGTTGCCGTTCTAGAGCCTGTCTCGTTTGTGGCCGTCAACGTGTATGTAGTCGTTTCTTCAGGATAAACAAAGTCAATTCCCGACGAAGACACACCTCCGATTCCATTATCAATAGTGCAGGACGTTGCGTTAGAGGTTGACCATTCCAGCATAGAGCTATCGCCTTTAGCGACAATAGACGGCGTTGCTGTAAAGGAGTTAATCGTTGAAGCGGGCGTTGGTGGTGGCTCGGGTGTGGTCGGGGATTTTTTCCCGCATCCCGTAAAGAATATTGCCAAAAATAAAAACAAAAACAAAGATATGAATTTCTTCATGTTGCCCCCCGTTTGTAGTGATTCCTCATTATTAAGTTAAGGTTCTTATAAGCTTTTGTCAATTATTAGGTACTCATTATTGCGATGAACCTGAATTTTTTACCTCTTCTTTTTTCTTTTGTTCCCCCGGGCTCAAAAAGCTGCTGACATAATCTTTGAAGGAAAAGAGATAACTCAGAGAAAGCTGTCAAGACGAACAAAAATTAACAAAAGGGATTTGGAATCAGTCTGGAATCACTTAAGAGAAAATTATAGTGTTGAGATTCAGACCAAGGCAGGATACAGGAATAAGCAGACCTTTTATAGATGGACTGATAAAAGCAGTAAAAGGAGAGTGGAGAATAATGGCTAAGGAATCAAGTCTTTTTTTGGACCGTATATGTCATCTTTAAAAATATATGCAATTCCACATTCAGGGCAACCCCAAATAATCATTCTATAAGGCAAAATATCTCTTTGTGAGCTACCCCTTTGTAAGATTGAACCTCGAAGCTGTCCAAAATTCTCTAGTTTTCCTTTTCCACAAAATCTGCAAAATTCATTACCATAATTTAAAGGATAAAATCCATCTTCTATTAATCCTATTTTTTCATCAACAGAGGCAATTAAGTTACCAACATTTATATATCGTTTATTGATATCCTTTTGCACACAATTGTTTATAATTTCAGTAATAAATTTTGTCCTTTTATTATCCAATTTCTTTTCTAAGTTAAATTCGTCCTCATTTTGTCTTTCTCTGGAGAAAATTTTCCCTCCTGATATCATTGCATACAAGACTTTTCCAAGAGAGTATATATCAGTATGTGGCCCAATCTCCTCACTTCTGCCGTTCTCACATTCGGGTGCAATATAAAATCGGGAGCCAACCTGCTCTTGAGACATGGTAAATCTTTCTGGTTTATCTAAATGACAAATACCAAAATCTATAACTAGAGGGTCATCTTTTTCATCAATTAAAATATTCAGAGGCTTTAAATCTCGATGGATTATTTGTGGTTTATTCTTGTGAGCACTTTCTACACCTAAACAGATTTTTTTTAATATTTTTAGGCATCTCAAAAAGTCGGCTTTTAATTGAGTTAAAATATCATTTAAAGTCGTTTCAATATATGGCATAACAAAATAAAAATCCTTATCTTCAGTAGTGCTTGCATCTAATATTTTTGTGATATATGGAGAATCAGTGTTTTTAATAGCCTCTATTTCTCTTTCAAATCGGTCCTTTCTGTCAGCCCTTTTCAATCGTTTGAGGACATAAATATTGTCATCTTTATCTAATAAATTTTTCACTAAATAAATAAAACCCTGACCTCCCTCAGATAATGATTTAATTATCTCCCACCGTTCTCCAAAGATTTTTGCTGGCATATTACAACCTCCTATATTTTGTTATTTGAGCCCTTCATGAAACTCATAACATATTTAATATCAACAAGTTACAGAGGGGCTAAAATCCAAATTTCCTCCTGCTTGTAACTTCTTTATATTCAGATGGTTACAAAGCATGTTTTCTCATTATCCTTGGTTTTTTACCCAAAATTAACCCCTCAAAAGGGGGGTGGAGGGCAAAAAACTTTTCCTCCCAAACAACAAATAGTTTTGTGAAACCCTCTCTTTTCATCGCTCCAAAGATTAGTTTATATTATTGAATCAAAAATAATTAGTTCATTAGCAAATTTGCCCTCCTCCCCCTTTCTATCTCTCAATATTTCTACTATCATGATTCATGAATCTTGCGACCTTCATAAAACTCATTCCAAAGGGGAGGGCTGTCATGGATCATCAACCTTTACTCCTTTCCATTGAATCACTCCTCGATGTCAATCCTCTCGAAAATTTTAAAATCCTCTTCAGCAATCTCGATGCCTCTCATCTCGATTCCCATCCTTCCACAGGCCGAAAGCCTTTTCCTCGCCAAAGCCTCTTGCGAACTTTCATTTTTAAAAATCTAAAAGGGATTCCCACCTTGACAGAGTTAGTTACCGAGTTAAAAGATAACCCCTCTGCAGCAATCCGCTGCGGCTTTAACATCCTGCGCCCTCTGCCAAGTGTTGAAAGATTTTCCTCTTTCCTCAAAAACACACACAATAAAGAGCTGCAAAAAATCCGACTCCAACTCATCCACAACCTCATCGACCTCGCCGTCATTACAGGAGAATATCTCTCCATCGATTCCTGTCCCATCCCAGTTCGTGTTAAAGAAAATAATCTCAAAACCAATGTGAAAAACCGTTTCTCCAAAACTCGCATCCCCAAAGGCTCACCTGATGCACGGCTCGGCACCATGGTTATTTTCCCTCAACCGAATAAAAAACAAATCCGCTACTTCTGGGGATTCAGAGATCATGTTGTCATCGACGCCAAAGAAGAACTCCCCATCTGGCACATCACAAAACCAGCCAATGTCCACGACTCTGTTATGTTTCTCCCTATCTTCAAGCTCATCCAAAATGAATTCCACTTCTCTGTAAAAGCTGTTATGGGCGATGCCATCTACGATACCAGCTCTATCCTTAAATATATTGTCAAAGATCTAAAAGCTAAACCTCGTATCTCAAGAAACCCTCGCAATACTAAAAGTCCATCAAGGCTCAAGTTCTCAAAATCCGGCAACCCCATCTGTCAAGCTCAACTCGAAATGCTCAACCGCGGCTCATTCTACGACAAAAAACAAGATCGAGGGCGACACAAATGGGTCTGTCCTCTCCATCATTCAAAAAAATACGCCCGCCAATTTATCCTCTGCCCTGCCTTCCATCCAAAGTTCCTCTCCCAAAAAGGGTGTTATGTCTATATCCGTATTGACCAAGATATCAGAAGCGAAATCGACTATGGCTCTATCTCCTTCAAGACTGACTCTAAACTCCGCTCCGGTTCAGAGAGAGTCTTCTCCAGACTCCTTAACATCTGCATGCAAAATCCTCCTGTCATCGGTTTTAAAGCTGTCTCAAATTATGTCACCATTGCTCACATTACTGTGTTACTTGTTGCCCTCACAGCTGCCAAAAACGATATGAAAGATAAAGTCCGCTTCATCAAATCTTTCTTACCAAACTTCAATCCTTAATCCTTCGAGTTTTGTGAAGCCCTATTGTTATTTGTTTAAATTTAGTTATTTATTTTGCTTGAAACTCCTCCTTCTCATCATACTGAAAAGACCTAGGATATCCACAAGCATTCCAAACTCGGTCAAAACTCGTTCTAAATAACTCGGCCATTTTGGGCATACTAGTATCAAAGTCATCGATTTCAATTCTTGGCAGTATAATATCCTCCATATCAAAAGGGTGGATATCCATAGCTTGAGTATCAATGTTGCTGTTAATTTCAATTGAATATCCCTTGACTCCCAAGAAAGCTAAATAGCATTCTACTGGAGGTTTAACCGTCATTGCCTCTAGAAACTCAAGATAATTAGCAGTTCGTAAAAGCACCTCTTGTTCCATAGAATAAATTGGAATATTTTTCTCTTCGAGAGTTAAATAGAAACCTTCAACAGCTTCAATAAATCCTTCTCTATACAGTTTGAGATATGAAAGGCAAGTATTATCGTCAGCTAAAATAAAATTTAACAGACCCCCATATTCAAACTCTTGATTGAAAGTATCTCGTTTTGTATAGAAGGGCTTTAAATAAATAATTGATTTCTCTTGGAAGGCATGCAAATCATACTGTTTTCCATTAGAAAAAGATTCCATAGGAATCAGATGCAAAACAGTTTTCCCTCCTTCCCGGAAAGGCTTAGGTGTTTTGTTGCTTTTTAATTCCACAATACGATTTTTGTGAAATTCCTCAATTTTGTCCATAATTTCTTTGTTTCCCATTAATATCCTCCTTTTTCATTTAAAACAAAATTTCTTTAATTCAAGAAAAGGATTTTGTCCCATCGTTTTGAGTCTATCACAAGAATGGAATTTTTCCAAAAATATCTGTGATTTTTTTGTGACCAAATTGTGACCATATTTTATTAAAAATGGTTAAAAATGGTTAATAATTGTTAAAGACGAAGGTCACCAAAAATTCCCCTTAAGTTATTGGTTTTTAAGCTAACTACTTGATATAAAAGGAGTACCCCTGGCCAGACTCGAACTGGCGACACACGGATTAGGAATCCTTAGGACGGATTATTTGGCGGGAATACGGATTTTTGGGCGAGCGTTCTTAAAGTAGGTAATTAACATACAATATTAAATAGGGCTTAAGTCAATCTGCTCTTTTCTATTTAACATTTCTTGATAGTTTTCTAAAGTAAACGGGCACTCTAAAAAATCTAAAAATTGATTCTTATTATCAAAATGCAATGTTTTGTAGACTCTTGTTACTAAATCATCGCCGAGCGTTTTGTATTTTTGCTTACTATGACCGCCAACTTTAGATCGTATACTCGTTAAAATTTCTCCATTAATGTAAAATCGGCAATAATAATCCTTTTTTCGACGTTTTGTAATCTTAAAACCTTTATTTTTCAATCTACCATGAATATAGGATAATTCTAAAGCCATTAGGAAATATCAATAATAGACTCATAAAGTTTATAATTCTGACGTGCAAAAAAATCCATACTCTCCAGTGGAGTGTTTTTATATAATTCAAGGTCATAAAGGAAAAAGTCCTCGAAACTTTCTGTTGCCTCTTCTAATGAATTCCCTTCCCCCCAAATATTAAATTCCTCATTCTCAACAAAAACTAATCCCCCTTCATAAACAACAGTTAATATAAGTGATCTATTGAGTTTATGCTCTCCAATCTGGGTAATAATACAAAGATGGTTTGAAACATGATTTTGCGTAATATGTAGATATTCAATCCCAATATTACTTGGAATAAATTGATGGAACTTTAAATTCGCAGTCATTTCATGAGAAATGTGAATAGCTTCACTTCCCGTTATATTACAAATTGGTAATTCATAAGTGATAATCTCTTTATTTTGCATCTTTCAATGCTCCCATTTTTTTCAAACCTTCAACTGTTTTATCTATTTCCTTTTTCAGTCGAATTAATTCATCATGGTCAAGACAATACCTTGCCAATGTTCTAATTCCAACTATATTCTTATTTTTCCCGGTTTTATTAGATTCTTTGGGTTTTTGATCCTCTATTAGCATCAATTCAGGATCAACAAGTCCTATATATAACACGGTTGAAGTTGGTGTAAATACCGAACGGAAAGCATTTGCTTTCAAAATCATTGGAGAATCAATGATCCAGTTTGCTTTTAAAGTTATACTCCTAACCTTCTTTTCCATTTTTCCCTCACCTTATAAAGTCTATTTCATTTCGCAATTATTATCAAACCAAAAAGGCACCTCGTCGTCATCAACAGAAGGTTCCTCTGCTTCTTTTTCCCGTGTCTCTTCGGCTTCTTCTTTCTTAGGCTTCAATTCAATCCATCTTCTTATTCAATACTTAATTCATATCTCACTCAACTAACCCCACGCTTTTTTTCCCATTCTCTTGCTGCCTCTTCTGTAGTACATCGGCCAACTTGCTTGATGTGCCCCTTAGGCCACTTTTGTTTGTGGTCTTGTTCTCTCTGTTCCAAGTCCTCAGTTATTCCCTCATGGAGAATTTTATTACCAATTTTATACTGGTATTTGTAAGTATCTCTTGGTTTTGCCATTTTCTAACCTCCCCTAAACTAAATTTTTTTCCTCATTCATAAGCTAACATGGAGAAAATTACTTGTCAATTCAAAGCGTAAACTTATTGTAAGCCGGAAGGCATAAAATCACATCAGAATAGACCTCTCCCCGTGTCACAGAAAATGTCACAGAATTTGCTTAGAATCGCCTATGTTTGCTTATGGTTGCTCAAACGAAAACTGGCGGCTACCCCTGGAAAAGTGGCACGCCTGACAGGAATCGAACCTGCGACCTACGGATCCGGAGTCCGTCGCTCTATCCCCTGAGCTACAGGCGCACCATATTTAGCTTTTTTGAGACGCTTTCTCCAGAAGTCTAATTGAAGTATCCCATGCCGCCTCAAATGGAACCTTAAGATTTGTTGGGACTAAATATTCAAGACTCTGCAGCCAGTTATTTTCATACTCAAATCGCCGCGCAACAACCTTATCAAGGTCTATTGCATCAGGCGAAAGTCCTTTGGCCTTGCATTTTAAGGGAAATCCTTCTAGCACATTTTCAACGCTGGTTACATTTTTTGATAGATGATACAAATCGAATATATCATGAGGTATTGCATGTTTCCTCTGACCAGAAAAGGCCCTTAATTTCTCTGCCATCATCTCTTCTAAAGAATACACCTGGATGGCAACAGAAGGCAATTCCTTTCTATCTGAATATTGATGAAAAATAGATAATACATTAGTTGGAAATACAAGACTCTCATCCCGATTCACATGGATTCGAACAGAACGAGGTGATCCGCCATAATTCCACACAGTGGCGTGCGCTCCCAAGAAACACAGATAGCAACCCAAAACATAATCATGATCAATCACGCTTGGTTCTAATTCCAATGCTCCTGCTATCCGTCGGACCTCATCAATTGGAATCAATCAAATCTCCATATTAACCAGAATTTTCCAGCGAGTTGAAATTTTTCCTGATTTTGGCCCAGCCGGATTAAGAACACTAATCCCCTTGGTCAATGTTCTTTGCCTCTTTCAATCCGCTCTATCCACCCTTTTTTCTCAAGTCTCCAAAGAATATCATGAGTCAGCTTTCTGGTTTTCCAAAACTGGACAGCTTCCTCCATTAAGAAAAAACCATCCCCTTCTAATTTTGGCTCGACTGTTATTTCAGAAAATTTTCTGCAAGCCAGAATTCGTAGCCGCCTCCCATCCATCTTGAGTAAGCCAGTCTTTTACCGTCTGGGGAAAATTCCGGGCTTCGACCTCGAACATTCAGCTTCATGGGCTTTCCCTCCTCCAGACGGATTTTGTAAAGCTCAAAGTCCATTCCTTTTATCCGATTTTCGTAGATAATCTCTTTCCCATCCAGGGACCAGCAGAGAATATATTCTCCTCCCTTTGTTATCAGCTTGGATTCTCTTCCATCGACATCCATGGTCCATATAGAATACACGCCTTCCTTTTTATACTGCTCGTAGTCAAAAAGTATAAAAGCAATTTTTCGTCCATCTGGAGACCAGCGGCAGCAGCTATACCAGAGCCCTTCTTTATCCGCAGCGATGAGTGTTTTCGGTTCCCCTCCATCTACAGGGATTGTGCTTATTCCAGATAAACGCTTTTTCATGTATTCAGTGCCATTAGCATATTTGGATGGCCTGATACTATATGTGAACACAATTGATTTGCCGTCAGGTGATAGATGGAGACTTCCGACTTCTCCGTGAATTGTCGATATTTCCTCCGGATCTCCCCCTTCAGCAGGCGCAGTTATAAGAATAGAATAATTGGGAGCTTTTCTCTGGACAAAAATGATCTTTTCTCCATCAGGAGTCCAGCTAAATGTTCCCATACTTCGGTCAAGGACAAGCTTGGGCTCTCCCCCTTTTGATAACACGGTCCACAACCGAAAAGTGTTTAAAGACCTGAGGTAATCTGAGCGAAAAGCAATCTTTTCTCCATCAGGAGACCAGCGGGGTTTGTAGTTGCCACAAGGAAATTGTGTCAACTGAGTTTCTTCGGATCCATCGGGATTGGCGGTGAAAATGTGTTGAGTCCGAAATGCGGTGGGAAATCCGATACTTCCGTCTTTCGTCCAGTTTCCTCCCAGGATATGGGTTTCCCGCGTAACCTGAACAGGAATGCCTTCAGGCTTCCCTTCAGATGAAATTCTGATGATCCATATTTGAGGATTTCCAGCTCTGTATGAAGCGAATGCAAGCCATTTGCCGTCATAGGACCACACCGGGCGTCTGTCCACAGCCGGATTAGATGTGATTCGGACAGATTCCCCCCCTATGGAAGGCATTACATAGATATCCGTATTGCCTTTGTGCACCGCCGTGTAGGCGATCCATTGGCCATTTGGAGATAAAATCATCGATCGATACTTCCTTGCCTCCTTCGGGTTCTGAAAAGTGAGGATCTCTTCCCAATCTCCTCCAGCAGAAGGAACGGCAAACAGGCCCTTAGAGGGGACATGGAAAATGACTTCCCTGCCGTCCGAACTCCAGCTCGTAGGCATCATCTCTTCTGGTTTTTCCAAACTCTGGTCAGCCGAGACGAGCATTCTTGGCGGTCCGCCTTTCAGGGATACGATCTTTATGTTTTTATCCGAATCCACAAAAGCGATCCATTGGCTGTCCGGCGACCACAGCATGTTCCAATTCATATTCTGTCCAGTCGTCAGACTAACGTCCTTCCCGGTGGCGATATCCCTTACCCAAATTTCGTTTTGCCGGATTAGGGCAAGCTTTTGCCTGTCCGGCGATATGGAATCAATATAGTCTTCACCTGTGTAGATTTTGGAGAGTTTAAGTTCTTTTTCACCTTTTTCGACTAGTACTTTAACTTTTTGGAGAATAGACAGTTTTTCTTTAGCCATTTTAACTTCTTCTGCTTGATCAGGATAATTCTCGACCACTTTTTGATAAGCGTTCTGAGCCTCGCTCAGGCCTAACTTCTCGCAACACATCCCGATGCGCAACTGCGCCTTTGCGGCGATGGCACGATTGCCTCCATATTTTACGATGATTTCCTTGTACAGGTCGATGGCGCCCTGGAGATCGCCGTCAACCTCTTCTTTTTCAATTGCAGCCCGTAGCAAAACACCGGGATCATCGGCCTGGCGGGCGCTTCCTACAATAGATAGCAAGACGCCCAGAACTGCAATCAAAGAGATTGTCGTGATTAATTTAATCTTCATCGGACCTTACCTCCTGCCTCTATAATAATGGTCCGATATCAAAGTCGCATCCAGGAAATGTCCAGAGTCTATCAAGATTGCTAGCCTTCGAAGCGATAGCCCATGCCTCGCACGCTGCGGATGTAGCGCGGCTTTGCCGGCACCGGTTCGATCTTCTTGCGCAGGTTGAGGATGTGAGTGTCCACCACCCGTTCAGTGACGATGGTTGCTGGCCCCCATGCAGCATCAATCAATTGCTCACGGCTCAAGACCCGGCCTCGGCGATGGATGAAGGCCTTTAATAACCGAAATTCCAAAGCGCTCAGGTCTATAGGTCTGCCACTTCGGCGGACTTCGCCACGGTCGAAGTCGATCTCGCAGTCTCCGAACTGATAAGTGCTGAGAGATTCTCCCGAAACGCGGCGAAGGACAGCATGGATCCGGGCTCGCAGTTCCCTTGGGCTGAAGGGTTTTGTGATGTAGTCATCCGCCCCGATTTCCAGCCCGAAAATTTTCTCGGCTTCATGCGTTTTTGCTGTCAGCATGATGATGGGCGTCCTGATGTCGGCTCGACGCAGTTCCTTACAGACCTCAAATCCGTCTTTTCTGGGCAACATGAGATCGAGGATAATCAAGTCCCAGTTACACTCTTTGCTGCGACACACGGCCTT
>Ga0114930_10002495_pt1 | contig 16598 bp, 14 predicted proteins | sample AnhtaG_FD_87300 | JGI IMG/M metagenome (GOLD analysis project Ga0114930, IMG submission 87300) | Deep subsurface microbial communities from Anholt, Denmark to uncover new lineages of life (NeLLi) - Anholt_01485 metaG | ecosystem: Environmental > Aquatic > Marine > Oceanic > Sediment | place... | reverse complement strand
GCATCTGCGCGTTCGCACGTTTGCGCCAGCTCCGGCCACATCTCTGCACACCCTCGGGGCAGGTTCCCGTTCATCCTTCATCCTTCATCCTTCATCCTTGGCTGAACGCTTACTGGGAATCCACAATCTGATGGCCCTCTACTACATCGACGGCTACAACGTCATCTACCATTCCTCGTTGCTCAAGCCCATTGCCCTGCGCGATTTCGAGGCCGCACGCGACGCCTTAGTCGAGAAGGTGGCCGCGTTCTGCGCCACCACCGGCAGCCAGGCCAAGATCGTCTTCGACGGCCGCGGACGCCACACCGCGCCCGTCGCGCCGGTCAGCGGGGTCCCCGGACTCGAGGTCCTCTATTCGCACGGGGAGAAATCGGCCGACGCCGTGATCGAGCGCATCGTCTACACCGCGTCCAACGCCCGCGATCTCATCGTGGTCAGCGCCGACCACGGCATCCGCAGCTTCTGCCAAAGCCAAGGCGCCCTCGTGATGGCGCCCGACAATTTCATCGCGAGCGTCCGCGAGCGACTCGCCCACACCCAGGCCACCCTCGATCACCTCAAGCGGCCCGACACCCACCAACGCCTCGAGAACCGGCTCGACGACGCCACCATCGACCGCCTGCAGAAGCTCAAAGAGACGCTCGAGCAGTGACCTGCGTTGACGTGTCGCTGCTTCTGCCGAGCGCAGAGCGTGCGCCCGCTCAGGGGGCTCTGCTATAATCCCTGCGCTTGCATGACTCCCGAGGGCCCAGCCAAACCACAGCTTCGCTCGGGGGTGGAACTGCGCGGAAACCGAAGTAGGAAGGTCCCGACATGACGAAGAGTCTGATAGTTGACCCGGCAGAAGCGCGGAAAGGCGAAACGCTGCTGCTGGGCGCCATTCCCGTCAACGCGTACACGAAAACCCTCGAGGACGAGTTGGCCAAGAACCCGGCAGTCACGCCGGCAAGCTGCCTGCGCATCTACCGCGACATGGTCCTCATCCGCGAGTTCGAGACCATGCTGGACCAGATCAAGAAGCTGGGGGCCTACGAGGGGGTGCCGTACAAGCACCAGGGCCCGGCACACTTGTCCCTCGGCCAGGAGGGGGCGGCCGTGGGTGAGAGCTTCCACCTGAAAGTCGAGGACCACATCTTCGGCAGCCACCGCAGCCACGGCGAGGTGATCGCCAAAGGGCTGCGGGCCGTGCTCGAGCTGGCCGGCACGTCGCTGCGCCCCATCATGGAAGAGTACATGGGCGGGACGGCGCTGCGCCTCGTCGAGCAGAACGGGCCCGACTGGACGCCGCTGACGATCGCGGGCACGGGCAAGAAGCCGGCCTTCGGCAGCACGGAAGAGGAGGAGCAGGGCATCGACTATCTGCTCTATGGCCTGCTGGCCGAGATCTTCGGCCGCGAGCACGGCTTCAACAAAGGCATGGGCGGCTCGATGCACGTGTTTTTCTGCCCCTTCGGTATCTACCCGAACAACGCCATCGTGGGCGGCAGCGCCGACATCGCCACCGGTGCCGCGCTGTGCAAGAAGGTCCTGCGGCAGCCGGGCGTCGTCGTGGCCAACATCGGCGACGCGTCGATCGGGTGCGGGCCGGTGTGGGAGGCGCTCGGATTCGCGGCCATGGGTCAGTACCGGACACTGTGGGAGAAGGAGTACCGGGGCGGACTCCCCATCATCTACAACTTCATGGACAATTTCTACGGCATGGGCGGTCAGCCCATCGGCGAGACCATGGGCTTCGAGCGGCTCGCCCGCGTTGGCGCCGCCGTCAACCCCGAGAACATGCACGCCGAGACCGTTGACGGCAACAACCCGCTCAGCCTGGCCGACGCCTACCAGCGGAAGATCGACATCATCAAGAAGGAAGGCGGCCCCGTGCTGCTCGACGTGCTGTGCTACCGCCAGACCGGCCACTCCCCGAGCGACCAGTCGGCCTACCGCGTGCGCGAAGAGATCGACCTGTGGCGCGCCGTGGACCCGATTCTCGAGTTCGGCGGCAAGCTGATCGACGCGGGCGTTGCCGGGCAAGACGACCTCGATGCCGTCAAGGCCTACGCCACGCGCAAGGTGCTCAAGGCGTGCAAGCTGGCCACGGACCTGGACCTCTCGCCCCGGCTCCAACTCGGCCCGCACAGCGGCCTCGCCGAGTTCATGTTCTCGAACGCGCCCGAGAGAGAGCTTCCCGGCCTCAAGCACGAGACCGACGTGCGCATCCCCAAGATCGAAGACAACCCGCGCGTGCAGCAGATCGCCAAGAAGTCGCGCAAGGGCCTCGACGGAGACGGCAAGGCGCTCAAGGGGTCCAAGGCCGTCACGTTCAGCGACGCCATCTTCGAGGCCCTCATCCACCACTTCTACAACGATTGGCGGCTCGTGGCCTACGGCGAGGAGAACCGCGACTGGGGCGGCGCCTTCGCGGTGTACCAGGGGCTGACCGAGTCGCTGCCGTACTACCGTTTGTTCAACGCCCCGATCTCGGAGGGCGCCATCGTGGGCACGGCCGTCGGGTTTGCCCTCGAGGGCGGCCGCGCCATCCCGGAACTCATGTACTGCGACTTCCTGGGCCGCGCCGGCGACGAAGTGTTCAATCAGCTCGCCAAGTGGCAGGCTATGTCGGGCGGCTACTGCCGCATGCCGGTGGTTCTGCGCGTGTCCGTCGGCAACAAGTACGGGGCGCAGCACTCGCAGGACTGGACGGCCCTGACGGCCCACATCCCCGGATTGAAGGTCGCGTTCCCGGCCACTCCACACGACGCCAAGGGCCTGATGGCCACGGCCCTGCGCGGCAACGATCCGGTGGTCTTCTTCGAGAGCCAGCGGCTCTACAACCAGACCGAGATCTTCTGGCCGGACGGGGTGCCCGCGGCGTACTACACGATCCCGATGGGCGAACCCGCTGTGCTGAAGGAGGGGACGGACCTGACGATCTTGACCTTTGGCGCCACCTTGTACGTGGCTTCGGAGGCCATCCAGCGGCTCGAGGGCGAATTCGGGCTGTCGGTGGAACTCATTGACGGCCGCTGCCTGGTGCCCTTCAATCACCAGCCCCTGGTGGATTCACTGAAGAAGACCGGCAAGCTCATCATCGGCAGCGACGCCTGCGAGCGCGGGAGCTACCTCCACACCATCGCGGGCCAGATCTCGCAGATCGCGTTCGACTACCTGGACGCGCCGGTGTGCGTCATCGGCGCGCACAACTGGATCGTGCCGCCGGCCGAGATGGAAACGGAGTACTTCCCGCAGCCAGGCTGGTTCCTCGACGCGTACCACACGCAGATAGTGCCGCTGCCGGGTTACCAGCCGGCCACGGATCGCACGCCGGAGGCGATGGTCAAGCTGTCGCAATACGGCGTCCTGTAGCGATAGGATCGGGGCATCAAGGAAGGGCAGGCCATGAACGAGCAGAACAAGGTGCTGGTCGCCGTCATCATGGGCAGCAAGTCGGACTGGGACGTGATGCGCAACGCACCGGACACCCTCAAGGAATTCGGCGTGCCGCACGAGTGCCGCGTCCTCTCCGCCCACCGCACCCCCAAGGAGACGGTCGAGTACGTGCACGACGTGCAGAAGCGCGGGTGCGAGGTCTTCATCGGCGGGGCCGGCGGGGCCGCCCACCTGTGCGGCGTCATTGCCGCGCACACCGTCAAGCCCGTGCTCGGCGTGCCCATGGAAAGCAAGGTCCAGGGCATCGACTCGCTATTGTCCACCGTGCAGATGCCGGCCGGCGTCCCCGTCGGCACGCTCGCCATCGGCAAGGCCGGCGCCGTCAACGCCGCCCTGCTGGCCGTCGCCATCCTCGCCCTGAACCGCCCCGAATTGCGCAACAAGCTCGAGGACTACCGCGCGAAACGGGCCCAGCAAATCCTGAAAGAGTCCTTGTACTAGCGGGCGCGGGCACGCGGATTCTGAATCCTCCATTCCCGTTCCCGCTGTTCCGACTGCTATTCACAATCGAAGACGGATTGGAACAGCCTCACGCCGACTCCGCCGCCTTCTCGACGAGAAAGGCCAGCCCCTGCGCATCGACGGGTATGTCCGCATCGAAACGCCCCCAGTCGTCCTCGTCCAGCGTAGCGCAACAGAACGCCGCTTGTGCGGCGTAGGCCGCCCGCACCCGCTCTTCGCAGAAGTGCTGGAGCTCCCCGCCGGTAAGCCCGGAAGCCGTCGCGTCGCGCACGATGCCCTCCATACGCTCGATGGACGCGAGGACCACCTGGGCGCCTTCCTCGATAGCCGTCAGCTCGCCGAAGTGGGTGAGGTAAGCCCGCTCCGCGCCGGTCGCCAAAATGCGCCGGATGCTCTCGCGGGCGGCGTCCGGGTCGAAATCGGTCGGGGCCGTCGGGAACAGGAGAAAGGGCCTCTTGCTGCTGCGGCTGCGCCTGTAGTTGTAGCCGAACGTATCGCCGGTGAACACCCCGTTCGAGCCCGAGTCGTGGATAGCGATGTGGTGCTTCGCGTGACCGGGCGTCTGCAGGAACGTGAGCGTGCGCCGTCCGAGGGCGACCGTCTCCCCTTCTTCCATGCCCCGGACCCGCGCCGGGTCGATCGGCTCGATTGGCGCGTACATCGCGTTGAAGCCGCGTTCGCCGTAGACGGCCTTCACGCCCGCAATCAACCGGGACGGATCGACCAGGTGGCGCACGGCGCGCGGGTGCGCCAGCACCGTGGCGTTGGGGCATCGCTTCACGAGGGCCGACGTGCCCCCCGCGTGGTCCAGGTGCAGGTGGGTGATGATGGCGTATGCCAGCTGTTCCGGGGACATGCCGTGCGTCTCGAGCGCCCGCATCAGCAGGGGCACGGCGTGCACGGTGTTGTTCTCGACGAACGCCGCCTCGTCGCCTTGGATGAGCAAGTAGCTGGCCGCGTGCTCCGGCCCGAGATACTGACAGTCAATGGTGCTCACGAGCATGCGCGTCTCATTGGCTCCCCACAGTTCTCCCTCATCAGAAGGGATGCCACGACCTCGCCGCGCATTCCGGTAGGCTTGGTCAGAGCAGTTCGGCGATCTGCACGGCGTTGAGCGCGGCGCCCTTGAGCAGGTTGTCCGAGACGACCCACAGGTCCAACCCGCGGGACTGCGAGATGTCTTCTCGGATGCGGCCGACGAAGGTCTCGCCCTTGCCGACCGAGTCGATGGCGAGAGGGTACAGTTGCTGTGCGGGGTCATCGAGCACGACCACCCCGGGGGCCTTGGACAGGATCTCGCGGGCTCGGTCGGCGGTGAGCTTCCGTTGTGTTTCGATGTTGACGGCCTCGCTGTGGCCGGTGTGCACGGGCACGCGCACGGTCGTGGCGGTCACCCGGATGCTCTCGTCCCCCATGATTTTCTGGGTCTCGTTGACCATCTTCATCTCTTCGGTGGTATAGCCGTTCTCGGTGAAGGCGTCGCTCTGCGGGATCTGGGGGATGCAGTTGAAGGCGATCGGATACGGGAAAACCGAGCATACGGGGTCGTTCCCCTCGAGCATGGCCTTGGTCTGGTCCATCAGCTCCTGGAGCGCCTTGACGCCCGCGCCGGATACGGCCTGGTAGGTCGAGAGGACGACGCGCTCGATGCGGGCCGCATCGTGCAACGGCTTGAGCACGACCACCATTTGGATGGTCGAGCAGTTCGGGTTGGCGATGATGCCGTCGTGCCATTCCACGTCTTCGGGGTTGACCTCCGGCACCACGAGCGGCACGTCTGGGTCCATCCGCCACGCGCTCGAGTTGTCAACGACGACGCACCCGTCGCGTTTCGCGCAGGGCGCAAACTCCTTGCTGGTCGCCCCGCCCGCGCTGAACAGGGCGATCTCGACGCCTTTGAACGAGTCCTCGCCAAGCACCTCGACCGGGACCGTTTCCCCGCGGAACGTCAGCGTTTTCCCACGGGAGCGTTCCGAGGCGAGCATCTTGATCGACGAGATCGGGAACTCGCGCTCCTCGAGCACCTTCAACATATGGCTGCCCACAAGGCCCGTTGCCCCGGCTACGGCGACTGATTTCGGTGTCATCGTTCCTTGCACTCCTGTCAATTAGACGTCCCGAACCCGTGCGGAATGGGCTCACTCGAGCGGCCGGTCCGCCCCATAACGCTGCTGAGGTCTCGCCGACCACGTACAGCAACGCGGGAGGCGTTCCCTCGTCGGTCCCGAGCGAAGGCCTCCCGCGGTATTGCCTCTATGCGCTATTGCAGCGTGGCGGGCCTAGGCGCTCGCGTCGTCCAGGGCCTTCGCGAGGTCCTCTTTGCGCGTCACACCGACGAAGCGTTTGACCTCCTGACCGTCCTTGAGCACGACCAACGTGGGGATGGCGCTGACGCCGAACTTCTGGGCCAGGTCCCCCTCGTTGTCGACATTCACCTTCCCAATCGTGGCCTTACCTTCGTACTCCGCCGACAGTTCATCCAGAGCCGGCGCCATCATCAGGCATGGCTGGCACCATTGCGCCCAAAAATCCACTAGAGTGACCCCGCTGGCCACGGTCGAATCGAAGCTTGCGCCCGTCAGTTCGGTGGCATCGCTCATGGGACCTTCTCCTGTGTTTGGAACAAGGGACCGATTATACGCCAACCGTCGCGGCACGCGCAAAGACCGACCCGCACCCTGCGACCGCTTCCCGACCCCCGCCTCCATCCTCGCGTCAACGGTAACGCCCCACACGTCCCCAGTCCTCCCCCGTTCTCCATCGGCATCTCCATCTTCCCGTCCCTCCCCGTCCTCAACACCGACAAGCTAAGTACTCCTTTTCCCAAGTCCGATGACGTATCCTCCCGTGCTCGCATCGTAATCGTAATCGACGCTCGCGCTCCGAGCACGAGCACGACGTCCAGCCGTAGAAACGTCACCATATTTGCGGATATGTGTACTAAGCGGCCCGCGCCAACAGCGGCGGGCCGGCACGAAGCAAGAACCGGCGACGCACCGCCGAGCCAAGCCGCGCGCCCGGATTGACATCTTCGGCTCGTCGTCCCCATAATCCCAGCGGACGCTGGAGAGGTGTCAGAGTGGCCGATTGAGCACGCTTGGAAAGCGTGTGCACGCCCAAAAGGTGTGCCGTGGGTTCGAATCCCACCCTCTCCGCCATTCCTTTTGCAGAGAACCACTTCAGCGTTTTCGGCATAGAGAAGGTCAGGGACCGCGAGAACCGCGGCGTGCAGATCCTCACTCCGGAGCAGCAGCGGGCGTTCTTTGACGCCTGCGATGACTGACAACGCCCCATTTCTCTTATGCTGGCCGCCTATAGCCTGCGCGTCGGCGAGTTGACCCACCTGCTCATCTCCGACATGCACATGGGGGACGCCCGATTCGAGATCCGATCCAAGCCGGAGATGTTCTGGAGTGTGAAGAGCCAGCGCGAGCGAGCCCTGCCTATTCCGGAGGAGTTCCGAGCGTTCTTCGAGCACCGGGTGAACGGCCGCAAGGAGGGCTCCCTTTTCCTGAGCAGAGCATTCACCGAGGGAAGGAAGCGGCCCTGTGAGACCTTCTCTTCCTCTCAGGCGCTGACGCGGCGCCTTCACCAAGTGGCCCAGCAAGCGCGGACGCAGGGCGAGGACAGCGAACGGGAGATCGCGAAGGCCATCAGGCCCTTCTTGCGCGCGATGGGCCAGATACCCGAGAAGCGTATCCGGCAGGAGTTCATGAAGGTTACCAGGAAGATTGGCTGTCCGGAACTCACGCGGGCTCATTCGCTACGGCATCTGTTCTCGACGAGATTGCAGGAACAAGGCGTCAATCCGCTTCTCGTCCAGGGCATGCTTCGACACAGCACGCTGGACATGACGCGGCGGTACACGCACTTCGGCATGGATTCAAAGCGTCACGCGATCAGCGAGGTGCTTCGATCTGATCCTGTGTTTCGTGCGACTGTGGAAGGGAACGCGCCTCAGAGCGTGTTTGAAAAGGGTAAAATAGGCTGAGTCAAGCGTGAAAGAACCCGGGAAAACATCCCGGGTTTTCGTTTTGCGCTCTTGTATAGCACTTGTTATATATGCTATACCTCTCACAGAAAGGAGAACCCCTATGGATACAAAGACCGCCAGACTAATCGAAAAACGCCAACGGCTCTTGCAGAAAATGGCCAACTTGAGCTTGGTGGTGCACGGCTCTTATCTCGAACGCTTCAGCACGTGTGCCCGCAAGAACTGCCAATGCCATCGAGGCAAGAAGCATGGTCCGCGTTCGTATGTCGTGCTCTACCGGGACGCACGGCAACGGCAAGTCTATGTGCCGCAAGAACAACGGACTACCATCCAAAAAGGCCTACGCCAGTACCAGCAATTGCTCGACCTGGTGCGCCAAATCACGGACATCAACCTCACCCTCATGCGCACCGGCGCATTTGCGCACTCAGCCAATGCGTCAAAGAAGGGAGACACGTCATGAGCCGGACACCCTATCCCAGCGATCTGACCGATGAGCAATGGGCGCGCATCGCCCCCTTGATCCCCCCGGCCAAGCCCGGCGGGCGGCCGCGCTCGGTCAATATGCGCGAGATCCTCAACGCCATCTGGTATGTGGTGCGTTCCGGGTGCGCGTGGCGCATGATCCCCCACGACCTGCCCCCCTGGCGCACGGTCTACGGGTACTTTCGCGACTTCCGGGCCGCCGGCATCTGGAAACGCATGCACGACACCATGCGCGCACAACTGCGCCGCGCTTGCGGTCGAAAACCCACGCCCAGTGCGGCCATAATCGACAGCCAGTCCGTCAAGACTACGGGAAAAGGGGGCTTCGCGGATATGACGCCGGCAAGAAGATCAACGGACGCAAACGCCATATCGTTGTCGACACGCTGGGCCTGATTATCGCCCTCGTGGTCCACGAAGCCTCCCTGCAGGATCGCGACGGCGCCAAACTCGTCCTCGAACACCTGCGCAAAGGGTTCTGCCGGCTCAAACTCATCTGGGCCGACGGAGGCTACGCGGGCAAGCTAGTCCAGTGGACCCGCAAACATCTGCGGCGCACGCTCGAAATTGTCAAGCGAAACGACGACGTCAAAGGATTCGCCGTGCTGCCCAAACGCTGGATAGTCGAACGCACATTTGGCTGGCTTGGGCGATACCGCAGACTCGCCAAAGATTACGAGCAGCGAACCGACAATAGTGAGGCAATGATCCTCATCGCCATGATAAACTTGATGAGCAAGAGACTGGCCCGATGACCGCAGAATCGGACTTTTCAAACACCCTCTGAGAGAGTGAACACGTGCGAGCAAGCGTTGAGCCGTCGGCAATGACTGACGCGCGGTACGTGGCAATTCTGGGGCACAATGCTTGATTGGAGCCTGAGGACAGCGGCGGCGCCATCATGGCCGCGTGCGAGCACACCTATGACGAGGAGGAGAATCTCGTCACCAAGGTCTCGCCGTATACGAGGGCAACGCCGGGCGGCTGGCACCGCCCTTAGGCGACGGGGACTACACGGACTTGGCCCACGCGGTCGTCGACGTGCGATAAATGACAGATAGGGAGACGCGCCGCCCAAGCAAGCCGGGAACCAGGACGGAGCCGACGGAGTGGCCCTTCTGCCCAGATGACGATGACGAACGACAAGAGACGAACGACAAGAGACCAGTGACGTATCGTCCGGCTTCCATCGGGCCACGGACTTGGACTACGATACCGCGGCAGACGGACGAGGACCGGACGGGAATGGTTTCGCCCCCGTCGGGGTATGGACAGAGGCGTGGAGGGGCAGGTCGTGGGCAGTCTCGCAACCACTTACATGGGGCTTGCGTTGCGCAGCCCGATCGTGGTCGGCTCTTCGGGGCTGACGAACTCCGTGGCGTCGCTCAAGCGGCTCGAGGAGAGCGGCGCCGGGGCCGTCGTGCTGAAGTCGTTGTTCGAGGAACAGATCCTCATCGAGACGGACGCCGCCCTGGCCGAGTCCACACCGCACCCCGAGGCGGCCGACTACCTGGGCTACTACGTGCGCGAGAACCAGCTCACCGACTATCTCGCGCTTATCCGGGAGGCCAAGGCGTCCGTCGGCATACCCGTGATCGCCAGCATAAGCTGCATCACGGCCGGGAACTGGACCCGCTTCGCCGAGGAGATCGAGAAGGCCGGCGCCGACGGACTCGAACTCAACGTGTTCATTCTGCCTTCGGATACCGCCATGACGGGCGACGCGAATGAGCAGGTCTGCTTTGACGTGGTGCGGGACGTGCGGGCCCGCGTCGGCATTCCCATCGCCCTCAAGCTGGGCTGTTACTACACGAACCTCGCCAACACGCTGCAGCGTTTGTCGCGAACGGGCGTTGCCGCCCTCGTCTTGTTCAACCGGTGGTACGCCCCCGACATCGACCTCGACGAAGAGACCCTGATCGGTGGGGACCCGTTCTCCTCGCCGGACGACTTGGCCGTGTCGCTGCGCTGGATCGCCGTGATGGCCGGGGACGTGGACTGCGACCTGGCCGCGAGCACGGGCATCCACGACGGCCCGGGGGTCATCAAGCAGATCCTCGCCGGGGCCACCGTCGTGCAGATGGTGTCCGCGATCTACAAGCACTCGCCCGCCGTTGTCCGTGAATCGCTGGACGATATCGAGGCGTGGATGGCCAAGCGGGGCTACGGATCCGTCGCCGATTTCCGCGGCAAGCTCAGCCAGTCCCACATCGAGAACCCCGCCTTCTACGAGCGGGTCCAGTTCCTCAAGCGCTTCGGCCAGATTTGACGGCGGCGCGCATGGTGACGGTCGACCCGCACCGGGCGTCGTTGTGTGGAGGTCGGCGGGAGGGGCGGAATGAAAGTCCCGGAACCCGCGCGCCAAAGGTGCGCCCGAGTTCCGGGACTCAACAGCAGACCACGGCGGGCTGCCAAGGCAACCCGCAAGAGACGATGTGCGGTAGACTACTTGGCTCTCTTCGTCTTGGCCAAGGCCAGGATTTCGGACGGGGTCTCGCCGTAGGGGCTGACGTCCAGGCCGAAGCTCGCCTCGACCACCTGGAGGATGTCCTTGCGGATCATGCCGGCGGACTTGGCTTCGGCGACGACCTCGTGGAGGTGGCCGATGATGCGCCTACGGCATTCATCGCGGCACTTCGCCTCGATGCTCTTGTTGACGAAGACGCCCATGCCCCGGCGCGTGTACAACAGCCCCATGACCTCGAGGTCACGGTACGCCTTGGCCACCGTGTTCGGGTTGACGCCGAGCCGTTCGGATAGCTCGCGCACGGAGGGGAGCTGGTCGCCGGGTTTCAGGCGCCCTGCCGCGATGGCAAACTGGACATGGTTCTCAATCTGGACGTACACCGCCACACTGCTGTGAATGTCGATACTTGGGATCATCGTGCTTTCTCCTTAACCCAGACTAGGTACACCCATATACTGTACTGCAACCACGCGCTCGTGTCAACAGTCATTACAACCCGTTTGCTAGCATCCGCCGGTCTTGGGGCTTTCCCTCGCCGCGTTTTGACGGGATACGACTCTCGTGTATGATACCGTATAAAGATGTGGTCGTTGTCCCGAAGCCTCTGCAGGGATTCTACCCAACATGGCGTACACTCGTTTCCCCTCTGGCCGGAAGCGAGGCAACACCACGGAGCCCATTAGCAAGTGATAGTGTACACGAAGAGTGGGCAAGATATCAAGGGCATACTCCAAGGCGGCGAGCGCCGGCCGTCGGTCGCGCTTTCGTGGGCGTGGATGGCGGCCGTGGTGGTGCTGGGGGCCAGTGGCGTGCCGATCCTGGCAGAGCAGCAAGGCGACCCGGCCTCGCCCTCGCCCGCCGCCGTGGCAACGGGGCAACTCGTGATAGACGTAACGGATGTGCTGGGACAAGACCTCCCGGCGCAGGTGGAACTGCAGGGCACGGACGCGCCTCGCCGGGAAGTGGTCGAAGTGCCGGAGGGCAAGCTGGAGGCGGCGGTGCCCGTGGGGCAGTACCGGGCGTACGTCTACGTGTACGTCCTCGGGGTGCCGGTGATGGTCGAGGCGAAGGACGTCACGGTGACGCCGGATCGGCCGGCCTATATTCTGGTGAACCTGCTCGAGGGGGCCAGCGGCAACCGTTCGCTGCTGGACTTCGACGGCGACTGCGATTTTGCCATTGACCGGGTCGAGAAAGCGTGCGGCACGGACCCTGAGGACGCGCGCAGCATTCCGGGCCGCAAGCGCATTGTGTATGACGCGCGCGTGTTCGAGGACGAGGAAGGCTGGCGCCGCGGCGAACTCCACGCCCACTCGATCTACGGCGTGGGCAAGGAGACCGTGGCCCGGTTGGTGCGCCGGGCCGAGAAGGCCGGCCTGGACTTCCTGGCCATCGCGGACCGCAACACCATGGCGGCCTGCAAGGACCCGGAGTTCAAGTCCGACTCGGTCGTCTTGATCCCTGCCATGGAATGGGGCAACGACGAACGTGGGGTCTCGCTCGTGTACGGGCCGGCCACGTTCCCCGGTTTCGTCAAGAGCATCGCGCAGGCCCAGGCCCTGGTCGATCTGGTCCAGGCGCAAGGCGGATTTTGGGCCATAGCGCACCCGTGTTTCCCCACGGCCCCGTGGCAGTGGGGGCTCGCCTACGTCAACGGCGTCGAGGTGTGGTGCCGCGAATGGAACGCCGTCCCGCCGTTGTCACCCACTACCCTCATCGAAGACATGACCGAGCGTCACGAGGGGAAGTACGTTCATTCCATCGCGTTTGCGGCCGCGTCGGCGTACGCGCGCACACCCTTGGTTGAGGACGATGGACCCCTTCTCTCGGCGAACGGGCAGGCCGCGATTTTCTACGACTCCGAGCTGGTGCGCGGGCTCAAGGCGGCCGTCATCGCCGGCAGCCACACGGCCAGCCCAAAGGTGGCGATGGCCGAGCCCGTGACCTACGTCTACGCCGCCGAGAAGTCCGTGCGCGGCATTCTCGACGGCATGCGCCGCGGCCGCACCTACGTGTCCTCCGGGCTCAAGGGCCCACGGATCCGGTTTTGCGCGGACGTGCTCCAAGACGGCACCGTGGACGTTTCACTCGGCGGGATCATCCCCTACGGCGTGCCCACGCGCTTCCACGTGGTGGTGGAGAACGCCAAAGGCCAGGACCTACAGGTGCTGCTCAACGGCTATCCCCTCATCTCGAAGCAAATCGAGGGCAAGACCTTTGCGCTCGATTACGACCACACCCCGGAGAACTACGCCGTCTACCGGGTGCGCGTCGTTGGCCCGGCCACAGCCAAGGGCTTCGGCGCACGCGACGTGCTGGCGATGACCAGCCCGATATACGCCGAGGAACTCGACCTCGACAACCCGGAACTGAAGGAGGTCAAAGCCGCCTACCAGGAGTGGAAGAAGCGGCGCGAAGCGGCACTCGAGCGCGAGCCCGGTCCCCCCACGGACCCCGGACAGGGCGAGATCATCCCGAAGTGGCGGTTCTAGCCCCAATACCGCTTACTTGAAGGTCTTTCCCGCGATTCTGTCCGTCCTCCGTCGTCGTCATCGAACGCGTGCCCACAGGCAGACCGGGGGCATCGATGACGCGCATGAGCTAGCCCCCTTCGCCAGGCTTGAGGCCATTGCACTGGCAAAGGGGACGAAGCCGCGCCCCCACTATCGCGTTCAGAACGGCCCGCCCTTATCGCCCCGGCCCGTCAGCTCCGGAAGTAGATGGCCTCCGGCAAGATCTCGAAGGTAGCGGGCAGCCGTCCCGGCGCCTCGCCGTCCACGTCGAGCAGGATTTCGTCGGGCCCGCCGGCGGGCCGTGCGATGACGCGCTTGCCCTGGACGACGGTTACGTGGTCATCATCGAGGTGCTCGCCGCGATACAGGGGCCTTATGCCGCGGATGAGGTCGATGAGGCCCAGGTCGTGGACGATGACGACGTCGAACAGGCCGTCGTCGGGGCGTGCGTTGGGGGCCATGTGCATGCCGCTGCCGAAGAACTGCCCGTTGCACACCGCGGCCGTGCTCACGTTCAGGATTTCGTTGAAGTGGTCGTCCACCTGAATCCGCACGGGCTTGTTGCGATACGTGAGCAAGGCCTTGAGCATTCCCCACTGGAACGCGAAGCGCCCGCCGAACTTCTTGCCGAACGTGAGCCGGTTCACGGCGCGGTCCGTGGCCCCGCTGAGTCCGAAGCTGGCGATGTTGTTGAAGTAGCGGACCGCCTCCCGGCCGTTGTCGCGCGTATACGTGAGCTTGCCGAGGTCGATCGGCCGGATCTCGCTGACGGCGAGCCGGTCGATCTGCTCGTCGAGGTCGTCGGACATGCCGAAGGTGCGCCGGAAGTCCGCGCCCGTGCCGCTGGTCAACACCGCCACGACCGCCTCCGGATTGACCAGCTCGCCGTTGTCGAAGAAGCCGTTGATGACCTCGTTGATGGTGCCGTCGCCGCCCACGGCGATGATCTGTTCCATCCCGTCCTTTAGCGCCTGGCGCGTCAGCCGCTCGCCCGCCATGGGCGCGTCCGTAAACACCGCTTCGACGGGGCCGATGGCGTGGCGCAACTTGTCTTCAATGGCGGGCCAGATGACGCCGGTGCGGTCGCCCCACGAATGGGGGTTGACCACGGCGAGGGTCCGCGCCCACGACACGAACTTGGCCACGGCCCGCACGTCGTGGGCCGCCCGCGCCGCCGCGTCCCAACCCAACTCCTGCGCCATCAGGTCGCTGACGCGGGCGATGACCTCGTCGCCCGGCGTCCCGAGCGTGCCCAGCCCCGTGCGCCTGAACAGGACGTCCTCGACGGTCAGCGCCATCTCGTTCCGCACCGCGTACACGACTTGCGCGGACACGTCCGGGAACCGGTCGGACAGCGGCTTCAGCCAATCCGGGTTCTCCTCGCCGAGTGCCGCCACGTCCGCCATGCGGGTGCCGTAGTTCTTCGCGAGATGCTCGACGACCTCGGCGGGCAGGTCGGCGTACTTCTCCAGCATCTCTTTGCAGAACTCCGCGAAGCGGCCGACGTTGCCGCCGTAGGTCGGCATCTCTACGGACCGGCAGGGCGCCTCCTCGATGCCGAGCTTGCCGACCACCAGGTCCACCACCTGCTCGGCCAAGTGCCGCGACGTCGTCCACTTCCCCCCGATCGCCGTCACCACGCCCTTGACGCCCTCCTTCACCTCGTGGTCATACACCTCGGACCCCCGGCTCGCCCAATACGACTTGCTCGGGCCTTCCGTGTCCTCGCCCGGCGCCTCCTCCGGTGTCTCCTCGTCGCCTTTGGCCTCGGCCGAGGTCGTATCCACGATGGGCCGCAACCCGGCATAGAAATACAGCACGTCCGACCGCCGCAATTGCGCCCCCGGGTACCCCTTGTTGATCACCGCCAGGAAATCCACGATGTCCTTCTCGCTCACGTGCACCTTGTCAGGATCGCCCTCGTAAACCGTGTCCGTGGTCCCCAGCAGCGAATGCCCCCGCCACGGCAGAATGAAGTAGTAGCTCGACTCCTCGGTCACGGCGATGGCGTGCGTCTTGGTCAGGGCGCGCGTCAGCAGGTGAATCCCCTTGGACCGGATCAGCCGGGCACCGGCCAGGTCCCCCTCGTCCTGGTCATTCCGGTGGATGGCCGTCATCAACAGGTCGGCCCACGGCCCCGCCGCATTCACCACCACGCGGCCGGCAACCGTCCATGTCTCACCGGGCGCCGCGTCCTCTTCCGAGGCGCCTAGTCCCGGCGCGAGGTCCCGCACCTGTACGCCCGCGACCCGCTCCTCCTCCTTGATGAAGCCGACGACCTCCGCGTAGTTGGCCACGTCGGCGCCATGCTCGACGGCGGACAGAATGCACTCGAGCGCCAGGCGTTCCGGCGAGTACATCTGGTAGTCGTAGAAGATCTGGGCGCCCCTCAGCTCGTCCGAGGCCAGTCCCGGCTCGAGCGCCAATACCTCTTCCCGGCTCAGCTTCTTGTGGGCGGGGATGGTCTTCTCCGGGTCCTCGATGCGGTTTCGGTCATAGGACAGCCAGTCGTAGAGCGTGAGGCCCATGGCCTTCACCACGCGGTCCTTGAGGCCCTTGTCGGTCCTGATCGGCATCAGGAAGGTCATGGGGTCGACGAGGTGGGGGGCGACGTTGGACCAGATCCGGCGCTCGCGCAGCGATTCGCGCACGATGCCGATCTCGAGGTTCTGCAAGTACCGCAGCCCCCCGTGGATCAGCTTCGACGACGCGGCCGTCGTCGCGCTGGCGAAATCGTTCTTCGCGACCAACGCCACCGACAGCCCCCGCAGCACCGCGTCACGCGCCACGCACGCCCCCGTGATGCCCCCGCCCACGACCACCACGTCGTAGGTCTTGTCCGCCATCGCGGCCAGATCCCGCTTCATGCCTTCCCGTCCTCCGAAACGCCCCGTCAACGCTACGCATGATAGAACGCCCACACGCAGGCGTCAAGAGAACACCCCGAGGCATTCCCTTTCGGAAGTTCGATGACGTATCCTCGCGTGCTCGTGCTCGTCCTCGTCATCGTGCCCCTGCTCCCGCTCGATCCTAACGGCGAAGGGTATCGATGACGCGTGACAAGGCCGTACCTATGAAACGCTGTGCTCAATTCCAGAAGCCATGATTTCGTTGACAGGAGTTCCCCCAAGATTTGATGTCCTGGTGACGTAAATCCTTTCCCTAAAACATCTTATCGGTTGAACGAAGTGGGCGGAGCGAATCTTGGGGGATCTTTCTGCGAGATAACCTGCGTCCT
>Ga0114930_10002493_pt1 | contig 16603 bp, 10 predicted proteins | sample AnhtaG_FD_87300 | JGI IMG/M metagenome (GOLD analysis project Ga0114930, IMG submission 87300) | Deep subsurface microbial communities from Anholt, Denmark to uncover new lineages of life (NeLLi) - Anholt_01485 metaG | ecosystem: Environmental > Aquatic > Marine > Oceanic > Sediment | place... | reverse complement strand
CACCCAAAACGTTTGGGAAGCCCGCGTGGTCCGCGAAGCCGCGGCCAAGGCCAACGTCGCCACACAGATGGGCACTCAGATTCACGCCGGGGACAACTATCGCCGGGTGGTCGAACTGATTCAGACCGGCGCGATCGGGCCGGTGCGCGAGGTCCATGTCTGGGTATCGCGCGCCTGGGGTTGGCACGCAACCGAAGAAGCGTGCAAACAAGCCAACGACATCGTCTGCGTACAGGAGCGGCCTGAACAAGCCGACGAGGTCCCTGAGGGGCTCGATTGGGACCTGTGGCTGGGGCCCGCCCCATCGCGGCCGTTCAACAACGTGTACTTCCCCGGTCCAAAGTGGTACCGATGGTGGGACTTCGGAAACGGCACGATGTCGGACCTCGGCAGCCACTGGATCGACTTGCCCTTCTGGGCGCTCAAGCTCGATCATCCGCTCACCATCGAAGCGGGCGGGCCCCCACCCCACCCGGAGATTGCACCGGCGTCGATGCACGCCACCTACGAGTACGGCGCCCGGGGAGACCTGCCGCCCGTCACGCTCACGTGGTACCAGGGAACGTACAAGCCGGCGCTATGGAAGGACGGCGCTATACCGACCTGGGGCAGCGGTGTGCTGTTCGTGGGGGACAAGGGCATGCTTCTTTCTGACTACAGCAAGCACGTACTGCTGCCCGAAGCCGAATTCGCCGACTTCGAACGCCCCAAGCCGTTTATCCCGAAATCACTCGGCCACCACGCCGAGTGGCTCCACGCCTGCAAGACCGGCGACCCCACGACCTGCAACTTCGAGTACGCCGGTTGGCTCACGGAAGCCAACCATCTGGGCAACGTGGCATACCGCACAGGCAAGAAGCTCGAGTGGGACCCGCAGAACCTCCGCGCCGCCAACGTCCCTGAGGCGGACCCGCTGATACGACGCAAGTACCGGAAGCCCTGGGAACTGGGCTAGCCGCAACGCTGTTCACCTAGGGGCCTTTCCCGCGAGTTCGATGACGAATGACGATGACGAATGACGATGACGAGCACGATGACGAGCACGAGCACGAGCCGTGGGAAAGGTTCCCAAGTGAACGGTATTAGCGCTAGCGGGGGATATCTGCGTGGTAGTCTTGTAGAGACTTGACGCTGTAGGCGCCCTGTCTTCGGGCGGCTACGCCTTTGGCGGCTGCAAGCGCGGCGGCAATGGTGGTCACGTAGGGGATCTTGTATTTGATGGCCGCCTTGCGGATGTAGGAGTCGTCATATTTACTGAGTTTGCCGACGGGCGTGTTTACTACGAGCTGAATCTCTCCGTTCTTGATAGCGTCTGTAATGTGTGGACGGCCTTCGTGCATCTTGTTGATGTGCTGGGTTTCTATCCCGTTCTTGCTCAGGAAATCATGGGTGCCCTTGGTGGCCCTGATCTTGAACCCGAGTTCGTGGAAGCGTCTGGCGACTTCCAGAACGCCCGTCTTGCCGGGCTCGGCGACCGTAATCAGCACGGTGCCCTCCGAGGGCAGCGGTTGCTGTGTGGCTTCCTGTGCCTTGAAAAAGGCCATACCGAACGAGTCGGCCATGCCGAGGACCTCGCCGGTCGAGCGCATTTCCGGACCCAGCACCGGGTCCACCTCGGGGAACATGCTGAACGGGAACACGGCCTCCTTCACGCCGTAGTGCGGCACCGCGCTTTGCTTGAGGTTCAGGTCGGCAATCTTCTTGCCCAGCATCACTTGCGTAGCCACGCGGGCCATGGGGATGTTGCACACTTTCGAGACTAACGGCACCGTTCGCGACGCCCGCGGGTTGGCCTCGAGGATGTAGACCGTGTCCCTGGCAATGGCGTACTGGATGTTCATGAGCCCGACCACATTGAGCTCGACCGCGATCTTCTTGGTGTATTCGCAGATCGTATCGATGTGTTTTGCCGGAATGCTGATCGGAGGAATAACGCAGGCCGAGTCGCCCGAGTGGACGCCAGCCAACTCGATGTGCTCCATGACGGCCGGCACAAACGCATCAACGCCGTCCGCGATGGCGTCTGCCTCGACCTCGATCGCGTTTTCGAGAAACTTGTCGATGAGTATGGGGCGCTCGGGCGTTACCTCGACGGCCGCGGCCACGTAGTGACGCAACATCTCTTCGTCGTGCACCACTTCCATGCCGCGTCCGCCCAGAACGTAGGACGGACGGACCATCAACGGATACCCGATTCCCGCGGCGATGGCAAGCGCTTGGTCCAGGTTGCTGGCCATACCGGATTCGGCCTGTGGGATGCCGAGCTTCTGCATGATTTGCCGGAAGCGATCTCGGTCTTCCGCGAGGTCAATCGTCTCGGGCGACGTGCCCAGGATGGGCACCCCGGCTTCGGCCAGCTCACGTGCGATATTCAGGGGGGTCTGGCCGCCGAACTGCACGATGACGCCTTCCGGCTTCTCTTTCTCGTAGATGCTGAGCACGTCTTCGACCGTCAACGGTTCGAAGTAGAGTTTGTCCGAGGTATCATAGTCGGTGGATACGGTCTCGGGGTTGCAGTTGACCATGATGGACTCGATGCCCATGTCGCGCAGGGCGAAGGCCGCGTGCACGCAGCAGTAGTCAAACTCGATTCCCTGGCCGATCCGGTTTGGGCCGCCGCCCAGCACCATCACCTTGCGGTTCTCGCTCACGCCCACCTTGTCCGGTGCGTTGTAGGTCGAGAAGTAGTAGGCCGCGTCCTCGACCCCGCTCACCGGCACCGGCTCCCACGCCTCGACCACGCCCAGAGACGTGCGTTGCGCTCTGACGCGTTCCTCGGGAATCTCGAGGATCTGAGAGAGATACTTATCGGCAAACCCGTCCTTTTTCGCCTTGACCAGCAGGTCGTCGGGAAGCCCCTTGCCTTTAAACTTGAGCAGTTCCTCCTCGAGTTGGACCAGCTCCCTCATCTGCTCGATGAACCACGCTTTGATATGGGTCCTTGCGTGCAGGTCGTCGACGCTAGCCCCCTTGCGGAGTGCTTCGTACATGACGAACTGGCGTTCGCTCGTCGGGAACTTGAGGAGTCCCATCAGCGCCTCGAGGGGCTGGTCGTGGAAGTCCCTGGCGAAACCCAAGCCGTAGCGCCGGTTTTCGAGGGAACGGATCGCCTTCTGAAAGGCCTCCTTGTAGTTCTTGCCGATGCTCATGACTTCGCCGACGGCCCGCATTTGCGTGCCCAGCTTATCCTCGATGTTGCGGAACTTCTCGAAGGCCCAGCGCGCGAATTTGACGACCACGTAGTCGCCGGAAGGCGTGTACTTCTCGAGGGTCCCGTCACGCCAATAGGGGATCTCGTCCATGGTGAGACCGCCCGCGAGCAGCGAAGACACCATGGCAATCGGGAACCCCGTCGCCTTGGATGCGAGTGCGGATGACCGTGAGGTCCTCGGGTTGATCTCGATCACGACCACGCGGCCCGTTTCCGGATCGTGCGCGAACTGGATGTTCGTGCCGCCGATGACTTGAATGGCCTCGACGATGTCGTACGAGTGCTTTTGGAGACGCTTCTGCAGTTCCGGGTCGATGGTCAACATCGGCGCGGTGCAGAAGGAGTCGCCCGTGTGGACGCCCATGGCGTCAACGTTCTCGATGAAACACACCGTGATCATCTGGTTCTTGGCGTCCCGCACGACCTCGAGTTCGAGCTCTTCCCAGCCCAGAACCGATTCCTCGACCAGGATCTGGCCGACTAGGCTGGCGGACAGCCCGCGCGCGGCAACCGTGCGCAGCTCCTCGACGTTGTAGACCAGGCCGCCGCCGGTGCCGCCCATGGTGTAGGCGGGGCGGATGACCACAGGAAACCCGAGCTTGTCGGCGATGCGTTCCGCTTCCTCAACGTTGTAGGCCAGTTCGCTCAGCGGCATCTCGATGCCCAGGCGGGTCATAGTCTCCTTGAACGCGCTTCGATCCTCGCCGCGCTCGATGGCGTCCACTTGCACCCCAATGACCTGGACGCCGTACTTGTCCAAAACCCCCTTCTTGTACAACTCCGACGATAGGTTCAATCCCGATTGCCCGCCGAGGTTCGGAAGCAGCGCGTCCGGCCGTTCCTTTGCGATGATCTCCGTCAACGCTTCCACGTTGAGCGGTTCGATATAGGTCGCATCGGCCATACCCGGGTCCGTCATGATCGTGGCCGGGTTCGAGTTGACCAGCACAATCTCATAGCCGAGCTTCCGCAGGGCCTTGCAGGCCTGGGTCCCGGAGTAGTCAAACTCGCAGGCCTGGCCGATCACGATAGGGCCCGAACCGATAATCATCACCTTGTCAATATCATCTCGACGTGGCATGCGTTCACCTTTCTTCCCACCGAAGTCGTCCATCCGGGCTGGAGAACACCCGGACTCGACCACAAAACGTCCTCAGGCACCTCGTCTCAAGGGACGCCCTCTGGCGCGGAATTAGACGCGAAAAGAGACCTCCGTGTCAATTAGCCCACCCCGCCCGGCGCGCCGGCATCCCCCCTGCGGTCTTCGCGGGCCACTCAACAAAGGCACTCGCTTTGAGAATATCCGTCTAAGTGCCCTGTCTTCAATAGGATGCAGGACTCGCGCTTTCGCCGCATAGGGGTGGGTCTATGGTCTCAAGACGAACTGCCCCCAAAATGGGGCCACTGGCTTGGGCGCAAAGCGGGAGTCGAGGAGTGGGGCTGTGACCGCATCGCGGTGGCTTTCCGGAGCGTGCCCGTGAGAACATCCGCATTCTACGGGTGGGACGGCGCTCTCACCCTTTGCGCGAGGCCTGTGCCGTTGCCTCCGCTTCGGCTATGACGTCGAGCTTGTCCTTGACCTCCGGGTCCAGCTTGTCGGCCGGGACAAATCGCGCCAGCTCGTGGAAGTTCTTCTTCGCCATGAGATTGGGCAATGCCAATCTCTTGTAGTAGTTCCGGAACAGCGGGGTTAGGAATTCGTCGCTCACCTTGAGATCGGGTCCCCAGGGCGACTCCTTGCCGACGGTCTCAACAAGCGCTTTCTCCAATTCATCAATAGCCTCTCGCATAGCTTCCACGCGCCGCTGCGCTTCCGCTGGGGCGAAGAGAGGTCCGTCCGCTTCCTCGTGAGCCGTGCCCTCCGCGTACGCCAGCAGGGTCTCGGGAAAGCACAGGTAGTTCTCGATCTCCCTGCGCTGCCACATGAAGTAGTCCTCTTCGGCACCTTTCTCCAGCCGATCGAAAAGCGCCACGCAACTCAAGTTCGGAAGCGCTTCCCGAAGCCCGTGGTAGTGCTTCCTGAACTCGTTGGGCTGATTGCTGCCCAGATACTTGACAAAGGGCCGCTCCAGCGCCTTGCGCGCGGCTTCGTGGCCCAGCTTGTCGGCAAAGGCCCTCAGTATGGCGAGATCGGTCGCGCCCTCCAGGTACAACACCCAGCCGGTTTGCTCTGCCTGACAGTAATCCTCGAATCCGATCTCTTTGAGCGCCTTGAGCACCTGTCCGCCCCGGTCGTTGATCCGGTGGGGCTTGCCCACGAAGGCCGTGACCACGTCGCGTTGCGCCGCTTCACTTAAGAGCACTTCGGAATGGCTGGCCGCGATTACCTGATTTTCGTTCTCCTCGGCGACGTCGCATAGCAGTTGATAGATTTGCCTCTGGCGCAGGAACTCCAAGTGGGCGTCGGGCTCATCAAGCAACAGTACCGCATTGGAATAGGCATACATGTACGCAAGGAGCAGGAGGGTCTGCTGCAATCCCAACCCACTGCAGGACAGGTCCAGCGTATTGCCTCGCTCCTCGTAGCCCATGACGATTTCGCCTCGCGCTGTCACGTACTCAGGCGCCTGCAACTCGACCCCGAACAGCGAGTGTACGTCGCTCTTCAGCCGCTCCCATCGCTCGGCGTCCCCACGCTCGATCATCATGTAGCATAGGTTGCGAAGAACTTCTCCCGTTCTACCTTCGCCCACGCGAACGTTGATAGCGCCTTGGTCCAGTCGCGTCTCGGTCGGAGCAAGCGCCGACATTGGGGGCAAGAACGCGACAGACATCTCGTGCGCCTCTAACGGGATGCTCATGCGCGCAGGGTTGCCGGAGTCTGACATACGCAGTTGACGGCAGTAGAACGACTCCGGGTTGGCGTAGTAGAACTCGAGGCCGCACTTCCAAGGGCGATCATGCGTGATGCCCTCGACGAGGACGTCGATGAACACGTTGCGCGTGTTCGGTTTGTCGTCAATGCGCTGGACTTCACGCGAGTGGAGATCGCGCCATAGCAGGTTCGCGCTGGGCACAGGGACAGCAACCAAGTCGCGGCGGTTGATCGTGACACCTGGTCTCTTCTCGGGCGTGTCACGGTCCTTGTACTTCTCCCGCCAGCGCCTGAGCCCGATGTCCCACAAGACCAGCGCCTGGAGTGCGGAGGTCTTGCCGGAGTTGTTGGGGCCGATGAAGATAACCGGGTTCCCCAGTTCGATCTCGACTTCGTCGAACTTCTTGAAGTTCCGGACTATGAGTTTGTTCAACACGGTCCAACTCTGCTCCCGTGGTCGTTCGCCGCATCCCTTACGACGTATTGTAGCGCCTATTGCTGAGCCGGCACGAGCTTCAGGTAGTCGACGCCGGCCATGTAGGACTTGACGGCATCGGGGTTGGCGCCCACGATCTCGAGCGTGAACTTGCTTGTGCCCTTCTTGAGCGCGCGCGTCGCCAAGTCCATCTCACCCGTCGGGATTACGCCGGGATTGAAGAGGTCGATGGGGTCGCCGAGCTTTTCGTCGTCGAGGTAGAGCTGTACGATGGCGTAGTCACGCGCCTTGGTCAGTTGGGCGGCGATCCGGAACGTGCCGTCCTCCTTGACGGGGAGCGCGAGGTCGAGCTTGTCGCCGGGCTGGGCGCCCGTCCACCAGAGGTGTGTGTTGGCGCTCCACTGGTCGCCGAGGCCTGTCAGTTCCTGAGGGTGGGGGTTGCCGGCGGTCTTCGCGAGTATCTCCATTTTTTCGCCCTCGATGGTGCCTTTGACGCGCTTGACGTCGGGCTCGGGCCACGCCATGCGCTGGTCGGCAGGGAGCGGACCGTACGGGTCCCGGCCGCCGGGGGCCAGATACCAGTAGGCCGTGCAGTCGAACAGCGTGGGGCGGTTGTTTGGGAAGTACTTCTCGATGCAGCCTTCGAAGGCCGTTTGGAAGGGGACGTTGTCGGTGATGTGCCAGCGGTTGACGCTTACGTGGCCGGCGTTGCCGCTCGAGATCGTCTGGTTGTGGTAGGGGCGCGCGAACAGCGTGGGGTTACCCCAGGCGTAGCCGAAGTAGTCCTCCGAGCCGGTGCCGAACGTGGACGGGAACGGCTCGTTGTCAACGAAGAGCTTCTCGTCGCCCTCGCCCCACCAGCCGCCTCGGGGGTTCCACACGTGGAGCATGACGCCGCAGAAGCGGCCGGCGCCTTCGGTTTTCACCATGGTCCAATCGATCTGACGTTCGGGCGCCTCGGGCAGCAGCGCGTCGCCGTGCCATTTCGCGTGGAACCGGCCGAGGGTGTCGACGGGTGCGGTCAGCGGGGCGTGGACGATCTCGAAGGTCGCTTCACGGGCCTCGGCGCCTTCGTTGGCGAGTTCGACGAGGGCCTTCTCCGCAAAGGGCATGTACCAGTAGCAGTACCACCAGCCGTCCTCGGTCAGGCCAAGGGGTAGTGAACGGTAGACGTTCGCTCCCGGCGCCGTGCCGAAGAAGTCGCCCAGCGGCGTCCACACGCTGGGCTCGGCGTCGCCGTCCCACGTGATTCGCAGCACCAGTTCGCGAAGCACGGCCCGGTCGGCCGGCGACTCGGGCAGGTCGAGCTTGGCGCGCAGGCCGGTGATGGCGCGGGGCCCCTCGAGCGCGGCCACGGTCTGAGCTGCGCCCGCCCCCACCGCGACGGTCTTCCGGACCACGGCCTCGCGGGTACGTGGCCCGGCCGGGTCCGTGCCCAGGCGGGCGCCGAGGAATTGATCGGCGGCGTCGAGTGCGGCCGATTCCTCGGGGGTGAGATCCATGTGGAAGGCCGGCACGTGGGCGCCTTGCGGGAACGTGGCGTAGGTCCAATGGTAGTAGCGGCCCCAACCGGGTGCCGCCACGATCTTGCACGACTCCTGGTAAGGAATGGGTACGTAGCAGTTCCAGCCCCGGGCCGCCTCGTAGCACATCGCCTTGCGGTTGAAAGGCGCCGTGCTGCCGTCGAAATACGCCTTGAACGGCAAATCGACGGCCGGGTCGGCGGCGCCATCGAGGTAGATGCGCACGTGGCCGTCTTCGGGCCGGGCGGACCAAACGCGCCAGATGCATCCGGGACCCGTCATTTCAGCCATGAGGATGCTCCCGTCCTCCTCGCGGATGAATCCGCTGCCGTCGCCGTTGGCGTCCCACGCGACGTACTTGCCGGTGGCGGCGTCGTGCTTGCTGGCCCGGTCGTAGCTCGAGCATTGGGCGCAGGCCTCGCCCGGGGAAGCCAGTGTGGCCAGCCGCTCGAGGTCGGTGAGCCGGTGGATGAGGTCGATGTAGGTCAGGGTTTCCTGGGCCGTTGCCAGCGGGGTCAGCAGCGCCAGGGTGAGCAGTGCGACACGTCTCGCGTTCATGGTCTTCTCCTCGCTTTCGTGGGTGGCGCGCGAGCACGTGGCGCGCATCGCTCACCGAAGTCCCACAGCCTTAGGGCTATGCTAGACCGATTCGCGGGGCGATGCAATCCCCCTCCGGACCGGCCCCGCCACCGCGTCTTGTTTTCCGCACATCGGTGTGGTTGAAGTTCTGGCGCCTCGTCGAGGACGCAACGCGCGCGACGAATTCGATGGGCCGGCGTAACTGCCGCCGAGCATTTGGCTTCTGACTCGATTGCGTGGTATAAGTTATATGTCATCGAGTGCACGACAGAGCCGGGGTGCAACACGGGGGAGTTGCGTGCCGGGGAGATGCTGAGCAGGACGGCTGGCGCAGCAATGCGTGCCGCGTCGTGGTTGGCGTTGTTCTGAGCCCCTCGGTGACACGCCCGCGAAGCGGATAGGGGCGGGAAACGATGATCGAAGGCGAGGACGCCCGCGAGAAATACGAGGAAGCGAAGCGCCTCTACAGGGAGGGCCAATACGAAGAGGCCCAGGAGATCTTCGACGAGGTAGCCCTGCGCCGTCCGGACAGCAAACACATCATGTACTCGCGGGCCCTGTGTCTGGCGGCCCTGGGCCGGATGCAGGAGGCCCATTTCGTACATGACAAGCTGGCCAGCATTGGCGGCAGCACGGGACGGAAACTCTCCCAGCGGCTCGACGAGAAGTTCGTCGAACTCCAGCGCGCCAAACTTAAGGAACAGCCCGACGCCCACAGGGTCCTGCACGCGGAACCCTCAGACCGGAGCACTGCGCGGCGGCCCAGCGGCACGCTGATTTCCCTCGTGTTTGGGGCGGTGGCCGTCTTGGGCGTGGCCGGGGCCGCTGCGTTCTTCGTGTTGAGTCAGAATCAGGACCTTCTCGGGGGGGCCGGCGGGGCCGACTCCATGATCTCGTACACGGGCAGCGGCCCGGACCGCTTCTTCGAGCCGACGACTTTCTACCCCACCGGAACGGCACGCTCGTTCACGTTCGCCATGTTTCTCGCGCCGCCGGAGGGTGAGACACCCCCCGTGGACCCCGAGACGTGCGACTGCGTGGGCGCGGCCGTGGCCGCCGACTGGGAGAACGTCAGAGCGAACGCGCAGAAGGCCGTGGCCATGGCCGGAAGCCGCGGGGAGGAGCTTGACGGAAGGCCGCGGGCCCGCATGGTGCGGACCGCCGTGCTGCCGCGCGGCGACGTCGCGGTGGACGGCACCCTTCAAGAGCGCGACCTCCAGACCTTCTCGCCGGGTTCGGCCACGACGCTCAGCAGCGTGGCGGCCCGGTGCGGGAAGCCCGGTCACGCGGAGTGGTGGGTCACGGCCTCGAGGGCCATCGGCCTCAATGACGAGACGCACTGGTGGGGCGCCATCGGCATCGCCGCCGACGCGGACGGCGCCATCACCCACCTGCTGTTCCGGGCCTATCCCGTGTCGATGAAGTAGGCGTCGGTTCCGTTGCACGAAATGCAGTCCCTAGCGCGCAGTGGCGCCATCGGTTCATGTTGTACTTCCATGCCGCAGCTTTGGACTCCAAACGAACCAGCGGCAGTTCGAATAGACGGTTCCGGCTGCGCCGGGTTAGGAGGAATGCGGACTGATGGGGCGGCGCAACATTGAACTCAAGGCGCGGCTGCACGAGCGGGACAAGGCGCTCGAAGTCTGCCGCGGGCTCGGCGCGGCCCTCGAGGGCGACATCCGCCAGACCGACACCTACTTCCCAGTGCCTGAAGGCCGGTTCAAGCTCCGGGAAAGCGACCCGGGGGACGACTATCTCGTGTTCTACCGGCGTCCGGACGTGTCCGGCCCGAAAGGTTGCGACTACCACATCGCGGTGGTGGACCCTTCGATTCTCGCGGTGCTGCGGGCCGCGCTGGGGGTGCTGGGCGTCGTGGAGAAGACGCGAACGCTCTATTTGTGGAAGAAGGTGCGCATCCACCTGGACCGCGTCAACGGAGTCGGCGATTTCATCGAGTTCGAGGCCGTGCTGTCGGAAGAACACGCGGACGAAGACGGCTTCCGGAAGCTGGCGCACTTGCAGCAGGCCTTTGGTATTGCGCCCGACGACCTCGTCGAGGTGTCCTACCTCGAGTTGCTGCTGGCCCGCACCCGGTAGCTCCCGCGCGGCGGGTCAGGAAGAGAAGGCGCCGCCAAGCCGTGCGACGATTTGCCCGGCCTGGGCCATGATGTCGTCGACGATCTCGTGCACGGGCTTGACGGCGGTGATGCGGCCGACGACCTGGCCGCAGGCCACGAGGCCGGTCTCGACGTCGCCGTCGAGGTACGCGCCTTTTCCGGCCATGCTCGTCACGGCCGGGATGAGCTTTTCAATCGTCGCGTCTTGGGCTTCCATAGCCTCGATGGCGCGGGCGTCTTGGTTGTCCATCACGCGCACGGCGTTTCGGATCGAGCGCTGGATGAGCGTCGTGTCCGTTTCGCCGGCTGCGACCAGCCGCTCTTTGAGGTTGTCGTGGGCCGGGCATTCGGCCGCGACCACAAAGCGCGTGCCCATGAGGACGGCCTCGGCGCCGAGGGCGAGGGCCGCCACCAGCCCGGCGCCGTCGCAGAACCCGCCCGCGGCGATCACCGGCACGCTCAGTTCCGCAGCCGCCTTGGGCAGGACGATGAGCGTGGGCACGTCGTCCATGCCCGGGAACCCCGCGCACTCGAACCCGACGATGGTGACGGCGTCGGCGCCAATCGTCTCGGCCTTCTTGGCGAATCGGACGGACGGCGCCTTGTGAATGAGCTTCACGCCGGCCGACTTGAGCTTGGCGACGTAGGGCTCGGGACTTCTGCCCGCGGTCTCGACGGCCGTTACCTGCTCGGCGCAGGCCACGTCGATGAAGGCGTCGGTGAGGTCGCCCGGCATCACCACGGGCAGCATCGAGATATTGACCCCGAAGGGCCTGTCCGTCAGGTTGCGGGTCCGTCGGATCTCGTCACGAAGCCCGTCCGCGTCGCCGCAGGACGTGGCCGACAAGAAGCCGAAGGCGCCGGCGTTGGCCACGGCCGACACCAGTTCCGCCCGGGCCAGCCACTGCATACCTCCCTGGATAATGGGGTGCTCGATCCCCAGCATTTCGGTGATGCGCGTCCGCAGCATGGCGCCGTCTCCCGTTGGCACGTCGAATGGCTCACAGACCAATCGCACAAAGAGAAGGAGACGCCCCCGGTGGGAGGCGTCTCCTTGTTGAGTAGCGAGGGGGCTAGCCCACCTTGGGCAGGCCCTCGAGGGCCTGTTTGATCGCCTCTTCCGGATAGGCGTAGTCCTGGAGTTTCCCGGAGAGGTAGTCGTCGTAGGCGGCCATGTCGACGTGGCCGTGTCCGCTGTGGGCCAGGAGGATGGTCTTGGCCTCGCCGGACTCCTTGCACTTGAGCGCCTCGTCGATGGTAACGCGGATCGCGTGGTTGGTCTCGGGGGCGCTGATGATGCCCTCCGTCTGGGCGAACTGGACTCCCGCCTCGAAGGTGCCGAGCTGGTGTACGGCGCGCGCCTCGACCAGGCCCAGGTTGTACAGGTGGCAGATGATGGGCGCCATGCCGTGATAGCGCAGCCCACCCGCGTGAACCGGCGGCGGGATGAAGTCGTGTCCGAGTGTGTACATCTTCAGCAGCGGGGTCATGCCGGCCTCGTCGCCGAAGTCGTAGGCGTAGGGGCCCTTGGTCAGGGTCGGGCAACTCGCCGGCTCGACGTTGATGATGCGCAGGTCCGGCTTGGTCCCGTCAATCTTGTCCTTGACGAACGGCAGGAACATGCCGGCGAAGTTCGAGCCGCCGCCGATGCAGCCTACGATGATGTCCGGATAGACCCCGGCCATCTCCATCTGTTTCTTGGCTTCCTGGCCGTTGACGGTCTGGTGCAGGAGCACGTGGTTCAGTACGCTGCCCAGGGAGTAGTGCGTGTCGTCGCGCGACATGGCTTCCTCGACGGCCTCGCTAATGGCCAGGCCAAGGCTGCCCGGGCAGTCCGGGTCCTTCTCGAGCATGGCGCGGCCGGCCTGGGTCTCGGGGCTGGGGCTCGGGATGCACGTGCCGCCCCAGGTCTCCATCATCACGCGGCGGTAGGGCTTCTGGTGGTAGCTGACCGCGACCATGTAGACCTTGATCTCGACGCCGAAGCAGGCGCCGCCGAAGCACAGCGAGCTGCCCCATTGGCCGGCGCCGGTCTCGGTCGTGATACGGTTGACGCCTTCGGCCTTGTTGTAGAAGGCCTGGGCCACGGCCGTGTTGGGCTTGTGGCTGCCGGGCGGGCTGGTTCCCTCGTACTTATAGTAGATCTTGGCCGGGGTGTCGAGGGCCTTTTCAAGGCGATGCGCCCGGAACATGTTCGTCGGCCGCCAGAGCCTGTAGATGTCCCGCACTTCCTCGGGGATATCGATCCAGCGCTCCTGGCTCACCTCCTGCTTGATGAGTTCCATGGGGAACAGGGGGGCGAGATCCGCCGGGCCGATGGGTTGCCCCGTGCCCGGATGGAGCGGCGGCGGCAACGGCTCGGGCAAGTCCGCCTGGATGTTGTACCATTGGGTCGGTATCTCATTTTCGTCCAGAGTGAATTTCGTTTGCTTGTCCATGCCTACCCTCCTCAGTCAAGTCCACTGATTGCCAATGGGAAGTCAACTCCTCCGCGTGAAGGGCTGCGCCGGCTCCCTGAATACCGCCGCTATGCTCCCCTCAGAGAGCCGGTAGCATACACGAAAACAACGAGGAAATAAAGGGCCGTGTCGGCGGCCCAGCGGTGAAGAACGCCAGGGACGGAGCAGGTGTACCGACGGTGACCTGAGTAGTGGGTGAGCGACGTGCGGGGCGGGGCGACACCGGGAACCGCGGGGCGGGCTACGAGGAGTCGAAGCCGACCTCGATGGCTTTGGCGCACGGGTCATCGTATTGCTGGCGGGTCAGGCTAACATTGCGGAATCGTGCTCGTGCTCGTGGTCGTCCTCGTAATCGTCACTCGTAATCGTAATCGTGGTCGTCCTCGTAATCGTCACTCGTCCTCGTCCTCGTCATTCGTCCTCGTCATTGGTACCCAGAGTGTGGGCACCGATTACAATTACGACTACGAGCACGATGGCGATCCCTGTCCTGCTCCGTTTCTTGCAGCTCGAGGTAGGTCTTCTCACGCTGCGCCCCGTGAACGGTTACGAGGAAACGTAGAGCGGGTAATGGCCCTGCTCGCGCACGGTCTCGTACAGGGCGACCAGGTTCTCGGCCGGGGTCCTGGACTGCACGTTGTGGATGGTGTTGAAAACGAACCCGCCGCCGCGACCGAAGATGCGGACGCGTTCGCGCACTTCCGCGCGCACCTCGTCCGCCGTGCCAAAGGGCAGCGTCTGTTGCGTGTCCACGCCCCCGCCCCAGAAACTGATCCGGTGGCCGTAACGCTCCTTGAGGGTTTCGGGCGCCATGTCGGCGGCTGAGCACTGGACGGGATTGAGGACGTCGAATCCCGCGTCGATGAAGTCCTCGAGGAAGGCTTCGACAGACCCGCAGGAGTGGATGAAGGTCTTCCAAGCGGTGTGTTGGTGGACCCAGTCGTTCACCGCCTTGTGGAACGGCTTGAACAGGCGGCGGTAGGCGTCCACGGAGATGAACGGACCGCGCTGCGTACCGAAGTCGGTGCCCGTAATGAACACGGCGGTGGGCCGGTCGCCGACGGCCTCGTAGATCCGCTCGAAGTTCTTCAGCGCGATCGCGCACTGCCGCTCGAACACCTCGTAGATGTAATCGAAGCGTGCGATGGTGCTGGTGTACCACTCGGCGACGTCGCGGATGCCCCTCGGGTGCTTGAGCCAGGGCGCGGGGACCAGCGCGATGTCGCCGAAGGCCGTGCCGCCGAAGCTGGCCAGAATAGCCTTGTCGGCGGCGATGCGTTGCGCTTCCGTGCGCAGATGCCCGAGGTCCGCCTCCGATATCGGGCCGAACTCCTCGAGGTTGTCCTCCACGTCAAGGTGGGCGTCGTCCACCGGAGGTTGGCGCACGATGGTGTCGAAGTACCAGCCGTCTTTGGGCATGCGTCCGCTCGGCGGCGCGGAGCGGTCGCCCTCGGGATACATCAGGACGTCGCCGCTCGGCTCCGGCTCGGTGTTGAAGGCGCCCGGCACCAGCACGGGCGTTCCCTGAAACGTGGTCCACGGCTGCCAATCCTTGTTCTCGAAGCCGAACAGCGTATTGGGCATGCCGAGCCCCACGACGTCGACCCCCAGCGCGTCGAGGAGGTCCGGGGCGATCTCGCCCAGCATTTGGTACGGCTCGACCACCTTGACCGGCGTGCCCGGCGGGTCCAGGCCCAGTGCTTGGCGGAGCGCGTACACCGAATTGACGTGCATCCCCGTGACCGCGCTGGCGCCCAAGTCCAGCGGGACGCGGTCCGGCTCTTCGTGTTCGAGGGCCCGTGCTACCCGTTCGCGTGAAGTCATCCCATTAGCTCCCGTCCGTTGTGTGGCCGACCCGCCCGTGACGCGACCGAATGACGAGCGGGGTCGTGAAAGTCCCTCAAGTGAACCGTATTGGGCCTAGCGGAACACCGGCGTCACCGGCGGGATGCCCAGCGCCGCGGCCACGGGCATGAGCAACTCGACCTTGTTGACCAATGGGAACTGGACGCCCGCGTCGAACAAGCGCCGCAACTCCTCCGGCGAATCCGTCCCGAAGTAGTTGATACGTATCCCGTGGTCCTTCAGCTTCCGCGTGAATTCCGGCAGTTCGGCGCCGAACTCCCCGGCCAACTGGATGAAATCGGCCTCGAGCGCAATCGTCAGATCAACATAGTCCGCCGAGTTCCCCTGGCGTTCCATGTTGCAGATGAGGATATCGGGCGCTACCGCCCGCGCCGCCTCGGCCGCGGCCTTGCCGCACGCCAGAAAGGCTTGGCACCGCCGGTCCGTCTCAACGATCACGCGCGCCGCGGCCCGGCCGAGCTCGGCGCCGCCCTTGAGATGGACGTTGAGCCAGATGTTGACTGGCATCACGTCCAACGCCTCGCGCAAGGTCGGAACACGTTCGCCCTTGAACGCCGTCCCTTTCCAACTCCCCGCGTCGAGCCGGCGTATCTCCGCCCACGTCAAGTCCGAGACCTTCCCGGTCCCGTCCGTGGTCCGATCCACCGTCGAGTCGTGGAGGACGGCCAGCTTCTTATCCTTCGTGAGGTACACGTCGAACTCGATCATGTGCGCCCCGAGCCGGACGGCCTCACGGAACGCCGCGAGCGTGTTCTCCGGGTGCGTGTGGCTCGCGCCCCGATGGGCGCACAGCCCGCGCGCCGGCAACTCGACGGCCCCTTCCTCCGAGGCCCCGGCCGCCGCACACGCCATGGCCCCCAATGCAACCGGCGCCAGACCCAGACACAACATCATCCTCAACCTTCCTTCAATCGCTTGCAGTACACCAACTCCGGATCGCCCTCGTCCAGGTTGTCAATGAACCCGCTGGGCACGTAATCGAGTTTGTACAGCAGCCCCTGCATAGGCCGGTTCGACTGGTTCGTGGACGTGAACAGCTTGGCGGTCTCGCACAGCGTTTCCGCATGCCGCATCAGCGCTGTTCCGATCCCCTGACGCCGCCGTTCCGGATGGACCATCAGCCACGCCACGAAACCCGTGTCGTAGAACGTGTATTCCAGCACCATCAACCCCACGACCTGACCCTCCGCCACGGCCGCCCAACACGTCTCGGCCGAGACCGCTCTTCGGCCAAAGGCCTTGTGCTGACCCGCCCAAGGCGCACCGAGGTCCTGCAACTTGGCCTGTCGTATCTCAAGCATGGCCCGGCCATAGTAGCGATGCCTGCGAATTCCTGCAAGGCCCCATGGCCCTCGCCCGACGCGCCGATGCAACGGGCTCGAAGGATGGTGTATGCTTCGCCCACCGAAAGAACCACGGGCTTGAGACAGGACGGCTCCCACGTCATGAAATCGAAAATCGAAAATCGAAAATCGGTAACATTTTAGCGGTTTGCCGTGGCCTTGGGCGGTAGAGCTGGCAGTTGGCCGGTTTGGAGATAGGTAGTGAGGGCCTCGTGGACCGTCGTGACCGGGTTGTGGCCGCGCTTCTTCAAGGT
>Ga0114930_10002492_pt1 | contig 16607 bp, 13 predicted proteins | sample AnhtaG_FD_87300 | JGI IMG/M metagenome (GOLD analysis project Ga0114930, IMG submission 87300) | Deep subsurface microbial communities from Anholt, Denmark to uncover new lineages of life (NeLLi) - Anholt_01485 metaG | ecosystem: Environmental > Aquatic > Marine > Oceanic > Sediment | place... | reverse complement strand
TGGCGGCTTGGGGCGCGCAATGCCACTTGTGGCGCTGTGCACCGGTGCGGGTGCGCTGGCCATCGCTGGAACGCCGCCCTTTTGCATCTTTACCAGCGAGTGGATGATATTCTCCGGCGGGTTTCACACCGCCCACATCGGCCTCTCCGTCCTGACGCTGTTGGGGTCGCTGCTGACAGTGGCCTATGCCCTCTGGTTCGTGGGACGGATCTTCTTCGGCACTCGTCTGGAGGGGCTGACGGTAGACCGGCTGCCCTGGGCGATGGTAGTACCGACGGTCTTGCTGGCTGCGGCGGCCCTCATCGAGGGGCTCTTTCCAGCGACGATCTTCAACTGGGTGGCCAACGGGTTGCCGTTGATCCTGAGAGGCGCCTGGTGATGGGCAACGTGTGGGTGGTGCTGCCACTGGCCTGCCTGGCCGGCGGCGCGTTCGCCATCTATCTGGTGGCACGGCTGTTGATCAGCCGCAACGACCTACTGGCGCTGCTCACGGTGCTGGTCTTCGCCGCGGCGCTGGTAGCGGTGGTGATCTTGCATTTCATGACCGGGTTGGAGGATCTACCAGTGTGGGGCCGCTTTGGAGAGGGAGAGGCTTTCCTGCGCGCCGATCCCGGTGGGTTAGTGGTGGCGGGTGTGGCCCTGGGTCTGGGGCTGTTGGTAGCGCTCTATTCCGGTCGCTACCTGGCGCTCGACCGCCGCTACGAGACTTACTACCCGCTGCTCTTATTGATGGTGGCCGGCCTGGTGGGCATGGTGCTGGCGGCCGACCTGTTCAACCTCTACATGTTCTGCGAGTTGATGAGCATCGCCGCCTACGTTCTGGTCGCCTTTCGCCGCCGTCTCGACACGGCCATCGAGGCCGGCTTCAAGTATCTGGTGATGGGCAGCATAGGCACGGTCACCATTTTGATGGGCATCTCCTTCATCTACCGCGAGACGGGGACACTGGCGCTGTCGCAAACGGTGGGCACACCGGGGATCTGGGTGCGCGCTGGGGTGGCCTGTTTCCTGGTGGGGCTGGGCATCAAGAGCGCCATCGTACCCCTCCACACCTGGCTGCCTGACGCCCACGGGCGAGCGCCCAGTAGCATCAGCGCCATGCTATCCGGCATCATCATCCAGAGCGCCTTCTACACGCTGCTCAAGGTCAGCCTGGGATTGGGGTTTCCAGCGCACGACCTGGGGATGTTGCTAATTGTGCTCTCGTTGCTCAATATGACATTGGGCAACGGGATGGCGCTGATGCAGACTTACACTAAACGGCTACTTGCCTACTCGACAATTGCCCAGATGGGTTATGTTATGTTAAGCGTGGGGATCGGGCTGCGTTACGATATACCGCTGGCGATACAGGCCGGTTTCTTCCTGCTGTTGGCCCACGCTGTGATGAAGGGCGCGGCTTTCCTGTGCAAGGGGGTCTGTCACTTTTACTGCGACGCCACCCGGATTGAGGACCTGCGTGGGACGGCGATACGCCTTCCGCTGGTGGCGGTGGTCTTCAGTGTCGCGCTGGCGGGATTGGCCGGAGTGCCACCGCTGGCCGGCTTCGCCGGCAAATGGTTCATCTTGATGGGGGCCCTGCGCTCGTCGGACACTCTCGGCTACGTGGGGCTGGCGGTATTTTTGTTGAACAGCCTGCTCGCGCTGGGCTACTACCTACCGCTCATCGGAACGCTGTTTACCCCGCAGACTTCCGAAGTCGTAAAGACTTCGGAAGTCTCCATAAAAATCTCACCCTGGATGGCGGTGTCCATCGTCGTGCTAGGAGTGCTGGTGCTGGCCATCGGTCTCTACCCAGGGCCCTGGCTGGAATGGATGGCAGATGTGGGAGTCTACTTGCTGGCATTGTGACTTGAGTCCTTCGGCTCTGTCGAAGGGTAAGTTAGGTGAGGGATGATTGAGAGTATATTGCTAAGCCCCCCGATCGCCCTGTGCACTTTTCTGGCGTTGGCCTACGGTCTCTACCGGCTGGGCGGGGTGCTGGCCGCGTCGAGTGAGGAGAACCCTGGCAAGCATCAACCCTATGCCTGCGGAGAGAACCTGCTGCCGCCAGAGGTGCAACTGTCCTACCACGTCTTCTTCCGGCTGGCGCTGCTCTTCGCCGTGCTACACCTGGCGACACTGGTCGTCTCGACGCTGCCGCCGGAGCGTACGTCGCACCGTATCGCGGTGGCCTACCTGGTGGGTATCGCCATCAGTGTGTTTGTGTTGACCAAGGGGGAGACATAGATGTGGAGTCGCATCGTACGTTGGGCGCGGCGTAAGTCGCCCTGGGTACTGCACTTCAACAGCGGCGGTTGCAACGGCTGCGACATCGAGATTCTGGACCTGCTCACACCACGCTATGATGTGGAGCGGCTGGGTATCCTAAAGGAAGCCTCGCCGCGTCACGCCGACATCCTGCTCTGCACCGGCCCGGTGACGCGCCAATCGCGTGATAGGCTGCGCCGCATCTACGAGCAGATGCCCGCTCCCAAATGGGTGGTAGCCGTGGGTAGTTGCAGTTGCTCCGGCGGTATCTTCCGCGACGGCTACAACGTATTGGGCGGCGTTGACCAGGTGTTGCCAGTAGACGCATTCATACCGGGCTGCCCCTGCCGACCAGAGGCTATGATCGATGGCTTGGTGTGGTTGCTAAGAACAATTAGATAGTGACCAGTTGGAGGGCGTAATGTTTGTAGAAGCGATTTTGCAGGTGCTGCGGGAGATTTTTCCAACTGAAACAATCGAGGTACAAGCGGTGCCGATAGACGAATCCTTCATTGCATTACCACCAAACTGTATCCATCACGCCACGGAGATGCTTGTCGATCGTTTCGATCTGCGTCACCTTTCGACTATCACTGGACAGGATACCGGTAGCGCGATCGAATTGCTCTACCACTTCTGGGATGGTGGTGGTCTCACGCTGCGCACATCACTGCCGCGGAATGAGCCGCACATCGAAACGCTGACCGACCTGATCCCCGGTGCTGCTTTGTATGAGCGCGAAGTATGCGAAATGTTGGGTGTCACCTTCGACGGCCACCCCGACCCGCGCCCACTGCTGCTGCCGGATAACTGGGACAAGAAACAATTTCCGATGAAAATTGACCACCAGAATAATAGACTGCCCGGCCAAGCGACTGACTGATCAAATGACCCAAATAACCATCCCTATTGGCCCACAGCATCCAATGCTTAAGGAGCCGCTCTCATTCCTGCTGACCATTGAGGGCGAGAAGGTCGTGGACAGCGTCCTGCGCTTTGGATACGTCCACCGAGGCATCGAACGCATCTGCCAGAACCGCAACTATGTACAGAATGTGCATGTGGTGGGGCGTGTCTGCGGCATCTGCTCCCACGTCCATACCACTACTTATTGCCAGGGGGTCGAGGCGCTATTGGGGCTGCAGGTGCCCCCACAGGCGCTCTATCTGCGCACGCTGCTGTGCGAACTTGAGCGTATCCACAGCCATCTACTCTGGTTGGGAGTGTTGGCCGAAAATGTGGGCTTCACCACCATCTTTATGTACGCCTGGCGCGACCGCGAGATTGCGCTGGACATTGTGGACGAACTCTCCGGCGGGCGTGTGGCTCACACTATCAACGTCATCGGTGGCGTGCGCATTGATGTGAGCGAGGGACAAGTGGATACGATGCTGGCGCGGCTCGATGAGTTGGAACAGCGGATTGAGACCCTGCTGGGCGTGATCCAGCACGAGCACACTTTCCAAGTGCGTACACGCGGCGTGGGTCACCTCTCGGCTGAACAGGTGCGCCGCTATTGCGTGGTCGGGCCCATAGCACGCGCCTCCGGCGTGGACGTGGACCTGCGGCGCGATGCACCTTACGCCGCCTATGATCAGCTTGATTTCCGGGTCATCACCACCGAGGAGGGGGACGTGTGGGCGCGCACAATGGTGCGTGTGCAGGAAACCATCGAGAGCCTGCGCCTGTGTCGCCAATTGCTGGCTGGACTGCCAGGTGGTCCGACATCGGTGCGTGCTAGACTTCGCGTACCACCCGGCGAGGTTGTCAGCCGCGCTGAAGCACCGCGAGGTGAGGTTATTTACTACATCCGCAGCGATGGCAGCGACAGGCCGGCGCGGGTTAAAATACGCACGCCCACACTGCCAGCGCTGATCACCATACCCGACCAACTACGGGACGTCAACACCGCTGATGTGCCTGCTGTGCTGGCCGGCATAGACCTGTGCATCGCCTGCGTTGATCGGTGAAGAGGTTGAGAGTATGACTGACTGGCTATCTGTACCATTCGCTCAGTTCATCTTCCCCGGCTTCGGATTTCTCTTTACCTGCACTTTGAAGATAAAGTACACTGTAGCCCTACATTCCTATGCAGGACGGACTGCATAGGGATCCGGTCCTACGATTATTGGGTGTGCTTTTCACATCGCAGGGTATGACATGTTATGACTGAACAGGGCATGGATCCGTCCACCCCTTAATAAATGGGTCTGACAGGGAACAGGGAGATAAACCATGGCATATGAATTACTGGCACCCATAGCGAGCATCTTCGCACTACTTTTTGCGGCTTTCTCAGCCTGGCGCGTTCATAAAGGGGAAACCGGCACCGCTCGCATGAATGACATTTCCCAAGCGATCCGAGATGGTGCTATGGTCTATCTGAGGAAGCAATATCAAACTATAGCCATCTTTGTAGCAATAATTGCGATGGCCTTGGGCCTTGCTTTGGGTGCCTTCACCGCCTTGGCTTTCGTCACCGGTGCGATTTTCTCAGCGTTGGCCGGGTACATAGGCATGGCTGTGGCGGTGAGGGCTAACGTTAGAACAGCTCAGGCGGCCAGGAGTGGGTTGAGTGGGGCATTGATGACCGCCTTTCACGGCGGAACGGTGATGGGAATGATGGTCGTCGGCTTGGCGCTATTGGGCGTCTATCTTTTGTATCTTGCCAGCGGGGACCCCTTTGAGGTCGTTGGTTTTGGCGTGGGGGCGAGTCTGGTGGGTTTGTTTGCCCGGGTGGGCGGAGGCATTTACACAAAAGCAGCTGACATTGGAGCCGATCTGGCGGGCAAGGTCGAGGAGGGGATACCGGAGGACGATCCGAGAAATCCCGGTGTGATAGCCGACCTGGTGGGCGACAACGTTGGCGACGTGGCAGGAATGGGGGCGGATTTGTTCGAATCCAACGTAGGTAGCATCCTGGCCGCCATGCTTATAGGGGTGATTGGGGCGACGGAATACGGGAGAGAAGGCGTGAGTTTCCCGTTAGCGTTTCAAGCGGCGGGGATTTTTTCGACGATCCTCGGAATCCTTTTAGTGAGAGCATGGAAAGAAGCTCATCCACAAACAGCTCTCAATAGGGGGATATTCGCCTCCGGCATTTTGGTCACCATAGCAGCCTGTATCCTGGCACAAGAAATGTTCGGGGGGTTGAACGTTTTTTACGCTGCGCTGTCGGGCATATCAGCCGCACTTGTCCTGGGCTTGATCACTCAATATTTCACTTCATCGGATAAACCCCCGGTACGGGCGATCGCCAAGTCGTCTCGAGCCGGATCCGCTACCTCCATCCTCACCGGTCTGGCGATGGGGATGACAAGCGCTGGCCTTCCCGTCGTCGTCATTTGTGGGGCGATTATTCTGGCATACGAGTTCGCCGGTGTATACGGCGTGGCAATCGCTGCACTGGGGATGCAATCCATAGCTGGGATTATCGTCGCCGTGGATGCTTTTGGTCCCATCGTGGATAACGCCAGCGGTATCGCGGAGATGTCCGGTCTGGACCCAAAGGTTAGAAGGACTACCGATGCGCTTGACTCAGTAGGCAATACGACCAAGGCCATCTGCAAGGGGTTCGCCATAAGCGATGCGGGGTTCGAAACTATCGCCTTGTTCTTGGTCTACATGTTACATGCGAACCTCGATACAGTCCTCCTCACCACCCCTTCGGTCATTATCGGGTTGTTCATCGGGGGCGTCTTGCCCTTTGTCTTCAGCGGGTTATGCCTGCAGGCGGTGGGAAAAACGGCTTTTCAAATGGTCGAGGAAATACGAAGGCAGTTCAGGGAGATATCGGGCTTGAAGGAGGGGAGGACCAAGCCGGATTATACTCGTTGCGTGGATATAAGCACGAGCGCCGCCTTGCGAAATCTAGTAGCCCCTGGACTCATGACGATAGCTATCCCCCTCGTCGTAGGCTTCACCCTTGGACCGGAAGCTGTAGGAGGCTTATTGATCGGTAGCATTGTGACCGCCTTTCCTATGGCGATATTTATGGCCTACGCGGGCACGGCTTGGGATAACGCCAAGAAATATATCGAGGAGGGCCATCTCGGCGGTAAAGGCTCACTAACCCACCATGCGGCGGTGATTGGAGATACTATAGGAGACTCCTTCAAGGACACCGCCGGTCCTTCGCTGGATGTGCTGATGACGATCCTGACTACGGTTTCGATTCTGTTCGCCCCGCTGTTCTAGAGGAGGCGATCATAACCCTGAGGCGCTACGGAGTAATGCGTGTGCACATTCCCAGGCAGAGGATCTAGGCTGAAAATGTCTGCCGAAAATACCATCGGTGTTTCTTCGTAGGGAACAAGCCCTGGCTCAGGGTGCCTGGAGCAACACCAAGAAACGGATCGAGGTGTGAAAGATGGACGGTGAGGGGTTATTGGCCTATAAGATAATCGTCATCGGCGACCTTAAGGACACCATCGCCGCCTACGACCGGCTGGACTTCCGCGTCAACACCGCCGACGTGCCCACCGCGCTGGCCGGCATAGACCTGTTCATCGCCAGCGTCGATCGGTGAGGTTGATAAAAGGGAAGGGAACGATGTTCTACTTGCGAGAAAAGATTGGAACGAGGAAAGAACGATGAAACGTTTACTCAGTCTGACGCTGTTGGCGCTATTTTTACTGATCGACCTGCCGGCCATGGCACAATCTGGCGAGGGGCCGGTCGTCGTCATTGAGATACAGGGGGTGATCAACCCACTCACGGCACAGTATCTCGACCGCACGTTGCGCCTCGCCGAGCAACAGGCAGCACAGGTGATGGTGCTGGTGCTCAACACACCCGGCGGCCTGGAGTCTGCGATGCGGGAGATGGTGCAGGCTCTACTCGAGTCGCCGCTGCCGACGGTGGTATACGTCGCGCCGCGCGGCGCGCGGGCTACTTCGGCCGGCCTGTTCATCACCCTGGCGGCCGACGTGGCGGCGATGGCCCCAGCCACGCACATCGGCGCCGCCCATCCAGTCCTCCTGGGGGGCGAGGTCGAGATCGACGAGACGATGGAAGAAAAGATGACCAGCGATGCGGCGGCGCTGGCGCGCAGCGTGGCCACTGCCCGCGGGCGCAACGCAGAATGGGCCGAGCGTGCCGTGCGCGAGAATCTCTCCATCACCGCCGACGAGGCGCTGGAGCAGAATATCATTGACCTGGTTGCCAACGACCTCGACGACCTGCTGCGTCAGATAGACGGCCGCCGCGTCACTATGGCGTGGGGGACGGTCGTGTTGCGCACCGAGGGTGTGCTGGTGGAGCGCCATCCTATGAACCTGATCGAGCGCTTCATGCATGTCATCACTGACCCAAACATCGCCTATCTGCTGCTCTCCATCGGCGCCCTCTGCCTGATGGCCGAACTGTCCGACCCGGGACTGAGTGTGCCTGGGATCGCCGGCGTCGTCTGCTTCATCCTGGCCTTCATGGCACTGGGCAACCTGCCCGTCAACTGGGCGGGTGTGGCGTTGCTGGCGCTGGCGGTCGTGTTGTTCGCCGTTGGGCTGTTCACGGAGACGGAGGCCATCGTGACCGTCGCCGGGTTGGTGCCGTTTATCCTGGGCTCTCTGCTGCTCTTCTCCCCCTTCACCCCCACCTCACCCGCCGCACCTGACCTGCGCGTGAGCCCGTGGCTGATCGGCATAATGTCGCTGGGTATCCTGGCCTTCAGTTCCTTGGTGTTGCGGGCCATCATCACCGCCAACCGCATGCCGCCCCAGTCCGGCGCGGAGCGGCTGGTGGGCCGGCGCGGCGTCGCTTGCACCGACCTGACGCCGGAGGGGCAGGTGCGCATCGAACTGGAGGATTGGAGCGCCGTGGCCGTCGAAGAGGGGATCCGAACCGGCGAGCCGGTGCAGGTCATTGGCATCGTCGGTGTGCGGTTGCACGTCGCACGAGTTGGACCTGAAGAGGAAGAACGAAAAAATCAAGGAGGTGCATAATGGGAACTGGGATTGTGATTTCATTGCTGTTGCTGTTGGCCGTGATCGTGCTGGCGCTGGCGGTGCGCATCGTGCCGGAATACCGCCGGCTGGTAGTCTTCCGGCTGGGTCGCTGCGTCGGCCCCAGAGGGCCAGGGCTGATTTTCCTGATCCCTTTCGTGGACAAGGGTAGGGAGGTTGACCTGCGTGAAGTCTTTTTCGACGTGCCACCCCAGACCTGCATCACTGCTGACAACGCCTCGGTCTCGATTGACTTTCTGGTCTACGATAAAGTCATCGACCCGGTGCGCAGTGTGCTGGAAGTGGAAAACTTTACCGGCGCGGCGCGCGGCCTGGCCATCACCACGCTGCGGGCGGTGGTGGGCGCGATGATGCTGGACGATGTGCTCTCCAAGCGGGACGAGATCAACAAAATCCTGCATGAAAAACTGGACACAGTCACCGACCGCTGGGGCATCCGGGTGATGGCGGTCGAGATCCGCGAGGTCATCCCGCCGCACGCCATCGAGGAGGCGATGACCCGCCAGATGGCGGCCGAGCGGAACCGGCGGGCCATGGTGGCCGAGGCCGACGGCAAGCGTGAGGCGGCGATCATGGTGGCCGAAGGTGCGAGACAGGCAACCATCCTGAGCGCCGAGGCCGACCGACAGGCGGCCATCTTGCGCGCCGAAGGATTCGCCCTGGCGCTCAACGAGATCTTCAAGGTGGCGCAGGGAGTTGATAGCAAGACGCTGACCCTACAATACCTGGAGGCGCTCAAAGCGCTGGGCGCGGGGGCGGCGACCAAATTCATCATCCCAATGGAGTTCGTCAACCTGGTGCAGCCATTGGTCGCCCACGCCGGTCAGGCGCTGGCGGAGGTGCCGCCCCAAAGCTGAGGTCCCGTCTTCATTCGCTGGTCTACCTGCTGGCGGAACGGTGGCGCACGCTGTTCACCCGGCTGATCACGGTGCGTTTGCCCTTCGCGCCAGTGGTATCATGGGAGCGCTATGCTGCTGTTTGATGACCTCGGCGCCACGTGAAAACTGGGAGAAAGCATCACCGCAAACATAATGCATAGCGCGGCCTCCAGCCGCAACCGAACGGAATGTGTCACTCTAAGCGGAGCTTGCGGAGCGAAGAGTCTCCCGGCTACTCGGAGGCGAGATTCTTCGCTGCGCTCAGAATGACATCCGTAATAATTCTCGCGCACAACACAAATCTTGTAGGGTAACTCTATAATGTGTGGAGCGTGATTGCGTTTCACTTTCGCAGCAACTTTTGCCTATTTCGCAGATTTCATTGAGAGGAAAGTCTGAATGGAACGTCCGCAACAACCATGGAGATTGACGCCAGACCAGGTTCTGGAGGCTCAGGATACCCCGTTCGAAACGGGATTGAGCGAGGCTGAGGCCAATCGTCGCCTGGCCGAGTACGGTCCCAACGAACTGATCGAGCGAGGATTGAGAAGCCCGTGGCGTATCCTGGCTACGCAGTTCACCGAGGTGATGGTTATCATTCTCATCGTGGCCGCGGCTGTCTCCCTTCTCATCGGCGACCTCAAGGACTCCATTGCTATCCTGATCATCATCGTCCTCAACGCCGTCCTTGGTTTTTCGCAAGAGTACCGCGCCGAACAAGCAATGGCCGCGCTGAAACAGATGGTCGTGCCGTTGGTCAAGGTGCGTCGCGATGGACAGGTGCGCGAGATCTCCGCACACGAACTAGTACCGGGTGATCTGTTCCTGCTGGAAACCGGAGGGGCGGTGCCGGCTGACGGCCGACTGTTGGAGAGTGTCAACCTTCGACTGCAAGAGGCTGCCCTCACCGGCGAATCGGTGCCGGTTGAAAAAAGTACAGCGGCGATGGGCAACGAAGATATGGCCATGGGCGATAAACGTAATATGGTGTTTATGGGCACCGCGGTCACCTATGGACGTGGGTTGGCCGTCGTCACCGCCACCGGTATGTTGACTGAGTTGGGTCACATCGCGGCGATGATCCAGGCAGTGGAGAGCGAGGCTACCCCGTTACAGCGGCGGATGACTCAATTGGGCAAAGGGTTGGCCATCGCCGCCCTGGCCCTGGTGGGTCTTATATTTTCAATCGGTCTACTGCAAGGGAAGGATGTCAACACGATGTTCATGGTGGCTATCAGCCTAGCCGTAGCGGCCGTGCCGGAGGGGTTGCCCGCGGTAGTCACCATCGCCCTGGCGTTGGGCGCGCAGCGAATGCTTAAACGGCGGGCCCTGATCCGTAAGCTGCCAGCGGTGGAAACCCTGGGCTCGGTTACCGTCATCTGTTCGGATAAGACTGGAACGCTGACTGAGAACCGTATGACGGTGACCATACTGGACGTGGCTGAACGTACGGTGAACTTGGTACAGCAATTACGCAAATCCGGCCCCCTGCTCAACCCGGATGACGCTCCATTAGCCGCACCTGACGAGACGCTATCGTTGCTGTTGACCACGGTTGCTTTATGTAATGACGCTACCCTGGGACCTGGCGCAGAGCCGGGCGGCTACCGGGCCATCGGCGACCCCACCGAGGGAGCGCTGGTGGTTGCCGCGGCGCGCATGGGCTTGTGGAAAGTGCAACTGGAGACGACCATGCCGCGCGTGGCTGAAGCGCCATTTACTTCTGAACGTAAGCGCATGACAACGGTGCATAGCGTCGCAGGTTCTGAGCACGGCAACTCGGAATTTGAAGCCTGGAACCAACAACCTTATGTGACCTTTACCAAAGGCGCGGTATACAGTCTATTGGAAGTGTGCAACTGGGTGTGGGTTGATGGTCGGGTAGAAGCGCTTGATGGTGAGTGGCGGCGCCGGATTGAAGCTGCCAACGACCGTCTAGCCCAGGAGGGTATGCGGGTGCTGGGTGCAGCTTTCCGCCCTCTGGACGAGTTGCCTGCGTCGGGCGAAGAAGAGAACCTGGAGCGGGACATGATCTTCGTCGGCATGGCCGGTATGATTGACCCACCGCGTCCAGAGGTACGCCAGGCCATAACCGCTTGCCACACGGCCGGTATACACACGATGATGATCACTGGCGATCATCCGCTAACCGCGGCCAGCATCGCCCTTGAGTTGAACATCGCCGACCCGGGTGCTGTGGAAAGCGGTAGGAGTGTCATCAGCGGGATAGAACTGGCCCAGATGTCGGTAGCTGATCTGGAAAAGGTGGTCGAAGAGGTAACCGTCTATGCCCGCGTCTCACCGGAACACAAATTAAAGATCGTCGAAGCACTACAAAAGCGTGGGCACATCGTGGCTATGACTGGAGACGGGGTGAACGACGCTCCGGCGCTGAAACAAGCCGACATCGGTGTTGCCATGGGCATCACCGGCACCGACGTGAGTAAAGAAGCGGCTGACATGGTACTGACCGACGATAACTTCGCCACCATCGTATCCGCTGTAGAAGAGGGCCGCACCATCTATAACAACATCCGCAAGTTCATCAAGTACACCCTTTCGAGCAATGTGGGGGAGATCGCTGGTTTGATAATGGCAATCGGGGTTGGCTTGCCCATACCTCGCTTGCTGCCGTTGCAAATCCTTTGGATGAACTTGGTGACCGACGGGCTGCCTGGTCTGGCCTTGGGGGTGGATCCACCAGAACCGGATGTGATGAATCGACCCTCACACCCCCCTCAGGAGAGCATCTTTGCCCGGGGGATGTGGCAGTATATCCTGTGGGTCGGAGGCTTGATGGGAATCATCACCATGCTCATCCAATACTTTGGCTACCAGGCTGGCAACCCGGCCTGGAGGACGATGGTCTTCACTACCCTCTGCTTGGCCCAGATGGGCAATGCCCTGGCCATCCGCTCGGACAGGTACTCGCTATTTTCCATTGGTGTCTTTACAAACCCGGCATTGGTAGGAGCAGTGCTGCTTACCTTTTGCCTGCAATTGGCGGTGATCTATCTACCTTTCTTGCAGGACATCTTCAAGACGGTGGCCCTTAACCCGCTGGAATTGACGGTTTGCCTGGGGGCGAGCACGCTGATCTTTTGGACTATCGAAGCTGTCAAGTGGTTCAAACGATAGAGAGCGAGGTAACGTTGAGGAGATGGTGATGACTGGATGGCTTTCTGCTATTAGCGAAGTGGCGTTTGCGCTATTGGTCTTTCCCGGCTTTGCGTTTCTCTTTGTCTGCGCGATGGCCTTCGGATGGATTGACCGTCGGGTAATAGCCCGTTTAGAGGGACGTATTGGACCGCCCTGGTTTCAACCCCTGGCTGATTTCATCAAGCTGATGGCTAAGGAAGACATCTTGCCCTTGGGAACCGACGAAGTGGTCGCCGCAATCCTGCCGATCATATCACTGGCGGCCGTGATGACCACCAGCCTATACATCCCCATAGCCAGCAAGACCGCCATCACCTTCGAGGGTGACCTGATCCTCGTCCTTTTTCTGCTCAGCATCCCAGCTTTAGCTTACTTTTTGGCTGGGTGGGTATCGGTCGGCGTCTACAGTGTCATCGGGGGCAACCGCGCGCTCCTGCAATACTTTTCCTACGAGGTTCCATTTCTGATGGCGCTCAGCGGTCCGGCCATCCTCAGCGGCTCCTGGTCTATCTCGCAAGTCGTTCAGCAGCAAGCACATACGGTCTGGGGAGTATTCATACAACCGCTGGGTTTCCTGCTGGCGCTCATCGGGCTGATTGGCAAACTGAAGCGATCACCCCTCGATATTCCCAAGGCCAAGTCGGAGATCGGCGCCGGCCCGCTGACCGAGTTCAGCGGTCGCAAACTGGCGTTGTGGTACCTCACGTTGCATATGCAGATGGTGGTCGGCATCTTCCTGCTGGTCAATCTCTTTCTGGGAGGCAGCGGCGTCGGGCTGGTCTTCGTCGTCAAGGCGTTGCTGATCTTGCTCATCCTGTCGGTAGTGAGCGTGCTCTACGCCCGGTTGAGAATTGACCAACTGGTGAACCTCGGTTGGCGGGTGCTGGTGCCGCTGGCACTGCTGCAGATGATGATTATAATTTGGGTCGGAGTTGGATAGATTAGTAGATTGGTGGGATTGGAACAAACGTGATTAATGTCATCCTGTTCACCGTACCAAGCGTCGGCCTGCTGGGGCTGCTCTTTAGCCTCTACCTGGCTTACGGTACTCTGAAGAACGACCCCGGCCCGCCGGAAATCACCACCATATCCCGCGCGATCCAGGTCGGGGCGACGACTTTCATGCGACGGGAATATCGGGTGATGGGACTGACCGCCCTGCTCTTCGCCGTTTTCCTGGCCCTGGTGCTGAACGTCTACGTCACGTTCGCCTTTCTCGTCGGGGTGATTTGTTCTACCCTTTCGGGTTTCGTCGGCATGAGCATTGCCACCCGGGCCAACGGCAGGGTGACTTTCGCTGCCAGAGGTGGCCTGAGCAAAGCCCTGCATGTAGCCTTCTCCGGCGGGGCGGTGATGGGCATGGTTGTGGTCAGCCTGGGCGCGTTGGGCATCTCGGGGGTGTATCTGCTCTTCGAGCTCCTGCCCTTCACACCTGACCCTCTGACGGTCATCACCGGCTACTCGATGGGGGCCAGTTTCGTCGCGATATTCATCCGCATCGGGGGCGGCATTTTCACCAAGGCGGCGGATATGGGCGCCGATCTGGTGGGCAAGGTAGAGTTAGGCATTCCAGAGGACGACCCGCGCAACGCGGCCGTCATCGCCGACCAAGTGGGGGATAATGTGGGCGACGTGGCTGGACTGGGCTCCGATCTGAACCAATCCTATACCGATACGATTATCACCTCGCTCATCATCGGCGCTACGGCACAGAGCGCTGCTGGCATATACCTAGGTGAAAAAGGCATCATCTTCCCTCTGTTGATGGTGGCTATGGGCATCGTCGCCTCGGCGCTGAGTATCCTGATGGTAAAGACATTGATCCGTAATGATGTGATCAAGCCGGAAGCTGTCCTAAAGGTGGGTTTGTTAACCAGTGGAGCACTCTCGCTGGTCGGCATCCTGCTCCTCTCCCACTTCTACCTGGGATACCTGGAGCCTTTTTACGCCGCCGCGTCCGGCCTGGTAGTGGGAGTGCTCATCGGCCTGAACACCGAATACTACACCTACAAGAAACCGCTCCGTTCTATCGTCGTCTCCAGCGATACGGGGGCGGCGACCAACATCATCGCTGGCCTGGCCGTGGGTCTGGAAAGCACCGTGCTCTCCTTGATCCTATTGGGTGTGGGGTTAGTCGTGGTCCATCACTTCGCCGGACTCTACGGCATTGCCCTCTCCGGCTTAGGGATGCTCTCCATTCTGGGGATCAATCTGGGCCTGGATGCCTACGGTCCCATCGCCGACAACGCGGGTGGCATCGCCCAGATGAGCGGTCAGCCCTCGGAGATTCGGGGCATTACCGACCGCCTGGACGCGGTAGGCAACACCACCGCCGCCATCGGCAAAGCCTTCGCTGCCAGTGCCACCGCTGCCGCGGCCCTCTCCCTACTCACCGCCTACTCCGAAGCGGCCCACATCGTGGTCCTCGATATCCGGGAACCCAGAGTGATGGCCGGGTTGTTGATCGGCGCGGCCCTGCCTGCGCTCTACTCGGCGATGGTGATCAAATCGGTGGGGCTCACGGCGCAAATGATGGTGCTCGAAGTGCGCCGGCAATTCCGGGAAATCGTCGGTCTGATGGAGGGCGAAGTGCCGCCAGACTACGGTCGTTGTGTGGACATCGCCACCCGGGGCGCCCTGGGCCAGTTGGTGCTGCCCTGCCTGCTGGCCATCGTCATCCCCTTCATCACCATCTTTGTCCTGGGCCCAGAGGCATTGGCCGGACTCCTGGCCGGGTGCATTGTGTGCGGTATCTTCCTGGCACTCTTCATGGCCAACGCCGGCGGTGCCTGGGATAACGCCAAGAAACTGATCGAGGCGAGAGAGTTGGACGGCAAGGGCTCATTGGCTCACAAGGCCAGCGTCATCGGCGACACAGTAGGTGACCCGTTGAAGGACACCGCCGGTCCCACCCTCGATATCCTGGTGCAGTTGATGGCGACGGTATCATTGGCTTTTGCCCCGTTGTTTATGAGGATCCTGGAGTGAGAGGTGCGACCCGCTTTTACCACTATGGAGCGGAGATAAGCGTTTACCCTCTGTCGTGGAAGCGCCAACTTGTTGGTGTTCTGGCCAACGAGGAATCGCTCCCGCATGGCCGAAACTTGTTTCGGCCCCCACGAGGATCGTGGTAGGATGTCCCGTTTACATTCGTTGGTCTATCTGCTGCCGGAACTATGGCGTACGCTGTTCACCCAACCGATCACGGTGCGTTACCCCTTCGGGCCGCTGGAGTTGCCTCCCTACTTCCAGGGCAAGGTGATTATTGAGCCGGCGCTATGCACGGGCTGCGGGTTGTGTGTGCGCGATTGCCCGGCCTTCGCACTGGAACTGGAGCAGGAGAACCGTAACAAGTTCAAGATAATTCATTACCCTGACCGATGCGCCTATTGTGGGCAGTGTGAAACCAGTTGCCGATTCGGAGCCGTTACGCTTATCAACGAGTTCATACGCGTCACCCCCGATCGTGATACGCTGATACAAGTGATCGTAGACCGAGACGACGATGCCTAAGCTATGGCCGGTCTCTAACTGAGCCATACTGGGATCATGAACCCCTTCTTCTCATCATAACCAGCCTTTTAGAAAAGAAAGCGACACAGGGTCGCCCTTATTTCTTGAGACCCTTTGTCGCGGTTTTTTGAAGAACCTAGTTCAGGAGGCGACGGTGGGAATTGAACCCACGAATAAGGGTTTTGCAGACCCCTGCCTTACCACTTGGCTACGTCGCCATCGGTTAGATCATAAATCTCCTGTCGCCGATCAACTCTCTCCGATAAGCGATAGGCAATTCTGAGCTGAGCGGGCGATGGGATTCGAACCCACGACCTTCTGCTTGGCAAGCAGACGTTCTACCACTGAACTACACCCGCATTTCGCGCAGGAAGGATACCGTGATCCATAGATAAAGTCAAGAAGAGGTGTTATTTGAGGCTCTCTGTTCGGTAGTTTCATCAGATTAAATCATGACCGCATAGAAAAAACCCGTGTGGGAGAAAGCCCTTTTCCTGCTGGCGGCTGCTGTTTTCAGCAGACGCAATCATGGTTTTCCATTCTGATAATAGTCAACAATGCTTGTAGACTGGGCGGTGATCTTAACTTGATGTAGACTACCTGAGCAGTGAGGAGTGAACATGCCCGAATTGTTGATGGACAGTATCTTTCATGGCGATTGTGTTGAAGTTTTAGAGAGACTGCCTGAGAAATCCATTGACCTGGTCTTCGCTGACCCACCTTACAACCTGCAACTATCTCAGGAGTTGTGGCGACCTAACATGACCAAGGTCGACGCCGTCGACGATGACTGGGACCAGTTCAGCAGCTTTGAGGAATACGACGTATTTAGCCGGGCATGGTT
>Ga0114930_10002491_pt1 | contig 16608 bp, 15 predicted proteins | sample AnhtaG_FD_87300 | JGI IMG/M metagenome (GOLD analysis project Ga0114930, IMG submission 87300) | Deep subsurface microbial communities from Anholt, Denmark to uncover new lineages of life (NeLLi) - Anholt_01485 metaG | ecosystem: Environmental > Aquatic > Marine > Oceanic > Sediment | place... | reverse complement strand
TATGGTGGCGTCCCAAGGTAATGGCCCCGCTTGATGGCTGTCCGGACTCCTACCTTGCCCCGCTCCCGTTTAGCTTCAGTTTCACCCTTAGCTATCATGGCATAAAAGAGAAGCCACTTCTTGTCAACTGGCTCCACCACCCCTTCAATGTTAATGCCACCTTGGTCTAATAGAGGTTCTAAGGCTGCTGCTGTTGACGCTGACCCCACAATGCGGTCACCTCGCCAAACTATAATGACATCCCCAGCGCGAAGGTTTTCCTTGGCAAAGGCTATCATTTCTTGGAAACCTAGCTTGCTGGCGTCCCACCGCTTACCTATGTCCGAGAACACGCGAAGAAAGCGATAACCCTTCCTATTGGCATACTCAAGGATGCTTCTCTCTTGCTCTGGGAGAGAAGCGCGGTCACTTTCAGCTTGGGGGTCGTCACTTACCCTGATATAGCCGATTGCCCTAATTTCAGTGCTACTCATTTTTTTATCTCCTATTTCCTCCCTGGTTTCTGTGGCCATTTGACTCCCAAGACCCTCGGTAGCGGCGGCCCCTCGGCCGGTGGTGTTGGCATCATAGATTCGACCACAGCTAGCAATTGACGAAGCAACCCATCATACGACTGCCCAGGTGCCTTTAATTGGTCGAGCCAGTTCTTGGTCTCTTGATTAACCCGGATATGATTGAATTCCGCTCTCATGTTAACTAATGTTAACACAAACTGAAATTCTCTGTCAAGCTCAATATAGTGTGCTTACTTGCTATACTTGGTAGGCTCTAAGTGATAGGATATAAGGCTGTTTGGTTTGCCGCCTAATATATTCGTCTTCCATAATAGGGTAATCTCCTCATTCCAGTATCAGTTATTGTCCATTCACCCCGCCGATCACTTATCACCAGCCTCTGTTTTTTGAGCTAAGTCAGCATCTGGCTAGCACCGCCACGGCTATGACCGAACCTGTCCATCAAGTCAAGCGCGGGTTCAATCTCTCTTTCCTTAGGAAATTCTAGGATTAAAAGTTTTTGATGCCTTTTTCATTAAAAATTAACTTAATGATTCGCCGAACTGTTAGCGACAAAACAAGAATCATTCATCGTGGGAAAAGCGACAAACCTACTCCTAAAGCCTTGTGCAAACTCCGACATTTATGCTTTTATGAGAAAAGCGACGAGGAAAGATTGCGCTCGTTGCCTTCAGGACGGCGTGGTGGCGAAAGGTTGACGTTTTAGGAGTTGTTTTGCTGGGACGTCATAAATGAGACACTACCGGACCGGACCCGACCCTACCCCCTAGGGTCATCAGAAAGATATATGAGGAGACGAAAGATAAACTTAGGAAGAGAAGCTGGATGAATGCCTGAGGAAATATTATGAAAAGCTTAAAAGACTACTTGGACAATTTGCTAATGGATGCAAGCCAAAGGAGTTCAAGTAAACGTTCATTTCCTTGTTCAGTTGTTCAGTCAGATAGATGTTCAATATCTCCCGGTAGCAGATTACACAGATTGCGTAGATTAGCCTCTAGGGGATAGGGGAACCCCCGGCTCTTTCGGGAGAGTTCCCTCAGCAGCAAGGCTGGCGGGGCTAGGCCTTATTCCTAGAGTCCTGTCATATAAGTGTGGAGATAGTCAATATAGAAAAGGGGATAGTTGTTCTTAGGCAGCCTGCTGAGTAATATCTATTGACTGGACGGTTGACTGAACATTCGTTTGCTAGACTTGTACAACTTGGTATGGAGAGGACGAACTATCCAGCTTCGCTTCTGGCGCGTTTGAATGAAAATGCTGAGTCCATACACCTTGGGGGCTAAGCTAATTGCACACAACGATGTAATGTGACCATACATGAGTTGGAATAATCACAATGAAGTGGTAGGATGTAAGGGTCATTCAGATATAGGAGGAGTGCAGATGGACAAACTTGAATTTAGCCGTGACAGCGAAGAAATTCGGCGGTCGCTCCTTAGCTTTAATAACCAACCTGGTTCCCACCAGGAACGAGGCTATTCACTAGTGAGACGGACAAGATACTGGGTCTATGATACTAGACAAGGTGCTTTCGGGCCAAACAAATTTGTGGCATACAAGAACATGACGTTTGACCGCTATGAAAATGCATTACAGGGCAATTTCTATGGCGCGCCATTTGATGGACATGCTGCGAGACTGGCTATTGAGGGAATTCTGCGACGATACGGAGTCGACGACCTCCTGACCTCACAGTTAGTGCGATGGGCTGAAGCACTATTCTTCGTGGGAGTCCTCGACGGTATTCGTGGCGACAAATGGAGGTTCGTATCTGTGCCTTAGAAGGGGCTGAGAACGCTAGCCCTGGTTAGTCTTGCACAACTTAGGAGAGTATTATGGTCGATTTACGGGACCTGCAGGGGAAGACCTGGCTTAGTCGCGAGTGGTCTGATTGGCTTGACCTTGACGCAGCGCTGCAACGGGGATATGGCCCGCCGCATCAGCCTGGTGTGTACCGCATCCGGGATGCGCGTTTCTTGAATCTTCTTCTTTATGTTGGTGAGGGAGGGGATGTTAGGAGACGGCTCTTTCAACTACGTAATGCTATGAGAAAAGTGGCGGCGGGTGGTCGCCAAGGCCCTCCCCATTGGGCCGGCGGCTGTATACTATACCATCAGCAACGAGGGGCAAGAATCGAAGTTAGCTGGCTTCTCGCAGTTGTGGAAGACGAGGGTGACCGTAAGGGCATAGAATGCGAGTGTATAGCCGCCCACCGATGGGCAACGGGCTCCAATCCTGAGTGTCAGTTCATTGCCTTGACCAGAAGAGAGACCGAGGGAAGGAGCTAGTACTTCTCTGACTCATGAAAGTGGCTTAATGTGGTTGAAGTCCGTCTCTGTGTCACATTCTAACGAAAGGTGAAGCTAGAATTCTGGAGAAGACATTTGCGTGTATTGAAGAGTGCGTCCAAGTCCGCTAACGTGGGCCTTACTGGACAGTTCCCGAACTTTTGTTTGAGAAGAAGCAACTAATACCAGCTCTACAACAGCTGCTTGCATCCCATCTAAAACCCACTAGTTAAGCTTAGGCCATTCGGAAGAGTTCGTCAATAACGATCTGGCTTTCTGTTTAACTATTTCTTAGGGTTATTATCAGGGAGATAGTAGCTAAAGCCGAGACATTAGTTAGGACTATGGGTCAAAGGACGAGCTGTAGCTCAGCCGGTGAAGGTAGCCTATGTCTTTAGCGGGCTGGGTTCCTAGCAGCTAGGCATGGGGCATGACCTTTACTACGATTTCGATCCAGCTAAAGTGATATTTGACCAGCCTGATCAGGCTCTGGGATTCTACCTCTCCCGAATATGCATTTTCCTTTGCACCGGGCTAGTGTTGAGGCATATGGTCAAACAGCGCTGGGGTAGAATTATTAGTATTGCCAGTATTGTTGGTGTGGTGGGTAACCTGGGACAAGCCAACTATGCTTCAGCTAAGGCTGGTATTATCGGCTTTACCCGCACCGTCGCCAAGGAGGTGGCTTCACGGGGCATTACGGCTAACGCTATTGCCCCTGGCTTTATTGATACCGATATGACCCAGCGGCTAGAGGAAGACTGGAAACAAGAGCTTAAACGGCGGATTCCACTTGGTTACTTTGGCAGTCCGGGCGATGTGGCTGAGGCGGTGGCTTTTCTGGCTTCGGAGGAAGCCAGGTATATCACCGGGCAGGTGCTAAATGTTGATGGGGGCATGGCAATATCTTGGCTGTGAATGTTATTGATTCTTACATATGGGATAATAGTCGTTAGTGGCAAACAGTATACATCAGATGTTATCATTTTCCCCGATAGGGTTAGAGATAACTGGTGGAGAAAGACGGGGCATCAGCTATGCCTTGATGATGTAGCCGAGGTTATGGCTGAAAATCCCGAGGTGCTGGTGGTTGGCACCGGGGCATCAGATTTGATGAAGGTGCTGCCTGAGGTGCAACAGGCGGTTGATGCCCGGGGCATTAAGCTTATTGCCGAACCTACCAGTGAGGCATGTAACATATATAATCAGCTTTGTCATTCCCAGAGGACAGTAGCCGCTCTCCATCTTACCTGTTGAGTAGAACAGCTCTTATTCCTAACTTAGCCTGGCCCGGGACTGGTATCTTTCCCAGAATAAAGGGAGGGGGGCAATACACCCCCTCCCTTTCGGCACTGGATTCTAAACTCGCAGATTGTTGAACAGGCTTCAACCGGCCAATACCATGCCAGCTCTAATCACCCTCTTCATCATTCCACAGGTGCCTTTCCCATGGCCTTCTGGGCATGCTCCCAGGCCTTCTTAAAGTGGTCTATAGCTTTATCACAGCGTCCCTTGTCCAGCTCTTCCTCAGCCTTAGTCATCTCCTTCTCTGCCTTCGCGATCTTCTTGGCGTCGCCGCCGCCAGCGATGGCGTCGTCGATGGCCGTCTGGGCCAGGGTCTCATCAGCACTGACCAGGGCATCGATCGCAGTCTGGGCGTCACCGGCGAAAGCCCCCGCGTCCTTGACGATCTTCATCAGTTCGTGGACAGCCTTCTTTTCTTCTTCGAAGACCTTCTTGCCGTGCTTTACTTCCAGGTGTGCGTCATCCTCCCACAGGTCTACGTCCATGGACTTATCAAGGTGCTTGATGGCCTTCTCGAGTCCCTTGTCAACCTTTTTGTCTTCCGTGGGATAGATGCTGTCAAGCTCATCTTTTGCGTGGTTTTTCAGCACCAACGGGGGTAGACCGCCGAGGCAGGGGCCATCCTCGGTCAGAAGCCAGGGGACAAAGATGACGTGTTCGCTTACGGCATCACCAGAACCAGGGCCAACAACACCGCCGGGGCCACTGGCATGCCCCCACCAGTTGCAGGTGGCATCAACATCTACAATAGCCTGCTCGCTTTTTACCCCCTCGGTATTGCCCACGATGTTGTTGAAGTGTATACCGACATCGGTCAAATCTGGGACAGTAGTGTCCTTCTGTTTGATCAAGACGCCGACAATGCTGTTGCTGATGTCATTCCCCGTAACCTGGATATGTGTTGCTGCTGAACCTATAACAATTGCAGCCAACTCGTCTCCTGCGTTCCCATCGTTGAGGAACTGGTTGTCTTTTATTTCTACGTGGTGAGACGTATCAGCCCATCCCATAGTCACGCCTTCTTTGTAATCAGCACATGTATTGCCGATGAATTTCCAGTGTTGATAGTTTTCCATAAGGCAGGGTATGCGGATTTCATAGAAGTTGTTGTCGACTATATTCCACCACTCTACACCATAGTCACCTGCGGCCGAAGCACCATAGTTGCAATCATGGACAATGTTGCCCGCAAAGACACCTGGGTCAGATGAGGTACCGCTCGCACCTTTACGAATTACAAGCGCCTTCCCGCTACCGCGACCACTACCATAGATATCGAATCCTGTAATAGTCACAGCACTGTAGGTGTCAAAGCCTATGCCACTGCCTATGTTGAGAAAAGTATCAAGATTACTGTGCCCTATTATCTGCAGGCCGTCTTTGCCAGCGGGTATAACGACATTCTCGGCATACGTCCCCGCCGCCACGTTGACCTTGCTGCCAGTAACTAGGCTCACACCTTCTTGTATACGGCCCGTCGGGCCGGTCTGCAAGCTATCATCGTCCACCCACAGCTCGCTGAAATCGCCTTGGAAGCCCGGATCGCTTTTGGTGTCGGTGCCATTGGCCAACCACGGCGTGTAGTCAACGTCAACGCCGCCGTTTGCTTTGGCCCGTACCGCGGCCGGAACATCAGACTCCCACCAGTTACCGGAGGCATCAGCGATTCCCGTGCCCTGGTTTGCAAGCCCGAGAGCTCCCATTTGAGCGCCACCATCAACAAAACTGTTGTCAAACACATCAATGGTTGTGGCATCAATACCTGCTAGGATACGGAGTCCGTGCGCAAGTTCATCCGGCGCTGAGACGTCATTGAAGTAGAAGAAGTTGTTTGTGACGAATACATTCTCACTCGGAGTCAACCCGTACTGGTCACCCCAGAGCATCATAGCGTAAGAGGGATAACCTGCACGTGGTGATGGCCCGGTATCACCGAAAATGTTTCTGGAAATATGCGAATTTCGCAACCCGACCTGCAAATTGGTATAAGTATTGCCTTGGAACATATTGGCATCAATTGTGGATTCTTCAAAGGCAGAACTAAGATTGACATTGGTTCCGTCAAAAGTATTTCCCGTCATTGACATGTCATATGAGCCGAAGTTCTTGGCACCAGCGAAGACTTCCCCATCATACAGGCAGTTGTTACTGATGGTCAGATTACTGAAAACGTCCCCGCCGCCATCAAAGAAAAGCAAATAACCCGATATTGACGTACCTACAAATTCATTTTGATGAATAGTGACATCAGAAGACGTAGTACCAAACCAGACACCATTGGCGGCTGTTCCGTTGAGGATGTTGTTTTGGAAAACGAACCGGTCTGCGTGGTCTGCGAAGACTAGATTATCTGCGCCACTACCAGAGATTGTGAAGCCGTCAACAGCAACATCAGCCGTGTTCAAGGTGATGACGTTGCCACTTGTTGCAGCTATGATGGATTCTGAACCAGTTCTACCGCAAGCGTCGACCCCGGATTGAGCACCATTTAGCGTCAGGCTCTTGTTTATTGTTATCTCTTCGTTATAAGTGCCTGCCGCCACGATGATGGTATCATCCGCGCTGGCAGCGTTAATGGCTGCCTGGATGGTGGTATAGTCTGCACCACCACTGTCGTCCACGGTTATCGTTGCTGCCGCCACCGGCACCGCTGCCACCAGGCTCATACTCAGCACCAGCACCAGGGCAAACAAGATACTAAAAATCTTCCTTTTCACCTTTTTACTCCTTTCTTGAATATTTTTATATCAATCGGTCTTTCCCGAGCGTCCTTGAGTATTCACTTGCATTCTTCCATAGGCACTACCCCTCTTCACAAACACAAAACCGGCCTTGTTAGGTCGGTTTCACTATTGGCTCCCCGCCACCCAAGTGACCAGTTACAGATACCGGTTCAACGCCCCCTACTTCCACGACCACTGGTCAGACTGTCAGCCCATGCCTCTACGATTTTGTCTTAAAATCCCCCCCTTAATCTATTACGGATAGGGTTGTCGCTTGTTCCTATGTGGACAGTATAATTCGCCATATGGCAAATGTCAAGTACCCTAACTTAACTTTTCCTCCCAACTTTGGACTTTTTTCCTATGACCATTTACTAACCGAATTAGCCCATTTGGGTGATTGCTTCGTTCAGTAGAGTGAATTACCATTAAGATAAGTCAATAAAAGAGTGGAAAAGGAAAGAAATGGTAAATGATAGCCAGATTGGCAACCTGTTGACAGTAAGGGAGGTAGCCCGGCTCCTACATATCCATCCCAATACCTTGAGGCGCTGGAGTGACGTAGGGAGAATAAGGGCCTACTACATCACACCGCGGGGTGACCGAAGATTCAGCCGGCAGGATATTGCTCGCTTCCTTGCCGAGCTCAACGCACAGAGAGCTGATAAGCGAAAGGCTAACCAGAGCTGAAGATAAGCGGTGGATGAGACAGAACCTAAAGTGTCCTGAATGATTTTGGCTCACTCTGATGCGGCTGGCGGCTGGCGCCCTCCTCTTCTAGAAAGGCATCAACGTCCTCCCGCCGGAACCTCCTTTCATGCCTCAGCCCAACACGAAAGGATTTTAGCACTCCTTTATCGCTCCAGCGTCTCACCGTATTCATGTGCACACCAAGCAGGCTAGCCACCTCACCTCCCCTGAGGACTGCCTTAGAACGCAGGTCAAGCTTTTCCCGTGTTCGTTTCCCCTGGAGGATTTGGCTCACCCGCTCACGACTTATGCCTAGGCTGCGCCCAATTTTGGCATAACTCAGGCCAGCCTGCCTCAACTTGACTATTTGATCGTGTCTAGCGTCGATCACCGGTCTCAGTGCACCAACCTCCGTAGCGACTCAGTTCGCTCATGACTACGGCTACGCTATTAGTGTATCACCTTTGGCTCATCGGTGCCCTTATCGCCTCAGTAGCTCAAACTCCTGGGAACGCTTTCCGGTAGACATCCATCTTAGCTCCCCGTATAGAGGTTGTCAAGACGACCAGACTTCACTTTAGCTTACTATTTTGAAATTATTCCGCCTGGATACGAAGAAAGATGCCTCCGGGTCAACAATCTGGCTTATTGTTATCCAGTATGCTTTCGATTAGGGATAGAAATAGTGCAACCGAATGCTGAGGGAGATTGACAAAGAGAGTCCATCTACTACAAGCATACGTTACTGAGTTGTGCCAATGCTCTTGATGACGCACAGTCATACGAGTGCTATAATTAACAGAAGGAGAGGTAAAGGTGTGCCCTAGAATGCCAACTGGGCTTGAATAGTGGCTAGAGCGCGTTCCAGCATACTAGGAGGCTTGTAAGGTGAAAAGGAAGATCTTTAACATTTTTTTTGCCGTGGTGCTGGTGTTGAGCTTCAGCCTGATAATGGCTGTGCCGGCACAGGCAGCTGTGATGGTAACACCGGCTGCCGGAGGCGGCGCGATATCTGCAGATACAGCCGCTGGAGCACCAGGCGCAGCCTGGACTAGCCTAGGAACCATAACTATTGCTGAAAATGCCAACGATGACATTGCAGCGAGCCAGGCTGGTGTGACCTTAATACTTAACGCACCAGCCGGCTTCCAGTTCAACGCTGCGCAATCGCCCAGCATTAGTGGTCCGGCGGGAGATATTACCGCCATCACGGTCACCTCAACAACAGCAGCGGCTATTACGATAACATTTTCTACAGACGGTGCTGCGGATGCACTCGATACCATCGTTATCAGCCAAGCAACCGCCATCCAAGTGCAGCCGACAGCAGGCACGCCTCTGCTAAGCGGTAACATTCAAAAAGCTGCGGGTTCAACATGCTCTATCGCTGGTGTTGATGGGACTACTAATTTCGGCATGCTAACCGAGGTTGCCGGTGCAGTAGCCACTCTAACGGTTGTGGTCCAGCCGTCGGATGCCCTGGCCGGCGTAGCCATAGCGCCGCCGGTACAGGTTAAAGCTGAGGATGTTTTCGATAATGTCATTGCTGGTCAGAACATCACGGTGACGCTGCAGGCTGGCCTGGGGGTGCTTTCGGGCACTACCCCTCAAGCAACCAATGCCTTGGGTATTGCCACCTTTAATGACCTGTCTATCGACACTGTTGGTCCCGGCAAGGTGTTGAGGTTCACCGCCGCCGCTAAAACGGTCGACTCAAATCCCTTCTCGATCGTAGTATTGGCTGACATTGATGTGGAGTGGAGCGGCACCTCGATTGCCGACGGGGATAGCACGCCCTCAACCGCTGATGGAACCGACTTCGGAAGTGCGGACATCTCCACACCGGCACGGTAGACCGCACCTTCACCATCACCAACAGCGGCGGTATGGCTCTTAACCTGACCGGCGCCTCGCCTTACGTGAGCATATCCGGGACCAATGCGGATGATTTCTCGGTAACGGCGATACCTTCAACCCCGGTGGCTCCCTGGGGCGGGACAGCTAACTTCACCATCACCTTCGATCCCAGCGCCACGGGCTTAAGGACGGCAACACTGAGCATTGCCAATGATGACTCTGACGAGAACCCCTACGATTTCGCCATCCAGGGTATCGGAACGGCAGCACCCGAGATGGATGTAGGCGGTGAAATTTATCCCATAAACAAAGTTGGCTTAATAGCACCCTGGATTGCTTTAGGTATGGTTATTGCAGCCGGTGGTATTTACCTGGTCAGGCGCAGAGTTCACAATTAGAAATAGACTAATACACAGGTCCTCAATGAGTAACAGAGGCAGGCTTAAATACCAAGAGCCTGCCTCTGTTTTTACTGCTTTATTTACAGTTTATAATTGCACTATCTGACGAACTGTTCAATCGATTCAGCGTGAAAGGTAGCATGCGCTATCTTGGGCCAACACCACTCGCCTCTCCAAAGTCCTAACTACAATCTGTACGCCCTCTCCATTGACATTGATGCTAGACGTAGTTATGATTGTTACCGCAGACTAGATAGAGCTCACTAATATCACAATCGAGGGAGGATAGCAATGCGGCCCCACCATAGTATTGGAGACATCGAAGATGGCGACACACTCATTGGGCGTAGGGGAGAAGTCGAACTTTGGGAGACATCAAATCACCGCTTTGGCGTATATCTATGGGTCGTGAGGCCTAATGAGCCAGATGATAAACTTTGCACATTCCGAGTAGACCGACGGGATGCTGAGGAGGTTTTCGATAGACTGTGCGACCAGATTATCCCCTAATGCTCACATCACTCCCTCCCAACTGTCGTAACTACATTCCGTACACTATAGCCAATAGCTTATCCAAAACCTCTTTTCGTCAGCTAGTCATGCGACCTTCTATTTCCTTCCTGTTATTTCCCTGTTTATCAGTGAATTTGTTCTCCGATTGCTTTTCAATTTTCTGTTGCAAAGCTAGGCGTGGTTGTTGCATCATCCACCGGGTTAGAATACAACTTTTGGCTTCATAATGAGCCTTGCTAATCAATGTAACACTTCTCTTGTTTTTCGCTTGTTTATCACCGAAAGGAAAGCTATTTTACCCCCTGTTTCCATACCTTTCAATTGCTCAGTTGAGTCCTAGCTTCGCTGCACCATCTGTTTCCATTGCTATTCAACTGTTTTCCAATGCTCTTGTATGGCCCATGACTCTAGGCGTCAACGAATGAGCTTGATAAAAATCCCCAGTTGACTTTTGCCATTTTTGCTCAAATACTCTACTAATTCTATCCAAGTTTTGAAGGGTAGTTTCAATCCTGCTACTGTAGCAGGTGTCTTTCCCTTCAAAGTCATATGAGGTCTTAGGAAGTTGTAATGTACGATAAAGCCTTCAGAGATAATCTTGGCTGATTCCATAGTCTTTAGCCCTCGCATGACCTTAGTTCTCTCTTTAACTGTACCCTGAAACCTCTCAATGATGTTTGTGTTTATCTCAGCAGTAAGTCCTTTTGACCTGATATGCTCACTATCGGCACCGAATACCCTCTCTATGGCATCTGGGTAAGCTCTCATACCATCGGAGACTATATAGTTTGGCGTACCTATAGTTCTGTTATTAGCCTCTGCTAGAACTGCCACAGCCGACCTCATATTGCGTGTTATTGTCAGATGCGTAGCTAAAAGGAATCTTGACCTAGCTTCTATCACATCCCACAGCCAAACATTTTGACCAGCTACCTTTACCATCATCTCATCTATGACCCAACGCCATGATGTTTTTACCTTAATTTGACTTAATATTCGTTCAGCCTTTTTTGAATATCTAATAATCCACCGCCAGACAGTAGCAGGGTCAACGTTGATACCCTCAGTAGCTACTAAATGTCTGCTTATGTCTGCCAGTGATAGACCATCGTAGAATAAACCCATAGCTTCACCGATTGTAGCAGTGGTGAATCGCATCCCTGCCGGTGCTAGAGTGCCAGCAAATTTGCGGTTACAGTCTTTGCACTTGTAATACTGAGTGCCAGCCTTGAAGCCGTATTTCATTGTCCTTGGCGATTGGCAAAACTTACAGTTCATAGAATCCTTCCGTATCGGCAATCTTGATAGGATATGTCCTAATCATTTGTCCTTGGACTGCTAAATTGATTCTGCCTTCTGCGCCTTTAATATGAGGTTCCCAAGAGTCAATATGTGGAGGCGATAACTCGCCCGTGAAGACATAAATTTCATTGCGATATATAGAGTTTGGTTCGAATGTATAACCAAGTGGCGGGTCATCTGATGTTGCGATAAAAGAGCCGTAGGGTGTTGGAACCTCAACCCTGAAGAAATCTAAACAGCCACGGTTTTCAGAGGAATTATTTCTGAGTCTTCCTGCTGAACGGATAATAATTTCATTCCCCCTACTACTCGTCTTTTTTTTATATTGAAGTTCATGATTAAAATCAGTGAACTCAACGTCCGATTGCTTGCTATCTATTTTAGCTTGTAGTTCGTCTTTCCCTTTGTTAGCAGTATCCCACGCTTTGTATGTGCCTCTCAATACTAAGACAAAGATAATTGCCACTCCAAGAGTTTTTGACCAAAAGGGAGCAAGCCAAGGTATTTGCGAGGGCAAAGCTATCAAAAATATAGCTACAATTAGAGCGAAAATACCTGCTCCCATTTCTGCGTAGCCTAAATCTCTCAATAGGCTACGCATTACTATACCCCCATATTTGAGTGATCTTCTCATTCTCTATTACCTGCGCTGGGAGCTTACTACATCTATTCAAAATAGTCAACCCCCTACGCAAGAGAACCGGGGAATTTGACAGCGCCCGTTACTTGGCTTATGGTAGGTATAATATGACACTGGCCGACTGGAAAAACAAGCTCTACTTTGGGGATAACCTGGACATACTGCGTGAACACGTAGCATCTGAGAGTGTTGACCTGGTTTACCTTGACCCGCCCTTCAACTCTAACGCCACCTACAACGTCCTCTTTCAGGAGAAGACCGGAGAGAAGTCAGCAGCGCAGATTACCGCCTTTGAAGATACCTGGCACTGGGGCATGGAATCCGAATACGCCTATCAGGAAGTGGTGAAGGAAGGCCCCAAGAAGCTGGCTGACCTCTTACAGGCAATGCGGACGTTCTTGGGCCAGAACGACATGATGGCTTACCTGGTGATGATAGCGCAGCGAATGGTGGAGCTACACCGGGTACTGAAGCACACGGGAAGTATCTACCTACACTGTGACTCCACAGCTAGCCATTACTTGAAACTGCTCATGGATGCTGTATTTGGCCCGACGAACTTTCGCAACGAGATTATCTGGAAACGCACTAGCGCCCACAGCGACGCCAAGCGATTTGGGCAGGTCACTGATACTATTCTTTGCTACTCAAAGACTAGTGACCGAATATGGAATCCTATTCAGATTCAGCAGGATGAGACCTATGAATCAAGTTTCTATCGGTTTGAAGATGAACGTGGTCGCTATCGCTTGCACGAAATCATCCGAACTGCTTCGATGGGGCCTCGTCCCAATCTGGTTTATGAATACAAGGGCTATACTCCACCTTGGGGCTGGAGAATGGAGCGTCCCAAACTGGAGGCTCTTGACGCTGAAGGTCGTCTAGTTTGGTCAAAGACAGGCCGGCCCTATCGAAAGACATACCTCCCAGCGGGCCGTTCTCCAACTAACCTGTGGACAGACATCGGTAATGTTGCTGCCCAAGCTAAAGAACGCCTCGGCTATCCTACTCAAAAACCATCATCTCTACTAGAGCGTATCCTTCAGTCATCGTCCAATGAAGGTGACTTAGTGCTTGACCCCTTCTGCGGCTGCGGGACTACAATCGCTGTAGCAGAACGCCTTAAACGCCGCTGGATTGGCATAGACATTACCCACCTAGCTATCAGCCTCATGCGTCACCGTCTTAATGACACCTTCGGTGCCGACCTCTCACCCTACGAGGTTATCGGTGACCCCAAAGACCTGGAGAGTGCCAAAGCACTGGCAGAGCAAAACCGCTACCAGTTTGAGTGGTGGGCACTGGGTCTGGTGGACGCCCGTCCCGCTCAGGACAAGCGCAAGGGTGCTGACCGGGGTGTGGACGGCTATATCAATTTCTTTGATGATAACAGTGGCAAGGCTAAGACAGTTGTGGTGCAGGTAAAGAGCGGTCATGTTAATGCCGCCTATGTCCGGGACTTGAAGGGAGTATTGGAGCGTGAGAAAGCCCCCATTGGTGTGCTGATAACCCTGGAGGAGCCGACCCGTCCAATGTTACAAGAGGCTGCCGCTGGGGGTTTCTATGAGCCAGAGCACTTCCCAGGGCACCAGTATCCCCGATTGCAAATACTTACCATTCGGGAGCTATTGGAAGGACAAGAAGCCCAGTACCCACGCATGGCACCGCCCGCCACTTTCAAGCGGGCGCAGCGACACCGGGGAAGTTCAGACGAGCAGCAACGTTTGGTGTAGGGAGGTAGATATGGGGCTATTTGGTAAAGCAAAAAAGGATATTCAAACCGTCTCTAGCGCTAGTTGCCCACATTGTAAGGCAATCCTAGACCCAATACCACAGCGCAAAAAGAAATGCCCTTCATGTGGGAAAGACATATATGTTAGAACCAACCCATTTAAAGGAGAGAAGATACTCGTTAACTATGCTGATGCTTTAAGCATAGATGCTATTTCTACGCTCGGAATTACAGAAAAAGAGCATAGAGCAGAATCAGAAGAACTGGCACACAAGTTCAAGATGGCTACTCCATTTTTGAGTGATATAGTTTGGGGTATCATTGGTAGAAGGCAGTTAGATTCATTCAAAAGGAAGGACTGGCAACAAGCTAAGATGCTTTACTGGGAACAAGCAAGGCTACTTCATCAACTGGGTAAGGATTTCTTTAGAGTGCTACAAGAGTCAGCAAAATGCGAATTATATCATTACCAAGCTATGGGTATTGATAAGGCTGAAATTCTTACGGCGGGTGAAACTTCGTGTATTAAATGCCAGTCACTTAATGGTAAGATTTTTAGCGTCACGGAAGCATTAGAAGCTATGCCCATTCCAGTTAGAGATTGTGAGAATGGTTTTTGCCGATGCTTATACCTTCCAAAAACATAATGGCGGAGGCCAGTCTATGGGATTACGGAGTTCTTTATACAAGATAGCTAGAATTATGGGTGACGTGAACGCTGTCAAAAAAATTGACAGTGTTGTAAAGAGCATCCTTGCATAAGGTAGTAATAGGACAATAGGACAAGAGGAGGTGCACAATGCCAACAAATCAAAAACCGGGGGTTAATGAAGCAAAAGAGTTTCTCGAAATTGCCAAGAACTTTAGGGACTCCAAGGAAATAATCAGAGAAGCCCTCAGTAATTCCTGGGATGCGGGAGCTTCAAAGGTTGCTTTGAAATTTGACTTAATACAAATACCCGGAACTCACAGGAGAAAGATAGTGGTTTCAATTACTGATGACGGCGAAGGAATGAGCAGTACCAAGAGGGGTGAGGCTAACACCAGCGAACTTGAGGATTTTTTTAGTTTGGGTTACTCCACTAAACCCTACGGGTCTATTGGGACAAAGGGTCACGGCACAAAAATATACTATAAGAGTAATGGGATATTTGTTGATACTTGGAAAAATGGAAAACACATTCGTGCTGAGACCGAGGTTCCCCCTTGGGAAACCTTAAGGAAGGGTATTGTTCCAACATATAGATATGATGAGGATGTAGCTGATGGAAAAGGCACGACAATAGTTGTAGATGGTTTTGAAGGCAAACAGTACGAATTCGAATTTAACTCACTCACGACGTTAGCTCAGTATATTCAATGGTATACAGTTTTAGGTTCGTTCGGTCAGTATTTTGGTAGCCCTAAGAGGATGGATGTTGAGTTAAAGCCAGCTAACTCCCCAATACCGACCCCTATATCTATTCCCTTTGGCTTCAGACTTCCAGATGAAAACCTCAACCTTGCAAATGGAAGCAGTAAATACTGCAAGCTCTTTGGGCCGAAGACTATTAAGTGTGGGCAGACAGAAGAGGAAAAGCTCGTAACCATAAATGTAATTGGAGCTATATTGGGGGAGGAAAACAGGGCATCGGTACCTCATACCTATGAAATGATGGGGCTCTGGTTGTGCAAGGACTTTATCAGGGTAGAGAGAAATAACCTAATAATGGAAGAGGTATTTAAGGGGCAATACTGGTATCGGAATATGCTTATATTTGCTAACTGCCAGCAATTTGATTTAACAGCAAATAGAGATAAGGTCAGAAGTGACCAAGAATACGATTTAGCTATAAAAGCTATCAAGAATTTCTTAGATGGTATCAGAGGCGACAAGGATTGGGAAGCCTACAAAGAGGCTAAAAACAAGGAGGAGGAGCAAAAGAAAGGGGAGCAAGAAAAAGAGAGAGAAGCGAGAGAGATCCTGCACCGCGCGGGAGAGTTAGCAAAGAGATTAAATGATTATAAAGGAAGGCCAGACCTGAATGTGCCCAATATAGTATCTGCACCTGTTAAAGAACCGAGAAGTGAAGCTGAAACTGCTCTACTTCTTCAAGCTATGATTTCGTCCAAGCATCCAGGTATTGACTTTAGAATTGGTGAATATAAAACATATATAGGAACGGATTTAATTGTTGAGTGTGTAAGCAAAGGAATATCTTCACTTGCGTGGGTAGAGATTGTTGTTACCCTTGAAAAACTGTTCGCATGGTCACACCCGCCGGAGGGTATCCACAAAGTCATTTGTTGGGACTTGGGTAAGGTTCAAGAAAAACAGTCCTTTACCGGTGGAGAGGAAGCGAAACTTACGAAGAAAGGACAAGGTCGTTATCATCTAGATATTGGGACAGATACAATCGAAGTATATGTCCTGCGTGAAATCCTGCAAGGATGAAGGCAACGATTGCTTATTTTGTTACCTGATTGAACAAGATAGCGTAATGTTCGCTTGTTAGCTTGCTGCTTTCTCCTTGCCCCTAAAGAATCATGAGCGTAAAATGGAGACGGTCTGAAGGAGTTCGCGTCTACTCGGCGATAGGGTTCACGCTCTGCTGAATCTACGTGAACGTGGAGGCGTGCTAGCTTGCGAAACAAGGCTT
>Ga0114930_10002490_pt1 | contig 16614 bp, 12 predicted proteins | sample AnhtaG_FD_87300 | JGI IMG/M metagenome (GOLD analysis project Ga0114930, IMG submission 87300) | Deep subsurface microbial communities from Anholt, Denmark to uncover new lineages of life (NeLLi) - Anholt_01485 metaG | ecosystem: Environmental > Aquatic > Marine > Oceanic > Sediment | place... | reverse complement strand
TTCCAACCTACTCGCTTTGAGATACCGCTTCTTGATCAGTCGCAGATACTTCCTGCGTTCGTTCAACGTCATCCTCTCTTCGTTGGGCATAGTTCCCTCGGTAACATTATCATTTGAGTGAACTATACCTCTTCGGTAACATTATACGTGAGTGAATACGCGTGCTTTGTGTACCGCGGGCAGCGGTGATAGAATATGAAACCATTAGTTAAGACTGAGCAATCATGAGGTCAAAAGCCCTAAGGGCCTTCACCTGTTCGCTGTTGCTCCTCCTCATTCTGGTCGCCTTGAAGCGGGATTCCCTCCATCCAGCGGACGTCTTCATGTACAGAACGGATCCCTTCGCCGGCCGTCACAGGTTCGAATGGTGGGCTTATGAGTTCCAGACGATCCGAGAGAAGCTGACCAACAGGCTGACCGACACTGATCAGCCCCGCGACTTGGACAGGGAGCAGCAGATACAACAGGTGCGTGAGTACTTCTCTCTGGTCCAAGAGATAGGAAGGCTGGAGAGCGAGATCACCATCACCACGGCCAAGGAAGGGGACACGCCAGACCTCAGCGCGCTTCAGGACGAGCTGGATGCCAAGTCGGCGGAGCGCCTACGGTTGGAGAACCTGGTAGAGAACATATTGCGCCACCAGGTGGAGGAGATCCTGCTTTCGCAAGGTATCACACTCCACGTGCCACTTCTAGATCGCTGGGTGATGCCCCCTGTGGAGTTCGAGTTCCAGTCCTCACCGGATTTCCTCATCATCTCGCGACGGGACAGGATAGACAGAATCGGAAGCGTATCGCTGCAACCAACCCTCAGCCTGGCCCAGATAGAGGAGATCGAGCGCCTCACCGATGACTTGAACGTTGCCTCGCTCGTGGTGCCTACGGGAGGGGTCGGAGCCTATCCCACAGTGATCGTTGAGCGGGCTTCGCTGAGGTTCGCCATCAGAGTCATCATCCATGAGTGGACCCACAACTACCTCCTCTTTCATCCTCTGGGTCAGCGCTACGGCCAGAGCCAGGAGTTGACAAGCATGAATGAGACGGTGGCGAGCATGGTCGAGGACGAGGTGTCGCTGGAGTTGGAGAGGATATTCTACCCCGACATCTACGACAGCCGGCTGCTGGAGATGGATCGGGAATCGCCCCGGGCGCCTGCACTGGTCCACGAAGATGAGTTCAGTTTCAACTCCAACATGCGCAAGACCAGGGTCCATGTCGAGGAGCTACTCGCCGCGGGCAAGGTAGAGGAGGCAGAGGCGTACATGGAGCAGAGAAGGCAGAAGCTGGTGGAGATGGGATACCATGTCAGGAAGCTGAACCAGGCCTATTTCGCCTTCTACGGCTCGTATGCAGCAGGCAAGGGCTGGGCGGCTGAGACAAATCCCATCGGAGAGCAGATGCGTATCGTGAGAGAGAGAAGCCCATCCTTGGCTGCCTTCCTGGATACGGTCGCCCCCATGAGCAGCTATCAAGACCTACTGGACCAACTCCCGCGCCAGTAGCAGACTCATCTCCCCATGGAGGACTCCTCCTCTCAGTCCACGTACCATCCCAGTCCCAGGGTCCCAGGGCCCACATGCGTGCCCAGAGCCGGGGTCAGTTCGGTGAGATGGAACTCGCTGGGATCGAAATGTGAAAGTACCTCTTCCCTCAGTTCCTCCGCCTCCTCGCTCAGGCGCCTGTAGACCTCTACGAAGTCTCCCGTTGACGGCTGAGAGGTGGTGGGTAACTTAGGCGATGCGGCCAACATCTCGTAGAATTCTGTCGCCGCGATGTCAGTCCCGTCCGTCAGGCTGTGCTCGCTGAAGATCACCTTGAGGGGAACGACGTCAATCCCGTATTGCTGCGCCAGCCCTCCAGGCATGTTGACGCTGCTGTCGGTAACAATTGCGACTCTCCTAATAATCCTCCCCTCTGGATGCTAATCGGCATTCACAAGCCTAATAAAACAAAACAATTGCCCAAAAAAAGAGTCACCCTCGACCGAGGCCGCCTCACACCTTCTCCCCCTCCACAGTCTTCAACACCTCCAGGAAAAACTCGGAAAGTGCCTCCTTACTCTCCACGCTCAGCCTACTGAGATCCTCCTGATACCTTCCCACATAGGAGAAGAGCTTGTCGGTGAAGCCGGCATCGTCTCCCTCCACCAGCGTCAGGCCGAGAGACAATCCGGCCAAGGCGTTCAGGCCCGATTCCCCTGCCAGCATCAGCTTGCGCGCCTCCTTGAACAACCGCGCCCTCGCTTCCTCCCCCAACTGGCACACCTGTAGAACGATCGCTGTGATCATCTCAGTGCTATGAAGCATAGGCGACTTGCGCTGAGGTATCCGTGACAGAAGCTCATCCAGCATCTGGTCGTACTCGTCTTTTCTCTTCCTCAGAGCCTGCAATGTCTTTTCCTTCAGGTCCTCCCACTCTCCCCGCTCACCTTCCTCCGGCTGGGGACGACTGAACAAGGCCTTCCCGCGCTGAGTGGGATAGAAGACAATAGTCGACCGGCCGGGGCCCCGCTGCTTCTTGGGCAAGAGGTACTGGGAAGCAACCATGCCTTGCTTCTTCAGCAGACGCAACATATCATACGCCGAGATGTTGCTTACCTTGAGCTTCTCAGCCACAACGGAATAGTGGAGAGGCGCCTTCACCTCTCGGTATAGCTCCCAGAACTGCTCCAGGAACGTCCTCTGGCGTTCCGTCATGCTCATGAGGAGCCTCCTTCCACACTTCAATCATATACCAGTTCGCATCCATTGTCAAGCCCGTCTGCGAAGAGCGTTGAAGAGGACTTGCTGGATTCTCGATCCGTGGCGGGACCGTCCAAGACCAGCGGGAGGTGATGGGCTTCTCGCCCGGCCCAGTGAATGGCTGGAGTGTGCGCCAAACGGCGAACCCTCGTGTAGCCGCACGGCAGGCCGTTCGGCTACGGAGTTCGCTTGGCCTCGCGGCACAGATCCTGCAGCTTCCTGGCGACAACGCCCTCTTCTTCGCAGAAGACGAATTGGACAGCGTGTTCAGATGGTGCAGCGCTTCTGCCCCCGGGGGGCCAAGCCCTCGAACGGGCAGACGTACCGGGTTTCTCGCTTTTGACCTAATTAACACCCAACAAAGACCACCTTTTGACCTTCCCGTGCTATCATGAAAAGGGTCTGAGGGTGGGCCGCGCAGCCACAAGACAGGGAATGTGCCAATTGACGTGGATGTCCTCTCCCAGGCCGCTTTTGGTCAACAAGCTTGAAGGAGGTGACTAGCCGATCGACAGCTCGCCACCCAAGTACGTTTGGATCAGATGGTGATGAGGAGAATTGGTCCGAGGAGGACCTTACGTAGAAAGGAAGGCAGATAAAATGAGCGAAAAACTGGCAAATCCGGGACCACTTGGTCTGATGGGGTTCGGTATGACAACCGTGCTCCTCAACCTGCATAATGCGGGCCTCTTCCCCCTCGGCAGCATGATACTGGCCGTCGGTTTATTCTATGGCGGCATAGCACAGATTATTGCAGGGGTCATGGAGTGGAAACAAGGCAATACCTTTGGGACAACTGCGTTCATATCCTTCGGTTCCTTCTGGCTCACCTTGGTCGCCTTGGTGGTGATGCCCACCTTGGGGTGGGCACCCGCTCCTGACACCTCTGCCATGGTAGCGTATCTTGTGATGTGGGGCATATTCACAGGAGTCATGTTCATAGGCACATTGAGAATCAATAGAGCGCTACAGTTCATATTTGGTTCGTTGACTATACTGTTTTTCCTGTTGGCTCTTGGAGATGCCTTAGACAGCAGCGTCATAAAGCAGATCGCAGGTTACGAAGGGATCATCTGTGGGTTTGCAGCGATCTACACAGCCCTGGCTCAAGTACTGAACGAGCTATACGGAAGAACAGTGGCTCCCTTGGGGCCCGTGGAATGATGTCAGGATGATCGAAAATGCGGATAACAGGGTGCGCATGGGCATCCTTCGCTTTGAACAGGCAGAGCTGTCGTAGCCTGCTGGCAGAGCAGTGCCTTCCAAGCCAGGGGCATCGCCGGCCGGCAATACACCACGCCGACCTTCAGCAGACGAAAGCATCCTCTATCTCGCAACATCAACGATCGATGGGATTGGTTCACAGCAACGAACCTCATTCTCATCCTCAAGTTCCTGGGGGTTTCCTGATCCATTCCGCCAAGTTGCACTCAGGGGACGATAGGGAGTCCTTCCACGAGGGGCACACGCGACATGGCTTTGCGATCATCCGCACTTTTGTTGTTTGGCTGTTCGGAGAACATATGTTATGATGTATGTGTGGCGCGCGGACGACGGCATACCAGGTAGATGACACACATTCTCGCTTCGGTTTCACATCACAATCTGCACCGCCTTGACCTGACATCGGGAAGCGAACTGGATGAGGCCTCTCGACCGGGTTGGGGCCACGATTTCTGAAGGAGGGCAAGAACAGTGGCAACGAGACAAGACACCATCACTTCGTTGCTCGACGAGAAGAGGCTCTTCCTACCATCCGAGGATTTCCGGAGCAAGGCTGCCGTGAAGAGCATGGAGGAGTTCGAGACCATCTACAAGGAGTCTGAAGACGACTTGGAGGGCTTCTGGGCCAAGCATGCCGAGGAGCAGCTTGACTGGTACAAGAAGTGGGATACGGTCCTGAGTGGCGATCCCCCTTTCTGGAGGTGGTTTGTGGGAGGCCAGCTCAACGCGTCCTACAACTGCCTGGACCGGCATCTCAACACGGAACGCCGCAACAAGACGGCCCTCATCTGGGAGGGGGAGCCGGAAGGCGACAGCAGGACCTACACCTACGAGGAACTCCACAAAGAGGTGTGCAAATTCGCCAATGTGTTGAAGAGCCTGGGGGTCAAGAGGGGCGATAGGGTCTGCATGTATCTGCCCATGATCCCCGAACTGCCCGTCGCCATGCTGGCCTGTGCCAGGATCGGGGCCATCCATAGCATCGTTTTTGGAGGCTTCAGCGCCGAGTCCCTCAAGGACCGCATCCAAGACGCCGAGGCCAAACTGCTGATCACCAGCGACGGTAGCTTCCGCCACGGCAGGATAACCCCCCTGAAAGGCAATGCGGATAGCGTCCTAGACGATTGCCCCACGATAGACAACGTCGTTGTGGTCAAGCGTACTGGTGTAGATATAGACTGGAGAGAACGTCGCGATCATTGGTGGGATGACCTGATGGCGGATGCCTCGTCCGATTGTGAGCCAGAGCTGATGAACGCCGATGACATCCTCTACATACTATACACCAGCGGCACCACCGGCAAGCCCAAGGGCGTCGTCCATAACACGGCAGGGTACTTGCTGCACTGCGCGCTGACCATGAAGTGGGTCTTCGACATCAGAGATGACGACGTCTACTGGTGCACCGCCGATATCGGCTGGGTGACCGGGCATAGCTACATCGTGTACGGCCCTCTGGCCGTCGGGGCGACTAGTCTTATGTTCGAGGGAGTGCCCAATTACCCTGAGCCGGACCGCTTCTGGGAGGTCGTCGAGAAGTACAAGGTCAACATTTTCTACACCGCCCCCACCGCCGTCAGGGCCATCGCCCGGGACGGCGACGAGTGGCCCGCCAAACGGGATCTGAGTTCGCTGCGCCTGCTGGGCAGCGTCGGCGAGCCCATCAACCCCGAAGCCTGGATGTGGTACTATAAGGTCATCGGCCACGAGAACTGCCCCATCGTGGACACCTATTGGCAAACCGAGACGGGTGGTGTTGTCATCACCCCCATGCCGGGCGCTATCCCCCTCAAGCCAGGGTCGGCCACCAAGGCCTTCCCAGGCATCTTCGCCGACGTGGTGAGGGATGACGGTACGTCCTGCGCCGTGAACGAGGGCGGCTACCTGATCACTAGGAAGCCGTGGCCCGGCATGTTGATGACCCTCTACAAGGATCCACAGCGATACGTAGACACGTACTTCTCCCGCTTTCCAAGCCTGGGGCACGTCTATTTCAGCGGTGATGGCGCCAGGAAGGACGAAGATGGGTACTATTGGCTGATGGGACGTGTGGATGATGTGATCAACGTTTCTGGCCACCGCATCGGCACCATGGAGGTGGAGAGCGCTCTCGTGAGTCATCCTTCGGTGACCGAGGCTGCGGTGGTGCCTTTTCCCCATGAAATCAAAGGCCAGGCCCTTTATGGTTTCGTCACCCTGATCAGCAGTGTGGAGAAGAGCGAGGAGTTGAGGAAGGAACTGGCCCTCCACGTGGGCAAGGAGATAGGCCCTATCGCCAGGCCGGACAAGATCCAGTTCGCCGACGCGCTGCCCAAGACCCGGAGTGGCAAGATCATGAGGCGCATCCTCAAAGCCATCGCCGAGGGGAGAGAGCAACTGGGTGACACCACCACCCTGGCCGATCCATCGGTGGTGGACGAACTGGTGAAGGAGAGCTTCTAGCGTCGCCAGCCAAGATCTCGCCCACCCAGGCTGACCAATAAGTAGTCGTAGGGGCACGGCATGCCGTGCCCCTACCTAATTGGCCCCGTGTTGGAAACACCAAACCTCCCGTGCGCTCGCAAGATGCTGGAGGAGGTTCGTTGACAGCAAGGGCTTCAGCCCTTATGATGCGCTAAAGCACGCACTACGAACGGCAAGGCCCGCCGTGTATCCTGCGGTAGCCCTTGCTCCGCCGCCACCAAACGATTCTCCGGCTCCCGTCCGTCTTCCTCCTCGCGTGTCGCTTCATTCCCGTCTCGGAGAAAACGTAGGTCAAATTGGCAATGTGACCTACATCGGCTTCGAGATCACTTTGGTTTCGCTATCCGTTCTGTCCCTTCCCCGTCATCGCGTTCTCCTCAATGACCTTGCGTGAGTTGGTGAGTTACGCTACGCAGTGGTCTTCGACCGCAGTGACAGGAGCTTAGTGGGAACCCTTGATCAGAGGGAAGGCGGTCTGTTTGATGTACTCCGTCACCCGCAGGACCTCTTTCCTGATCTCCTCCTTCATAGGCCCTGTCGTGTAGGCATGCCGATCACGGAGACCTCCCCCCTCCACGTACTCAGTACCCAGCATCATCCCGCCGATAGCCCCCAAGTAGTCGTCCTGCGGTTCTATGCCGTTCATGATCGCCCAGGCCAGGCACCAGGCGCGGGTGACGCTGTTCATGTGGTACCCCCCTCCGCCGAGCGCTACGCACCTGGGGGAGATGGCCTCAATGGTCTTCACGGCCTCGGCATACCCGTTGTTGGTCAGGCTCAGGTGAGAGAGAGAATCGGCTAAAAGGGTATCAGCCCCCAAGAGAGCAAAAACGATATCTGGCTCAAAGGCGGTGACCGCCGCAGGGACTACCTCCTCAAAGGCCATCAGAAAGACCTCATCGTCCGTCTGAGGCGGCAAGGGCACGTTGATGTTGTATCCCCTGCCGGCGCCCAGACCGATCTCGGTCTCAAAACCTGACCAGGGAAACAGCGTCTTCCCACTCTCGTGCAGGGAGATGGTCAGCACACGGTCATCCTCATAGAAAGCGGCCTGTACACCGTCGCCGTGATGGGCGTCTATGTCGACGTAAGCTATGCGATGCCCCCTACCCAAGAGGTCCATGATGGCGATGACTATGTCGTTGATGTAGCAGAAGCCCTCCGCATTCCTCCGTTGAGCATGATGAAAGCCTCCCGCAAGGTTAAAGGCGATGTCATACCTTCGTTCCTCCACCAGATTCGCGGCCAGGAGCGTGCCCCCGGTCACCAGTACCGAGTAGTCATAAACCCCAGGAAAGACCGGGCAATCCACCGTGCCCAGACCGAATTCGATCAGCTTCTCTTCGAAAGTACCATCATTGGCCCCTTCCAGAGCCGCCAGGTAATCCCAGGTGTGAAAAAGGGCCAGCTTTGAGGGAGCAGCCGGTCGCGGCTCCAAGACGCTGATCCACGGCTTGTCCAGGAGAGTGAACTTGTGGCATAGTGCTACCGTTTCCCGGGCTCTTTGAGGCTGAAGGGGATGCTCCTCTCCGTAGTCATAATCGGCGAGGAGGGGTGAGTAGATGAAGGCGCTCCTGAGTATGGTGTCGGCCACCGTATCCAGAAGGGCCTCGGAGTCCACCGGCTTGGTGAGCCAAGGAACCGTCCCTCTGTACCCGTCAGGACTATCAGCTACAGGTATGGCGGTGACCATAATAACGGGAATATCTCGCAGTTGAGGGATCCACAGCATTCGCTCCCTCAGTTCCAGGCCCTCGCTGTCGTAGGAGAGCATGATGTCCAGCAACACCAGGTCCGGCCTCTGGCGGTGCATGGCCTCCAGCGCCTCGACGCTATCTACTGCCGAGCCTACTTGATACTCTTGAGCTTCGAGAACCCGCCTGGTGATGCGCACGAAATCCGGATCATCGTCCACAATCAGGATGCTAGCCATGCCCTTGAAACCTCATGGTAGCGATGTAGACCCCCTCGTCGTGGACAGACTCCACGGGGTAGTCGGCCTTCTGCAAGATACTGAGCATCGGCCCATTGGTCTCAAGGATCTCAGCGGTGAAGGCGCTGACCCCGCGCTGCCTGGCGATCTGAGCCAGGTACCGAAGCAGAAAACTGCCAATCCCTATGTTCTGCCAATCGTCGCGCACGGTGAAGGCCATCTCAGCCAGACCCGAGGGTTCTCTCACAAGACCATACCTGCCGACGGCGATTATCCTCTCGCGCCCTTCGCTCCGCGCCAAGCCGACTATGGCCATCTGCTGCTCGTAGTCTATGGTGGTCATTGTTTGGACGGTCTGATGAGGCATAGCCTTCAACACGCTGAAATACCGCTGGTAGACGGTGCGATCGGAGAGACTGTAAAAGAAATCCTGCATCATCGATTCGTCCGTGGCCTTGATGGGCCGGAAGAAGATTCTCTCCCCCCTGAAGGTGACGGTCGTCTCCAGGTCGCACGGATAGATACCGACAGGTATCAGTTGGTCTCCGTAGACATACAGATTCTCCTTGGCCTCTTCCAACAACTGGGCACGGAACTTGGGATGGGCTATGCTGATCAACGCCAGGGCACGTTCACGTACGTTCTTGCCGTGCAGGTATGCTATACCATACTCGGTAACCACGTAGTAGATATCGCCCCTGGTAATCATGACGCCCGCTCCCTTGGATAGGGAGGGGACGATACGGGACATGACGCCACCCGCAGCCGTGGAGGGCAAGGCGATGATCGGCTTGCCGCCCTTCGCAGCGGCTGCACCTCGAATGAAGTCCACCTGCCCCCCCAGCCCGCTGTAGAAGACCTGTCCCAGGGAGTCTGAACACACCTGACCAGTCAGGTCTATCTCCAGAGCTGAGTTGATGGCGGTCATTTTCTCGTGCTGCCCAATGACGAAGGGGTCGTTGGTGTAATCGCAGGGACGGAATTCAAAGGCAGGGTTATTGTCGACGAAATCATACAGACGCCTGCTACCCAGGCAGAAACTGGTAACTACCTTTCCCTGGTTCAGAGTCTTCCTGGCGTTGGTGATGACTCCCCTCTGCATCAGATCGACGATCCAATCGGAGACCAGTTCCGTGTGCACGCCCAGGTCCTTCTTCTCCCCCAGGAACTGCGGCACGCTGCGCGCGATCCTACCGATGCCCATCTGTAGCGTCGCCCCATCTTCCACCAGGCTGGCCACATTCTGCGCGATTTTCAATGACACGTCGTCTGGCGGCGCGAATCGCTGCTCCGGAAGGGGTGCATCATGTTCCACCAGGGCATCTATCTGATCCACATGGATGAAACTGTCGCCCAGAGTTCTGGGCATGCGAGGGTTCACCTCCGCAATCACATACCGGGCACTCTCCGCAGCGGCCTTCACCACATCTACCGAGACCCCATAACTGCACAGGCCTTTTCCGTCAGGGGGGGTCACCTGAATCAGGGCAACGTCAAGATACACGCTCCGCGAAGCAAAGAGGCCTGGTACCTCGGAGAGGAAAACGGGAGTGTAGTCGGCTCGCCCTTGGGACACAGCGTCTCTCACTTCCGATCCGATGAAGAACGCATCATGGCGAAAACCCTCCCCGTACTCGGAGTCGGCGCGAGGCGTCAGGGCTACGGTCAGGCTATGGATCAGCCTGATATTTGACAGTTGCGCCGACCCCTTGCAAAGCTCCTCCACCAGAAGCTGGGGAACCGCAGCGCCCGAGCCGATGAAGACGGAGCAGCCCCGCCTGACAAGTCTCAAAGCCTCCGATGCAGTAGTCAGCTTGCGCCGATACCGTTCTCGCCAGTCCTTCGATCCCATGCCTTACCTTCCCTACCCATCAGCGACATGACGGTTGCGCATCAGTGCCCAGAATGACACTGATACCGACCGTGCTCAACCAGTCCGGCTCATACAGGATGTGATCCTCACTGACATCGAGATACTGGCGCAGACGCTCCAGGGTGAAGCTATCTCCGGTGTAGCTAACAATAGTGGTTTCTGTGTGGTCAAGCGAGGCAGCCTTCCCATCCTCCACCACGTGATACCCCCGTGATCTGAGGCGGTCCGTCATCTGGAGAGAGAACCCCTCAAGGGTAGTGCCGTTGTCAACCGCAATCCTGACGGCTTCCTCAGCCAGGCTGCTTTCTTCCCACGTGGGTGACGCCAGCCGTCCTTCCATGAACTCCTTGATGTGCGGTCTGTCGGGAAGCAAGACCCAGGCACCCTGTGGCGTAGTCCACGGAGGAGCCAGGGTCCGATCAATGATCCTCTGGTTGACATTCTGGGGAGGGATTTGAGGAAGCAATTGTGCCAAGGCCAGTATCTCGGCCGCGTCCAAGTCGGTTTGGACGTTATGCTGCATAGCTTCCAGTAGCTCCAAGAGCCTTGGCAGCAAACCGGTGATGCCCAGCTCCAGAACACGGTTGCGGATGGCCAGCAACACCTCTCGCTGTCTTCGATCCCGGTCAAAGACCGGGGTATGCGCCCGGGCACGGCAGTAGATGAGAGCGAGATCACCATCCATATGCTGCATCCCGGCTGGAATGGTGCGAAGCAACTGGTACTCTCCTGGAAACTTCATCTTGGGCACCCAAAGCTCTGTGGGGCACCGCACGTCGACATCAATGCCCCCCAGGGCGTCTATCATCTCTATGAAACCTTCGAAGTCAATGCGTATGTAATGGTCAAAGGATATGCCCAGATTGTCCTCAAAGGTCGCCCTGAGCAGCGCTGGGCCACCCCCAGGATAACGCTGCTCCAATCCCAAGTCGTCCGCCAGATTGAGGCGCGTCTTCCCATAGCCAGGGATGGCAACATAAAGGTCGCGAGGAATAGAGACCATGCTCGCGATCTTTCGCTGGGGGTCAATCGAAACCAGGATCATGACGTCGGTGCGCCAACCTGCATCCGGAGGCCGTCGGTCAGTACCCAGGAGAATGATATTGATCACCCCTGGTGGCAGAGGGGCGAGGATGGGCATGGGGGTCGGCGTCGGCGTCGCACTGTCTGCCGAGGGCCACGACGTCACACCTGTGGCGATCACGTTCCCATCGCCGACTGTGGCGATGAAACAGATCAGTAGAGCTGTGAGCGACGCCTTCTTCGCAACCGACACCGATTCACCCTCGGATATCTATCATACGCGAAAAAGCGGCAGGCCCCCAGCGTAGCTTTCCGTAGGACCGGCAATCTGGTGAGCCGTGGCATCACTCGTCTGGGCTCTCCGCAGGGGGTCACTCAGGGCAAATGCGGTGGAAGTCGTCGCCAAGAATGATGAGGATGTCAACCTCGCTCGAGGCGCCCGGCTCGTGATGCACATTCTCGTCTTTGACTCCCAGGTACGCTTGCAGATTGCTCACGGTGTAGGGTTTGTCAGCATAACTGAAGATGAGGGTCTCGGCACAGTCACTTCTGTCGGCGGGCCCGACCTCCATGATCTGAAAGCCGCGTAGCTTCAGTCGCTCCCCTATCTGGCGAGCCCAACCGGCGGCCGGTGTGCCGTTGCGCAACACGATTCTCGCCCCTTCCTCCGCAAGCAGGTTCACCCTTTCAGGCGGCGGATCGAGCATCCCCGTTATCACCTGGGCGATCTTCTCCCTGTCGGGCAACATCACCCAAGCGCCTTCAGGAGTCGTCCATTGTGGGGCCATGGTCAGGTTTATGTATCCCCTGTTCACATTCGAGGGAGCGATCTCTGGAATCATCTGAGCTAAGGTCATGATCGCAGACGGGCCGAGGTCGGTCTGCACCATTTCCCTCATGGTAACCAGCAGTTCCAAGGCGCGGGGCAACAGACCGGCAATCCCAAGTTCCATGGCCCTGTTGCGAACGGCGAACAGCACCCTTTGCTGCCTTTGGTCACGATCGAAGACAGGGGTGTTGTACCGGCACTGGGCATAGCGCAGCGCGGTCAGTCCATCCATGTGCTGCATCCCCGCCGGCACATAGCTTATCTGCTTCCAATTATCGGGCCCGGGCCTATCCGGATCCGCCCCCCAGAGCTCCACAGCGCATTCCACGTCAACGTCTATTCCCCCCAAGATGTCGATTATCTGCTTGAAGCCTTCGAAGTTGACTCGTACGTAGTGATCGAACCCTATCCCCAGATTCAGCAAGAGCGTGTCATTGAGCAGCGCTGGCCCCCCGCCTGGATAGCTCTCGCTCTCGCCCATGTAGTCCGCAGTGTTGAGCCTGTCATATCCGTGCCCTGGTATCTCGACCCAGAGGTCACGGGGAATAGACACCATGCCCGCGGTCTTGGCAGCCGGGTCGACGCGCACATAGATCATGGTGTCGGTGCGCCAACTTATCTGACCGGGCAACCTGTCCCCGCCCAGCAGCATGATGCTGATCACCCCCTCCGGCACTGGCAACGGGGTGGGGATGGGCGTGGGCGTAGCCGTGGGAGTAGGAGTGAACGTAGCCGTAGGCGTGACAGTCGGGATCGGAGACGAGGGGTTTGACGTGTCTGTGGGCACCACGGCAGGCTGAATCGTGGGCTCGGGCGTGATCGCAGGCGTACTTGCGGGAGTTGCTCCTCCTCCACACGCAGGGAGTATGCTCCCTATCATGGCTATCGACAGAATAGCAAACAGCATCTTTCTCATGCCACGTTTCCAGTTCCAGAACCGACTCCCTGTGGCCTTCATTCTAGGACCATTATACCATCCGAAGGGCCAGAACACAACGATAACCGCCACTGCCATTGAACAACCGCGATGACGATGCACGACTTCCGGAGAGACCCGTCGTAGGGTAACAGAAAGCCCCGAATCTGGTGTTCAGGGCTTTGTCTGTAGGCCGCGAGCTTGGAGTCGGGTATCTTACCTCCGGCGTCAGTTCTCTCCATCCGTCACAACTGCCAGGCACGGTTCAGCCTCGCCCGGCCACGGCGGTGCGCTCCTGCCGCCTCTCACGAATCCCCTAAGCATTCTGACAATCCACCTCCAGTGCAGCACTACGTGAACGACAATCCCTACCATTAGCGCCACGCCGGCCCAAACGTGGATATCGTTCCACTCGCTTCGGGTCAGGAACAGCACCGTCTCGTAGTAGGCCGGATTGCGCCCACCACGGAATCCCTCATGCGGCATGGCCACCAGAATCACACTTGCAAGGGCCACCGCAATGAACGCGACCAGGATGATCGCATCCACGAAGAAATTGAGCTTGGCTTTGTTGAGCATTGGTACCTCCATCTATCTTTCTTTCTCGCCCTAATTATACCAGCCGATTATGAAGCGACTGTTAGCACTCTATGAAGAAAGTATGAAGGAAAGTGCCCAGATCAGTTGGAACTCCGCCCGCAGTAATGCGCTCTCCACGAGGGATCAGCCTCGGTGATCATGATGTGGTATAATGCCTCCAGGGACGATAGACAATGAGAGAACAGGCAAAGCGAATGCGGGATTCGAGGGTCACCATCAGCCAGGTCATGCTACCCAGCGACGCCAACCCACAGGGCAACGTTCACGGCGGCATCATCATGAAGCTAGTGGACGAGGCTGCCGCGATTGTAGCGGTCAGACATAGCCGCTGCAACGTGGTGACGGTAGCGGTGGATTCGATGACCTTCCTCTCTCCCATCTACGTGGGGAATCTAGTCACGTTCACGGCCTCCTTGAGTTACGTCGGCCGCACCTCGATGGAGGTGGAAGTATTGGTGGAGGCCGAAGACCCCATGACGGGAGAGAAGACCCACACCAACTCCGCCTACGTCGTATACGTGGCTCTCGATCAGAGTGGCCAGCCCCACGAGGTGCCAGATCTGCTCGCGGAGAGCGACGAAGAGCTAGAGCGCATGGCCAGAGGCAAAAAGCGACAGTCTGAGCGGCTGGCCAGGAGTTAGGGGGCGCGGGACTTGGAGTCCCGCGCTGCGAAGTCAGAAACCGACTTCCAGCCGGCTCTGCTCCGTGCTTCCATCGTGTTTGCTGTCGACTGGCACCGGCCTTCGAACCCGATGCATTCGCCTAGCAGAGTATCCTCTCAAACCCCATCGTTGCCGGGGGATCTGCTCCGCGTCCTCGACAACACGGAAGAAGGAAACCATCGCGTGTCCAGAAGGTCCCTAGATCAGCTTCTCTCCTTCGCGGTCGTCTTGCCCTAAACGACGCAAGAACCGGCGACGAAGTTCGCCGATCACATCTCCCGCAGACCTGCCATCCAGAGGAACCCGTCCCCCAGCCATCAGGCTGTGCCCTCCCCCAGTCCCCAGGCCACCAACAACCTCTCGAACGACGAGACCGGCATTGCCCTTGATATCGTTGGTTCGCACCGAGACGACGATCTCATCATCGAAGAGGCCCATACAGACGATCCACCGGGCGCCCTCCCACCGCAGCAGAAAGTCGGCCATCTCTGCCGCCAGGTCTGGCCAGTCCATGGACCCCAGGCCGCAGACGACGACGTCATCGTAGATGAAGGTCTGCTCCAGTGCCCGCTCGAAGGCGCGGAAGTAGGCCAGAGGGACCTGGGCGTACTCAATCTGGGCCAGGATTTGGGTGTCGGCCCGAGGGAGCAGATACAGGTAGGCATCAACGTCGGCCTCCACGGCTCCTCGGGCCAATCCCATCGTGTCGGACTTGATTCCGTAGAAGAGAGCCGTGGCGGTGCGGCGATCGGGAGTCAGACCAGCAGCCTGGAGATAGCCGGTCAAGATGGTCGAGGTCGCTCCGCATCGTGAACGCACATCCACAAATGGCACGCCTGCTAGATCAGACTGCACGTCAGAATGATGGTCAATGAGAATGGTGGGCGTGATCTCCTCGGGCAGAGCAACGTTCCCGGCCCCAGGCTGCGCGTCCACCAGTGCCACCGCATCGTATCCGCGCATCTCGAGCTTATGCAATGAGTGAATCTCTATGGCGAGAAGTCGGACCATGGCCTTGTTCTCGGCCCGGCCGATGATCCCACCGTGGGCCAGCGTGGCCTTCAGACCCAGCCGCTGCTCGAGAAGGTAGGCCAAAGCCACGGCGCTGGCGATGGCGTCGGGATCAGGGTCGTCGTGAGTCACGATCAAGCAGTTGTCGGCACGCCGTACGGCTTCGAAGAGAGCACTCACGGCCTCCTCGCTGCTGGCAAACTCGCTATCAGGTCCGCCTTCGCATGCGTCCATTGCTCACAATGCCCCTGCGTCCACTTGCGGCATGCCGGTCGTCGCCCTCGAGGATCTACCGCTGCACCCAATCCTCAACACCCTTGGCCACGAGGAGGAGCCAGGTCTCACTACTACTGCCCCTCCCACCATTTCTGCCAGGCGTCCACGTCCCAGCCCAAACCCTGCCCCGTTAGGTCCCGCAGCGCCCCGATGGCGGGGATACGCACCAACTAGTGTTCATCGCCCCTCCCGGTTCACCCGATAGCTATGCTCGCCGTGCACGCTGGCGGCACTAGTCTCTCTCATGGTCCCGGACACATCGTCACTCGGGAGCTTCTGTCGGGGCGGACGAGGTCACAGTTCACACAGAACATCGAGTGGCTGAACCGAGACTGCCGTGGCGGCACCTTCCAAGAGCAGAGAGGACAAGCATACCTGCTCTTGTCCGCCATGTCGCACTACCCCCGAGCCAAGGGTCATGTGTTCGCCTAGTCGATAGGAGGATGAGTAATTCAATAGGCTAGATGCCCAGTTCTCCTTTGATGCGGATGAAGGACACGATGTTGTCACGACCCAACATGCCCAGCAGTTGCCCATCGTCCATCACGGGCAGTTGATTCACGCCATCGGCAGTCATGTTCTGCATGGCTGCCCAGAGCTCTTCGTCGGGCCCGACCCTCTTCAGTCCATCCAGGGGAGTCATCACCTGCTCCACCGTCGTCGTGCCCCAGCGGCCCTGGGGGACGCCCTTGATGTTGTGTATGGTCAGCAGCCCTCTGACCAGGCCCCCCTCGAGCACAGGGAAACAGCGCGCGCCGGCAGGTAGCACATACTCGTTGACCAACCTCTCGATTGTCAACCCGGGGCTCACCTCTGGGCAATCGCGACTCATCACCTCCCTGACCCTGTGACCCGCGAGGAGGTTTTTCACTGTGAGTTGGCGGTAACTGCTGCTGGCAGCGTTGTCGAGGAACCAGCCGATGAAGACGAACCACAGGCCACTCACCAATCCCGTTCCAAGGAAGGGGATATGGACTCCAAAGACCATGGCAATGCCCGCCAGGATGAAGAGATAGGCCACCACCTGCCCCACCAGCGATGCCCAGCGGGTCGCTCTTTGCAG
>Ga0114930_10002485_pt1 | contig 16637 bp, 17 predicted proteins | sample AnhtaG_FD_87300 | JGI IMG/M metagenome (GOLD analysis project Ga0114930, IMG submission 87300) | Deep subsurface microbial communities from Anholt, Denmark to uncover new lineages of life (NeLLi) - Anholt_01485 metaG | ecosystem: Environmental > Aquatic > Marine > Oceanic > Sediment | place... | reverse complement strand
GCTAGAGGGACCATTTTCTTGGGCTGGTTGGGCCAGGTTTACGCGCAGGGTGAGGGGATACTGGGTGGGGAGATCGAGTTCACCGTCGAAGGGAGGGGCACCGCTTTCCTCCGTGGCCGGGGGTCTATATAATAGGTGGCCACCCTGGGAGGTGGAGCCTAGAGGGCGTCCACCTGGAGTTGGGCAACTCAGAAGAGTAACCATAACCCTTCCGCCATGCAAGGAGGCAGCGCTCCTGGAGTGCTGCCTCCTTGCCGATGATCTCTCCGGTTTCTCTGAACTAGGGACTTTTTTGCCCCAAGGTGGATGACGGTTTTCCGGCTTGCTATGGGGAAGGGAGCGTGTGATAATAGGGGCGCGCTTGGAAGAGGAGAATTGGCCCTAGTGCAAACTATCCTCGTTGTGGATGACGAAAGGAATATCGTCGAGTTAGCGCGGCTCTACCTCTCCCGAGAGGGGTACAAGGTCCTGGTCTCTGGGAACGGAAGGGAGGCGCTGGAGATCGTTCGGGAGAAGCGTCCGGATCTGGTGGTCTTGGACATAATGCTCCCCGAGATGGGGTGAGGGTTGGCCAGGTGCACCAGATAGGGGGTATGAGAATTGATGCAGCCAGGGAGCCAACTTTATCGTCTCCTTGCCTCTGCCCTGACTCCCCAGTTGCCAAGTTAGCCCCTCGGAACTACTCCAAGAGACTGAGAAAAATGTACTCGGCGTGGAGAGGGTAGATGAGCGAGAGTGAAAAACGCACCCCTTGGCAAGAGAGGGTCATCTCCGTAGCCAGGGAGCGGGCCAGGGAGGAATCGCTGGAGTTGTGGGATCGGTCGTCAGATGAAGAACTGCCCTTCAACTACCGCCTGGAACATCTAAAGGCGGTAGCGCGCATAGCGGAGGGGTTGGCTTTGAAGTTAGGAGCCGACCTCCGGATAGTGCGAGCCGCGGCTTGGCTCCACGACCTGGCCAAGGAGGGGATCGCTGAGGGGATTGAGGACGGACATGGCGTGAGAGGGGCGGAAGAGGCCAGGAAGATATTGGAAAGGACCGACTTTCCAAAGGAGAAGATCGCTGCCGTCTGCCAGGCTATCGCCGAGCATGTGGGGCTCTATAGAGATCATCCTGTCGAACCGTTGGAGGCAGCGATCCTTTGGGATGCCGACAAGCTAGCCAAGTTGGGCGCCATCTCTCTGGTTCACTTCCTCTGCCTGAGCCTCTCCCTTGGCCAGGTGACTACCGACTCTCTCCTGGCGAAAGGTCGAGAGTTTTTGGGGCTCCAGGCCAAAATGGTGGAGAGCATGAATACGCCTCAAGGGAGAGAGATGGGGCGGGAGAGGTATGAAGTGGTGAGGAGTTTCTATGAGCAGCTGGAGAGAGAACTCAAAGGAGGGTGACCGATGAGGCAGAGGATGGTGGTTCTGGGTTCAGCCTGGGCACTGAGCAGCGCCACCCGGGATAACACCTTTCTCTTCTTCGACACCCCAGAGGGAGGGCTGCTCATAGATTGTGCGGGGAGCCCCTTCCACAAGTTGCTCAAGGTGGGCGGAGACCCGGGAAAATTACGAGGGGTGATTCTGACCCACGCCCACCCAGACCATATCTATGGCTTGCCATCTCTGATCCACGAACTTTGGCTCTGGGGCCGCGAGGGACCCCTCTATATCTATGCCAATGTCCGCACCCAGAGGGCCGCGCGGACCCTCATCGGCCTCTTCAACCTCTGGGATAAACCCCTGCCTTTGGAGTTGGTTCCCATCCCCCAGGAAGAGGGCTTCCTTCTGCTGGAGAACGATGAGTACGCTATCCACACCACCCCGGTGCGCCATCTTGGCCCCACCACGGCGGTGAAGATCGCCCCCAAGATCGGTCAGAAGGTGGTGACCTACTCCAGTGATACCCGGCCGTGTGCGGAACTCGTTGCTTTAGCCAAGGGGACAGACCTCCTCTTCTTGGAGTGTACCGCCGAGGAGCCCCATAGGGTTCACCTCACCCCGGAGCAGGCAGGGGAGATAGCCCAAGAGGCTGGGGCCAAGGAGTTGGTCCTAGTCCACTATCTGGAGAGCATGGCCCAGGACCCGGAGGGGACCATCGCTAGGGTGAAGAAGTTCTTCGGGGGAGAGGTTCGCTTGGCGCAAGATTTTGACGCCTACGAGCTCTAGGGCTGTCATCCCCAGTTAGCAAGTAGGGCAGGTTTCCATACCTGCCTTGCCTCCTTATGAGGGGTGCTCCCAGGAAATCCCCAACTAACGTGAGGTGACCAGGTTCGCCCTCTCCTTGTCAGGGGGTGAACTTGTTACTATAATGGGGGCATGACATGACAGCGGGTCTTTAGGGCTCTAGAGGAGGTGGCATTCAGCCCGCGAGACTAAGATCGAAGGAAAGGAGTGGCCAGTGGGCGTAGTTCACAGGTTCATCGGTCGAGAGGGGGCCTTCGGGTGGGAGGGAAAAGCCCCAGAAGAGTACGTCACCGAGACGGCCAAAGGCGCTTCCATCAACTGGCTCATCGGCCCCCGAGAGGAGGCTCCCCACTTCGCTATCAGGTATATCGAGGTGGAGCCGGGAGGCCATACCTCTTTAGACAACCACGAACATGAGCACGGGGTGATGATCCTCAAGGGAAAAGGCAGAGTGCTTATGGGCCAGGAGGAGGTGGAGGTGGGGTTCGGTGATATATTGTTCGTGCCCGGCAGCGAGAGACATCGGTTCAGAAACGCGGGGGATGAGCCGTTCGGCTTCCTCTGCGTGATCCCCAGGCTTTAGGCATGCTTAGGGGGAAGATGAAGGCGGCCGTCTATCGGGGGCCGGGTCAGTTGACCATCGAGGAGGTAGATGTCCCTCAGATAGGTGAGGGGGAGATATTGGTCCGCGTTAAGGCGGCTCTGATCTGCGGAACGGACCTGAAGACCTATCTACGAGGCCACCGCTTGGTGAAGCCACCCAGCCCCTTCGGTCATGAGTTCGCGGGGGAGGTAGCGGCAACGGGAAGGGGAGTCACTCGCTTCTCCCAGGGGATGCCGGTGGTGGCCGTCAATTCCGCCCCCTGCAACGTCTGTTTCTTCTGCCAGCGAGGACAGCACAACCTCTGCGAGGATATCTTTTTCAACTGGGGGGCCTTTGCTGAGTACGTAAGAGTTCCAGCCGCCGTGGTTGAACAGAACGTTCACCCTATCCCCAAAGGTTTGAGTTATCAAGAGGCGGCGCTAGTGGAGCCCCTCGCCTGTGTGGTGCGGGGAAACGAGGCGGCGGGGATCGAGTTGGGAGACAGCGTGGCTATAGCCGGGGGGACGGGGCCCATCGGCCTTATGCATCTGCAACTAGCCTTTCATCGGGGAGCCAAAGAAGTGATAGCCATAGGCCTCAAGGACGAAAGGTGGGCTGTAGCCCAGGAGTTGGGGGTTAGCCATCTCATAGATGCTAGGAGTGAAGATCCCCTAGAGCGGGTTCTGGAGTTGACAGGGGGACGAGGGGCTGACGTGGTCATCGAGTCCGCGGGGCTGCCCCAGGTGTGGGAGATGGCGCTGAAACTGGTGCGCAAAGGCGGCACGGTGGTTTTCTTCGGTGGATGTCCCTCGGGGTCGAAGATCGATCTGGATACCCATAGGGTCCACTACGACGAGTTGACCATCAAAGGCTCTTTTCACCATACCCCCCGCGCGGTGAAGAAGGCCCTAGACCTTCTGGCTTTCGGCGTGGTGAAGGCTAAACCTCTCATCACTCATGAGTTGCCCTTGGAGAAATTAGAGGAAGCGCTCTTGATGATGAAGGAGGGGAAGGCGGTCAAAGTAGCCATTCTGCCCTAGGTGACACAGATGAGGGTGGCTAAGTACTACCGCCATGACGATATTCGAGTAGAAGAGATGCCGGTGCCCAAGATCGGGCCCGGTGAACTGCTCGTTCAGGTGAAGGCTTGTGGCCTCTGTGGGAGCGACGCTATGACCTGGTACGCCGACGAGAAAGCGCCCACGGTCCTGGGCCACGAGCCTACGGGTTTGGTGGCTGAACTGGGCGAAGGGGTAGAGGGGTTCGCCATCGGCGATCGAGTGTTCGCTCATCACCACGTGGCTTGTTTGGTCTGCCACTACTGCCGACGGGGCGACTACCCAGGTGCGATACCTTCAAAGCGACCCATATCGACCCTGGAGGATTCGCCGAGTATATCCGCGTCCCAGCCCTCAATGTGGAGCGCGACGTCTTACTGCTCCCGGAGGAGGTCTCCTTTGAGGAGGGTACCCTCATCGAGCCTGTGGCCTGCGCCGTCCGAGGGATGAGACGGGTAAGGGTCGAGCCTGGAGATACGGTTCTGGTTTTGGGGGCTGGGGTATCGGGGCTCATCTTCGCCCAGTTGGCCAGGCTATGGGGGGCGGGCTTGGTGGTGGTGGTCGATTTCGTGGAGTACCGGCTGGATATGACGAAAAGGCTGGGCGCTGACCTGGTCATCGAGGCAGGAGAGGGGGCCCTGGGTCGGCTTGAAGCCTTTAACGAGGGGCGGGGTGCCGACCTGGTGATCGTCACCCCAGGGACCATCGAGGCTATGGAGGAGGGGATCCGATTGGCGGGCAAGGGGGGTACAGTCCTCCTTTACGCCCCTTCCTATCCCGGTGAGAGGTTGCCTTTGGATACCAACGACATCTTTTGGCGGGAACTGACGCTCACCACCACATATTCTTGCAGCCATAAAGATACCCGAACAGCCCTGGAGTTCATGCGTAGAGGGAGGATTCAAGTCGAGCCCCTCATCACCCATCGACTGGGCTTGGATCAAGTGGCCGAGGGGTTGCGGCTTATGGCTGAAGCCCAAGAGTCTCTCAAGATCGTGATAGTGCCTTTCCCATAGGGATACTTTACGTAGAAAGACCGCTATCTTAGCGGACTCGACGGAGGTGTTGGTCAAGGGGAGAACCGAGGGAGACCAGTTCTGTCTGGGGTGGAAGCATCTAGCGGGAGGGGTAGGAGATGGAGATGGGGTTGCAAGATAAGGTAGCCTTAGTGGCCGCCTCCAGCAAGGGGTTGGGAAGGGCTATCGCTTACGGGTTAGCGAAAGAGGGAGCGAGGGTAGCCATCTGTGCTCGCGGAGAGGAGGCGCTAGCCCAGACAGCGGCGGAGATCGAGGGGGCTACCGGCTCCCCCGTTTTGGCTATGGTGGCTGACCTCACGAATAAGGAAAACGTCGAGAATCTAGTGGCTAGGGTGGTGGAGGAGTTTGGAGGTCTCGATATCCTGGTCGCTAACGCCGGAGGGCCGCCGCCTGGCCTCTTTGTGGATCTCAGCGATGAGAAGTGGGAGGAGGCGTTCCACTTGACTTTGATGAGCGCCGTCCGACTGTGCCGGGAGGTGATCCCCCATATGCGAAGGCAGGGGGGCGGGCGGATCATCACCATGACCTCCATCTCGGTGAAGCAGCCCGTGGAAAACCTGATGCTCTCCAACTCCCTGCGATTGGCGGTCATCGGGTTGACCAAGACGCTGGCTAACGAGTTGTCCAGGGACAATATATTGGTGAATAGCGTCTGCCCCGGCTGGACGCGGACGGAGAGGGTGGAGGAGTTGTTGCGAGATCGCGCCCAGCGTCAGGGCACCTCAGTAGAGGAGGAGTTCGCCAAGATCGAGAAGGAGATCCCCTTAGGAAGGATGGGGAAGCCAGAAGAGGTGGCGAACCTGGTGGTCTTCTTGGCCTCGGAGAAGGCTAGTAACATCACCGGCACGGCTATCCAGGTGGATGGGGGGTACGTGAAGGGGGTATTCTAGGTAGGCACTGTTGTGGCGTCAGATGCTACCATCTGACGCCCGTTGGCTGGCAGCCTGTCCTGGCATCGCCAGGCCGGGGAAGGTAACTTCTGCCAGCACTGAAAGAGGAGGGGTATTCTCGATGAAGAAAGAGGAGGCCATAAAAGAGTTGCTTCTCTTGTGTTCTGAGAAGTTTTACGACATTGAGCGATACCAGATAACCGACCAGTCGGTCAAGATGCTCTTCGAGCGGTGGCCTGAAAACGCAAGCGAGGCCCAGGTGCTGATTAAGGTAGTCGTTCTAAATTCGCTTTATAACACTGCCTTGTACGATGTACATGCTATGGCTGAACACATCGTCAAGCAGAGGGTAGATCCGAAATTCTCGCGAGGCGACATTACGGTGGTCGGTGATATTCGCAAAGGCCATGGGATCTCGAGTAGAAAAACGGATAGGGAGCGAGATTTCTATTCCTTTGCCACAAAATATTGTCATTGGCACGTTCCTTCAAGTTATGTAATGTATGATACAAATCTTGATATAGTGCTCAGGGAGTTGAATAAGTTGCTAGGGTTTTGCAGTCGATTATCGTATGAACGGTTGAGGCAATATCCAACGTTGAAAGAGGCTATAGATAGTCTGGCTGTTATTGTCGGCTTGACTAGCTTGGATTACAAGGAGCTTGATCAAGCGTTGTGGGTGTATGGTAGATACCTCAAAAATAATCTCCCTGATGATATCAAGGCTCAACTGGATACCCTTGCGAAAGCGGTTTCAGAAAGATAGCCCGTGCTAGCGCGTAAAAGGATAAACCGTGAGATGTAGGCTGGATTCTAACCTCATACTCGTACCACTCCTGGCTATCCTCGCTATCGCCCCCCTCACCCGGCCTGGTTTCTTCCTGACCCATTCGGGCTTTCTCCCCGTCCTTAACCTCTTCGACCTAGAGAAGGCGCTTCCCAGCCTGGGCTGGGCGCCCAGGGTAGGGGAAGAGTATAACCTTTTCACCAGCGAAGGGCCCTTGCCCTACGCTCTGGCCGAGGCGTTTCGCCTCTTGGGTATGAGCGGTGCTCAGGCGGTGAAAGGGGTCTACGCTTTAGGTTTCCTCTTTTCGGGTTTGGCCATCTACGCCTTGGCTCGCCGTCTTTTCGGCCCTCACGGGGGGCTCATCGCCGCCCTAGTCTATGTCTACTTGCCCTACCATCTGGCGGTGGTCTATCTGCGGGGAGCCTTCGCCGAGTCGGTGGCTTTTGTCCTTTTCCCTCTCCTTCTCTGGGCTTTGGATTTGGGACTCAAGGAGGGTGGGAGGTTCGCACTGGCGGTATCGGCTCTTCTATTTGCGGCTCTGGCTCTCACCCAGGCTGGATTAGCCTTCATCTATGCTCTATTCCTCTGGGCCTACATATTCGCTCTTGGTCCTTCCCGAGAAGCCAAGGTGCGCACCGCCTCAGCGCTAGGCACAGGGTTCGGCCTAGGGGTTCTGCTTCTCCTACCCCTCATCTTGAAAGGTGGCTACCTTCTAGGCCCCGGGCCCGATTTCTCTCGCCATCTTCTTTACCCTTTCCAACTCTTCTCACCGACCTGGAAGTATGGGGGTCTCGAGATGGGTTGGAAGGGCGGCTTTCCCTTCCAGTTGGGAGTGGTAGCCACCGGTTTGGCCCTGCTTTCGCTCTTTGCCCTTTCCAGCGGGGAGGAAGAGGTTAGGGGGAAGACACTTTTCTTCTTGGCTGGGGCGGGGGTTATGGCCTTTCTCACCCTGGGGTCGGCACGGCTTTTCTGGCAAACTACCCGCCTCTCCTGGCTCTTAGCCTACCCCTGGCAACTCCTGGCCCTCATCGGCTTCTGCACCTCGGCGGCGGCCGGGGGGCTTTTGGCTCTAGAGCCCCGCTTGGCTCGCTTTCCCTGGAAGGCGGCCCTCGTGGCCATCATCGTCTTGGGGAGTTACAACTACCTCTCCCCACGTTTCACCGATTTCGAGGTCAAGAAACCGGCCCAGGGCATCCTGGGAGATAAGGTAGTGCTTCTGGACTACAATCTGGAAGGCCCCCTCCGCCATGGGGCTACCATCCGCCTGACCCTATATTGGCAGGCCTTGAAGGAGATGGAAAAGGACTACACCGTCTTCGTTCATGTGGTCGATGAGGAGGGAACCGTCTGGGGGCAGTGGGATAGCCAGCCAGTTTCCGGTGAGCGCCCCACCAGCGGTTGGGAGTGGGGAGAGGTGATAGAGGACGCCTACAAGATGAGCATCGATGTGGAGGGGCCAAGAGAGGGGTATAAGATAAGGGTGGGGATGTATTTGGTGGAGACGGGAGAGCGGTTGCCGACGGAGGGCGAGACTTTCATATTGATAGAGCCGAGAGCGGAGGGAACCGATGGCTGATGTTCTATCCCGGCTCTGGCGGCGGGTCGATCCTTATTTGGTTTTGCTCCTCCTTTTCTCCCTCTTTGCCATAGCGCCCTTATTGCAGCCTGGCTACTTCTGGGGGGCTCATGACGCCCGCCACAGCGTCTATTTCCTCTTCGAGTTCGACCGCTCGATACAAGATGGGGTGTGGTACCCCCGCTGGGCGCCAGATTTCGCCTTCGGTTACGGCTACCCCTTCTTCAATATCTATGGCCCTTTGGCCTTCTACTTGGGGGAGGCTTTTCACCTTCTGGGCCTAGATTTCGTCTCCGCGGTCAAAGCGGTCTTCGCCCTCTCGCTGCTCTTCTCTGGGGTTACCATGTTCCTCTTCGTCCGCCGTTTCATGGGCCCCCGGGCAGGGCTCCTGGCCGGCGTGGTCTATATCTATATCCCCTATCACATCGTGGATGTCTATGTGCGTGCATCGCTGGCCGAATCTCTAGCCTTGGCTTTTCTCCCCCTCAACCTTTGGCTCTTCTACGAGACGGTGGCCACACCCCGCCTGGCCGCCGTTTTGGGCGCTGGCCTTTCCTATGCCGGGCTTATGCTGGCCCATAACGGCCTCACCCTCCTTTTTTCTCCCCTTCTGGGTATCTATTTGATATTCCTGGTCCTCAGCAGGGCCTTGGCGGCAAGGAAGAGGGGGTTGTCTTGGCCTAAACACCTCCCAGGCTTAGTCAGGGGGTTAGCCCGTTCCTCCCTCCCGCCTATTTTGAGTTTGCTTTTGGGCCTGGGGCTGAGTGCCATCTTCTGGCTCCCTATGGCCCTGGAGTTTAAGTATGTGCGCCTCGACCAGTGGATGGGTGGTTACTATGGCTACCGGGATCATTTCGTCTATCTCTTTCAACTCTTCTCCCCCTTCTGGGGCTATGGGCTGAGCGAGCCAGGCCTCGAGGACGGGTTACCTTTTCAGTTGGGTGCTATCCCTGTGGTTTTCGGGTTTCTCTCCCTGGTGGCTCTGAGGCGTATAGAGGGGGGAGAGTTGCGAAGGCTCCTGCTCTTCTTCCAAGCGACAACGGTGGTCCTCATCTTCCTCATGCTCCCAGCATCGATACCTTTGTGGGAGGTGTTGCGCCTGGTGACCTTCGCCCAGTTTCCCTGGAGGCTTCTCACCTTGGCTATCGTGGCCCTTTCGTTCCTGGCCGGCTCCATACTGGTGGGGGCTGACTCCTCTCAAGGGGTCTCTCCCTTGGCCGTGGTGGCCCTAGCAGCCCTGATGATCCTGGGGAGTTACCCCTACCTCATGCCCCAGATAGTGGAGCCCACAGAAGGGCCCGTCTCCCTTCAGGGTCTCATGCGGTTCCAGCGATCGGCCGGAGAGATGACCGGCTCCACCACCTGGGTGCATGAGATACCCATCTGGTCGGCCATGGCGGAATATATCGTGAGCGAGGATAAGCCCATCACCACCAAGGTGGATTTCGAATCCCTCCCAAAAAGAGGGGAGAGGATAATAGTAGGCACCAAGGGGTATGGCACAACCTTTGAGAAGGTTGTCTTCCGGGCTCGGAAGGAGGGGCGGATCACCTTCAATACTTTCTATTATCCTGGCTGGCATGCCTACCTCTTGGAGGGCGAGGAAGGACCCATCGAGCGGGAACTCAAGATCGTCCCCCATGGCACCAGGGGAAAGATCACGGTGATCGTTCCAGAGGGGGACCATTACCTATTGTTGCGCTTCGAGGATACGCCGGTGCGGGTGGTGGGCAAGTACGTCACCGCCTTGAGTGTCTTTATTATGTTTGCGGCCTTGGGTTGGAAGGCTAGTGGCAGAGCAATTTTCTTGAGATAACGAATTATGCGAGGCTTGATCGCTAGGATAGATCGAAACATACCGCTTATCGTGGCTCTCTCCATCTTCGCCTGGGTGCCCCTTTTGGGCCCCACCTATTTCTTGGAGGCCCATGACGCCGGCCATAGCATCTTCTTCCTCACCGATTTCCACCAGGCGATCTGCGACGGGGCTCTTTATCCCCGTTGGGCCACCGACTTCGCTCTGGGCTACGGCTATCCCGTCTTCATCCTCTACTCCCCCTTGGCTTTCTACGTGGCCGAACTTTTCCACCTTTTGGGGGCGGGCATCACCGCCTCGGTGAAGGCCACTTACGCCTTGGCTTTCATTCTCTCAGGGGTATCTATGTACGCCTTCGTCAAGCGGGTGCTGGGAAGCAAAGCAGGGGTCCTGGCTGCCCTGGTGTACATCTACGTCCCTTACCACCTGGTGGATATCTATGTGCGGAGTGCCTTCAGCGAGTTCTGCGCTTTCGTCTTCCTCCCCTTGATTCTGCTATTCTTTTATGAACTGGCCGAGACCGGAAAAGGGCGTTATCTCGCCCTCTTCGCTTTGGCCTATGCGGGCTTGATCCTCACCCATGTACCGACCGCTTTGGTCTTCACCTTTTTTCTGGGGGCTTATATGCTCTACTTGTTTGTTGCCCACGGGGGAAGGGAGTGGCGAAGGTGGCTTCGTTTGGGCGGCCTGGCGGTTAGTGCCATACTTTTGGCCCTGGCAGTGAGCGCTATCTTCCTTCTCCCCATGTTGGTGGAGAGGCGATACGTGGTGCAGGAGCAATGGACGGGAGGCAGTTATAACTATGCCAGGCATTTCGTCTACTTCTCCCAGTTGTTCTCCCCCTTCTGGGGCTACGGCTATGCAGGGGAGGGGCTCACGGACGAGATGTCTCTGCAACTGGGGGCTGTCGCCACTCTTATGGCTATGACGGGCATAGTCTTCAGTTTCATCAAGCCATCCAAAGGGAGAGGCCACACCTTTGTCTTCGCCCTGGCAGCCTTGGTGCTCATAGCGGCCATGACGCCCCTTGCTGGGCCTCTCTGGAGCGCACTGCCTCTGGCAGCCTTGATTCAGTTCCCTTGGAGGCTTCTCTCTATCATAGCATTCACCCTCTCTTTTCTGGCGGGCACCGTTGTCTTGGCCCTGGATGAAGAGAAGAAAGGGTGGCACCCGGCTTTAGCCGTCCTGTTCCTGGTCGTCATCCTGGCCAGCTACGGCTACTCCACTCCCCAACACACCGAGGTTTCGCTCCGTGCTGAGGAGCCGGTAGCCATCATCGATTTCGAGACCTTCCACCCTCCCGATAGGGTGGGGATGACTATCTGGACCCAGGAGCAGCCTCAGGACTCCCCTCTGGTTCCCCAGTATCTGGCCGGGGAGCCCTTGGTGAAAGCCCACTCTCTTACAGAAGAGGCTAGGGTAGAGATGGTGCGGCATGGAGGCGCTTCGGAGGAGATCGAGGTGACTTCTCCCCAGGAGGCGGAGGTGGAGTTCTATACTTATTACTTCCCCGGCTGGCGAGCCTACGTCGATGGCCAGGAAACTCCTATCTATCCCACCGAGCCCTATGGGCTCATCGCCCTCCGGGTGCCGGCGGGGGAACATATAGTACGCCTCCGCTTTGAGGAGACCCCCGTGCGGAAGGCAGGGGCTCTTATCTCTCTCTTGGCTTTGCTTTTCACAACCGGGGTCTTGGCAAAGGGACAAAAATCTGCTATAATGGGGCTTAGTCGAGGAAACGGCTCGGCTAAAGGCCGGTGAGGGAGAGGTATGAACTGCCCCCATTGTGGGGTTGCGCTTGCGGGAAGGCCCAGTTTTTGTTCCCAGTGCGGTCACCAGTTACCTCGCAAGCGCCGCATAAGACGCTGCCCTTCCTGCGGAGTGAGGGTAGCCGAGGCAGCCAAAACCTGCTTGATGTGTGGTGCGCCCTTGAAAAAGGCGCGTACCCCTTTGCCCTCTTTCTCCTTGGTTTCGCTGCTTTTGCTACCTATCTTGGCCGCTCTAGGCGTCTTCATCGTCGTCGCGGCTATCTGGCTGCTCAGGCCTTGGGAGAGCATCCAGATAGTTGCCTACCAGACCCCTGCTCCCACAGCCACCTTCACCCCTACCCCCTTCCCTACCTCCACTCCCACTTCCACACCCACCCCCACCCCTACCGCCACACCCGCGCCGACAGTGACCCCCTATAGAGTACAGCGAGGCGATACCCTTCTCTCTCTGGCCGCCAAGTTCAACACCACGGTAGAGGCTATCAAAGCGGTGAACAACCTCACCGACGATCAGATCCAGTGGGGCATCGACATCCTGATCCCCGTAGGGCCTGTGGGAACGGGGGAGGGAGGGGTCCCTGAGCCCACGGAGACGGTCCTGCCAACCGGAGGGCTGGAGACCTATGTGGTCCAATCAGGGGATAATTTGACCACCATAGCGGCGATCTTCAGAACGACGGTGCAAGCCCTTATGGAGGCTAATGAGATCTCCAGCCCCGAGGAGTTGCAAGCGGGCCAGGAACTGATAATCCCTAGGGGCACGCCCACCTCCACGCCCACCAAAACCCCCACGCCGACGCCTACCAAGACGCCGGGGTCTGCATATAGCGCACCTGTGCTTCTCGGCCCGCCGGACGGCAAAAGTTCGGCGGAGGGGTGGGGATGGGCCTGACCAGCGAGCCAGAGGTGCCGGTGCTCCTCAACTGGATGTCGGAGGGGCTCCTGAGTGAGGACGAGTGGTATATGGTGAGCGTACGGTACGTGGCTGGAGCGGGGGAGGCTCAGCAGGTTACGGAGTTAACCAAAGCCACCAGTTACCTCGTGCCTCTGGAGATGCGTCCTCCGCGGAACGCTTTAAGTCACCTCTTCGAGTGGGATGTGGGTGTGGTGAAGGAGACAATGGAACCCATCAGTCCAAGGAGTGAGACGAGAACGTTTTACTGGTACTAGACCGCAGGATGATGTTTTAGTGAATTTGGTGCTGCCAGGAGTTGACTCCTGGCAGCACTGCGTTCAAGAGGATTCATCCTCCGCGGCGGCGAATTCGGCCAGGGCCTCCGCGGTCAAGTTGTTCTCCGCCATCTCCTCTATCACTTTGAGAGGGGCGGTGACATGGTGGGCGCCGCTGAGCAGGGCCGAGACGACCTCCTGGGGGCTCTTCAGGCTGGCAGCCAGTATCTCGACCCCCGATTCAGAGACGATCTCTCTCATAGTTTTGACCAGTCCGGGGCCGTCGCCGTCTGCTCCAGTTAGCCGGTTGACGTAGGGGATTACGTATCTGGCTCCTGCTTGGCAAGCGAGGTAGGTCTGGGCGGGGGTGAAGATGGCGGTCACAGCGCAGGGTATCTCCTCCCCGATTTGGCTCACCAAACGCAACCCCTCTAGTGTGCAAGGTATCTTAACCACCAGCCGCTGGGGTAGAAGGGCGGAGAAGGCTTTGGCCTCGGCCACCATCTCCTCCGTTGAGCCGGCGGTTACTTGGTGGAAGATGGGCCCGGGGCAGATCTCGCTCAATTCGGCGATCACTTGGCGAGCCTCTTTCCCGGAGCGAGCGATGAGGATGGGGTTGGTGGTCACGCCATGGATGAACCCCAATTCCATGGCTCGCCTGACCTCGCTTATATCCGCCGAATCTACGAAGAGGGCCATTTTTTCTCCCAAATAATAATGGCGACGACTGGATTCGAACCAGTGACCAAGGGCTTATGAGAAATTGAGTCAGTCTAATGCTGCGGATCAGCGGCGGCTGAAAGCCGTCCGCTGCATTCGCATATCGGCGGTCTTGAGCGATTACGGAAATCATTCTGTCGATTGGTAAAGGCTCAGGAGTGCCCTGCCTAGTGGTGTGAGGAGTTAACTCCTGAGACCAGTTTGAGCAAAGCCGTCGGCTGCAGCCACTGGTTGGGCGGCTGCATAACACGGCGTGCCGGTCACACTGGGTATCCGACTCGCCCGGGACATGCGTTACCGTAGCGATCCCGGTGCGGGCGCAGCTTGCTATCAAATCCCTTGCGCTTGAACCTACGAAGGCAATAGGGGCATTGTATCTCGCGCTCTACACGCCAAGTACGCATGCTTCTGCGTAAGCCCGGGCGGCTTTTGAACCTCTCTACAGTTTCTGCCCCTCCAGCTTTTCTTAGTTCCACCTCGACCTGCGGCTCAAATGGGTGGTCAGTGTTCTCTGCGGATTCGACCTTCCCTGGTAGAAATGCCTTAAGGCCCGGCCCGGAAGAGCGGCCTCCCGTTGTGTCATACGCGTAGAAGTACTCTCGAGCAATTCCATCTTTGCGCATCTTGAAAACCACGGAGTATGGTTCGACTAGACGGACCACACCATGGTATCCCAGTCTAAGAAGCGTGAGCGTCTGCCCCGCCTCCATTATCGGGTTTCTAAGAGAGGAGGGAAAGAAAATCGGGCTTCGTTCGCGGATTGCCTGGTCGGGGATTAGACTGTCTACCAACGATAGGAAGCGGTCCTTCGCGGTGTCGAAAGAGAACCAGGACTTCTTCGGGCATACGATGTAGTTCGACCAGAACCTACCAAGTGCCTCCAATGGAAGGTCAATGAAGAGCCCTTTCGCGACGCCAGGGCTCCTTCCGAAAATGGTTATTCTAAAGAAAGCCGACAGGAGTTCCGATCTGTCTACCTCCAGATCTTGGCTGATCAGCGTTGCGTAGACGAGGTCGAAGAGATCTGCGATATGGCGTCTTTGAAGAAGGCACCTCATTTTCGTGGCTAGTAGTTCTTCGAGCTTAACGCACCGGATGAGGGTCGCACAAGCTTCGGCGTCGGAGTACGGATGGATTAGGTAGCGCTCTTGAATCGGCAGATACAATCGGTCGAACTGAGTCACGTCAAGCCGGACGGCAAGGATGAGCTGGCTCTCCTGACCGAAGAAGTCATGGAAATACAACCTTGCTTCGGAGATCCTCTTCTCCGCATCAGCCCCGTGTTTCTCGTCCACGCGCGTTCGCTCGGTATCAAATATAATACCGGCACGCTCGCCCAGAGCCCGGCAGACAGCGTTCAGTTCTCGGCCAAGATCGGAATCTGGTATGTGCGTTGATGTTGAGAAGTCAAGATCGGGTGAATAGCGTCCGCCTTCGAAGTATGCCTTCCGGAGGGAATTCCCACCCTTGAGCACGAGTTGCTTGCCAAGTGGGCTCGACGAATATAGTAGCGAGAGCAACCAACCATGCACATAGTCTCGCTGAACGTGAGACGTGTGGATTCCCAGTTGCTGGGAGACTGCCTGAATCTCGCCTCGTACAATCATGGTGCTTCCTCACTGCGACCAGGGACTCACACGACTGAGCCGCCCAACTATTGATTATACAGCAACATCGCTGTATTACGTACCAAAGGCCGTGATGTTATGTGGCAAGGGCATCGGTCGCGTAATGTGAAAGGGTGCATGAATCCAGCAGGGAGTCTTGATGCAAGGTAGCGACGACTGGATTCGAACCAGTGACCAAGGGCTTATGAGTCCCCTGCTCTACCGCTGAGCTACGTCGCCACAATCTCATTATAAACCAATATTTGGTGGTTGACAACCCCTATAAAGAGAAGCCGATGGCTGAAGGCCATCGGCTGTTTTGGTAGCGGGGGTTGGATTCGAACCAACGACCTCCGGGTTATGAGCCCGACGAGCTTCCGCTGCTCTACCCCGCATCGCATCTATATTATATAAAATTGTGCTCTCGTCGTCAAGTTTCAGGGGCCAAAGAAGAGGTCCAGCCATCTCTGCCAGTTAGGCTTCTCGATCCCCTCCTCTCCTTGCAGGGTCCCGTGGGAGGGGGCTGGAGTCGTCACGGGGGCCTCTTTATCCTCACTGGAGAGGAGTATCACCGCCGTGTCTCCGGGCTCCACCCATCGCAGTTTCTCCCGCGCCACTTCCTCGATGTAGGCATCGGTGCCCACGTACTCCAGCCGTTGTTTGAGGGCTTCGTTCTCCGCCCTTATGGCAGTTACTTCCTCTTCCAACGCCGCTACCACCCGGCTGAGCCGATAGGCATCTATGGCTCGCCGTCCGAAATCGGCGGCCAGGAAGAGAGCGATGGTGACCACCACAACGGCCACGATCCGGCCCCAGGAGATGAGCCCTTGTTGTCTCTTTCTGGTCAAAGCCCCTCCCCTTGCCGAGCATAAGAGGCGGCGAGGGGCAATATACCCCTCGCGCCAAATTAGTGGTGGAGATGGCGGGAATCGAACCCGCGTCCAGAGAGTTCAACCGAAGATCTGCTACAAGCTTAGTCGGCTCTTTGTCTCTCACTCACGATGGCCTCATGCCGACCGAGTCCATCGCGAGCCAGCCGATCCAGGTTTCCCTGGCTTTGACAGCCCTTATCGGCATAGGGGCTGTCGCACCCCGATTACATGGCGTCCCCTCCCGACTCATCGGGGGAAGATCGGGTGGGACGTAGCCGCCTAAGCGGCTAGTGCGAGTTGTGGCTCGCCGTTTATCTTTGGTTGCCCCTGATTTACGAGGTGAGGCCCCTCGGCTTGCTATCTACGGCCAGCCCTCCCTGTCGAAACCTGTCATCCCCTCGAAGAAGGGCAGGCAAGGTGTACCCCCGATTCTGTTTTAACCGTCATCTATCTCAGGACCAAGCCTGGTGACGACTACCGCCAGGGGTGTTACCCCTTTAAGCGTCATCACTGCGACAGGAATGAGCCTTGGCCCATCCCCCCTGCCTTGCTCCCAGTCAGACATTCGCCTAGCCGCCGTCGTC
>Ga0114930_10002484_pt1 | contig 16639 bp, 15 predicted proteins | sample AnhtaG_FD_87300 | JGI IMG/M metagenome (GOLD analysis project Ga0114930, IMG submission 87300) | Deep subsurface microbial communities from Anholt, Denmark to uncover new lineages of life (NeLLi) - Anholt_01485 metaG | ecosystem: Environmental > Aquatic > Marine > Oceanic > Sediment | place... | reverse complement strand
GTGGCCGTTCCATCCCCATGCCACGATCGAGCCGTCAGCCTTCAGGCCGAGACTGTGGGTGTGGCCCGCCGCGACGGCCACGAAGTCCGCGCTCAAGTCGGCGCCAACCACCTGGATGCCCCAGCCCACAATCGACCCGTGGCCGTCCTGGGCCCAGGCCGTCCCCGCAATGAGCGGGCTTAGAATTGCCCAGCCGCATACCTTCATGCCCAGGCTCGGCCTCATGACAGCCGTTCCTTTCCCTTTGGCCGGGATTTGCGATTGATCGGGTTCTTCACAGTTATCATACCGGAGTGAGTCTCCCAATGGCAAGCACGAATAGCGGATTCTGGTCGGTGATAGAATCGGCGGGCCGGGACGGGACAGATCAGTACCGCGATCCCGACGTACGTCGGGAGAGCGGTCCGGTGGTCGGCGTTGCACCGTGACCGCTCGTTCACACTCGCGGTTCTGATCCGGCAGCCAGATCCCACCGGGAGTAATGGTGGGCGGTGCCCACTGCTCGGATGCCTCCATTGTAGGGTGGGCATTGCCCACCATTCGCTCATGATTGGATCGGATCGTGGTGGGCGGTGCCCACCCTACGCTGGTCGGGGTTAGCCCGCACGTCACGGGCATCAGTCCTTTGCAGCAGCGACACGTGGGCCGTAAACTCGCGGACATGGAGACTAAAACCACCATAGACCGTTTGTGTGACCATGTCGGCCGGACCGTTACGCTGAGCGGTTGGGTCTATAACACCAGGGCCAGCGGAAAAATCGCCTTTATCATCGTCCGCGACGGGACCGGCCTGTGTCAGTGCGTCCTGGAGAGGAACGACCGGACAGCCGGCTTTTTCGACGATGCCAGGAAGCTTCCGCAGGAATCGTCGCTGGAGGTAACCGGCGTGGTGTCGGCTGATGAGCGGGCCGTCGGCGGGTACGAACTGAAGGTCACGGGCGTCCGCGTGGTGCAGGCAGCACGGGATTATCCGATCACGCCCAAGCCGCACGGCGTCGAGTTCCTTATGAGGCACCGGCACCTGTGGTTCCGCTCCAAGCGGCAGTGGCACATCATGCGCATCCGGGCCACCGCGGTCGACGCAATCCGGCGTTTCTTCAACGACAACGGGTATATCCTGGTCGATACGCCGATCTTCGCACCGGCTGCGGGCGAGGAGATCCAGACGCTCTTTAAGGTGGATTATTTCGGTGAGCCGGTCTTTCTGGCGCAGACCGGTCAGCTATACGTTGAAGCCGCGTGCATGTCACACCGGAAGGTGTACTGCTTCGGACCGACGTTCAGGGCTGAGAAGAGCAAGACGCGGCGGCACCTGAGTGAGTTCTGGATGGTTGAGCCGGAGATCGCCTACGCCAGCCTCGATGACGTGATCGAGGTTGCGGAGGATTTCGTCCGCTCGATCGTCGAGCGCGTGCTGCGGGATCATCGTGATGAGCTGATCGAGTTGGACCGCAACATCGAGTCGCTTGAAGCCGTCAAGAAACCCTTCTACCGGATTACCTATACGGAAGCGGCTGAGCTGCTGCGTGGGCCAAAGGCCAGGGAGCTTCTCGAAAGCGACCTGGCCGAGAAGAAGGCCCGGGTGGCTGAGCTGGATAAGAAGATCGAGGAGCTTAACGCTGTTGCCAGGGGTGGCGGTACACAATGGCAGGAGGATAACGTTGCGGCTGAGGTGATTGTAGCTCGTGAGGAGCACAGCGAGCTTGACGAGCAGATTCGCAATATCCCGCATCATATGGAGCTGGCGGCCAACTTCAGATGGGGGTCCGACCTGGGCGGATCGGATGAGACCATCATCTCGCGTCTGCACGATCGGCCGGTGTTCGTGACCCACTATCCTAAGTACGTCAAAGCCTTCTACATGCGCGAAGATCGTAACGACGACCGGGTGACGGAGAACTTCGACTTGCTGGCGCCGGAGGGTGTGGGTGAGATTATCGGTGGATCGGCCCGAGAGGAGGACCTGGATCGGCTGCTGGCCCGGATCAAGCACGACGGCTTGCCTCAGGAAGACTACGAGTGGTATCTGGACCTGCGGCGTTATGGCAGCGTTCCGCACGGAGGCTTCGGCCTGGGTTTCGAGCGGACCGTGGCCTGGCTGTGCGGCCTCAAGCACCTCCGTGAATCCATCGCCTATCCGCGGATGATGGGGAAGTTTTATCCGTAGCGTCCTAAATCAGACACATTGTTCCATTGCGCAGCCGTCAGTTGGACACGCTGGTGCATTGCGTTTGCCTGAGGCTAACTGAGCAGTTGGGAGTCCCCAGGGGCCGTCGAGGCGCCACGTGCAAAACCGAGACGGGGTGTGAAATGGTATTCGTTTGCCCCGAGGCTACAGCACGTAGTATTAATACTACGTGCTGCCAACCTGCTAGCTTAGTTCAGGCGTAGAGTCAGCTACATACATCCAGCCCTCCCCAGGAACCGTCTGTAAACACTTGTGTTAAAATAGATTACACAAAGACATACTATTCTCGCAGGATAAGGACGATGTAGTATTAATACTTCATAGCCTTTACCCTGCAAGTGCCTTTGGGTATGGCTCGTCTACGTGAAAGTGGAACTAGTATCCGGAGGCTATGGTCTATGGCAGAATAGAGTAACCGTTGGTCTGCGTAATACGTAGTATTAATACTACGTATTATCGGTTAACGAGGTTCAACGGAGCCTGATGGACCAGAGTGAATCATGGCAAAAAGCCGTCTCCAGATTGCGAAGCGCGATATAGTCGCGTTGTTCGACCGAGCGGAGGACCGCGTGTACCGCCGCAAGGATATATCTGGAGTCTTGGCGGAGCATCGCGAGTTCTGGCGGCTTCGGCAAGATGAAACCGTAGACTCACTCATCGAGTTCTTGATCAGGTCCGGGCGGCTCAAACGGGCCCGATTCGAGTTTCCATGGCGCGCTGAGACGCGGTACGCGTGGGGTAACGTTCCATTGTACGAGTTGATCGGGTCCATCAACCCTGAGGCGTACTTCAGCCATTTTACGGCTATGTACCTCCACGAGCTGAGCACTCAGATTCCGAAGACGATTTACGTGAACGCTGAGCAAAGCGCCAAACCCAGACTTGTTGGCAGCCTCAGCCAGGATCAGATCGATACGGCGTTTCGCCGCCCGCCACGTACGACATCGAACCGGGCCCGCTTTCGTGGGTACAGCATCTGTATGCTAAACGGCAAACATACGGAGCAGCTTGGTGTCCTGGACATGACCGGGCCGGAGGATGTCAAAGTGCGTGTGACGTCTGTTGAGCGGACGTTGATTGACATCGTGGTCCGCCCGAATTACGCCGGCGGCGTGTTCGAGGTCCTCGAGGCCTATCGTCGGGCCCACGGTCGCGTCTCCGTAAACCGCCTGGCGGCTTTCCTGGAGCAATTGGATTACGTTTATCCTTACCACCAGGCGATAGGCTTCTATCTCGAGCGGGCAGGCACGTACAAGCCTTCGCAGGTCGACTTGCTTCGTAAGTCTACCTTTGAGGTCGACTTCTATTTATGTCACGGGATGAAGGAAACGGCGTACAGCAAGGAGTGGCGCCTATTCTTCCCAAAGGGATTTTAGGGATTCGACTTGCTTGACAACGAAATCGAAATAGTGATCGAAGTGCCGCAGGCGGACCCCGGGCTTGACCGTATCCTAGACCGAGGCGAAGTCAGGGCGGTGGAATTCGCGGTAATGCTCAATCTGAGTAAGAAGTCGAAGGGGAACGCGCTTGGCCTCGAACATGCACGTCAATAGCTCGCGATTGGGCGCCGAAGAGAGATCGATTCCGAAATGTTTAATCAAAGTGCGCACGTCGAAGAAGTCGCGGGCCCGAGCGGAGACGGTCCTGCTACGCACGATTCGACCGTATTCCGGCATCTGTTGGCAAATGGCACGTAGTTTTTCGCAGACTATCATCTCCGGCGTGTAGACGTAGATCGTATATCCTTCGAGGTTTCGTTCGTCCTTGGGTTTGCAGTACTCGTGCCGGCTGATCTCGACGTGCAGCTTCTTCCTGTGCCCGGGTGCGAAAGACTCTGACTCCACGCGTAAACGTCGAGGATCGCCTTTGAGTGCATCGAACTTGTCAATCGCGATAACCTTGAACTCGAGCCGGTAGCCGCCCCAGAAGGTCTGCAGCTCGGCCGACACTTCGGACGGACGAGATTCAAAATGCACGTCGAACGCACGGTAACCTTCCGGGTTAAGAGTGGTGTTCAGAAGTGCCTCAAACCGGGCTCGCAAGGCCTCCACGTCGGCTGACGGGAAGTCCGACTCCATCGAGAAATCCAAATCAATGGACCCGCGCATGGCGACGCCATGAATCAAATCGATTGCATTCCCACCCTTCAAGACAAGCAGTTCCATGAGTTCGTCATCTGAGAACATCGCGATGATGACGAGCTTCTTGATCTTGTCGAGCCGCTCAAGGTCCATGTGTCGCGCTCACTGCAAATCAAAACATCAACCGAGGGTATCGTGCCCAGCATCTGGCGGCAAGCAATGCAGGATTCGTCGAGGAATACCATCGCCTATCCGCGGATGATGGGGAAGTTTTATCCGTAGCGCGGAATACTCTCTCTTCGAGCTGGACCAGATTTCGTTCCGATATAGCGGCCGGGTCGTTTTCAAACGGAGGATCTCCCGGAATGAAGTTCTCTACGGCCGGCACGGATCCGGCTGCTACGGGGACACGGCGTTCCGCTGCCGGGGACGGTGCTAGCGTTTTGGCAGGGTTTCGATGAGTTGGTCGATTTCGCGTTCGCTGTTGTAGCAGTGGGGGCTAGCCCGGAGGCGGTAGCAACGCACCGCGATCACGATGCGGTGTTCCCCCCGCAGATAACGAGGTTTGGGCTTCATGAGGCCTCCAGGCCATTTGCCAGACTGCAAGGTTTCCACGCCAATCGGCCAAAATCCTCGCAATCTTCGCGCCACATCGAGGGCTCGAAACCCAATCAATCCAGCAGAAACAAGCTTCTTCACAGGCAACTACTTGACCAATGGGCGTTTTATTATAACCTGCAGATCAGACCAAGATCCGCCATGTTCTTATTCAGCCCGGAACAGTCCGTTGACGACTTCCTTGCCAAGCAGCCATTCCTTTCAACATTCTACGGACGCCCCCCAGTGGCACATGTCAAACCTGAGAGTATAAGTGACATACAGAGTGCAGAGCATCCAGCCAAAAGTATGCAGCCGCCAGGGGGCATACGGTCTTGAGGTTTGCGAGGCGGACGTGTTCATCAGTAACGTCCGACAAAACAGATTGACGCGTACCGAGCACATCAAGTTGTTCGAAGTGACATATATCGATCAGTCGAATCTGAAAAGGGCAGGCGAGCTGTGCATACCTTGTATGGAGGCGGTGCTGGACGCGGCAAGCGAGCAGGAACGACCGTGACCTTCGGATGTCGGGGGAGTTCGCGGAAGGAGATCCGACGTGTTGGTGCTCAGTAGAAAGGTCGGCGAAAAGATCATCATACGGGATGCCGAAACGGGAGAAGCCCTTTCGGTCATGCTGGTGGAAATCGTGACACGCGACGGCATCGCAAGTCATGTCCGGATCGGCATTGATGCCAGCCGGAGATTCAACATTGCAAGGGAAGAAGTCGATGGTGGATGCGTGGGATCCGCCAATTCAGCAAGTCAACCTTGATGATCCGCAAGGCCATCATCGTGGTGCTGACGTTGAGTCAAAGAAGAGCACTACACCTGCCAGACAAGCTGCCGAAGCGCCGCTATCGACCTGAGGCCTGCCCGGGCGTCTGATCCTCGGGTTCCGTGCGCGGCTCAGCTTTCTTGACGTACTTGTCGAGCCACTCGGTCATTTCCCAGGCCATATGCATGACCGATTCGCGGGCCCGGTATCCGTGGCTTTCGTCCGGGAGCATGACCAGCCGGCAGGTGACTCCGTGTCCTTTCAGGGCGTTATAGAACCGCTCGCTTTGGATCGGGAACGTCCCCGAGTTGTTGTCGGCCTCGCCGTGGATCAGTAGGATCGGCTCGTTGACCTTCTCAACGTGCATGAAGGGCGACATCGTGAAATACACCTCCGCCGCCTCCCACAGCGTCCGCTCTTCAGCTTGGAAGCCAAACGGCGTCAGCGTTCGGTTGTACGCCCCGCTTCGAGCGATACCCGCGCGGAATAGATCGCAGTGGGCCAACAGATTAGCCGTCATAAACGCACCGTAGGAGTGTCCGCCAATTGCGATACGGTCACGATCGGCCACGCCGCGCCGCACGACCTCATCGACGGCCGCCTGGGCGCCGGCCACCAACTGCTCAACGTATGTATCGTTGGGCTCCACCTCGCCTTCGCCGACTATCGGCAGGGTCGGGTCATTGAGAACTGCATACCCGTGAACCAGCCACAGAAGCGGTGAGTGCGAGTGTGTCCGCACGAAGCGATACGGAGAGTCCGTCACCTGTCCCGCCGCGTCGGCACTCTTGTATTCCTGCGGATAGGCCCACATGAGCATCGGCCACGGGCCGTCTTCGGGCTTCTTGCCCGGGGGCAAATACAACGTTGCAGTCAGATCGACCCCATCGGCACGCTTGTAGCGGATCATTTCCTTGTAGACATCAGCGAGCTGCGGCGTGGGATGCGGAAAGTCCGTGATCGCCCTAATGTCGCCGGCGCGCAGTTGGCGCACAAAATAGTTGGGTGGCTCGGTCTTCGATTCCCGGCGCGTTAGGACTCTCAGGTCGTCCACGTCGAGAAGATCGACAGCATATTCATAATAGGGAGCCTCGGATCGCCAGAGCCGGTCGTGCTCTCTGGTCATAAGATCAAACCGGTCCAGGAACGGTCGATCACCTTCCGGCGAGGCACCCCTTCCGGATAGAAAGAGTGTGTTGCCCGCGTCCGCCGTCAACAGAACCGAAGTGCCTTTCGGCGTTTCCGTCATAATAGGCCGGCCTGGGTCATTGTAGCGATCCTCGAACGAGCGATCGATCAGCAGTGTCGGCTCCGACCCGGGCTTCGTTGGGTCAATCTTCCATGTACGCGTCTTCCGGTTTTTCCACCACCATTCCGACACCAGTGCCAATCGCTCGCTGCCCCACATGATGTCGGCGCACCGTAAGCCTAAGGAGACGAGCTCGACCGGCTGACCGTCAAATGGTGCGGTTAGGATGTACGCACGATCGCGCACCTCGGCCTCTTTTCGTGGATCACCATCGTCTTGTGCCTCGGTCCAATGCAGCGTAGCCGCAGTGTCCGCCCACCACCCGAATGAGCGCGGGCCGACTGGCACCGCCCCGAAGGTAACAGGTACTTCCTCAGCCAACGACAGGTCGGCAACTTGACGCACGACCCGGCCGCTCATATCCCAAACCTCAACCCGCCTGGGAAAACGATGAACGGGAACCAGGTACGAGTAGGGTCGGTGAACGGTCTCGACGAGAAGGAACTTACAGTTCGGCGCCGGCTCGGCGCGAGCGACAATGCCGAACGGTCCGATCGGAGTAACCTGACCATCGAGCGTCACCTTCACGACCTTGCACGTCAAGAAGTGTTCAAACAGAGCCTCGTCGTGTGCGTTCTCCAACAGGTCCTGGTAGGTGCGCGCCGGGGCCACTTTCCCGACGTTGGTGCGCACGGTGGGTCCGCCGGGCACTCGCGGCTCTTCAGGCGCTTTACCGCGCTTAGAGGAGATGAACCGGCAGATCAGAGTGCGGCTGTCTGAGACCCATTCGTACGGCGAACCGTAAGCCGCGTTAAGTTGCGGACCGGTCAGCCGCCCGGCCTTGCCGGTGCCCACGTCGGCCGCCCAGAGCTCGATCCCGTCGTCACGCGTGATCGTAAACGCGACCTTCTTGCCGTCCGGTGACCAGCGTGGACTGCCGATCCGCGGCATTTCGGGCAGCCCCTTGATGGGACGATCGTTGATCGGTCTTGCCCGCTCCGTCTCGGCACGTGATGCCCTGTCATGAATGGCTGCCATGCGGCCCGAAATGCATGTGGGACCGCCTTTCCAGTCGGTTGAGAATAGGCGGGGCGGCCTTCAACAACCGTTGACGCGCAAAGACCATTTCCGAGATATCGTTCATGCTTGAGGCGTGTCCGATACTTCGCTAGAGTTGTGCGCTGACCGGATGAAGCTCTTTGAAGGAGTCAAATCATGAAGCGAAATATGCCGGGGTCGCCCCTGGTGCGTCTTGCGGTACTTACCCTGGCGCTCCCTCTCGTGACATTCCTCGAGCAAGGCTGCACGCCAGGGAGGAACCTACCGCCGGCCGAAGCTGATGCTGAGGTCGTCCGTTTTCTCTCCACCTACATGCCCAAATTGGCGAAGAGGCATGAATTCAACGGTGTGGTGCTCTTCGCGCGAGACGAGACGGTCCTTTTCCATCAAGCCTACGGTCTGGCGTATCGACCGGACGCTGTTCGGAATGAAACCTCGACCCGCTTCAACATGGCGTCCGCCTCGAAGATGTTCACAGCTGTTGCCGTGGCGAAGCTGGCAGAGGAGGGGCGGTTGAGCTTCGACGACATGATCGGCAAGTACCTGGGCAGCGACTGGGTCTCGCCCGAGGTCGGCCGCAAGGTGCTCATCCGGCACCTCCTTGCTCATACATCGGGGCTCGGGATGTACTGGGATGAGTGGGACCAGTATGCGGGTCAAATCCGCACAATCGAGGACTACCGGCTCGTCGTGTCGGACGACCTCGCCTTCGAGCCGGGGACCCGATCCGAATACAGCAATACGGGCTATATCCTCCTCGGTGCCATCATCGAGAAGGTCTCGGGCGAGACCTACTACGATTTTGTGCACCAGACGATCTTCGAACCCTGCGGAATGACGAGCACAGGATTCTACACAAACAACGAGGTCCAGGAGGGTCTCGCGGTCGGGTACTTCAAGGACAAGGATGATCGCGGGAAACTGAAGGACAACCTGTCGCTGCACGGGAGCATTGGCGCCTCAGCGGGCGGTGGCTGGTCCACGGCTTCCGACCTGCATCTTTTCCTCCTCGCGATGCGCGATGACCGTATCCTCAGCTCGCGGACCCGGGAGGTGCTTTGGTCGCCCAAACCCAAGTCCCCCAAGTACGGGTACGGATTCCAGATCGGCAAGAGTTGGGTCGGACACACCGGCGGCTTCCCCGGAATCGAAGCCTTTGTCTACTACTTCCCGGCCTCGGGGCACAGCTGGATCGTCATGTCCAATTTCTTCGACTCGGCCCTCCCGCTCGTCAAGAAGATGCGCAAACGCTTCGAGATGCTCCGCCCGGAGCATGAGGAGGCTGCCGCAGGATGACTGTCAGAAGCGCCGAGTACCAGCGATGTTGATGAACGGGCGCGAGCTGCACTTCGTCGATCACGATCGGCCCGGACGTCGCCCGCAGGAAGGCATCCAGGCAGCACGTGACGTCCGAAATATCCACCAACTGGTTCGGCGTCTCCCAGTCGTGCTCGGCCCTTGAAGGCGCTTTCCGCTGCCTTGGATCAGCTGATTCCGCCGGATGAGTCGGTTCCCTTGAAAGGGGCTACGTTTCTTGATGGTGAAGATCAAGTGGAACAGGCAGGACAATCCGTCTTACCGGTGCTATTGGAGGAGCAAGCAGCCCTGGAGCCCGAGGTGGAGGTCGAGGTGGCTGGTCGTTGTCCGTTTTGTGGTTCGCAGCGGGTGTATCTGTGTATCTGAAGAAGGAGGCGATTCAACCGGAGGTCCGTTCCCCTTATGGACAGATGGTGCTGGATGGCGGACGAGTCCAGAGCCGGCAGAAGAACGCCGAGACCGGCAGTCGGTGGCGGGAGGATAAGGTTGCGACGGTCAGCTCCTGTCTGCCAGGTGGTGGCACGGCGGATAAGCCACCCCAACCTTTGGTGATCACATATGTAGCGACGATGGAGAATGCGGGGGCTTCGGGAAGATGGTTCGTGTGGAGGCAATGCGGCGTGGGCTTTGCCGTGCGGCCACGGTGCCGGCCTTGGGCGACGGAGGCAACTGGATCGATCCACGCGTGAAACGGGAGAAGTTATACGATCGGCGGCTCTCCCAGGACGACCGCTGGGACCGCTACTGGAACACCCGACCAGCGTACTCCAAAGCCGCCTAAATTGTCATGCACCCCCCCAAGCGGAAGGGTAGAAAAGCGTGGACCATGAGGTACACAGGAGCCATCATCACTAGCCGGTCTTGATTCGATAATCACTGGCCGGTTTTCAAGTGATCGGTGACACCGAAGGCCCGGTAAGCGGATTGTCCAGTCTTTCCCCGCCCTGAGCCGATGGCACGGTTCGCCAGACAGGGCGCTTGATGCGCACTCATAGTTTCATCCCGAGGCACCCTGGCTCCGGCTGTGCCTTGCGATGGATCTTGTGGATGCCGAACACAGATGTCATACACCGTATGAATTGAGCATACGTGTGAGCAATAGGTGTGGCACAAAGTATACGCTGTATACTCATATCATACGTTGCAGATCTGCGCTTGCCATTGGTGTTACCTAACACATCACCAGTTGGAAATACCGTGGCATACCCGGCGCAAGTCCGTGATATTACCCTAATCAAGCCCGACTCCAGCGTTTTCCCGCCGGATTCTCTGTTCCGCGGCGCTGCATTGCGGATAACACTGGTTCTGCAAACCACTTGCCCGACGAATGAAGGATGCACCTTCGCAAGTGGCCTTTCACGATATGGAACAGATCTTGCCAACATTCCCTTACGAGAGGATAGGCAAATCCTATGAGGCTAAAGGGATGCTCGACGACATAAGGCTGCTGGTCGTAGATGATGAGGAGGTTATCTGCCACGCGTGCAGGCGCGTTTTCGCGTCGCAGGGATTTCAAGTGGACACAAGCAGCAACCCGGCCGCAGGACTGAGCCTGGCCCGGGAAAACAACTATGCCGTTGTTCTTTTGGATATTAAGATGCCGGGAATGGACGGGATTCAGTTCCTCGAGAGGCTGCGGGAGACCAAGCCAGATCTTCCAGTCATCATCATAACCGGTTATCCAAACATATCGAACGCAGCATCGGCGATGCGGCTTGGTGCCGCAGATTACGTTACCAAGCCCTTTGTACCCGAACAGATCACCCAAGCTGTACAAAGAACACTGCGCCGTGGCGGTGCAGGGGAAACTGCCCGACTGCCCGAGGGTTCACCAACACCTGAGCGGTGGACTGCTGCTCGTGAAGAGTTCCTTTTTTGGGACGAATCGTGGTTACAAGTTGGAAAAGACGGGACCGTTCGCGTCGGGGCTCTGCTGTCGCGTTCCCAGCGGAAGAACGTTGAAAGTGTTCAGCTCCCAATGATCGGCCAGACAGTCTATCAGGGATTACCGGTGGCAGCGGTGAAGACTCACGGGAAATCCCAAGTAATGGTGCCGTCACCCGTCTCTGGCGTGGTTGTGGCTATCAACGAGAAGCTCGCGCGAGGTCCGTCGAGACTTTCGGACGATACGGGGCTCGGCGGTGAGATTGGGTACGTCTGTCCCACGCGGCTTGAAGAGGAAGTAAAGAAGTGCAGACCTAGACGCGTGATTCTGGCAAACGCCGATGCTGGGTCTGGCAAAGACCAGCACACTCGGCTGGCCGGTTTCGGCTGTCAGGTCCACCTCGTTCAGAGCTGGCAAGAGCTGGGCCTGCTGTTAGGCGAGTTAGATTGCAGTGTACTGATGATCGATGCAGACTCCTTTGGCGAGCGCGGTCCCAGCATTGTCGAGCAGATCAAGACAGCAAGACCATCGCTCAAAACCGTGGTGATTGCCTCGCCTGAATCTGCACATGAAGCCGCATACCGACAGCGCGGCATCTTTTACTACGCGGTGACACCGTTCGCAGACAACGAGATTGTTGACATCCTGGACGCAGTGTTCCGCTCACACCCGGACCGCAGGCTGCAAACGGTGCATCCACAAGCTTCACCGGAGTGGTTCAGCAGAATCTGTATCACGGATCGCAATGACCAAAACGTGCAACTCCTGACCCCCCCCGGCTTACTACGACGAGATGACGGACTGGGTTATCAAGTGCTTGATAAGCTGCGCCGCCGGTTTTATTCCGTTCAGACAGCGTTAGAAATCACTACCCTCGGCCCGGCCGCAATCCTGGATGCTGCGAAGACCTATGACCGCCTACTCGTACTGCTGGCGAAGGACACAGGTGGACTACCGGGTAACTTGGCACACGATACTCTTGGCGGATTTACTTCAGTGTTCCCAGAGAACTGTGGTAACTTGACGTTACTTGTCGTGCAGCCTTCCTTGTCGGGCGCCGGTCCCCTTGACTTTGACCAGCGGACAACAGCAGCACTTGCCGAGCATATCGTACGTGAGATGGAATCGTGTGATCAAGGTACTCATGAAACCCCAGCCTCTTGCTCGAGGCTTTGGAAATACCCGGCTGCCGGAGATTGGGCCCATAATAGCGTTTTGCGAGGAAGCCCGGCCAGTGATTCTCCAATTGTCGGACCAGAGAAATAAAGGAGATCAAACCATGTGTGTATGTCCGGTTAATTTAACGTACCGCCTGTTCGCTGTCTTGCTCCCCCTGGTCGGTCTTACCGCCGGCGAGGTCTGCGGGCAAGAGGTCGTTTACGTCTACGGTCCCATGGGACCATCCCCTGCTTTCAAAGAAGCGGCAATGGCATTTACGGACCCTAACAACGTGAGGGTCGAGGTATCCTCACGGGCGCTCAGTCAGTGGCTTACCAAAGCCAAGCGCGATGCCGATCTAGTCTTTGCGACTACGGAATTCATGATGGCTGATTTCGTTCGGCAGGGCGGACTGCAGCTCGATGATGCTACCATAACTCCACTGTATCTACGACCCTGCTCTATCCTTGTCCGCCCGACGAATCCCAAACAGATTCATGACTTCCCTGATCTGTTGAGGCCCGGTGTAAGAGTGATGGTCGTAGCCGGCTCCGGCAAGTCAGGCCCGTGGGAGGACATGGCTGACAAGCTTGCAAGCGTTCGTGCGCTCCGCTCGTTCCGCAACAACGTAGTGGTGTTTGCGAAGAGCGCTGACGAAGCAAGGACAATGTGGAGAGAGCGAGAGGACATCGATGCATGGCTTACCTGGAGTATCTGGTACATGCCAGTTCGCGATCATGCAGAGCATATCCATGTGAGTGAAGACTATCAAATATATCGGCAATGCCATATTGCCCTTACAGAGCGCGGCAAGGAGAAAATGTCTGCAAGGCAATTCTTCGAGTTCCTACAGTCTCCAGAGGCCGCCAACATTTTCAGAACATGGGGTTGGGTGACGCCTGACATGGCGTCACGCCCGATCGGAGTTGGTGATGATGTCAGTATTGTCTGCCGTATCGAGCACGATGAGTGGGAGGATGGGATAGGTGCCGGACTCGCCCGTATCAACAGGCTCGTCGAAGACTATAAGTCGATAGGAATACCACGTACACGGGTACACATCAACGCTGTATTTCACGGTGATGCCGGTTACTGGACGCTAAAGGACAAGGCATATGGCGTATTCGGCAAGAATGGACAGAGGAATCCCAACAAGGTGATAATCCAAAAGCTGATTGATTCTGGTATTAGCTTGGAAATGTGCGCCCGGACGATGGAACAGTATGGGTGGACCGAAGAGGATCTGTTGCCTGGTGTGAAAACTGTGGCGGGCGCGTATCCCCGCGCGATTGACCTGGAGCTTCGAGGATACGCATCCATAGTTTTCTAGACGAGAGTACAGTTATACCCTACGCGTACTGGGCGCCCCGGTGTAAATGACCGGAAGACGAGAGAGCAACCTTGTGCGGAAATACCCACGGATGCTCAGGCAGGGAAAATCATGGGTAATTGAATGCCGAGTCAGTGCGGTGTGGGTGCGCCTACCCAGATGCGCTGCGTGCATGCCTTGGAGTTGACTAGCCGTCCAAAGGCAGTGGCTACGATGAGATTAGATCTAGGGAAACTTCGTGAGCATTAGTCGTCGAGATTTCTTGAAGAAGGCCGGACTAGCCGGCGTCGGCTGCTCTGTCGTGGGTTCCGAACAATCGCGTGTGCTCGCTGCTGAGACAGGAGGGGCTGCCGACGATTGCGTAGGTGTGCTTGTGGACCTTGCGCAGTGCAACGGGTGTCGTCGCTGCGAGGCTGCCTGCAACAGAGTAGCGGGCTTTGAGGTCCCCACTATAGAGGAGCTGGAGGACAGGTCGGTGTTCACAGAACACCGGCGTCCTGGGCCGCGAAGCTATACGACGGTAAATGAGTTCCCCTGCCAAAACGCAGATTCCGACTGCCGGTCAGTCTATGTTAAGGCTAACTGTCTACACTGTGTCGACCCGGCGTGTGTGTCCGCATGCCTGGTTGGTGCGTTGCAGAAGCTGGAGAACGGCGCAGTTGTTTATGATGCTTGGAAGTGCATGGGCTGCCGGTATTGTATGGTTGCGTGTCCGTTCGGGATTCCGGCATACGAATACGACAAGGCACTTACACCACAGGTTCGGAAGTGTACCTTATGCTCGAATGAGGGGAATCCAAATAAGGGCGGGGTGCCCGCCTGCGTGCAGGAGTGTCCGAGAGAATGCTTGACCTACGGCAAGCGCAGTGAACTCTTGGAGCGTGCTCATGAGAAAATCAAGCAGCAGCAGGATGTCTACGCTGACCATGTGTACGGTGAGAATGAGGCGGGCGGCACGTCCTGGTTATATCTTGCACCGAAAGGATACTCATTCAAGGAACTCGGATTCCTGGAATTAGGGCCCCAGGCACCGCCAAGATTGACCGAGGCGATCCAGCACGGTGTTTTTACGCATTGGATGCCGCCCTTGGCACTGTATGGCCTACTAGGGGTGATCATGCAGCTCACCAAGAGTAAGCCGCATGAGCCGGACATTGCGGATGAGGATGAACACCGGTCCGGGGAGCCGGATTCCCTGCCGAGGTCTGCGAAGGAGCCCGTTGAGGTAGAAGATGGAGCACTGGTATGAGCGCCCACGAAGTACCCGGGCCTGTCGAGCGGAAGATGCTAACACCCGGCGTGTGCGTCCTTCTGGTGCTCATTGCGACCGGGCTGTGTTTTGCCGCGTACCGGTTTATGTTCGGGCTTCAAGCTGTCACCAATTTGGATCAGCAACACCCATGGGGTCTTTGGATCGCTATCGACGTGGCGACCGGCGTGGCCCTGGCGGCAGGCGGCTTCACGACTGCGGCGCTGGCCCACATCTTCCACCGTGAGCATTACCACGCGATTACCCGACCCGCACTGCTCACCGCGATGCTAGGATACACCTTTGTTGGCATTGGTCTGTTAGTGGATCTGGGCCGGTACTACAACATCTGGCACCCGGCCTGGCCGACGATGTGGCAGGGGAACTCCGTGCTCTTCGAAGTTGGCATGTGCGTGATGTGCTACCTCACGGTCTTGTACATCGAGTTTCTCCCCATCGCGTGTGAGCGATTCACCGACAATCCGCAGTTCCCGAAACTCGGCCGGTTCTGCGCGGCCTTGAAGGGTCTCGTGGACAAAACCGCGTTCTTCTTCATTATCGCAGGCGTGGTTCTGTCCTGCTTGCACCAGTCCTCGCTGGGGAACCTAATGGTCATCGCCCCGTCCAAGATGCACCCGTTGTGGCACACGCCGATTCTCTCGCTCCTGTTTCTGTTATCGGCAATTGCCGTCGGGTTCCCGATGGTGGTCTTCGAATCCATCTATGCAGCATGGTCGTTTAAGCTCAAGCCCGAAATGCACATCCTAAGCGCCCTTGCTAGGTACATTCCGGTGCTGTTAGGCATCTACCTGGCCTTCAAAATCGGGGACATGCTCATTCGCGGAAGTTATGTACGTCTTGTGGAAGGATCGGCGCAGAGCACCCTCTTTATCGTCGAAATGAGCTTTGGGCTTATCGTCCCGTTATTTATGCTGCTCTCCGAACGTGTCAGAACGACCCCGCGCTTGCTGTTTACTGCAGCCCTTCTGATCGTGCTTGGGGTAGCATTGAACAGGGCCAACGTGTTCCTTGTTGCTTATCAGCCCCCCTATGCGATCAAGGCTTATTTCCCCACGGTAGGTGAGTTTGCAGTGACAGTGGGGCTCGTATCCCTATTAATCCTCGTCTACCGGGTCATTGTGACATACTTCCCTGTGATCAGCCAACCCGGCAAGGTCAAAATCGCCTGAGCAAAAGAATGCTGCCAGCACTAACGTCACGATTGAAGAAGCCGCAATGGTCGTCCAATGCGATGCTACCCCGTATGTCTGTCGGGTACTTCTGTCGGGCTTGCAGTGTGACAGTACAGTGGTTTGCAATGCGAGTGGTTACCGTCAACTGGCGAGACTAGAATATGCTTCGTGTACCTGGCCTTACCTGTTGTATTGCTCTTATCTCCGGCATCTTCCCAGTGACTGCCGAGGAGCCAAGCACCCAACCCGGCGCAATTGAGGTGAGTTCAGTTGTTGACACGACTAACGGCCCCGACTGCCTGCGCTGCCACTCTTGCGACAGACCGACGCCAAAGGACAAGTGTCTCCTACACTCATGTACACGGGATAAGGCTCACGAGCGCCAGGTTGCCTTGTCCGATGATCAAGGTCCTGACGTAGTCATACTCAACGAACTGGAGAATGCTTATCTGCCGGTCCCCTTTGACCACAAGGGCCACGCCGATATGGCGGAGATGTCGCGGGGCTGTGTCACCTGTCACCATCATACACCGGCCGGTCAGCGGTATCCTCCTT
>Ga0114930_10002478_pt1 | contig 16675 bp, 11 predicted proteins | sample AnhtaG_FD_87300 | JGI IMG/M metagenome (GOLD analysis project Ga0114930, IMG submission 87300) | Deep subsurface microbial communities from Anholt, Denmark to uncover new lineages of life (NeLLi) - Anholt_01485 metaG | ecosystem: Environmental > Aquatic > Marine > Oceanic > Sediment | place... | reverse complement strand
GAGTTCGAGGCTGTCGTAGTAGACGATTTATCACGTTTATCAAGAAATAATCATCAAATGCTAACACTGGTTCTCGAATTTGATTATCATCAGGTTAAACTTATCTCTGTTTCTGACGGCATTATCACTGGTGAGGATAACTCCAAACTGGGCATTCACATCCGTGGATTGATAAATGAGCTCTATCTTGACGACCTTAGAAAGAAGACAATGCGTGGCCTGGAAGGTCAAAAACTACGAGGCTTTAGCACCGGCGAGAATGTATATGGGTATTATACTAAGCCAGTAGGGGAATTGAAACTAAACAAAAGGGGAGAGGCCAAATACGAAGGAATGGTTCATAAAAAACTGGCGGACGCGGTTGCAACCAATTCGAACCACTGCTGAAATAACCGCCCATATCAAAATCCTTCCTGCTCACCAACCCTATTTATATCAAAAACTATCCAAGAAAGCAACCCAATTGCGCCTGCTCGGAATGAACTATGGACAAATATCCAGAAGTTTACACATCAATAGAAAAACCGCAACAAAAGCATGCAAATACGAAGGGAGGTAAGCCAATGTTCTGGCCACTAAGCGTTTACAGGTTAATGCATCCGGAGGAGAAATATGTTTGGTCTCAAATCCGAATCCTACACGAAACTGAAAAAGCCATATTAATCGACAATGGTATGAAAATATGGATCCCGAAGTCCCAGATACACAAAATAAGGCTACGAAATAATATCTTTGAGATTTATGTCAAAGAAAGCACTCTTGGATAATCTCAATCTTTGAACTTACCAACGTAGTGCTGTGATCTTTCCCATAATTACTTCGGTAATCCGTATCAAGGCCAATAAGCGGCTATACGCCATTTTATACAACATGCCCAAAGTATTTAGATGAACGTAATAAATCGCAAGCACGTCCTTATCTATAGCTGGAGGTGATTTGCTCTTATTCATGACTCACTAAACGAACAAACATGCACTGCGTATTTCAACAGAATTTCGATAGCAACTCGAGAGGAAGATGGATCGGCATCGGGGAAACGGAGGTTTGGGCTAACGCCACATTCAGCGATAAAGGGCGATGGTTTTCTTTTTGTCGTACTCCCCCCACTACCCGAGCACTTAAATCTTTTATCTGTATGGCGACTCCATGCCCACGAAAAAATGACTCCGACTTTGGCTCTTGTGATTGCAACGTAAAGTAGTCGCCGTTTCTCTTCCGTATCAACTGCTGGTAAACCGATAGAATCTTCCATGAATGGAATAAAGATAAAGTCAGCATCAAGACCTTTGCTATTATGGAGCGTCATAAATCGAACTCTGTCCTTATTCTCTTTAAGGTCTTTTCTATCGCCAACACCATCGGATAATTCATATTCATCCTTTATAAGCCTCAACAAATCGCTCAAGGAACAAACCTCACAAAGAATACAATTAAGCCGATCCTTACAGTCGTCAAATTGGATAGCTTTTTGAATTGCTCCTACAAATTCATTGATGATGCTACCTGTGTTTTCAAGTTGAGCAGTGATTCTTTCGGTTTTTATGGTTTGCCAAAGACTTATCCCCTTTTGCAAAGCATATCTTACAAGAAAAGAGGAATCATTACAATGAGTCCCAATAAGTTTGTCCAGAATCATACGAAGAGATAGATTATCTTCCTGGTTGAACATGAATTTACGAATACACTCCAATAGTAGCTTACGTTCATTAGTACCTTGAGCTTTCTCAAGATTACTTTGAATTGGTATTCGATATCTCGAATCTTGTAATACACTGACAAGTTCTATTCCCAATGTGCGACAGTTACACAGCACTAAGATCTGATTCGGTGAAATTTGTTGATTTAGCAATCCAATAATTGCTTCACCAATAAACTGTTGTTCGGCTTTTGCACTCTTCAAATTTACAGAAATAACGAAACCTCCATCCGCTCTCTGTTCTGTGTCACTAAGCGCGATAAGTCTTTCCTTCGGTTTACGAATTCTATTTTTGGATATTAGTGAGTAAGATGCATTAATAACTTCCGAAGGTAAGCGAGAGCTCACAGGTAAGACCTCTTTTGAAATATTGGAATATCGATTATCAAGAGTCACTATCCCTTCTGGATCTGCATAGCGATGACTATAGATACTTTGATCATCATCTCCCACCACTAGTAGGTTCGTACGACCATTTAGAAGCAGTTGAACGAATTCTTGGTCTGCTGGGTTTAGGTCTTGATATTCATCTATTAGTAAGAATCTAAATTTGCCACATTCTTTATCTCGCACTTCTTGATGTTTCCCGAGTAACTGACAGGCGAGCCTTACCACATCAAACCAGTCAATAGCAGCATAGAAAAACTGAATTTTCTGATAAACACGGGAAAAATCAGACTTAATTGGCAAACACTTCGCCGATGCCTCTTCATATTCTTCTAACTCCTTGTCAACACAACTTCCGAACATATAGCACATATCTCGCAGAATCAGTGTCTGGCATTTCCCATCTATGACCGTGAAGTTCGGATCAAGACCCAACAATGCCGCGTATAGATGGAGAATTCCCTTGGCTCGAGAGTGAAGTGTACTTGAAGATTTGAATTCAGGTGTGATTTGTTCCTTTGCATCTGAGATAAAATCGTCTACTGCGGCATTCGTTAGGGTAGCCTCGAAGAAGTCGAAGTAGTCTAGCCCCTTCTTGAGCCGAGTCTTGATAGTTTCGAGGAGGCTATATGTCTTTCCAGTTCCTGGACCAGCAAGCAGTAGAAGAGGGCCCTTGGTATAATCATGATCTACAACGCGGTTGCTGACTGCATCCCGCAGCTCAGTAGGATCTCTATTCCACATCTTTTGCCTTTCAGCCATTCAAAAATGGATCAGGCCAGGATTCTTCACATCCAATAAGGAGATTCTCATATTTAACTTTAATAGGGACAGCGACCATGGTTTGATTCTTACTCATAGGACAATATACCCATATCTTCAGGAAGTTTCTTCGAGTATAATCCCTAGGCCACCCTAAATATTGCCTGAAATCATTCTTGTCTTCAAAAAGACGTTCCTAATGATTTCTCCTCTGAGTAATATGATGAGGAAAACCTGTCGCTACAGCTCTTGATATTCGTGGCATGTCAAAAGTCTACATACAGTGGATCAATCCGTGAGTAATAATGGTCGCTGTTCCTATTTTTCGTTCTCTTAAACTCAATGACGGATTTTCAATTTTTGACCTTTATATTATTCAAAGACTGCTTAACTCCATCGTAAAGACCGCGAATAATGGCAGTCAACCGAAATTGTGCTTCCTCAGTCGGCCTAAAATTCGAATTAAAACCAAGACGATCACAGAGAGCAAACATAAGCAAACCGGCAGTAATTCCTCTTTCCCATGCCTCATCAGCGAATAGTCGGTTTAAGGCCCGCACAATACATTTCGCGTCATGGCCTTCCTTACAAAAGTGCCTAAATAAATCTACTCTCATTTTAGTGGTAAAGACAATATGAGCCCTACCAGATGCGGTCTCAGAGGTCTTACCGAAAGTAACAGAACGAGCGATGGCTTGATTATAGGATTCTGAAGCGTCCCAAATATCGTCTCTTTTCCTTTCTTGTAGATAATGTTTTGTAAAAACACTTTGAGCAACCGCTGATTTATCTCCAAATTGATGTAGCCAAGCAAGCGCAAATAATTCAAATCGCAAAGGTATCATTTCTGTGGCAAGTTTTTGAGAACTAATGTCAGCAAAGTTTTGGTCCGCTTCTACGACGGTTTTCCGCACTGTGTCAAAATGTATTGCTCCGCCATCAACACCTCCAACTACCGGATTTAGAATATTCTTTTCGTAGAAGTCACGGCAAAAATCTTGGAGATCGACTTCTTGTTTTTTTGAAAGAAATGACATAGTGATTCCTTTATGAATTCTTCCCTAAATCCCCTATTAAAACGCCCAGCGTTTCAGCAGTTCTTGCTATGTTTTGAACGCTTGGCTTAACGACACCGCTTCTAATTTGGGTAAGCGTTGTATATTTAGTATCCACTTTCTTTAATTTCTTTATTTTTAATAGGAACGCCACCCATTTATTGATTCTTGCGAGGCCTCCCACGAGACAAAACCTTTAGTTGCCGCCAAAGTAGTCCCTCTATTCTGCTCATGAAACTATCTTTGTCTTCAAACCAGGTGGACGACAATTTCCCCTTTGAGTAACATGGTGAGAAAAACCCGCTGCTACAGCTCTTGATATTCGTGGCATGTGAAGAATCTATAAGCAACTGATCAATGCGTTAATAATAATGGTCGCTGTCCCTATTTTACTCCATATCACGTTCTCGGTGTAAAAAAAGTTCGCCGATAGGTGAATTTTGGAAAGTCTTTGATTTCCATTTTGTCCGCTGTTATTGGATCCGGAAGACAAAGTACGAAGCACCACAGAGTACCAGAGTCCACCATGTTTTCCTATACGATTTCTATTCATCTTAGCATTCTTTATTACCCTTTGAATCATCAAATATGACTTTCAGCATTTGTGCTGCTTTTATTTTCACTGTTTCGTTCTTACATCTACTCAATTCATTTAAGATTTTTGATATAAAATCCAAATCGATCTTAGGCGATGCATGGGAAACTAAGTGCAACGCTTGTTCTCCAGCCCCACTCTTTGATAAAGTTCTAATAACTTGCTGTAACGGCTTTTGTAGCCCATCAAGCAAATTCCTCACATCCTCAGGGAGCTTATCGAAATTCGCTGCTACATACTTTGCAACAGGCCTAGGAGCTCTGTCTTTTTCAGAGAGTTTGAACAGCAAATTTCTCACATCCTCAGGAAGCTTATTGAAATTTTCTGTTACAACCCTTGCAACAGGTCTAGCAGCTTTGTCTTTTTCAGAGAGTTTGAGTAATAATTTATTTCTCACGTCCCCAGGGAGTCTATCGAAATTTTCTCCTAGCGCCCATGCAACAGGTCCAGCAGCTTCATCGTTTTCAGAGAGTTTGAATAGCAAATTTCTCACATCCTCAGGAAGCTTATTGAAATTTTCTGCTACAGACTTTGCAATAGCCCAAGCGCCTTTACTCTTTTCAAAGACATCAAGCAATAATTTATTTCTCACATCCTCAGGAAGCTTATCGAAATTCCCTGCTACAGCCCTTGCCACAGGTCCAGCAGCTTTGTCTTTTTCAGAGAGTTTGAGTAATAATTTATTTCTCACATCCTCAGGGAGCTTATCGAAATTTTCTGTTACAGCCCTTGCAACGGGCCCAGCGGTCCAAGGATTTGTAGAGAGTTTGAATAGCAAATTTCTCACATCCTCAGGAAGCTTATCGAAATTTTTTACTACAGCCCTTGCAACGGGCCCAGCGGTCCAAGGATTTGTAGAGAGTTTGAATAGCAAATTTCTCACATCCTCAGGAAGCTTATCGAAATTTTTTGCTACAGCCCTTGCAACGGGCCCAGCAGCTTTATATCTTTTAGAGAGTTTGAGTAATAATTTATTTCTTACATCCTCAGGGAGCTCATCGAAATTCGCTGCTACAGCCCTTGCGACATACCGAACAGCTTCATTCTCTTCAGAGAGTTTAAACAATAATTTACTAAAAATCTTTTCATTGATCTCGGTGATATATCCATCTTTAACGAGGAGATGCCTCAAAGATTTTGAATATGAAGGATGAGAAAATTCCAGTCGTTTAATAACTATTTTAACTTTATCATCCTTAAACCAATTAAGAACCCTATCAAATTCCCAAGCATTTTCTAAATTTAATTCCCCTACTAATTCTTGATAGGTTACTCTAACAAACCCAACGTTAAAAGAGCTAGAAATAAACAGAAATGACAAAAATAATATTTTATCATCAGTCATATTTTTTATCTCTTTTGCGAATGCCTTTTCTGTCTCTTCTGACTTCTGTTTTATTTTTTCTTTTAGTTCATCTTCTTTTTTTATGTTAGTAGTAACTATGACAAAACTCTTGATGCTCAGAGGTGTAGGTAAAATCTTTTCATCTTTTATAGAATTAAAAACTAAATTCCTTAATTCTTCGTTTCCAAACCAATTACAATTTTCTTCTTCAGCCCACCTAAGAAGAATCTTTTTTCTCTTTTTATAATTATAAGATGGCTTTCTTATATTCAATTTATTCTCAAACTCTTTAAGTTCTTTTGCGGATAATTTTTCTTTTTCAAACTCCTTAAAAACCTCCTCCCTCGAGGTTATTAATACGTAAGCATCCTCAACTTGCTTGGCAGTATCTATTATAGTTCCAATTTCTCTCTCTAAGTCTTCTCTTCCCTCATATTGTGTTTTCCCAAAGGGGTCTTCAAAGTAGATGATATACCCTGATTTCAAGTCTGCTCTTATATTTTCTAATTTTTCTCTAACTTTAGTCCTTTCGTCTTTTTCTCCTCCCCTAATCCATCTTGGCTTATATCCACGATTGTAGTATTCCCACATAAGTCTAACAGCAGTATATGTTTTCCCGTATTCTTGAGTACCAGTAATAAAAACTATTCTTTTTTCCTCAAGCGTCCTCTTTATATCTTCATATTCTAACGGAGGTACATATACATAATCAATTCTGTCATACCATTTACTACCTCCATGTCCTATTTTCTCCAAGAATTCAAAAACTCTACCTCTTTGTTGGACTCTATTCACATCGGCAAGGAAGAATTTGATATGTTTTTCATTTTGCTTATATTTAATTTCTCTACATATTTTTCTATCCAGAGGTTCTAATTCTTGATATACTGATTCTGTAAAAATAATAAAAGTAGATTTTACTCTTTGACCATTATGATGGTCCTTATACCATTTACGATAATGATTAACAATGTATGTAGTAAGGAATTCTATCGTAGTCTCTTCAATGATAAGTTTTTCTCCTTCAAACTTTGCCCATTTATCAAATTCTGCTGTTCCCACTGCAATTTCTAATGGTATTCTTTCATAGTCTTCATACATTGTGTTGTGACTTAGAATTTCAAGGATATTTTTGGATATCTTATCAAGACTATCCGTAACTAGAAGCCAGTCATCCTTTCTCCCATAATTCTTACCTATAATCCCACCTTTTCTTTCTGTTGCTTCCACCCTTTCTTTTATTACATTAAGAAAATCTTCTCTCACCTTTCTTGACTCTATACCCTTTTTTTCAGCTATGTCTTTAGCCAATCTTTCAAATCCCAAAATATCCAAATAAATAAAATACTTTTTTTCATTCATTTTGCTTGCTCTTTATTTGTACGAAAAGCAGCCTTTGACATTCCACACAATAGTTCCAGCGTATATGACGTTACCAGACAATGTCCTGAAGGGCAAGGATGTAAGCCTGCAACGCCTATGCTGTTATTTACCATACAAATCATAGCCTAATTCCTGCTTTTGACGACTTTGATATAAGATAGTTGATGAATCCTGAACAAGAGACTAACATAAACTTCGCATCTTCAAAATTCAAATTAGGTTCGTCCAATAAAGCATGACGTATTCCTTCTGCATCGCTTGTGTGTCCATGCAGACTACTAAACGCACTTCTCAAAGCAGGATGTAGTCCCACTTTGTTTTCTATTTCTTTTAGGGCTTGTCCTAATATCGCCTTAGCGTTACCCGTTATTATTTTGCAAATTACCTCGACAGCACTTATAGATTCTTTAATAGAATTTCTGTAATCAGGGGATTTTCTGTCTGCAAGTAAATCCAGCGCTCTCTTTAAGTGTCTGGTAAAAGGTTTTAAGGACTTTGGAGCTCCCAATGCTTGTTCTATTTCAGCAATTTCTTCCTCCGAGGTTATGTGTGTAATCTTTCCTCCAACAAAACGATATGCGGATAATTCACGCTCCATAACAGAATTACAAAAACTCATAAAGTCCGGATTTACTAAATTATCTTTGTCAGGATAATTATTGGCAATAAATTCTATAAAATCGTAAACTTCATACCATTTGCAATTAAAGAAATACCCTCTTATTTCTTTATGTGTATCAGACCAACAATCTCTTAATGTATCAATGGGCCCCTTAAAATAATTGTGCCATAATCGCCTAAATAAAATATGTATTACATAGTACTCAGAAATAAATCCACTCTTTCTTAATTTATTCCCAATAAAAAGCAGTTAGCCCATTCCATAAGCCATTTCTCAGCTCATCATCCATAGAATCAACCTGTACAACATTTTTACCCGGTTTAATACCTTTTCTTTGAGGAAATAATTTCATATCACCTTTTTCATCTTTAAATAAAATTACATGGCATAACCGAACTACTTCGTTTATCCACGACTCTAAATGGAGCCTCAAGTTCTAACTTGTTGTTATTGTCGAGTTGAGGAAAATCAGGGACACATCGTCTTTTTAGTCTTGCAAGACTTTCCTTTTCACCTCACTCCTCTAAAAAATAACCGGCTGGTTTTTTGAGAACTTTGGCGATTTTGACTAAGGTTTTTATAGATGGGAACGATGCACCGGTTTCATAGCGAGAGATGCTTTTTTGCTTGGCATTAATCTTTTCGGCAAGTTGAGTTTGGGTTAGATGGAGTTCTGTGGAGACTAGCTTGATTTCTGGCCCTAGTTCCTTCGGATCCATTTGTTTCCTCTTTTTGACAACAGGTACGAGAAAACCCTTACTGAATCCTTATCTTAATAAATGATACGTAGGAAACTCGAATTGGTATCACTGGCGGAGGGGCTGGGACTCCTTCTCCCCCGTCGCTTCGCTTCTCCTCCGAAGCCGGCCGGTCTCGCTGTCATTCGCTGCGCTCATTAAGGGTGCTCACCGTCCCGCACCCGTTGCTACCCACGCGCTCCTTCTTCGTCGCGCAGCAACTATCCCCCGGATGCGCTCGACTCGGCTTCGAGTCCCGGCGGATACCAAAAGTGGCGGACGCAATTGCAACCAATTCGAACCATTGGCGAAATAACCGCACATATCAAAATACTTCCTGCCCACCAACCCTATTTATATCAAAGACTATCCCAAAAAGCAACCCGACTGCGCCTTTTAGGAATGAGCTATGGGGAAATAGCAAGAAGCCTAAATATCAATAAAAAAACTGCCGCAAAAGCGTGTAAATATAGAAGGAGGTAAACCAATGTTCTGGCCATTTAGCATTTACAACCTTATATATTCGAAGGAGAGATATATCTGGGCTCAAGTTCATATCTTGCACGAAACTGAAAAAGCCATATTGATTAACAATGGTATGAAAATCTGGATCCCAAAATCCCGGATACGTGGAATAAGACTAAGGGAGAACACCTTTGAAATTTATGTCAAAGAAAGCACCGTTGGATAATACTTGGGGCTTTGTTTAGGATATCCTACTCCAACAGTCACGGTTTTAGCTTCTGATCGTTCTCACGCACAACGAACGTTTTGAGAGTACAAGAAATTGCTCGACCAACGGGAGCGAAACCTCATATCCGCTGTTATGTGATCGTTATGGAGCGTTTTTCTCAAAATATTTTTCTTAAAAAAGTGCCTGTCTTCTCCCCGCTGACACACAGGACAGGGGGACGCGGATTATTATTTACACAATAAGCTAATACTCCAAGTCTTCTCTTTCAGCCTCTTTATCTTCTCGCTTTGCCTCGTTCTCATAATCCTCTGCAACCTTCGTTAGTATGGCAGCAGTTCTCGGATAACGAGTAGCCCATTTATCTGCGTATTGTCGAAATTGTTTCGCTAATACTCTTTCCTGTTGTCCACCCTCAAAAGGAGATTTGGTAACTGTTCCTCTTTTGTTGACGATTCCCACACTAAATCCGTTGTCCAGTTCATGACTTTGTATTTCATCGATTACTTTACATACCGGTTCAGGAGGCCAAACATCTTTTTGCTCTAATTTTGCATGTACTAATACTTGACCGATTTGAGAATCGCTAACCTCTCTACGATCTGATTTTTCACACAAGTCCCTTGTCTTATATACCCATGCCTTCAACTTTTCATAGTATATGCGGCCACTACTGTCACTTCCGGGTACGGTTTTCCAGGTGTAAAGTAACTCCCAAGCTATACGTGCGCGTTGCTCTCTTAATTCTTGAGGGAGTGTTTTTTCCGCTTCTTTCATACCTTCGTTTTTCGGTTTATAGATAAACCTAATAACTTCAGCAAAAAACTCAGGGTTATTTGATAACTCTCCGTGTAACATTTTAGGTGGTCGCCCACTACCTACCCCTGCAAGAATAGGTAAGTACAACCACTCCAGTCGAGCTATATCTTCTTCCCTTATTCCAGTTGATTTATCTAACACCTCAAACAATCTTTCAATATGATAAGCTCTAAGCCTGTGAGAGTCCTCTATACTAACCTCTGCAGCAGCCTTTTGCAACAACTCTGCGATCAGTACAGCCGGTATTTCTTTTGCAAATAAAGCAGCAGTATCAAGAACAGTAAAATGTCTTTTGACACGAAGTAGTTGCGTTATGGCATAGGCTTTGTCTTCCGGGGGTAAATCAAAGAGCCGTACCGAACATTGTCTCCAATACCCATCTCGTATTTCTTTATCAAATGAGTCTAATAAATCCCAGATTCCACGATTTTGGGGTAGTGCGACAAAAAGATTTACTATCTTATTTTTAGGCCATTTTTCATAGCGCGTTTTCTTGGCAAGCTCATTAGTCCAATCATCTTCTTCCTTGAGCGCTCGTGGAAGAACATAATTCTGAGCAAAACTGAGTTTCTTTTCATCCTTCTCTTCCAGTAAAGAAAGCAGTTTTTGTTCTTCCTCAATACTCAATCCTACCTTGGCTACAGTAATACCGACCACCCACGGGTTATTCGTTTGCTCCGCAAGCTTTATCAGCCCATTAAGACCAAATTCGCTGTTAATCACTTCTACAGCTTCCGACCTTTGTTGTGCAACTATTTGTTCTGTTTTCTTGTAATCGCCTCTTTCTTTCCCTTCTGGGAGATCAGGCCAATGTTCATCAAAAAGCCAGCAAAAACGGTCGATGATATCTTGAGGTTCAAAGAGAGAGTAAACCTTTTCTATTTCTTTTAATTCTTTGTCTGGAAGTGCCCAATTAGCATCATAGAACGAGCGATGGCGTGACAAGATGTTTCGGAGCTTACTCCATACTTCAGAACGACCGTCATAAATTCTGTTTGCACAAGAAGAAAGCTGTTGAATGACACTGCGCCTTTCTTCTGGTGGAAGAGCAGAAAAATTCTCCAGCATTTCCGCCCAGTGATGCCCATCATTGCTAACATGGGCAAGTAACCGCTCCGTTATTCCTTTTACGGTTTCCCAATGTTCGGCTATAGTAATTGAACTCTCTGTTTTCTCAGAAAATTTTCGCCAGCGTGTTTTGTGGGTGGGAGTGCAAATATCATGGCCACGTGGCATTAAAGCTATCAATAATTCCCATCCTACTTCAGGTTCCCGCCCTACCAATGTATCAATAGCTTCCAAGCGTTTTTCTAAGGAGGCATATGTATGTGGCCTCCATAAAAGGAAAGTAGTGCGCAGAGTGTTGGCTGGCCTGTTGGACAGCTGCCCGCCCGGATCGAGTTGCGCTAGCTTTCCTAGAATGAGGGATACACGCCCAAGCAGCTCTGGATTCCAAGCTAAACCTTCTAGTGCCCACAGCAAACTAGGATGAGCGCTGGATGAAGTCATGGGATCTTCTGTCTCAGAAAACATGGCCATGATAGGTGGTGGGTCCTGAGATAGCGAAACTTCCACAGTATCCAGAAATGATGAGGGAGCTGCTTCAGCAATAAGCGGTAGCACATCGGAAAGAGAATGCCAGAGTTTCCAGTCTGCATCATGCAACAATTCTCGTACTACGTTATCCACCCATGTCTGTGCAGTTGTCGACACAGGTATCCTTTTATCATCACCGAAGACAGCGATGAGCACGAGTGTCTGGGCGATTCCTTCTCTTAAGGTTCCTGAATAAAGAGGCTCTTTTCCATATACTGAGGCAGACCAGCGTTTTTCCGGTTCTAGATCGAGAAGGGGATTTATGCTCCCAAGAACTTTAAGAGCTGCACTCCTCAATTGTTGAAGATCTGCCTCAGTCAGGAAAGGAGCAAGAGCAAACCAGGCGTCTATGGGCGATACCAGACGCCACCTATCGCCGATTTTCAGCATGGGTGAATCTGGCTTATGCAACCAAGCTGATAATTTTTCGGAAAATGAATCATATGGTTTTCCTGCAAGGCGACTGATGATTTCTTTGTCTGCTTCCTTTTTCTCTGTCCAACGACCTGCCAATAACGCAGGAACGATATCTCTGGTCGAATCTGCTTTAGCCCATTCGGGTTGGTCTACAATTTTCGTTAACTGTCTTTGCAGAACTGTGAGACTTCTACCTGTATCCCTGGAATATTTCTGAGCATCTGCTTCCGACAATCCCATTACTTTCAGGGCAGAAACGAATGCTTCCCGCCCAAGCCACGGAAGCTCAATTTTTTCAGAAGTAACTTTGTTATCGGGGCCTAAAGGAACATAGACATGATGCCCTTGTTGTTTAATCTGAGGCGTGCTCTCAATTTCTTCAAATCGTGGAATGACCAACAAGCCAGTTCTGCTAGTTACAGATATGTGGCGGAAACTTTCAGAATTTTGTACAAGAAGGCTTTTGGACAAGTAATATTCTCGCTCATGTTCTGGCAGTGTGTTTATCACTGCTGCCAAAAATGCCAGAGCTTCGTCACTCGTAGCTGCTTGTACCGCTAACGATGAGGGAGAAGAACTTAGCCACTTTCGAACTGATTCAACCTGTTTATCTCTGCCTGCTAAAACAATTTCTGGGGTAAGCCTGGGATCCGTGACGGCACTCCATTCTTCCCAAAAATCTTCTAGTGCTATGGCACCTTCCGGATATATTCCTAAATACCTCGCTAGCCATGCACCAACAGCAGGTGCCTGTTCAAGCCACTCTTCTATGACTCTCGCATCATAAACCTTCACATCTTTCCAAAACCGTTCATTCCTCTTTTCTTCATACCATTTGTCTTTACCTGTCCAGATTCTCGGAGTAACAAAAATAAAAGTTGTCTCTACAGGATTAACCCCCAAAGGGTTTTCTTTTCGTTTTTGATAGTCTTTTTCTGCTTTCCTTCTGATATCTTGGTTAGTTCCAATCTCCCATACCGAGAGGCCCTCAGGAAAATATTCCGTGCCAACAGTCGCTCTTAGCTTTCCATCCCAACCGGGATGAACAACGCTATCTCCCGCTGGGAAATTCATATGGGAAATACCAGTGGCAGTTGCGCGTATAAGACGACGGATTGCAAGTGGTAGGTGTTCTTGGCAATCGCGGCGCGAAGCCCAATTTTCTAGATCAGTAGTATCAATCCATTGCATAGTATGTTGCACTTTTTTTCGTCTAATGCCCGCCACGGATAGCGGACCAAAAAGACACGCACTTTTTTAATTCCTTTTCTTTCTTCAGCCCACAATGTCACATAACGTTCCCAGCATAAAAAAGTTTTTGCGAAGTAAGAATTGGCTGAGTGCTGTCAGGCACGAACCCTTTATACTGTGATGTCACCCGTCATAGTATTGAAAATGCTCTTTGTAATTTTCCGCTTCCATCATACCCAATTGTTTTATTCCTAAAGAATCTTACCATAATATCCTTATCTCTCGATAAACTTCTGTTTGAAATATATTGGTAAATACTTTCCCATGTAACTCGCAGAAATCTCCTTCGCTGGTTGTCCTTAGTATGCCTTTTAAAGATGGTCTCGATATCCGCCTTTCGTTCAGATAACACCAGATTAATGAGATAGAAATCCAAATCCTGTTGCTTTGCCATCCAAGTTCCGAGTAGCCAGAAACGTAATAACTCATATTTCTTCTCAACTATTGCGACTGTTTTGTAATCTGACTTAAAGACTTTTGAGAACCAATTATCGCCACCAGTTTCATATTTTTTGGAATTTTTTAGATCACTGGGAACAGTTTCATTTCCAGCAGTTAACTTTGCTTCGATAAAGAACAGCGCATTATCAGTTTTGATTATAATATCGGGCTCCGAACTCCTTTCTATTTGCTCACCAAATTCTTTTCTTGCTTTATTCAACTCAGACCAGCTAGTACTTTCTTTTTGACTGTATGACCAATAGATTACCTCGGATGATTTCAGGACTGTGCCGATAATCAAACTCAGAAATCCTTCAATCAGATTGTTTCTCTCCAAGAATCTAAAAACATTCCAACTAAGAGCATCTTCACTGTTATCCCGTGCTATCCGACTTTCTCTTTTTACCATTCTTATTTTCTCAATTAGTTCTAAATCGGGCCTTTCTTTCCAAAGCAGGTTATCTAATTCACTCGGGTATTCAAAGGTCGAGGGAGAGATAAAGATATTGTGCTTTGGACACTTGAATCTATCTTCCTTCTTGAAAACTACTCGTTGTCTTTCTACTTTTTCACTGCAGCCTTTAACTGGACATTCAACCGTTGTTTCGGTGATTTCAATCCTTTCCTTCAATTCTTCTATGCCGAGCATTTCCAGTCTCCTAATCTTAAGGGCGATTTCGTCTCAACGTTATCGGTGTAAAAGAAGTTCTGTGTAAGCAGAATTTGCTCGGAGCGAAGCGTAGTCTTTTACACCGTACTATGTGAAATGGCGGTATCAGTTTATCCCTTCAATGCTGAGATTAATTCTTTAACGCTTTTAAGTCTGTATTTTCCAAAATCTGCCTGATCAACTCTTATGAATGACCACTTACTCCCCGATAAACCAGTAGCATCCTTGCACCATTTTTCTATCCTTTTGTCTTTGGGCTCAACATCAACATCTTCTCTTCCTTTTGTTTCAATAATTAATCGTTCGCTCTTGTCGATTGCTACTACAAAATCGGGGTAATATAATCTAAGGTTATCTTTTGAATCTTTATATTCTACAAAGAACCCTATCTTGGGAACGATCTTACTAAAAGCCTTTACATCCTCAGCCCTATCTAGGAATTTTGCAAAATCTACCTCAAAATCATTATCGCACGGGACATAGTTAAAAATGCATTTATTGGCAGGGTAAACCAATTTTGACCATACAAAAGCTCTTGTATCTGAGAGATTTATTGTGTCCCTCTTTTCAGGTTCTCTTTCAGCGAAGGTCATATCTCTGAATGCATTTACAAATAGATTTATCAATTGGTTCTGAACTTCAGGGGAACTTAGCTTGTAAAGAACCCTGGGATCTTTAAGCTCAACCTTCTCAGTAAACAATTTTTCTACAACGTAACTCTTTACAACAGGATAAAAACTGGCAAAAGCACCACCTATTTTTAGTTGCTTAAGTATCTGGTCTGTATAATAAGCAATGACGCTTTTGGAATCCTGAGGCACAGGCAAATTCCATTTTCTTTTTATAACTTCCATTCCTTTGAGCATATCTATTGCCACATATTCCATTTCTAACACTTTATTCTCTAAAGTAATAGAAAGAGTTGGTAAGTTCTTGATCTCTGCTTCATCCAAATAAAATTCTCTTATGAGAATTCTGGGAGTCAAGATAGGTATTTCAATATCCTTGTCCAATTTATTTTCATCTACAAATATAGTGGTTAAATTAAGCGACTTCCCGGTGTCAAACTCGGCAAATTTCATACCTTCCTGATCTTCTAATTCTTCAAGGATATCTATCAGCCCTGGAGGCCCAATAACCTCGAGAACATTTACGGATTTTTCTATATTTGCATCTTCCTCTGGAAACATTTTCCTTAAGCCTCTTCCAATAACCTGTTCTGGAAGTACTTTTCTTTTCGAAGTATAAGACCTCAATCCCACAATCACATTTACATTTCTCACGTCCCAACCCTCATTTAACATCAATGTACTTACTATTGCCTCGTAAGGATTCTTCTTTGGATCAGGATCATCAATACTCTTTGCAAACTCTCTTGCCTTGGGCAAGTCTGCTTTTTTTACCTCTCCAGTACTGTCTGTATGTATCAGTAATACTTTATCTTTAAGGTCTGGAACAGCAGAGTTCACATACCCAAATATTTCGTCTGCCTCCTTGTTCTCAGGGCATTGGAAGAACAGCACAGGCTTTTTTGATAATGCATTTAGTGCCTTTTTGTATTCTCGCCATCTTCTTATCCCAGCATCAATCCACGCCCTATATCTCTCAACGGCTTTAGTAGAGGAAATCTCTTCAGCCTTCTTAACTATCCCTTTCAGTGGTAATTTCACGATGTTCATTTCAATGGCTTCCTTGAGTGAGAAGTCCACGATAATCCATGGGAATAAAGCACCAGTTTCAGTTTTGGGTGTTGCCGAGAAGTCCAGTTCTATATTTATGCCTTTACCGTATTGAGAAACAAGATTTTTGTTAAGATTGAGAAGTATCTTTTTCCACGCTTTTTCAAAACTGTAGATGTGATGTGCTTCATCCTTCAAAATCATTATATTAGAACAGGAAGTTAAGACCTCTTTTATCCTATTCTCCTGATAAATATCAGAGACATTATAAACCTCGGGCAATTCCATAACTTTATCTACATACTCTCCTACTTCTTTCTTTTTGCTCTGCCTTTTTTCCAACTGCTGAATATTGGTTAAGAATAGCACACCTTCGGGAATAACATGAATAGGATCTTCTTTAAGGATTACTTTGAGGTCAAACTCCTCCTGCCATTCTGGTGGTATAAGCGGCAATTCTCTGAATATTTTTCCATCCTTGAAGTCTCTTATGAGTCTGTCATAAATGACATTTTTCTCGCCAGCAATG
>Ga0114930_10002477_pt1 | contig 16676 bp, 15 predicted proteins | sample AnhtaG_FD_87300 | JGI IMG/M metagenome (GOLD analysis project Ga0114930, IMG submission 87300) | Deep subsurface microbial communities from Anholt, Denmark to uncover new lineages of life (NeLLi) - Anholt_01485 metaG | ecosystem: Environmental > Aquatic > Marine > Oceanic > Sediment | place... | reverse complement strand
TTGGCTTCCCCGAACTTGCGCTCGATCTGGTATCTTTCATCTAGACTGGGCTTGTGCCCCGTACGAGGTACTTGTACCAGGGCTGTGCCTTCAGCTCCAACCAGACCTGTTTGTTGGGATCTCTCTTGTGGGTCCGGTATCTGTTCAAGTGGAAGGCGCTACGGATCCCTCGGGTCTGCAAGAAGAAGTGGTCATCGGTGTCGTCATAGCCCCGGTCTGCGGTACACATATCTATGTTGAGCCTTTGACTAAGGTCGGACTCGATCAGTGAGGGGAGGTAGTGACCATCGTACCCATTACCAGCAGACGCCTCGACACTGGTGATCATTTGAGCCTCCGCGTTGAAGCTGGTGTGCATCTTGTACCCATGGAAGAACTGGGGCACCCTCTTCTTGTGTCCCTTCTCATCGCCTAGTATCCGGGTGCGTTTCACCCCCCAACGCGCATGGGGGTCGCGAGGACGCTCTCCTTTCTTCTGCCTGCGATGGTCCTTCTCAACGTTCACGTTAGCTATGGTGTGCGTGCTGTCGATGACCTGAAGCGAGCCGAATACCACCCCGCTCTCCAAGGCGATGCCGATGATGTCGTTCAGCAGTCTGGTGTAGGCCCCGAGTTTCCCGTTCTTCAGAATCCGATTCTTGAAAACGGTCAGCGTGGAGTGGTCAGGCACTGGATCATCGATGGCCAACCCCAGGTCGTAGACATCGCTACGCGAGAAGTATTTGGCGGGCAGGTCACGGTTGCAGAAGCGCTCCACATCGTTTTCCGAAAGGTTGTACAGATAGGCTAATGGCAGCATCTTCAGCAGCATGGCAGGATCATAGGGGGGCCGCCCTGCCCGCGCCTTGCCCCGGTAGTATCGAAGCAAGCGATGGGTGAAGCTGTCCCAGGGCACCACTTCCTTCAACTTGCGCAGGAAGTCTTCCTGACGGATTACCTGATCGTAGAGCAAGTCCCCGTAGAATGAATTCATGCCGCCCGACTGAAACCGCTCCCTGCTCATGCCTGGCCCTCCCATCCAAGAGTTGACGTTAGAGCCAAGACTACTCAAAGGCGCTGCAAAGGCGAGCTCCCCAAGACTTTTTCGATGGCTTCCCGGTTCAGTGTTGACGCCGTCACCATCTGCGAGCATAATGACCATCTGCGAGTACAATGGATGGTATATTGTGTGCTGACGAATGGGTAGATGCCCGTTTGCCGCATGTACCATGGGAATGCCAAAGAAAGGAGGTGGCTCGCGCCTGATCCGCGGCATGGCGGACCTCAAACCACTTTATTGGTGTATTCACGGCAGCAGTTTCGGGTTCAAGTCTGCCTCAATTCAACTCAGTATGCTTTGTGAAAGAAAGGAGTGGTTACGGTGTTTCAAATCGGTATCAACATCGACAACGAAGACCAAAAACCGGCGAGCCAGATCGCCCCTGGCTGGGATTTCACGGAGATTCCGGTGGGCGAATTCCTGGCTCCGTTCAACAGCAACGCGTGGTGGGCAGAGCGGCGTGCCCATATCGAGTCCCTGCCCGTCGCTCCGATCAGAGTCACGAGCCATTTCCTGGATGGCTTTGGCCTCATTGCGACGGGGCCTGACGCGGACTGGGAGCAAGTTGAGTTCTGGACTCGGCGTGCCTTCCAGCGTGTGGCCGAGCTCGGGATTGAGGTGGTGGGCTGTTATGGCGGGCATTTTCCCGTTCCCGAAGGCTTTTCCAGGTCCAAGGCCATGGACCAGGCGATACGGTTCTGCAACTTGCTGGCCGGCAACGCCCAGCCGCACGGGATCAAGATCGCCCTGGAACCCTACTCCGGTGCGAACCTGCTCTGGCGGCGATACCTGGAAGGGCTGGCGTTCGCCAGGGAGGTCAACCGTCCGGAGATATGCCTCATGGCCGATCTCAACTACTTCTTGGCGCTCGACCAGGATCTCAGGGACATCGCTCAAGCGCCTGAGATGTTGGTCCATGCCCATATTGCGGGAGAGCATGCGCAGCCCGGCATCGGTGACCTCGTGGATTTCCACACAGAGTTCTTCAGGGTACTGCGGGACATCGGCTACGAAGGCATGGTTTGCGCCGCCTGTCCCTGGAAAAGCAGCGATGGCGGGGAGCTTGACCTCCTGAAGGAGACAGCCAAGTCCCTGCGCTACCTCCAGGATCTTCGGGACAAGGTATATTCAGAATAGCCATCGCGGAACGCCTTCACTCCGCGCTTGCAGCTGGGGCCGCTATGTCGGCGCCTTGCTTCAGTGGCTCTTTCATCTTTCGGGGGGGATCCCGCGAGCAACACCATTCACCGGATAGCAGGCCGGTCACCCTTGGTGTGCGTGGTGTGCAGCTTCCGCGGATGGGGTCCCCCTCAATCCGTGTTGGGGGAGACTGCGGGAATTGGTTGGCCAACAGAGTAACGAAAAGGGGGTGTTTGATGCTACCGGAGGGTTTTGTTCCGCGCGAGGATGGTTTGCTGGAGGCGGCGCCGGAACTGGGGATCGGCATACTGGGCTACTATCAAATGGGCAAGGCCCACTCCAATGCCCTAATAAAGATCCCCTACATGTTCTGGCCCCCAACCGTTCGTCCGAGACTGGTGGCTATGTGCGGTCGCAGAGAGGACAGGGTTGCAGAGGCCGTGAATCGCTACGGATACGAGGGATACTATACCGATTGGCGACAGATGGTGGAAGACCCTCGAATCGAGGTCTTTGACAACTGTGCGCCACACGCGCTCCACTGTGAGCCGTCCATCGCTGCTGCAGAGGCGGGCAAACACGTTCTCTGTGAGAAACCACTGGGACTCGACAGCGAAGAGACGGGGAGGATGCTCAAGGCGGTGCAGAAGGCCGGGGTGAAGCACATGTGTGGCTTCAACTACCGCTTCTTTCCCGCCGTTCGTCTGACCAAGGACATCATCGATCAAGGTCTGCTGGGCCGTCTCCTTCACTTTCGGGGCATGTATCTTCAGCCATGGGTCGAGGGGGCGGAGGAGGTGGTGGATCGTCCTGGCGGACGCGGGGCTCTTTTGGAAATCGGCAGTCACATCACTGACATGGCCCGATTCCTGGTGGGCGAGATCATTGCCGTCAAGGGAGCGCTTTCGGATATGAGGGTTGTGACCTTGGTCGAGTTTGCCGATGGCGCGCAGGGGACACTGGAGGCTAACGGCTTCTGCGTTGGCAGCAAGAACCGTCTCGCCTGGGAGATCCACGGCACGAAGGGCAGCCTGGCCTGGGATCTGGAGGATCTGAATCGGCTTCACGTGTATCTGCAGGACGATTCGCCGAGGGAGCTGGGCGGCTTCCGCAACGTCCTGGTCACCGAATCCTACCATCCTTACATCAGTTGGGAGCAGTTGACTCAGGTAGAGAGCGCTCTGCCGGCGGGGAACTTGCCGGGCCAGGTGTGGTGGCCTCACGGCCATATCCTGGGGTGGGAGCACGGCCACATCAACGAGATCTTTCACTTTCTCGATGCCGTCGCCCACGACCGGCCGATTGCGCCCTATGGAGCTACGTTCGAAGATGGGCATCGTGTAGCCTTGATCGGTGACGCGATCGATAGATCGTTCAGGGAGGGGAAGCGGATAGAGGTACCGGAGAGCATCTGACGAGGGGGGGAAAGCGATGCAACTCGGCGTAGACACCTACAGTCTTCGCTCGCAGGGATGGAATGCCTTCGAACATCTGGAGCATGCCCATAGTATAGGACTTGACGTGGTGCAGTTCTCGGAGAGGACTTTCTTTGAGAGCTTGGAGGAGGACTATCTGAAACGGGTCAAGGCCCGGGCCGACGAGCTGGAGATCGAGATCAATGTGGGCATGTTGTCCCTCTGCCCTACCTCTACGGTGTTCGCCAAAGAGCGGGGCACGGCGGCGCAGCAGTTGCAGCAGATGCTGCACGTTGCCGATTGGGTGGGTTCCCCCTTGGTGCGTTGTGTCTTGGGGACAGGCGCGGACCGGCGAACCGCGGTCCCGCTGAAGACTCACATCGAGGGGACCATAGAGACCTGCCGGGCGGTGCGAGATCTGGCGATGGATCTGGGGATCAAGATCGCCATCGAGGACCACGGGGGGGATCTACAAGGGAGGGAGCTGAGGGCCTTGATCGAGGAGGCCGGGCCCGAGTACGTGGGCGCCTGTATTGACTCGGGGAACCCAATATGGACTGTGGAGAGTCCTTTTGTGACCCTGGAGCACCTGGCGCCCTATGTGATCACCAGCCATGTTCGCGATACTGCCATCTGGGAGCATCCTCGGGGGGCAGCCGTGCAGTGGGTGGCCATGGGCGATGGCACGATCGGCATCGATGAGTGGGCTCGGCAGTTCCAAGAGAAATGCAAGGATGCTTCGTTCACTCTGGAGATCATCACCGGTGGTCCACCATCGGTGGTCAGCTACCTGGAGCCAGAGTTCTGGGAGGCTTATCCTGATACGCCGGCCTCAGAGTTTGCGCGGTTTGTGAAACTGGCCAAGAAGGGACAGCCCTTCATGGGCCCCGGGCTGACTACCGAGGGCGGACAGGACATTCCGCCCGAGTACCAGGCGGCGCTGCGCGTGCAGCAGCGTCTGGACTTGGAGCGGAGCGTGCGATACTGTCAAGAGGTGCTGAGTATAGGAGAGAGACGTGCACCGGCGAGGCTGAGGCCGCCACCCATATCTGGAGGTGAAGCATGATGAAGGTCGGCATCGACAGCTATAGCTTTCACCGCTACTTTGGCGAGATCCGGGAGGGCCTCGAAGAGGATCCGGGCAAACGCTGGACGGTCTTCGACCTGATTGACTTTGCAGGGGAGCTGGGCATCGGCGGTGTGTCGCTGGAGACGTGCTACATGACAGCTCTGGACCCCGGATTTCTCCGCGAAACACGCTCAAAGCTCGATGCCTACGGGCTCGAATGTGTGCTGGCCTGGGGGCATCCCACGGGCCTCGAAGGCGGAACCAACCCCACTGCGCTGGAGGACCTTAAACAACACATCCCCTCCGCTCTGGCCTTGGGGACATCGACGATGCGCATCACGGCCTCAGGCAGCCGCTACTCTCCTGATCTGGAGCCCCAATTCATCCGCAACGTGGCCCCCCACCTTCGGGAGGCCGTCAGGGCAGCTGCGGACCAAGGGGTGGTCTTGGCCCTGGAGAACCATGGAGATCTGAGCTCAGATGGCCTTCTCCGCCTGATCGAGCTCATCGACTCGCCCTATCTACGCGTGACGCTCGACACCGGCAACGCCCAGCGAATCGAGGATGCGGTGGAAGCCACACGCAAACTCGCCCCCTATGTCGCTGCGACCCACATCAAGGACGTCGCCGGCGACAGCGCCTCGCGAGAGCGTGGTGGTTTCATCCCCTCTACGCCCATCGGCAAGGGGACGGTGAACATGCCAGCGATCTTGAGGCTCTTGAGTGAGGCTGGATACGAGGGTCTCCTCTGCATCGAGATCGACACGACCGCACCCATCTGGCACAACATGGCTGAGGAGGAGATGGTGTCGATCAGCGTAGACTACCTGCGCGGCGAGCTGAGCCGGTTGGCCGCGACGTCGCCCTGATACCGCGGCGAACCATCCGGCGTCGTTCTCAGGGTACTGACCTTGGTTGCATGGCGACACGCCAGCGGGCCGTGGGGTAGACTGCAAGATGGACAAGAACTCACTTGGTGCACAGGGCCTAGTCACCTGGATGTGCGCCGCAACGGTCGGGGCGGAGACCAACAAGCTCGCCCGCGGCCGCCGAAAGAACTTGCAGAACCGCGAGAACTCGTCTCCCCGCCCCGCATTGCCTCCACAAGAACGCTCGTCATGCGCCTGGCAGGCACCTTCACACCAACCAGTTCCGGTGTGCCCGTGCCTGAGTGTCTCTAGCCGGGTAGATACTCGGCAGCCCAGCCCACGCTCAGCTCCTGCAGCTTCTCGACGGTTGGCACTCCCGTCTCCTTGTCCCAGCCTATCATGCGGTAGTAGGTGTGGACCGCCTCACGCATCACCTCGCGGTCGATGCCCCCATCGGAGAGCGCGCCGTTACGCGTGGGCCCGTAGGACCGTTCGGCCAGGCGGTCGTCCTCCACGCCAAAGCCCTCGCGCGTATTGAACACGCGGGCCAGGGTCAAGGCGCGCTCACCCACTTTGAGCAGTTCGTAGGCTGTCACATCGAAACCCGTCGCCGCCCTCACGATATCCACATAGTCGTTTAGGCTCCAGCGAACGAACATGCACATCGTCAGGCAGTTGCTCATCATCGAGTAGACAGTGTTGGCCAGCGTGGCGCGCACTTTCTCGGGACCCAGATCCTCGACGGGGATCGGCTCCAGCAGCCCCATGCCGCGCAACCTGGCGTTGGGCATGAAGCCTTCCTCGGTGGCGATCCCCAGGCCCGAATCGTGCAGCGAATGACAGTGGTCGGCGCCGGTGGGCGACAGGGCATAGCCGACGGCCAGGCCGCGCTTGAAGCGAGGCTCGTGCATGGGGTACTCCTGGCCTTTGACCTCCATGGCAAAGCGCTCTGCCCCGCCGCCGATTTTCTCGGCGGCGCGCTTGACCCCCTCCGCCAGCAGGTCGCCCAGGCCCTCACGACGGGCGATCTTTTCCACCATCTGCACGACGGCTTCGCCATTGCCGAAGCGCAGGTCGATGCCGTCGGTGTCCTCCAGGGTCAGCAGGCCATTCTCGTAGCACTCCATGGCAAAGGCGATGCACAGGCCCGTGGCGATGGTATCCAGCGAGTTGGCATTACACAGTTCACTCGCCTTGGAGACGGCCAGGATATCGTCCACGCCACAGCAGGAACCCAGGGCCGCCGTCGATTCGTACTCAGGCCCGCCATAGTCCGAATCCAACCCCTCGGCTGCCACCACTTTCTTGCAACGCACGGCACAAGCATAGCAACCGTCCATGCCAACGCCTATCTCGGCCAGGTATTTTTCAGAACTGAGATTCCAGGCGCTCTCGTCAAAGTCGCCATCCTGGAAGTTGCGCGTGGGCAGGTTGCCCGTCGCCACCCAGCCCGTGAGATTTCCCCCCGTACCATACTTGGCGAAATTCGCGGATACCTCGCCTGCCCTCACGGCGCGGGCCATCTCGCGGGCTTTCACGCGAATCGTCTCCGCATCTACCCCTCCCAACGACATCGTGCCGCGCGCAGCAATGGCCTTGAGCCTCTTGGAGCCCATCACGGCGCCCATACCGGTGCGTCCGGCGGCGTCCTTGAGGCCGTTCATCACGCAGGCGTAGCGCACCATCCTCTCGCCACCCGGGCCGATCATGGTCAGCTCTGCGCGACTCTCGCCTAGCTCTTCACGGACCATCTCCTGGGTCTCTTTGGTCGTCTTGCCCCACAGATGCGAAGCGTCGCGCAGCTCTGCCTGGCCATCGTGAACCCACAGGTAGACGGGTGTGGGGGAGACGCCCTCAAAGATCACCGCATCAAAGCCCGCGCGCTTGAATTCCGCGTTCCAGTGGCCTCCCACCTCGGCGGCGCCAAAGGCCCCCGTAAGAGGTGACTTGGCCCCCACCGCATTCCTCGAGCAGCCAGACATGGCCAGGCCCGTCAGCACGCCAGGGGCGAAGATCAGCTTGTTCTCGGGGCCCAGCGGGTCGGCCCCCGCCGGCACCTCCTTGAGCAAGACATCGGCGATGATGTTCCAGCCGCCCATGTAGCGGCGAAAGTAGATCGCCCCGGGCTCATCGACCCGTATCGTGCCTTCGGTCAGGTTTACTCGTAGGATCTTGTTGTGAAACGACCTGGACATGGTAACCTCCTCCGGTTTGTGGTGTGATCAGATATCGACGTCCCCTCTTTGACCCATAGGATACACTTTGCCGCCCACTTGTCAATGGCAAGTGACAGAAGCCAATGCGGCATAGCGGACTGCTGTAGGCCGGGTCCCAGTCACTCTAGGATCGAGCTACGTTGTACATGCGCCGCCGGCTTGGTGCCGATCGCTGTCCATCCGAGCTCCACTGGCTGGGGGCGAATCGTCGGCAGAGTAGCCACCTCAGCCTTTCTCAACTCCCCCCACAGCAACAGCCTCCGAAACCAATTGGTCGAATCGTAGGCCAGCATCACCATCTGAAAGTAGCAGGCGCTGGCCATGTAGTCCGAGGAGAGAATCTTGGATAGATGGAACTGGTTCTTGACCTCCTCGATGGATGCGGTTCTCGACCACCGCGCGTCCGTCGTAGAATTCCCAGACATCCTCAGGAGTCATCTCGGTCATGTTGGTGGTGATCACCTGGTAGCTGTAGCGCTCCAAGGTGAAGAGGGACATCTGAGGATCTGGCCTCTCGGGCAGCTTCTTGCGAATGACCGCCATCCGCCGGGCTTTGCCCCAGCCTATGGCCTGATAGCTCAACTCCCCTGCCTCGATTCCCACGCCACGGATGATCTCGGAGAAGAAGCAGCCAGATATGTCCGGAATGACCAGGGCGATGGCCGTGGTTGCGTTGAGCGCCAGGCCTCGAGCCGCCGCATTGGGCTGGTAGTTCAAGGTTTCCGTAGCACGCAGCACTTTGGCCCGTGTCTGTTCCTTGACCTTGGGACTAATGTTGAGCACCCGCGACACAGTGGCAATGGACACCCCAGCCCTTTTCACCGCATCGCATATTGTAGACTGCATTTGCCTCCGCCGTTGCCCGTGCAAGCGCTTGCACGGGACATTATGCTGCACGCGACGGCCAAAGTCAACACGCTCCCTTGACTCAAGGACAGGTTGACCATGGTCTTGGTGCAAGTTCTGCAAGCGCCAGGCCCTCCATCACCCCCCCAAGTCTGTGAATCGGATTCTCTTTTTCGCGCCTTGCCCAGTAGACAACAGTAGCTGAGTCGCGAGTCGGTCAGCGCATGCGCATCCTGCCATCCAGCGCAGGCTTGCCCCAATGGTTGGGATCTATGCGATGATCTTGGATATACGCATCGGATAGCTCGATGCCAATGCCCGGCGCGCCCATCATGCTGATGCTGAAGTGCTCGCGAAGTCGATCACGTCTGTTTGCGAATGGGTCCTGTCTGCCAGGATCACACCTCGAGCCTCCAAGAAAGCCACACTGTGCCATCCTGCCAGCACTCCTCCGTGGTGGATCTGTGAGATATGCCCCTTTTCGCGACAGGTCGCCCTGTGCTCCCTGTGAGCTCCGCTTTGCAAGGCCATGGAATCCGGGTAGACTGCAGCAAGTGCGAGATCCGTCGTGGCATGCAATGGCGCCACAGGGCTTCAAGCACGCATGCCATGAAGGGCGCCGGGTCGGAGACGCCGCTGGCACCAATTCGCTTGACCGTCCGGCGCCTGATGAGGCTAGTCAAGCGTGAGGAAGTCGGCAACAGACACGAGTGCTGCGGACGGAACTGCGACCGTGGTGTTGGGCTGCGGAGCGGCCCGAACCCTGATCCTGCACACCGCTCTGATAGGGAACTGGCAGCTTCGTTTCGGCTTGATTCGCGACCAGCGTTTCTCCGCTTGCCCGATGGAGTGGACGCACAAGGGACTGAGTGGATGGGCGAGAATGTTGTGTGCCCCTATCCCTTGGTGGCTAGACGCGACCACCGGGCATGCATCTGTTCGGCGCGCATCACAGTGAAGAGGGATCAATATCAAGGTGCTGATGATCTCTGGGAGCCGCAACCCAGAGGGGCAGACCGCACCCTCGGCGGAGGCCGTGTTGGAACGCTTCACAGGCGCTGGCGGTGTTGCACAACAACGAGAATTGCTATGTTGGCCTGACCCAGTGCTCCGGGCGAAGCCCGAGGTACTGCTTGTCGCTCGATCGAGTGAAGCTGCTCCTTTCTACGGTAGGCACTCACCGGATCATCTACGGTCTGGACATCCCTCGAATCCGAAGAACCTGGATGCTCTTCAACATGACCCGGGTTGGATTGGAAGCTGGGACTTGTCTGTGGAAGACAAGGAGCGGATCCTGGGCGGCAATCTTGAGGCACTGACTGAACGATGAAAGAGGAGTCTATGTTGTCAGAGGCACATGCATTTGAATAGGATGGTGATAGGCAGGAGGCTCCTCCAGGCGATTGTAGAGTGAAAACAACAGTGGGAGGAAGGAAATGAACGCTATTGACATCTTGAAGACTGCGACCCATTCGTACGATCCCTGCGTTCAGGAGAACGGGGAGATTCACGACCCGGCTCTTGGGGCACCGTTCCAGTATGGTACGCCCTACTACACCGTCTGCAACGCCGTGCTTGCCCTCAAGACCGCCGGGGCTGAAAGGGACGCTCACGTCCAGAGGGCTTTGAAGGGCCTGGAGGCATCACTCAACCATGTCGTACGAATCGACCTGCCTCCTACCATCTCCTCCCTGGACCGCGACACGGGCACGACGCGCCGCGTCAATCACCGCGATTTCTTCTGGCCGCCGATCCTCAAGTCATACCTGATCCTGAGAGGTCTGGGACAGGAAGTGGGTAGGTTTGAGGACAGCATTCGGTCGGTGGACGTGGAGGAAGCGTTCCGGTCGCGGCCGCCGTCCAACTGGGCCATGGTCTGGCTCAGTGGCGAGTGGCTGCGCATCCGCGAGGGCCTCTCGCCCAACAGCATCGAACGCTTCGACGAGTGGCTCGCAGTTTTCTTCAGCGACCGCATCGACATCGACAAGGGCTTCTACCACGAGCCGGGACACCCCAACTGCTACGACCTCTTCACACGGTTTCATCTCGCGGACATTCTCCAGGAGGGCTACGATGGACGGTCTAGGGACGCGATGTGCGGGTTGATGGAGACCGGTCTGGAGCGCAGCCTGGCGGTGCAGCTCTCCGATGGCTCGGTGGCATCTGCTTACCGGAGCACGGGACTCAGCTGGACAGTGGGCGTGGAATGCGCCTATTTCACCCACGCCGCGAGGTTCTTCGAATCGAGAGATAGAGCCAGAAGCCGAGCCGCCAGAGATGCCGCTAGGCGTGCCCTCTCATCCTTCGCGCGGTGGCAGAGAAAGGACAGCTACTACAGCCCCGTCGAAAACTGCCTCCCCGGGGCCTACAGGGTGGGCTACGAAGGATACACCACGGAGGCGAACCACGGCCTACTCCCGACGGCTGCACTGGCCGCCGCGGTCCTCAACGGCCTCGACGACGAGCCGCTGCCATCGGGAACGCCCAAGCCCACGCTGGTGCGCATCGAACATGACCCGACCTATCGCGCCATCGCGCATCGTGGGCTCTACAGCGTCCACTTTAACGCTTTTCCCTCGCCGAGGTACGATGGCTTTGGAATTGTAGATATGACCTTCGGGCCAAATCGCTTCTTGCACTTTGCCTCCAGCGTCAAGAGCCTGCACAGCGGCAAGTTCCTCAACGTCGGCTTGGCCCACAAGAGCCACCAGGTGGATGGCGAGTTGACAATCATCGCGCGCAAGGATTTCAATCTGGCCTATGGATTCCGGCGGGTCGAAGGCAATGGCTGCTGCGGTTTTGCCCTCGAAGGCCGCGCTAAGGGCGAATACTACACGTATGCGGCATCGGTTGAAATCGACGATGCAGGCATCGTGGTTAATGAGTCCACTCCCGGTCTCAAGGACTACAAGTCGCTGCTCATCCCGTATCTCAAGGATCCAGGCACGGGAATGACCACCGATGTGATCGTCGGGAAGACCATTCGCTTCATCCTCGGCGATGAGGAGATAGAGTTCGTTCTAGGGGAGGAGATCGACCGCGTGATCCACCTCCCTTACGGCTACGAAAATCGGCGGGGCCTATGCGGGTTGATCCGTATCGATTTCAAAGGTGTGAGGGAAGGCATTGTGTGCCGCGTACGGTCAGTCAAGTGAACTACCCCGCAGCAAGCTGGGGGGAGGAATGGCCAGCGGGAGCCTAGTGACAAGGCCAAACAGGGCCGGCTGTGGACGTTTTTGAAGCGTCCCAAGGGCATCCGCTCTGACTACTGCACGAGCAACTCCGCGCGAGGTCCGGTGCCCTCGGAACCAACTACGGGAGATCTCGCTTCCAAATGATGCCGCCCAGGCTCAGTGCGTAAAGGGAGTGTTTCTTTTCCTCAGACACGAGGGCAAGGCTGATGAAGCTTTGTGAACCCAATCCCTCTGTGTAGAGATGCCAAGTGCGACCGCCATCAATCGAGCGAAACACACCGGTTCCCGTGGCAGCGAAGAGGGCCCCTCCGCGATCGAGCTCGCCAATGCTGACCACACTCATAGTATTGGCGCCAGACGGGTCAACAGTGGTGCTGAGCCAGACGTCCTTGGCCTGGCGCAGGGGACGCAGGCAATAGGGCCCCGTAGCCACAACGGCTTGCTCGGCTGGATTGTCAAGCACACCCGATGACATGACGATATCGACCCAGCGCGCGGACGTGTTCTGAGCGGTGATCTGCCGCCAGGTGGCTCCATCGTTGGTTGAGCGCCACAGGGCGACGCGAGCCGGCTTTGTGATGGTGCCGGCGATGGCCGTGCCCATCAACAGGGTGTGATCATCAACGTAACTGGGGGAAGCGACGATAGAGAGGATCTCTTGTCCATAGCAGGGTGATGCGCCGTCCTGCCAGGTTGCGCCGCCATCGCGGCTTATCAGGAGCTTGCCCTCCATAGTTCCTGCCCAGCCGTCACCCGTCTCTGGCACGAGGAGGAGAGCTCGCACGCCCGGAGTCTGGCTGACGGTCTCCCAGGTCTTGCCATTGTCAGTAGAACGCAAGACGCCGCCACTCTGGCTGGCCACAAGCAGAGCGTTCTCATGGGCCACGCAAGCAGCTGTGAGTGGCAGGTAGGGTTCCACGCCTGGCAAGCTCTTCCAGGCCCTGCCCCCATCCGCCGACACCCACACGCCCTCCTGAGGACCAATGGCGTAGAGGTTGTTTCCTGAGACCTTGAGCCAGGCGAAGCCCCGTGCCGAGAGGTTGCCTGAAGCAGGCATCCAGGATAGACCTCCATCGAGAGACTCCCACATCCCAGCATCATGAAGGCCGGCAAGCACGGACCTCTCATCCCCGGTAAGAACCAGGATCGAGCTGGGCGTCTCGGCAGCTAGCCGCCAGGACTTGCCACGATCGGAGGAGACATGGATGTCGGCGCCGACGCCACAGACGATACGCCCGCTTTCGGCAAAGTCTGGCGCGAGCCAGAGGGAGTTCACTGGACCTTCGCCCACCTCCGTGTGTAGCAGTACCCAGATGCGGCCGCCATCTACCGAGTGAAAGAGGCTGCCCCTTTCCGTGCCAGCATAGACGGTGCGATCACTCTCGAATGCGGGGCTCACGGCCAGAGCATCCACTACATCGTCGTCCAACATCAGTTCCGTCTCGCGCCAGGCGCGCCCCCCGTTCAGGGATATGTAGACGCCTTCGGTGGTGGCGGCGAGCATTGTCTCTCGACTCGGCCAATCAGGGCTGACGGCAAGCGCCAGAACTGAGGAACCGGCCAGGCCGAAGCTGCTGTCCTCCCAGCTCTTGCCAGCGTTCCGGGTAACCAGAACGCCCGCGCTGGCTGTGGCAGCAAAGGCAGCTCGGTCCCGGCGAAAGTTGGGCGAGGCCACCATCGCAGTCACGGGAGCCCTGAGCTCCCTTGGCACCTTGCCCGGTTCCCACGTTAGGCCGAAATCGTTCGAGTAGAACAACGAGCCATCGAGGGCTCCCGCAAAAAGGTAGCCGTTGATGGCCACAGTCAAACTACTCAGCAAAGGCGTGGTAAGATCAGCAAGATGCTGTGTCCACCGTTTGCCTGAGGTGTAGGAGCGGAAGATACCGCAACTGGTCGCGGCCCAGTAGAGAGGGATGTGGGGTGTCGGCGAGACCAACACTCCCAGGACATCACGTACCGGCGAGATGGCCAATCCGAGCACTGTGCCACCGCCTGAAATGGGGCCGAGATATTCCCATGGTTCTTTGCTGTCTCTGAGGGCATCTATGGACATGCTCATGGACTAACTCTCCCGAGGTTCTCGATAGAGGATCAAAGCTTCAATGGTCAGTAGCATGCAGGAGCCGCCGGCGAGTTCCAGGGAACGCTTGGCGACCATCGTGGGGGTCCACTATGCCCTGGTCGAGCATATTGAAAAGCTGTTTCTCCCGGGCGTCGAAGCCATAGCCTGGGCTGACTCGACACCCCTCGGCGACGAACAGGGGAACGTATACTTTGGCGTTCTCCGCAATGCGATGCATTGGCTCCTCTAGGGCGCGAGCCAGGATGTTGACCCCTAATCGCTTGCTCGCCTTCGGCTTCCGAGGCCTCGACCGACGAACAGAAAGCCACATACGCGGTAGGAAAGCGCTAGCATACAGTGTTCCAGCTGCGCTCCATGATTCAGCATCATTGAGACGGATGCCGTAGCGTTCTCAGCCAAGGTGCACGCCATTGGACCGCTCCCAAGTGGCGATGTTCAGGCGCTCCGCGTTCGACAGGCGATGACCATCGAACAACCTCCTCTGCGAACGCCTTGGCGATGCCCTTCCCGATGCCCGCGCCACACCGGCTACCACAATGGTCACTTTTCCGTCAAGCTTGTCCATGTTGTTGTTTCTCTGTCCTTATCGAATTACCGACTTGGGGGTTGGTTCGATGATCGTCACGACAGCCCTATCGCGAAAGAGCATCTGCTCCACTACGGGGAGCAGTTCGTCCCGCCAGATCTCGCTCTCGTACACAGCTTTGTATAGCCGCTCCCTATCTTGTTCGCTATCGAAGCGACGTATCCAGACGTACAGGTCCTCCTCTTCTTGGCCGACGAAGCTACCGACCGGCACCATCCCTTTGGAGACCATGAAGGGAATGATCCTTTCCTCCATGAACTTGACCCACGAGTCGCGCTTACCCGGCCTGACGCGGTACTGCCTGAGTTCGAAGAACCCGAGATTCCTCCTTTCTGTGTTTATCCGGTCGTTGTCTGATATCCCAGAGACTATCAACTGGCACCTCTATTAGGGTTGGCCGTCTCATCTCCGCCCTGAGCGACAACTTCTCCGGTCAAGTCTCCAATCTCCTGCAAGAACACTACGCGAGCTAGTCGACTTTGGCATTCGCTCTCTCTCTAAGAATGCCTCACAGATTGGCAGCAGTCCGAGTCCCTGCTCATGCGTACACCCTGCCAGCACTGGCTGGCCTGCCACAAGGTGGGGGACACCAGCTTCAGACAGCTTCTCTCGGTGAAGAAACGTGGAATCACCTTGGTGCATCGTCTTTGCTTCGGAAGGCTACCTTCGATGAAGTTGGTCGTGCGAACCCGTTTGTAGTGGATCTGGGGACAGCGCGGGTAAGCGACGCAAACATCCTAATGTTCCTGAAGAGAGCTTAGAGAAAAGTATAATCAGCTTTGATACCTAGTCAAGTCCCCGTGTTTGCTCCTTAGCAAGTAGGGTCGGTGGAGCTCCTCGTCATCGGTACGGTGGCTGCGTCGAGCGCAGCCACGTTCCGACGATAGCGTGGCAAACCTTGGCGCGGAAGACGAGTTGTCCGCTCGGTTCCTGAGGCTTGCTTATCATGGAGGTCTTTCACGTCGGTTTGTCGTAGCAGAAAAGGTTCTTCTTGTTCCCAGGCCCACCAGACGGGATAGAGACGCTTGCGAGGTTTGCTTTCTGGGGCGATCTTCGTCGCCGCAGGATATGCCGGATCATGTGAGGGGAGAGAAAGTCCATGGGGCGCAAGTAGAGAGCCAAGCGATGTCGGCCGTAGTAGGTCCTTTCCCAACCCCGGAAGATTGGGTCCTCGATCTCGGTAGCCGTTCGCTCAGGGGAGTTGCGAGGACGGCAAGGGCGATCCTCCAAACCAGATAGACCTTCGGCCTCGTAGCGCCTCAGCCACTTTCGCACTACTTGTCGCGAAGTCTGCCAGCGAGGGGCTGTCTCGCAGATGCTGCTCGTCTCCTGATAGGTTCTCACCGGTTGGAGCCTTACATTCACCTTGCCCGTGGCGTAAACTTCCTGGTAGCCCAGGGCTTCCAGCGAATTGGCCGAACCGCCTGCCATAGTCCTTGCTCCTTCTGAACAGGGTGCTTCCACATATTGACGTGATGGACGGACGTCTCGTCCCCAGTTTTGCCTTGAGCCCAGATATCATGCGCACGGTACGTGACCGACAGACATACCCCTGGATGTACATCTCACGGTCGAGGAGCCGGGGCGTTACCTAGAGCGGTTCATCGAGGTTGGCGCCGAGTTCGTGATCGTTCATCAGGAAGCGACCGTGCATCTCCAGCGTGTTCTGACCCTCATTCGTAAGTTGCGGGCGAAACCGGGCGTGGCCCTCGACCTTTCCACTTCCCTCCACATGCTGGAGTGCGTGCTTGAGGATATCGACCTTCTCCTCATCATGACGGTGAACCCCGGGTTCGGGGGGCAGAGCCTGGTCTCTAGCACTCTTCGAAAGCTCGCTGGTGCCCATCGCAGTTTTCAGGAGCGGGGGTTACGCGTGCATATCCACGTAGACGGCAACGTAGGCTTCGAGTGTGCTCCGCGTATGGTGAGAGGGGGGGCGAACTACTTGGTGGGGGCACCTCGAGTATCTTCTATTCCGACCTCTCCATCGAGGAGGGCGTCCGAAGGCTGAGGCACCTGGCCGAGAGCGCTCGTGTGCAGCAGGTCGATGGCAGCGCGAATGCACCCCAAAAGGGCAGAGGAGGTTGGCTGCGATGCAGCTTCCAGCCACAGGGGGACGGCCCGGTGGCCAGATTCGACTTCGGAGATGGGAGGGCATCAGAGGGGTTTCATGCGGTCGGCCCGACTAGAAGATACTTTGACCAGGCTGATGGGCCCCA
>Ga0114930_10002474_pt1 | contig 16691 bp, 11 predicted proteins | sample AnhtaG_FD_87300 | JGI IMG/M metagenome (GOLD analysis project Ga0114930, IMG submission 87300) | Deep subsurface microbial communities from Anholt, Denmark to uncover new lineages of life (NeLLi) - Anholt_01485 metaG | ecosystem: Environmental > Aquatic > Marine > Oceanic > Sediment | place... | reverse complement strand
CAATTTCTTCCGGTGTAAGCCCTTTTGCTCCTGTAACTGTGATCCCGGTTTCTTTTCCAGTACCCAAATCTTTAGCAGTAACATGAACGATTCCATCAGCATCAATCGTGAATTTAACTTCGATTTGTGGAATTCCTCGCCGAGCTGGGGGTATACCGGTGAGATGAAACATCCCTAAAGGTATGTTGTCCTTTGCCATTGCTCGCTCTCCTTGTAAAACATTTATGGTTACAGCTGGTTGATTGTCTGCGGCTGTACTGAATATCTGCTGTTTTTCTGTTGGAATCGTAGAATTTCTTTCGATTAATTTTGTAAATACTCCACCTAATGTTTCTACCCCTAAAGATAATGGAGTAACATCTAATAGCAATAAATCGTCAACATCCCCCGCTATAATGCCCCCTTGAATCGCTGCTCCGATAGCAACGCACTCCATAGGATCGACGGAATGTTCAGGTTCCTTACCAAAGAAATCTTTAAACCGCTTCTGCACAGAAGGCATTCTCGTAGGACCACCAACTAAAAGTATTTTGTGAATTTCGTGAACACCTATTTTAGAATCGGTTATCGCTCTCTTCATAATGGGATCCAATCTTTTTAGAGTCGGTTCAATCAATTGTTCTAATTTTGCTCTTGTAAGCTCAATTTCTATGTGAACAGGATTTCCATCTTTTTGAGTAATATAAGGTAAATTAATTTGAGTACTTAATGTAGTAGAGAGTTCGATTTTAGCTTTCTCACCAGCGTCTTTGATTCTAATCATTGCTTTGCTATCTCCCTTAAGATCAATACCTTCCTTCTTCTGGAAGTTTTCAAGAACCCAATCAATTATAGCGTTATCCATGTCGGTTCCGCCTAATTGAGTATCTCCCGCAGTGGACAAAACTTCAACCACATTTTCTCCGTATTCAATGACAGTTATATCGAAAGTTCCTCCACCTAAATCTAAAACGCATATTTTCAGAAGCTTACCTTTTGTGTCTTTATCGAGGCCATAAGCTAAGGATGCCGCTGTTGGTTCGTTAATCATCCGTACCACTTCAAGTCCAGCAATCTCACCTGCGTTCTTAGTTGCAGTCCTCTGTGCGTCGTTAAAGTAAGCTGGTACAGTAATTACTGCCTTTTTTACTTCTTGACCAAGATACGCGCTCGCGTCGTTCTTTATTTTTTTTAGAATCATTGCAGAAATCTCTTCGGGCGTGAATTCTTTCCATTCTTCGCCTACTTTTATTTTAGCCTTGTAGGATAAGCCCATCTTTCTTTTAATCGCAGTAACCGTTCCATCTGGATTAGAAACTGCTTGTCTTCTTGCAGGTTCTCCTACAATTTTCCTACCACTTTCATCAAAGGCAACATAAGAAGGAAACGCTTTACCCCCTAAGGTTCGCCCTTCAGCAGCAGGAATAATCTCTGGTTGACCTGTTCCACTTAAAACCGCACATGCGCTGTTACTGGTTCCGAGATCTATCCCAATGATTTTTTCCTTTGTCTTTGTTTTACTTTCTTCACTCATAATAAATAATCACTAAACTCATTCAAAAAAAAATTAAGGTATTTTTTTTTTGAGTATATTCTATTATGATTATAATTTATCTTTAAAATTAAATTTTTCTTATAATGAACTATAAATCACGAAAAACAATAAAAATTTTATTTTATTATAATTTACTAAAATTACCCTAACGCATAAAAATATACAATTTTTACAACTAAAGTATAATTGAATCTTAAGTAAATCTTATAGAACACATATGGTCTGCGAAAATGACTCGAAAAAAGAAGGATAAAGAAAAAATGAGTGACGAATCGATAAAAAAGGAAGAAGCGGAATCATCTAAGGAAGTAAATCTGGAAAAAGAGAAAGAAGAAAAGCAAGATGTTAAACTTTTAGAGGGCGAAGAACAGAAAGTATTAGAATACCATGATCTTGACGACTTAATTGCTAAATACAATAAACTTAAAGAAAGTAATAAGAAAGATAGAGAAGCACTAATAAAGAATCAAAAAGAAAGTGAATCTTGGAAAAATAAACATATGAGACTCCAAGCTGAGTTCGAGAATGCTCAGAAACGCTGGAATAAAAATCGTCAGAATTTAAGAACTGAATATACGGGGCGTACTCTAAAATCTTTTTTACCTTTATACGATTCCTTTAAAAAAGCTCTGGATGGCGATGACGAAAATAAAGCCATATTAAAACAATTCTATGACCAATTTATTAGCATTTTAAAGTTTCACAAAGCAGAACCAATTGAAGTTAAAGTTAACGATCCTTTTGACTATTCTTACCATGAAGCGTTGAGTTCTCTAGAAAGGGATGATCTTCCTAATAATTCGATTATAGAAATCATTCAAGACGGTTGGAAAATGGATAAGAATGTACTTAGATTCGCTAAAGTAATTATATCTCGCGAACCTGCACCTCCGGAACCAGAACCAGAACCAGAACCAGAATCAGAACCTGAGGTAGAAGCAGGATTAGAAGAAGAAATCACTCAAGAAGATAAAGAGAGTAAAGTTGTTAGCGATGAAAACGAAAAAGAAACACATGAAGAAACAGCGGAAGCGGAAAAAGAGATAGCAGAACCTGAAGAGAAGAACCAGTAAATATTCCGAAATCTTAAGATATTATCTTCTCAAATCTTTTCTTATTTATTATAGGCAATAATTTATAAATTCAAAATTTATAGCGAGATTACGTTATGATTTATAATAAAAACTTTTTATTACTTGAGTTTAGTTATGTATACTTAGTATACCAAGAAAAATACTAAATAAAAGCGAAAAGGAATGTCAAAAATTCGAGAAGTAAGAGTAACTCTAAAAAGTAGATCAACAATGGAAGGAGCGGGGGTTAGGTTGAAACGAGCGTTTGGATACGCTGATTCTTCGTTAGATCCGTTTTTGCTTCTAGACGATTTCCATTCAAATAATCCTAACGACTATTTAGCAGGATTTCCATGGCACCCTCATCGAGGAATAGAAACGATCACTTATATGCTTCATGGACAAATTGAGCATGGAGATAGTATGGACAATAGTGGTGTTATAGGTGCTGGTGATGTTCAGTGGATGACCGCGGGGAGCGGAATAATACATCAAGAAATGCCGAAGAAGAATGAGAACGATCCTGTCTTAGCTGGCTTTCAATTGTGGGCAAATCTTCCTGCGTCTCATAAAATGATGGACCCACGCTATCGTGATATCACAAAAGAACAGATTCCCGAAGTTATCGTGAATGATAGCGTGAGAGTAAAAATAATTTGTGGCAAAGTAAATGGTGTCAAAGGACCCGTACAAGATATAGTAACCGATCCAGAATATTTAGATGTCTCTATAGGACCAGATTCTGAATTTAAACACTCAATAGATAATACACATAACGTTTTTGCGTATGTTATTGAGGGAGAGGGCATTTTTGATCCAAGTAAAGAGACTTTAGTGAATGCTGAAAATTTATTGATTTTTAGAGAAGGAGATGAAGTTTTAATACAAACCAGAGATAAATCCGTTAGATTTCTCTTGATTTCTGGCAAACCTATAGGCGAACCTGTCGCGTGGAGAGGTCCTATTGTCATGAATACTGAAGAAGAATTAAGAATTGCTTTTAATGAATATAGTAAGGGTACATTTATTAAGCATAAATAAACACCTTAACTTTTTAATGGTAACTCCCTCCTAACTAGATTTGGATCCAAATTTTAACGCTTATGGCATTAAGCGACCTTTCCTTTTTTTTATATATTGGTGGTAATAATCTAAAAGGTGGTGGTAAATTTTGTCAGTAGATTTAAATACTATTTTAACAAGTATATAAGTCATAGATGGGAATAAATACAGACATTATAAGAATTAGAGTCATCCTCCTTTCTCTTTTAGGAGTAGGTACATTAATATTATTTAGCTTACCTCTAATTAATGTCGGTTTTAACCCTCCTAAATTTACTAATGACATTGAAATATGGAATAACTCGAGAAATTTAAAAAACTCAGGTCATTGGGAATTGACATCCCCGATTGAAATTGATGACATGGGAGTTAATAATTGGACTTGGGCTGAAGGAGAGGCGTGGTTTGGAGGCGGTAATGGAACTCAAGTAAATCCATATATTATCGAAAATGTAACTATTGATGTAGATAACAATTTTGAATATTGCATTGATATACAGAATTCCAGCGTATATTTCGTAATCAATAATTGTACAGTTTCGAAAGCAAACATAACAGGAATTCGACTAATAAATGTTAATAATTCAAATATAATTAATAACAAGGCTTTAAATAACAGTCTTGTAGGGATTGGTTTACTTGGGAGTAATTTAAATATAATATCAGGAAATAATGTAACTGGTAATATCATAGGGGGTATCGGTTTAGGTAATAGTAGTAATAATAATGTTATTTTCAATAATACTGTAAATTTCAATATTGGTTATGGAATAGGTTTAGGAAATTGTAGCTATAGTACAATTTTGAATAATACAGCAATTTTTAATGGCGAGCAAGGGATAGGTTTTCTGGATTGTAAAAATATTACAGTTTCGGGAAACAATGCGAGCTTCAATTCACTGGCAGGTATAGCCTTCAGTGGTAGCTCTTATATCTCAATCTTAAATAATACAATAAATTCAAACACTGGTTCGGGAATTACTTATGGAGACTGTTACTATGTTACAATTTCGAATAATATAGTAAATTCAAACGGTGAAGCTGGAATGGCAATAGGAAATTCAAATTACAATATAATTTCGAATAATTCCGTAAATAATAACATCAATGCAGGGATTTATATAGTGGATTGTAATTATAATACAATTTCCAATAATAGAGTAAATTTTAATGGCTATCAAGGGATAGGTTTATGGAATTGTCATTATGGTGACATTTTAAGAAATTTTGTAAGCCAAAACTATGATATTGGTATTTTAATTGATGGAAGTTCTGATTATACGATTTCCAATAATACAGTAAATTCCAATAGTGTTCATGGGATAGATTTATCTTATAGTCACAATAACATAGTTTCCAATAATACTGCAAATAATAATGGTTATTATGGGATAAACATAGGATTTAGCGATAATATTGAAGTTGTAGAAAACACAATATTCGGTAATAATGAAAATGGGATAGATTTATGGTCCAGTAACAATAACGATATTATAGAAAATACAGTAATGAATAATGGGATAGAGGGTATTTACTTAGGTCATAGTAATCTTAACTCCATTATAAACAATTCAGTAAGAAATAATGGTGCGGATGGGATAATCATGGAGTCATCCAGTAATAATGACATTCTTGGAAATACAGTAGACCATAACTCTCTTAATGGGATATTATTAGATAATTGTAACAGAAACGATATTTCCGGGAACACAGTAACTTCTAATTTGGGAGATGGTCTTAACTTGTGGGGTAGTGATAATAATTTAATTTTCGATAATATAGCAGACAGCAATGTATGGAATGGTATTTCCTTAGGTTATAGTGATTATAATGACATAGCAGAAAATGATGTAATAAACAACATATATATAGGTATAGGACTATGGAATTGTTATTCCAACACTATATCGGGGAATTACTTAAATAACAATAGCAATTGTGGTATTTCTTTAGAAACGAGTCATATTAACAGCATTACCAATAACACCATAAGTGTCAATTATAATGGAATCTATTTACAATTTTGCACTCTAAATATCATCGAATTAAATACAATTAGTAACAATTATAATGGGATTCATCTAAATGGAGGTCAATCCAACGAGTTTTTAAATAATATTTTTAACGGTAATACCGAAGATATTGTCGATTTACAAGAAACAGATGGAAACGGCGGGGAAATACCACTACAAATACCCTTCCAACTAATAATTGTAATTGGAGCTACAATATTGATAATTAGTATAATTATAATAGCTAGTGTGCTTATTATAAGAGGAAGATCTACTAGAACTAAATGGATTTTAGTTGAAAAATCAAAGCTAAAAATACTATCGAAAGAAATACCAACTCGAGAAAAGTTCAGAGAACCTGAAGGAGAACGTTTCTTAGACCTGGTAGAGACACTAGAATTAAAATTAAAATCAGAAAAAGAAGTACATATAGAAGAAGATACGGTTATAGAGCCTTTAGAGGAAGTAGCCATGACTCTGGAAGAAATACCTGAAGCGGAAGAAATTATAGAAGAAGAGATAACCGCACCTCCTAAAGAAATCGTTGAAGAAAAAGAAGCTGAAGTAGAAGAAGAGGTTGTAAAAGTCATTGTTCCAGAAGAAATACCGGAAGAGGCAGAAGTCTTAGAAGAGGAAGTAGTTGTTCCTCCAGAAGAAATACCTGAAGAGGAAAAAATCGTAGAAGAAGAAGTAGCCAGCCCTCCTGAAACTATTCTTGTGGAAGAAGAAAAAATAAAAGAAGAAATGACAACCAAAGCTCCTGATGTTAAAGAGGAAATTATACATAGTAACACTCTTAGAGGGCATTTGATGGGGGTGACTTCAGTGGCGTTCTCTCCCGATGGGAAATATATCATAAGTGGTTCGAAAGACAAAACGATAAAAATTTGGGAACTATTTTCAGGTAAACTTGTTAAAACTCTCACAGGGCATAAAAAATACGTAACTTCAGTTGTCGTTTCTCCTAATGGAAAATATGTAATTAGTGGTTCGAACGATAAGACTTTTAAAGTATGGGAATTAACTACAGGAGAACTAATTCAAACCCTCAAAGGACATACTTTTCACGTGTTATCCATTGCTATTTCTCCTGATAGTCGCTACATTGTAAGTAGCTCTTTTGACAAGGATATTAAAGTGTGGGGATTATCGAGTGGAAAGCTTTTGAGGACGATTAAGGGGCATAAAAAGGCGATCGGTTCAGTTGCGATATCTTCTGATAATAAATACATCGTGAGTGGATCAACCGATAAGACAATAAAAATTTGGGATTTTACTAGTGGGGCGTTAATTAGTACAATTGGGGGAGATAAAAAACAAATTACTTCAGTTGCTTTCTCTCCTGATGGGAAAAATATAATTAGTAGCTCAAATGATAAATCCATTAAAGTGTGGGAAGTGTCGACGGGAAATCTTGTAAGAACGCTGGAAGGACATACATTTTACGTTTTATCAGTAGTTATTTCTCCCGATAGTAATTATGTGGTTAGTGGATCTTTCGATAAGGATGTTAAATTGTGGGATTTCTCAACAGGGGACCTTATAAAGACATTCGAGGGGCACAAAAAAGAAGTAAATTCAGTGGCTCTCTCTCCAGATAATAAGTATATTATTAGTGGATCATCCGATAAGACGATAAAGATATGGGAACTTCAATGATTAAACTCTTGAAACTTTTTGGATTTAAAAATCATAAAAAATGTCCCTAACTTTTAATTGTTAACCTAAAGAGTTATTAGGTGTTAATTATTTATAAACACAAATATCAATTATTTTTAAAGTTATTAGAATGGCTGAAGAACCTCAATTTCCACAGCTTCCGGATGTAGGAGAAATCCTTGGTCGAAAGTCTCGCTTTATACCAAAGAAAACAACCGTTTTAAAGTGTAGAGAATGCAAATCTAAATATTCTCGGGAATTTAAAGCTGGGGATTTTATTTTTAAGAAGGTGAGCGATGAAGACTGCAAAGAATGCAATCGAAATACGACTCTTGATATTGAAGAGATTTATTCTGAATGGATTGATCCTAAGAAAAACAAATAATTCTTATTCTCAAGGCCAACTATTTTATAAAAAAAATTTAAGGTTTATTATTTTATTCTCCATTTTTTGCTCTCTTTCTATTAATAGCAATATACATGCTCCCCAGACCTATACCTACTCCAACTAAGGCACTTACGCTTATAATATAACCTAGAATGCCGAGTTGGTTAATGCTTAAAAAGGGATATATGTAATTACCAGTAAAACTGCCGTGTATAAAAGAAAACAATAAATAGCATAGCGGATATATGGTCCAATAAGGTAAATATTTCCATTTATATTGCGTTTTAGTTTCTGTTAGTATCCAATCGACTATGAATGCGATCGGGGTAAGATAGTGTAATACAATATTAGAAAACGCTGCAAATCCTGTGGGTTGGTAGAGGGGGGCCAATAGAATTGCAAAGAAAATGAATGTTGTCGTTATAAAGAGAGTAATCGCGCCTTTCAGTGGGCCAGTAATTTTTTTAAGAGATTCTGGCTTATTATGCCACACAATTGCGAGTATTAACCATACAGAAACCATTAAGTTTGTTTGCATAGTGTAGTATTTAAAACCATTTAACCCCGATTCGATTGTATTAATTGACCAGCCAGCTATAATCGTGAACAAAGTTAGTGCTAGGAGAATTATTCGATAAATTAAAATAATCCTACTCGAAGGAGTTATGTTTTTCATTTTAAAGTCTCCTAAATTAAATTAAATTATATTTTTTGAAAGAACGATAATATAAAAACCATTTTAATAAGCTTTTATTCTATTCCTAATAATTTGATTATTAAATTTGCCATGGAATAGGGATCCAGGCTTTTATCCATAACTAATCGTATATATTCGTCAATTGTAGGGTTTGAATTAATCAAACCTTCTACTTTTTGTGTGATTTTATGTTTTAGAATTTGGAGCGTTTCGCTTTTAATTCGATTTTTCTGATAATTCACTAAAACCCCGGATTCCTTTAAAAATTCCCTATGTTTATTTATTAGTTCACTCACTTTTTCAAAGTTTTCGCCTGTTACAGAATTAACTTTAATGATTTCGGGGGACCATTTCGATTTGAGCAAGTTGTTTACTTCAAGGTTGTCATATTCGTACTTATAATTCATTCTTAATTCTAACATTTGCATAACGTCGGCAATCTTTTTATCGGCGCCTGCTAAATCCATTTTATTTACTACAAAAATATCGGTAATTTCCATGATCCCGGCTTTTATGGCTTGAATATCATCTCCTAATCCCGGTACTAAGAGTAAAATTACAGTTTGAGCCGATTTAAAGATGTCCACTTCAGATTGCCCTACTCCAACGGTCTCCACAATAATTATATCGCAGCCATAAGCATCCAAGATTTTTACTGCATCCTCTGTAGCTCTAGCTAATCCTCCCAATTGACCTCTATTTGCCATGCTTCGGATAAAAACATCTTTTAGAGAAAAATTTTCTTTCATCCGGATCCTATCACCTAGTATTGCGCCACCAGTTATCGGGCTGGTTGGATCGACACAGATAATTCCTATTTTCTTGCCTTCCTTTGCGAATATTTTAGTTAAATTAGAGATAAAGGTAGATTTTCCACTTCCGGGCGCTCCGGTAATTCCTAAAATATAGGCTTTCCCAGTGTGGCTATAGATTGCATTTATGATGTTTTCTGCGGCTTTAATATCATTTTCAACTAAGGTGATAAGCCTAGCAACCGCTCTAGAATTTCCATTTAGCAATTTTTCGATTAAATCAGAATAATCCATAGTGCGCTATCTTTTCAAGTTGTTTTTCACAAATTCTACTATTGTTTTTAGCTCTGTACCCGGCCCATAAAATCCTTTTAATCCGTGTTCTTCTAAAAATGGCTTGTCTTCGTCGGGTATGATACCTCCTACACTTACAAGAACATCATCAATTTCGTTTTTCTTGAGCTTTTCCATAATAACGGGACATAACGCTTTATGAGCTCCAGATAACATGCTTAATACCACTGCATCCGGGTCTTCTTGAAGAACAGTCTGAACAATCATGTCCGGAGTTTGGTGGAGTCCCGTATAGATGACTTCCATACCTGCATCTCTTAAAGCTCGAGCAATGACTTTTGCACCCCTGTCATGCCCATCTAATCCCGGTTTACATACTAATACTTTTATTTTTCTATTATCTGTCATAATATTAACCTAATTTAAAATATTGAATCCTCTCTATATTCTCCAAACACTTCCTTGAGAGTAGCCATTACTTCTCCTATCGATGCATATTCTCTTATAGCATCCATTATATATGGCATTAAATTTTCAGTGCCATTTGCTGCTTGTTTCAATTTTTCTAGCTTTTCTTGAACTTGACCATTATTTCTTTGGTCTCTTACATGTTCTAAAATCTTAATTTGCTCTTCTTCAACCTTATCATCAATTTTTAATAAAGGAGTAGCGCAAGCTTCTCTTAACTGAAAATCATTTACCCCAACGATAATTCGATCCTTATTCTCAATTTCTCGCTGATATTTATACGAGGAGTTTGCGATCTCTTTTTGGAAAAAGTTAGCTTTAATTGCTGGGATCACTCCCCCTAACATCTCTATCTTTTCGAAGTAAATTTCAGCTTCTTCTTCCATCTTATTAGTGAGCCACTCAACATAATACGAACCCGCGAGAGGGTCTACCGTATCTGCAGCTCCTGATTCATTTGCAATAATCTGTTGCGTTCGTAAAGATATTTTTGCTGCTTTTTCAGTTGGTAAACATAAAGCTTCGTCAAACGAGTTAGTATGAAGAGATTGAGTCCCTCCTAAAACAGCAGCTAAACCTTGTATTGTAACTCTAGCAATATTATTTTCTGGTTCTTGTGCGCTTAACGATACGCCCGCAGTTTGGGTATGAAAGCGTAACCTCATTGATTCTTTCTTTTTTGCACCGTATTTATTTTTCAATCGTTTAGCCCATATGCGTCGAGCTGCACGATACTTGCAGATTTCTTCAAAAAAGTTATTGTGAGAATTAAAGAAGAAAGAAAGCCTGGGAGCAAAATCGTCCACTTTTAAACCTCGTTCTATCCCAGCTTCAACGTAAGCAAAACCGTCTGCTAGCGTAAAAGCGAGCTCTTGAACTGCTGTAGAACCCGCTTCTCGGATGTGATAACCCGATATTGAAACTGTATACCATTGGGGAACATTTTTAGTACAATATTCAATCGTGTCAATGATTAAACGCATGGAAGGTTCAGGTGGAAAAACCCACGATTTCTGGGCCATATATTCCTTAAGAATGTCATTCTGAATTGTTCCTCTTAATTTATCGGCAGAATGTCCTTGCTTTTCGGCTGTTACTATGTACATGGCTAATAATATAGATGCTGGAGCGTTTATTGTCATTGATGTAGAAATTTTTGACAAATCGATTCCACTAAATAAAGTTTCCATATCCTTTAAAGTATCGATTGAAACACCCTCCTTTCCGACTTCACCCAAAGATTTTTCGTCGTCAGCCTCATAACCGTAAATAGTATGTAAACTAAACGCTACACTCAAACCCGTCGTCCCATGTTCTAACAAAAACTTATACCTTTGATTAGTTTGTGCTGCCGTACCAAATCCCGCAAATTGCCTCATTGTCCACAATCGACCACGATACATATTAGGATAAGCCCCGCGAGTAAAAGGATATTCTCCCGGTTCCCCTAAATCCATAGCGTAATTAATATCTTTAATGTCTTCAGGCGTATAGAGTGATTTTATCTCAATACCAGATAGGTTATCAAATTTCTCTCGTCTTTCGTCTTTCTTTGGTTTTAAAGTTTTACTCTCGTCAATATCAGTCATAATTTTATCCTTCCTTTAGGAATTAAAACCAGATTATGTAATTATTAACTTACTATATCCTAATTTTTGATAAGAATCTAAATATATTAACTTTTTTCATAATGTCTCTTAAAATAGAATTTAGTATAGTTTTTCTTCAAAATTAGTAATGCTTCAGTTAAAAATTGTAGTGGAAAAATCAAATATTTGATTAAAGTTAAAAGATTTAAGAATTATTAAAAGATATTTAATAGATTATTAATTTAAAATATTGAAAATACATCAGTGTAAATAATATCTAAGTGGTGATTGTTTTTAAAGTCGCTTTAGTTAACCCTGGACCCGGAGAGATTTTAGAGAAAGGCAGAATTATTGCAAATGCAGATCATATTTATCCGCCTTTAGGAATCTGTTATCTAGGTTCTGTATTAAAGAATGAGAGTCATACCGTTGATTTAATTGACCAAGCTGCCATGGGTTTCAATTTGACCCAAATAGTAAAATGGATTAAAAAGAAAGATCCAGACATTTTAGGTTTTTCTACTTTAACGGCATCGGGATCGGGAATTAGTGCTGCATTAACTTCGATTGAGATAAAGAAATGGAACCCAAATATTAAAATAGTATTTGGAAATCGGCACGTAACTCATAACGATTATAGAATTTTAAATAAATATCCCGAAGTTGATATCTGTGTAAGGGGTGAGGGAGAAATTACCTTTGCAGAATTAGTTAGAGCATTAGAAAAAAATAAATCATTAAATGATATTAAAGGTTTAACTTATAGAGACAATGGAAAGATAAAGAGAAATGAGGAGCGTCCTTTGATCACAGATCTTGATGCAATACCTTTTCCGGATAGAAAAGCTTTAAAAATTGAATATACTGGGAGTTTCGGTAGTTTAGAGTTTGCCCCAGAAGGTTTTACCTCAATGACTTCTTCTCGAGGATGTCCTTACCAATGTTCCTTTTGTTATGGAAAAAGAACAGTTGGCTTTAGAACTCGTTCAGTAGAGAATATAATGGAAGAAATTCTATTTTTAGAGAGTGAGGGATATAAATACCTAAATTTTGTAGATGATAATTTCACTGTCTCGAAGAAAAGAGTGATAAAACTCTGTCGATTAATGAGAAAAAATAAAGTAGATCTGGATTGGATATGCGAGGGAAGAGTAAATCAAGTCTCTGATGAAATGTTACGGGAAATGCAGAGAGCTAATTGTAGAATTATGTTTTATGGGATAGAAAGTGCGAATCAGAGAATTCTCGATTATTATAGAAAAAACATAACACCATCCCACTCTATTATTGCGGTAAAAAAAACTCGTAAGGCAAAAATTCCATTCATCTTAGGCTCATTCATTGTTGGAGCACCGGGCGAGACATATTCAGAGATATATAATACTTTAAAATTTGCTCAAAAATTGGATATTGACTTTCCCGTCTATAATCTTCTGGGGACAATGCCTGGAACCGATATTTGGGATGAGTTGGTTCAGAAAAATATTATTGATGAGGATAAATATTGGGAAGAAGGAGTCCATATCTCAGATGTAGACCCTAACGGAGTTCCAACTGAAAAGATTTCTAATTTAATTCTAGAAATGCTAAAACAGTTTTTTATGAATCCAAATTACATGCTAAAAACAATATATAGAAGCACCACTAGTTATTACAAATTCTTTACGTTAATTAACATTCTTACGCATAATATAAAGAACTTCAAAGATTTCCGAGGCGTAAAATCTTTTTGGGACCCAGATAATGTTTAAGGGTTAATATTTCCACCATTTTGTTTTTTCTATAAATTTCATCCCCAGAATGGTTTCCAACTGTTCCATAAATCCCAATGCTTTACGTTTTTAAAGTTTTGACTAAATATTTTTATCCTATATTTACTTTTTATCGTTTTGAGAATTTGCCGGGAGATGTAATTGGGTCGTAACATAAATTTTTTATGAGCCTCTCTTATTCGTAACATTAATTCACTCAAAGGGATGGGAAGAACAGCAGTACCAACTTCCCAACACTCATCTGGGTTGATTCTTTTTTCTTTTACCATCTGATCCCAAATCCAATTTCCGGGTATTATACCTAAAATATGAAATTGTGGAAAGTCAATATCCAATTTTTGAGCAAATTTTAAAGTATTAATAATTTCTTCACGAGTTTCAATTGGCGCACCCACAATAAAATTCGCTAAAATCATATCAATTCCAACTTTTTTGGAATTTTTTATAGCATCATAAATTTGATTTAAATTAATTTTTTTATTATACCAATCTAAAATTCTTTGAGATCCACTTTCGACACCATAACTCAGAATTTTACATCCCATTTGTTTCATGGCATTTAATAGTTCTATTGAACTTTGAGTAACTCTCCCTTCTGCCATCCAATCAAATTCGAGTTTTTCTTTCTTTAGTAAATCTGATAGCTCCATTAACCTTTTTTTACTTATAGTAAAGTTATCATCAACCCAAAGCAAGTTACGATAACCTTGTTCTTCTAGAATGGATAATTCTTGTACAATATTTTCTGGAGACCTTGGACGCCAATTACCCCAAAACATAGAACTTGAACAAAATGAACATTTAAAAGCACAGCCTCTTGACGATGCAACAGAAGTAAATTTGCCTAAAGAGAGATCGAGACCTTCAACTTTATTTTTATATTCCAGGTTCCCTAATAAATTCCTGTTTGGAAATGGAAGGTCGTCAATATTTTCTAAAAGGGGTCTATCATTATTTCTAATAATTCTACCATTATCTCGATACGTTAAACCTCTTATATCTTCAAAACCTCCGCCTTTTTCAGCTTTTTCAGCAATTTCTAATAGGGTATTTTCCCCCTCTCCTCTTACGCAAGCATCAATAAATGAGTACTTTTTTAATATTCTAGTATCATTGAATGTCGCATGATAATTCCCAAATAAAACCTTAACGTTTGGATTTATTTCTTCTTTTACTCTTTTAGCAATTTCAGCAGAGCTTCTTCCAGTTCCTGCAGTTGTTATCGTCGAAAAACCTAAAATATCAGGGTCTTCACGTTTAATCCACTTCAATGTTTCCTCAAGCGAATATCCTCTAGCAAATTGATCAAGTATAGAAACATCAAAATTCTTTTCACTTAAATAGGTTGCAAGGCTTAAAATTCCCATAGGTGGAAATCCATAAAACTCTATTTTCTCTTTATGATATTTCTCAGCATCTTTAACTGTACCACAAAATGTACCTTTTTCTGGGGGTGTTGGAAAAATTAATGATATCTTCAAATAAGTCAATCCAAATTTCAATTGTAATTAATAACTAATAAATTGGTAAATTTATCCTTTAAATTAAAACTATATCATTTTAACTCTTTTAATAATGATTAAGGTGAAAAATAAATCTTATAATTGAAATCACTTTTGATATACTTACTAAGATATAGATATATATTTGTAAAATTAAATGAAAGAATCTGATTATCCAAATTCTGAAAGTGGGTTAATAAATGAAATTAATTGATAAAAAAATCCAAAGAGTCGTCTTAGTAAACCCAAATTTTATTACTAAGAGTATTACGGATAAATTCACTATTCCTGCTTTAGGATTAGAATCCCTTGCGGCGAATATTTTAGATCTCGTAAAAGTGAAGATAGTTAATGCTAAAGTCAGGAATTTAAACCCTAAGGACATAATGAAAGAAGTTAATGAGTTTAGACCAGATGTTGTTGGAATTTCATGTTGTTTCACAATAGGTATTAATTTTGCTTTAAAAATCGCAAAAGAATCAAAAAAACAAGGTTATTCAACTATTTTAGGAGGATGGCATCCAAGTTTTGTTTCTTCTGAAGTTTTAAAATCTCCATTTGTAGATGTTATAGTACGCGGAGAAGGGGAAATTACTTTTCGGGAATTAATAAAAAATAGTAATTTGGATGAGATAAAAGGAATCTCATATAAAGATAATGGGAATATAATAAATAACCCAGATCGCCCTTTAATCAAGGATTTAAATAAATTACCATTACCAGCAAGAAAATTAAGAAATAGAAAGTCTTATTTTCAGATTTTTCAGATGCCTATAGATGTGATTGAGACATCAAGGGGATGCCCATTTAAATGCACCTTCTGTAATATACATCTGTTTTATCGAGGAACCTATAGAACAAAAAGCATAGAACGGGTTATTCAAGAGTTAAAAATCATCTCGAGTCAAAAAAGGGGCCAAAATGTTCTAATAGTAGATGACAATTTCACTGCAAATATGAAGAGAGTAGAGAAAATTTGCGATCTAATCATTAAAGAAGGTATTAAATTAGATTTAATATGCCAAAGTAGAATTGATGTTATTAAAAATAATCCAAATGTAATTAAGAAAATGTCTAAAGCAGGATTTTGGCTGTTCTTTCTTGGTATCGAATCATTTAATCAAAAGTCTTTGAACGATCTTCAGAAAAAAATAAACTTTAAAGATATTGTGGAAGCAATCAAAATTCTTCATGATAATGATATTGTGATAATTGGTAGTTTATTAGTGGGTTCAAACTTTGACGAAGAAGAAAAAGATACGGATGTAATGATAAAAATAGTTAGGAAGTTAGGAATAGACTTCCCGCTATACTCTGTAATGACTCCTTTACCAGGCACGAAATTTAGAGACGAATTAATTGAAAGAGATTACTTATTATCTCATAATTGGAGCGATTATAATTTTACAACAGCAGTGAATCGACTAAATAAATTATCAAAGGAAAAATTGGAAAAACTATTATCTAAAGCATACTATTATGGATATTTTAGAAGAGGTTGGAAAAATACTTTAATAAGGCTTTTAAAGAGGAAAGGAATTAAATTTTTATTGTACTCAAGAAAAAATGTTAGTATCATAACGGATTTGCTAAGTTTTTTGATAGATATTAGACTAATGAAATATAGGTCGGATTCAACAGCTCCATTGAAATCTTCTAAGACAAGTAAAACCTTTCATAAGTAAATTTTTCGAAATTATTATCATTGTTATCTATCAATAAAGATGTTACAAATCAGGTAAGAGTTTTCTCTTTATCAATAAATAAATCCTTTAAAGTAACAAACTCGATTTTTTTAGAAAGGGCTTCTTTGATAAAATTTCTTAATCTGTTTATAAATAAATCTCCTGTATTAACCCAACGATCGGGTCTAATAAGAAGATTTTTGT
>Ga0114930_10002473_pt1 | contig 16695 bp, 13 predicted proteins | sample AnhtaG_FD_87300 | JGI IMG/M metagenome (GOLD analysis project Ga0114930, IMG submission 87300) | Deep subsurface microbial communities from Anholt, Denmark to uncover new lineages of life (NeLLi) - Anholt_01485 metaG | ecosystem: Environmental > Aquatic > Marine > Oceanic > Sediment | place... | reverse complement strand
TTGTCAATAGAGGGGGAGGGGATTTGAGGTTGACAACCCTATCAATTTATCCTATATTTGTTTTTGAATCGGGTTGGGTTTCCTTGGTAATATTTAAACCGACAATCTAAGGAGGGAAGATTATGGGCAGGGGTGAAAGATTGTTTTTATTGACGACTCTCTTAGCCATCGGGCTGGGGGTGAGCCTCTCCTTCTCCTTACAAAACACACCTCTGGTCTCCCCCAAGGTACGGGAGCTTCTGCTCACCGAACTTTCGGGTGAGATAGCCAAAGATCATGTCATACATATCAGCCGCTTCGACCGCATCCAGGCTTCGGAGGGCTGGCATCAGGCAGCCCTATATATTAAGGAGCAACTAAAAAGGTATGGGATTACCGATACCAAGATAGAAGGTTGGCCCTCCAACGGTGATATAAGATATTACACCTATACTACCCCGGTCGGCTGGGAGGCAGAGTTCGGGGAGCTGTGGGTGATGGAACCCCAGAGGATGAAGTTGGCATCCTATGAGGAGATACCAACCACCATGGTGAAGCATAGTGTTTCCAATGATGTCACCACCGAGCTGGTCAATGTGGGAACCGGCTTGCTCCCCGAGGAATATGAGGGGGTAGATGTTAAGGGAAAGATCGTGCTGGCCAACGGACGTACTGGCAGTGTTCATCGACAGGCGGTCATGAACCGGGGAGCCGTGGGGGTCCTATGCTATCTCGCCCCCGACAGTCGGCATCTCTATCCGGAGCTGGTGCAGTACACCGCCTTTTGGCCCCGCTGGAGCGAGCGGGATAAGGTTGGCTTCGGCTTCAATATCTCCCGAGAGCAGAGCAATATGTTGCAGAGATGGCTCCGACAGGGGGAGAAGGTGGTTCTGCACGCCAAGGTCAAGGCGAGAATCTACGAGAGCAATATTGAGATGATGTCGGCTACCATACCGGGCACCACCTACCCGGATCAGGAAGTGCTGATCTGCGGTCATTTGGACCATTACAAGCCGGGAGCCAACGATAACGCCAGCGGGAGCGCCGGGATGCTGGAACTTGCTCGGACATTGAAGAAGCTCATCTCCCAGGGTCAGCTGCCCCCTCCTAAGCGGACCATTCGCTTCCTCTGGGTCTCCGAGATGTACGGCACCATCGCTTACCTGAAAAACCACCCGGAAGTCTCCCAACGCACTATCGCCAATATCAACCTCGATATGATAGGGGAGGATTTGGAGAAGACCAAGACCTATTTCTACGCCACCCGCACTCCAGATTCCAACCCATCCTTTCTGAACGACCTGGTGGAGAACATTGTCCTTCACACTTCCGAGGTCAACATAACCACCCCCCGGGGGAGCCGTTTCCCTTTTAACTACCGTATTACCCCTTATAGCGGGGGGAGCGACCATTATATGTTTACCGAGGGCTCCATTGGAGTTCCCGCCACTATGTTCGGACACCCTGACCCTTATCACCACACCATTCAGGACACCGTGGACAAGGTAGACCCCACCGAGCTGAAGCGGGTTTGCTATATGACTGCCTGCTGTGCCTGGTGGATGGCGAACGCCTCGGACGAGGAAGCCCTCTCCTTGGCTAATGAGGTGGCCAAGCGGGGTTTGGGGAGAGCAGGGCTCGACCTCTGCCGGGCTATGAGAGCTATGGAAAGTTCCTCCGCCAACCCAGAGGAGTTCTATGTAGCTTACAAGGAAGGGGTCAATGTGGTGAAGCACGCTTTCTTACGGGAGCTCGGCGCCCTGAGATCGGTGTTGTTCTTTGTGAAGCAGGATCCTACTAAAAAGTATATACAGCTTTTAGAAGAGAATTTAGGGGCTAACCAAAGGCTTTTCCTTCGGGAAGTGGACGATTATTACCGGATGCTGTGCCAGAGGCTCGGTTCTTCTCCTCAGAAAATAATCCTGACGGAGGAGGAGAATAGAGCAGCGAAGCTGGTGGTCGTCAGAAGCGAGGAGTTCAAGGGACCCCTGGCTTCCGGCTATCTGGCGGAAAAGCTTGGGGATGAGACCATTGCGGAGAAGCTCCCCCTAGGGGGTAACATAGCCTACGAAACCGTCAATTTCATCGATGGTAAAAGGAGCCTGCTGGATATAAGGAACGCAGTCAGTGCCGAATATCGTCCCATAGAGCTGAAGGCGGTAGAGGGGTATCTCCGCATTCTGGAGAGGGCGGGGCTGGTTCGCATAGAGGAGGTGAGGCGATAGAGGGAGGGATTTTATCTTGACTTAGCATGACTCCTACCCTATCATAAATATCAGAGGTATGGATATATAGATAGGTGTCGAAGGTGGAAAGGAGTACCTTGATTAATCAACGGAGAGCCAAGCTGGAGAAGCTGAGAAGCTTAGGCGTGGAGGTTTATCCCCGTCGGTTTGACCAAAGCCATTCTGTAGAGGAGGTCATAGACTGTTATTCCCAGCTATCCGCCGAGGAGTTGGAGAGAAAAACAATTGAGGTGCGGCTCTGTGGGAAAATTGTCTCCCTGAGGAAGCATGGTAAGGTAGCCTTTGCCCACATCCTCAATGGGGGAAGGAAATTGCAGATCTATATCCGTCAGGACAAGGTCTCCCCGCGGGACTATGAGATATTCAGCCTGCTCGACCTCGGCGATTTTATCGGAGTGGAGGGGAAGCTCTTCCGTACTCGCACCGGCGAGCTGACCGTTCTGGTGGGAAAGCTCCACTTTCTGGCTAAAGCTCTCCGCCCTCTTCCGGAGAAGTGGCACGGCCTGACCGATGTAGAGCTCCGCTACCGCCAGCGATACCTCGACCTGCTAGTTAACTCCAGAAGCCGCCATATTTTCTATCTCCGCAGCAAAATAATACAAGCCTTTCGGGAGTTTTTAGATGGAGAGGGGTATCTTGAGGTGGAAACCCCTATGATGCAGCCCATCCCTGGGGGGGCTACTGCCCGTCCCTTCAAGACCTTCCATAACGCCCTGGGGATAGACCTCTACCTCCGCATCGCCCCCGAACTCTATCTGAAACGGTTGGTCGTTGGGGGGATGGAGAAAGTCTACGAGATCAACCGCAACTTCCGCAACGAGGGTATCTCCACCCTGCACAACCCGGAGTTCACCATGCTGGAGTTCTACCAGTCCTACAGCGACTACAACGATATGATGGACTTAACCGAGCGGATGCTTTCCACAGTAGCCGAGAAATCCCTGGGAGAGCTAAAAATCAGCTATAATGGCACAAGAATTTCCCTCTCTTCCCCTTACCGGCGCATTCCCCTTAGGAATTCCCTTATTAAATGGGGTGAGCTAAGCCCGGAGCAGCTGGACAGCAAGGAGGAGCTCCTAAAAGTAGCCCGGGGGCTGACCCTCCAGGTAGAACATGATATCTCCCCGGCAAAGCTTATGAGCAGGATATTTGAAGAACTGGTGCAGCCCAACCTGATTGACCCCACCTTCATTACCGATTACCCCATTGAAATCTCCCCTCTGGCTAAGCAGAAGAGGGACGACCCGGCTACCGTGGAGAGGTTTGAGCTCTTCATAGGGGGGCTGGAGATTGCTAACGCCTTCAGCGAGCTTAACGACCCCGAGGAGCAGCGGAGGAGGTTTGAGCTTCAGTTGGAGGATAGGGCGAGGGGGGATGCTGAGGCCCACTGGATGGACGAAGATTATATCCAGGCCCTCGAATATGGGCTCCCTCCCACCGGAGGAGAGGGGATTGGCATCGACCGTATAGTTATGCTCTTCTCCGACTCGCGGTCGATCAGAGAGGTAATCCTCTTCCCTCAGCTCCGTCCTCGTGGAGGCGAGGGGGTGTAAGTCTTCCGGGAGAAGAGGCGCTAGCCGGCTATCTGGCAGCAATTTTTATTATGAGATACGAATTGTTCATCGCCCTGCGCTATCTGAAAGCGAAGCGTAAGCAGGCTTTCATAGCCGTTATCACCATTATATCGATATTGGGGGTGATGGTGGGGGTGGCAGCCCTTATTGTCGCCTTGGCTCTGATGACCGGTTTCCACGAGGATGTTCAGTCCAAGATTCTGGGGGCTAACTCCCATCTGCTGGTCTTCAACGCCAAACTCAACCAGCCGATTAGCAATTACCAGGCTCTCATCCGGCAGATAGAAGAGGTCCCCCATGTGGTGGCGGCGGCAGAGGTGGTTTACAGCAAGGGGATGATTTCCAGCTCCTTCAGGTCGGAGGGGGTGGTTATCTACGGCATTAATCCCCGTTCAATCAAGAGGGTGCTTAACATATTTGACCAGATGGTGGAGGGGGATGTCTCCCCCTTAGCTTCCAACCCGGCGGTGGAAAGGATGGAGGGGATTGTGTTGGGCAAGGAGTTAGCCCAGAACCTGGGTGTGATGGTGGGGGAGGTGGTGAAGGTTCTCTCCATAGATGCCACCTCTCTCTCCCCCATCGGGCTGCTGCCCAAGCCGAAGTATTATGAGGTGGTGGGGATCTTCGAGTCGGGGATGTGGCAGGCGGACTCCCAATGGGCTTTCGTCTCCCTCCCCAGTGCCCAACGCTTCTTCGCCATAGAAGACAACGCTAGCGTCTTAGAGGTCAGGGTGGACGATATCTGGAAGGTTAAGGAAGTCGCCCAGGCTATAAAAGAGAAGATCGGGTCTAACTATATCCTTCAGGACTGGATGGAGATGAACCGCTCCTTGTTCTCCGCCCTGAAGCTGGAGAAGCTGCTTTTGTTCATCGGCATCAGCCTCATTATGGCGGTAGCCTCTCTCAATATCATCGTAACCCTAGTGATGATGGTGATGGAGAAGACCAAGGACATCGGGGTTTTGATGTCGATGGGGGCTACCTCTAAGGGGATTATGATAACCTTTATGCTCCAGGGGATAATTATAGGGGTGCTGGGGACCCTTCTTGGCTCCTTACTAGGAAGCGGGCTGTGCTGGCTGATGGATACCTATAAGCTGATCCGCCTCCCCCCCGATGTTTACACCATCTCCTATCTACCCTTCAAGGTGAGGGGAGGGGACCTCCTCATGGTGGTAGGGGTGGCTTTGACCATAAGCTTTCTGGCGACCCTTTTTCCCTCGTGGAGGGCTTCAAAGCTCAATCCGGTAGAAGCCTTGCGTTATGAATAACCTGTTAGAGGCGAGAAAACTATATAAATCCTACCCCTCAGGGGGGGGTAGGCTGGAGGTCATCAGGGGGATCAACATTGACCTCCCGCCCAAGCAGATGCTGGCTATTGTGGGTGCTTCGGGTGCTGGGAAGACCACCTTGCTGAATCTTATCGGGGCTCTGGACAGACCCGATGAGGGTTCCATCAAGTTTGAGGGGGTGGAGTTGTCCTCTCTAACCCCTATAGAGCTGGCTCAGTTTAGGAACCGGAAGGTCGGTTTCATCTTCCAGTTTTACCACCTCCTGCCAGAGTTCACCGCTCTGGAGAATACCATGATGCCCTGTCTGCTCCGGAGGATGCCCCTCCCCGAAGCCCGGCAGAGAGCCCTGAGGATGCTGGAGGAGGTGGAGTTGGCTGACCGCAGCCACCACCACCCTGCCGAGCTCTCTGGTGGAGAGCATCAGAGGGTAGCTATAGCCCGAGCCTTGGTGGGAGAGCCAAAGCTGGTCCTGGCCGATGAGCCCACCGGAAATCTTGACTCAGTGAGCGGGGGGAAAATTTGCTTGCTTATTCGCCGGTTACATGATAAAAATGGGCTAACATCCATAATGGTTACTCACAATGAGTGGATAGCGGAAAAATGTGACAAGATTGTCCACCTGAAAGATGGACAGTTTGTAGAAAAAATGTGATATAATTAAATTATGTTTGAGAAGTATACCGAGAAAGCAAGAAGGGTGATCTTCTTCGGCCGCTACGAAGCGAGCCAGCTGGGGAGTAGCTCTATTGAGACCGAGCACCTCCTGCTGGGATTGCTCCGGGAGGGGGATACTATAACCGGCAAGCTCTTCACCCACTCTAACATTAAGCTGGAAGCCATCCGCAAGGAGATCGAGGAGTTAACCCCCCTGAGGAATAAGGTCTCTACCTCCATTGAAATCCCCCTCAGCGAAGAGTCCAAAAGGGTGTTAGCCTATGCCGCTGAAGAGGCGGAGAGCCTCTTCCACAAACATATTGGAACTGAGCACATCCTGCTGGGGTTATTGCGGGAGAGGAAGTCCTTAGCCGCCCGTATTCTGGCGGAGAGAGGGATGCGCCTGAACAGTGTCCGTGAGGAGATAATCGCCCAGATGAAGCAGAAGTCAGTTCTGGAAAAGAAGAAGGAGATCCCTTTCCTGAGCGAATTCAGCCGCGGCCTCACCGAGCTGGCAATGAAGGACAAGCTCGACCCACTAATAGGGAGGGAGGCGGAGTTGAAGCGACTGATACAGATCCTCTGCCGTCGCTCCAAGAACAACCCCATTTTGGTAGGCGAGCCAGGGGTAGGGAAGACCGCCATCGTGGAAGGTCTGGCTCAGAAGATTGTCAAGAGAGATGTTCCCCCCTTCCTCTTTGACAAGAGGATATTGGCTCTGGATATATCGGCAGTGGTAGCGGGGACGAAGTATCGGGGCCAGTTCGAGGAGAGATTAAAAGCTATTATGAAGGAGCTGGTAGAGAACGAAGACATACTGATCTTCATCGATGAGATACATACCCTGGTGGGTGCTGGCTCAGCGGAGGGCTCCCTGGATGCCGCCGGCATCCTGAAGCCGGCCCTCTCCCGGGGAGAGGTAAAGTGTATCGGGGCTACTACCCCCAGGGACTACCGGCGCTTTATAGAGAAGGACCGCTCCCTGGAGAGGAGATTTCAGGGGGTCAAAGTGCGATCCTCCACCGACCAGGAGACCATCGAGATCCTTTCGGGTATCAAGGAGCGGTATGAGAGCTATCATCAGGTGAAATACACCGACGAGGCCACCAGGGCGGCTGTCTATCAGTCGAGCCGTTACATAACCGACCGCTTTCAGCCCGATAAAGCCATCGATGTAATCGACGAAGCTGGAGCCCGGGTCAAGCTGTTAGCGGTTAATCTCCCCAATCGCATCCGGGAGCTGGAGAGGAAGCTGAAGAAGGTCGACTCCCAGATGGAGGAGGCTGTTGCTGAGAAGGAACTGGGAAAGGCTGACCTCTTCCGCCGACAGGAGAAGGCTCTGCAGGAGGAGCTCAGGGAGTTGAAGCAGCGGCTCAACGACAGCGACGAGAAGGGGAAGCTGATGGTCACCCGGAGTGACATCGAGGAAGTGGTCTCCAATTGGACCGGCATTCCCATTACCTCCATTCAAGAGGGGGAAATGGAGCGGTTGCTCAATATGGAGAATGAGCTTCACAAGCGCGTTGTGGGGCAGGAGGAGGCTATTATCGCCATCTCCCGGGCTATCCGCCGCTCGCGGACTGGGCTGAAGGACCCCCAGAAACCTGTCGGCTCCTTCATCTTCCTGGGACCGACCGGGGTGGGGAAGACCCTGGTGGCGCGGACCTTGGCTCAATTCCTTTTTGGCGATGAGAAGGCTCTTATACGCTTTGATATGTCCGAATATATGGAGAAGCATTCTATTTCCAAGCTGATCGGCTCCCCCCCCGGCTATGTTGGATACGAGGAAGGGGGTCAGTTGACCGACCAGGTGAAGCGGAGCCCTTACTCGGTTATCTTACTGGATGAGATTGAGAAAGCTCATCCCAACATCTTCAATATCTTGTTGCAAATACTGGAGGATGGGAGGCTGACCGATGGGATGGGCGTCACGGTCGATTTCAAAAACACTATCGTCATTATGACTTCTAACCTGGGAGCCCGCTACATTCAGAAGAAAGGCTCTATGGGTTTCAAATCCGAGGATAGGAAGCTCACCTTCAAGCGGATGAAGGAGCTGGTTCTCAGTGAGGTGAAGAAGACCTTCAACCCGGAGTTTCTGAACCGGATAGATGAGATAATAGTTTTCCAGTCCCTGTCGGACAAAAACCTTGTCGATATCATAAAGCTGATGATCGAGGAGATAAACTGCTACCTGCTGGAGAACAACCTCTCCTTAGAGCTGACCGACGAAGCCTATCAATGGCTCATTGAGAAGACCTGCCAGGATAGATCCTATGGTGCTCGCCCCTTGCGGAGAGCGATACAGAAGTATATAGAGGATTCCCTGGCTGAGGAGATGATAAGGGGGAATCTGAAAGGGGTCGGGGTCATAGAGGTCTATCCCTGCGGGGATAAGCTTTGCCTTCGGGAGAAAAAACCGAAGGATGTAATCATAAAGAAAGAGGCAAATTAACCGGTAAAAAGGGGGTTACTTTATGGCAAGAAGGTTCCCTGTCCCCTTTTTAGTGGTGGGGTTGGCTCTCTTATCAAGTCTTCTTCTCGCCCAACAGCCGATAATAGAGAAGATTGTAATTGCGGGAAACAAACGCATCTCTTCGGAGACCATACTTTATTACCTCTCCTCCTCGGAGGGTTCCCCTTACGATGAGGAGCAGTTGGAGAAAGATTTCCTCTCCCTATGGAACACCGGCTTTTTCGACGAGGTGCGCATTTTAAGCCAAGATGGAACCCGGGGGAAGATAGTCACTTTCGAGGTCAAGGAGAAGATGCAGTTACAGGAGCTTGTGTTCGAGGGAAACAAATCCTTCTCTGAACCCGATGTCACCGAGAAACTGGATGAGCTGGGGATAAGCTTCAAGCCAGGCAACTACCTGGATATGGGGACAGTCTATCGGGTCATGGAGGTTATGCGGCTCCTGCTGGCGGATAAGGGGCTTCAATACCCGGAGCTCAAATACGATATCAAGCCCGTCTCCGAGACCACAGTGACCCTCACTTTCAAGATAGACGAAGGGGATAAGGCGAGGATTGAAAAGATAGGGTTTTTGGGCAACAAGGCGTTTTCTGATTGGACCCTAAAGACTACCATGAAGAAGACCCGCCCCCATTGGTTTTTCTCTTGGGCTACCAATACCGATCTTTACAGTGAGGAGCGCTTCTCCGAGGATTTCGCCCGCTTGACTCAGCTCTATTGGACGAACGGCTATCTGAGGATAAAGATAGATGAACCGATTGTAGAGGTCAAGAAAAAGAAGGTGGGTATCTTCCGCCGAAAGGAGAGCCCCCGGCTTTACCTCACCATCTCCATTGAGGAGGGGGAGCAGTTCCGGGTGGGGGAGCTTCAGGTCAAAGGGAACGAGGTCTTTACGGACAAGCAGTTGTTGGTCTTAGCCCAGATGAAGAAGAACGATGTCTGCGATGTCTCCCAAATCCAGAAGTGGAAAGAGGCTATAGAGGAGGTTTACGGAAGTAGGGGATACATCATGGTCAGTGTGCTACCCAGCTACAATCTGAGGGATGATGAGAAACTATGTGACATAAGCCTCTCTGTTGAGGAGAATGATGTATATTATGTGAACAAGATCGAGTTCCGGGGGAATTACACCGCCAGAGATTGGGTTATCCGCCGACAGTTGATCTTACAGGAAGGGGAAGTTTTCAACAAGAGGATATTAGACCTCAGTGTGCTGAGGGTCCAGCAGCTCGGTTTCTTTGATAAGGTGGAGCCCGAGAACGATATATTAGAAGAGGAGAAGAAGGTCGATGTCACCATTCAGGTCCACGAGATGGGGCGGAACTCGGTGCAATTTGGTGGTGGCTACAGCGGCCTTGAAGGGCTCTTCTGCAACTTCGCCTTTGAGACCCGAAACCTTCTCGGTAGGGGACAGTCGTTTGGGGTATCCGGGCAGTTGGGCAAGAGGGCTACCTATTTTAGCCTCAACTTTTATGAGCCCTGGCTCCCCTGGCTGTTTGAGCACCGCCTGGGGGTTGGGGTTTCCATCTTCAAGCGGAGAATAAGCTTTCAAGATTTCGCCCGAGAGGGAACCGGGGGAAATGTGCGCTTTAGCTGGAACTTCTCCCGGTTTGTTTACGGTATGTTGACTTACAACTATGAGCTGATCAATATACGAAACCCCGAGGATGCTATTAATTTGTATCCATCTTACTACCTCAATCCGGCCCTCTTTCCCCAAGGGAAGAACACCACCAGCAGCATTACTCCCAGCATTGTTTACAATACGGTTAACCACCCCTTCTTCCCTACCAGTGGGATGCGAACCACCTTATCTTTCGAATATGCGGGGGGACCCTTGGGGGGCACCCTCGATTTCATCAAGACCAATGCCGAGGTAATCAGGCACTTCTTCTTCGCCCCCCCCAGACATATATTCTCCTTCAGGGCTCAAATAGCCTATGCCAGGGGGCTACGAGGAACGAAGCTTCCCATTTTTGAGCGCTATTTTCTGGGTGGGGAGTATACCATCAGGGGGCTGGAACTCAGGACGGTCAGCCCTCGCAATGAGGAGGGCTTCTTTATCGGGGGGGCCAAAACTTTGCTGTTTAATTTTGAATATGTCTTTCTATTAAATCCCCAATTGAGGCTGGTGATGTTCTACGATGCCGGCAATGCCTTCGCCGAGACAGAACCCTATAGCCTGAGCAATCTGCGCACCACAGCGGGGCTTGAGTTCCGCTTCTTTGTCCCCATGTTTAATCTCCCCATGAGGTTGATCTGGGGGCTAAACATGCATCCCCTTGACTGGGAGAAGAGGTCTAATTTTCAATTCTCCGTGGGAAGTTTTTTCTAAGCCCATTTATCCTTTTATGATTGGTTAGCTAAGGTGGAGGGGGAAAAGGTAGCTTTTGTTTCAAAGCTTTCAGAGAGAGGTTAAGATGAAGAGAGAGTTTATTTTAGCAGCGGTGGTATTGATGGCATGTCTTCCGTCGGTGGTTTGGTCCCAGCAACAGCCGATAAAGATAGGGGTGGTGGATAGCAATCGGACCATCCAGGAATCGGTAACCGGAAAGAACTTCTTAAACGCTCTGGAGGAACAGCGCCGGCAGAAGCAGGAGGAGATCGCTGCCAAAGAGAACAAATTGCAAGAGGACCAGCAGAACTACCAGAAGCAGATGTTTTCCCTCAGCGAGGATGCTCGCGGCCGCACCGAGAAGGACCTCCAACAGCGCCAACTCGAATTGCAGCGGATAAAAGAGGATGCTGAGAGTGAGCTGCGGAGTTTCTACACCGATGGCATTACGAGCATCGAGCGGAAGGTGCTGCCCGTCATTGAGCAGGTAGCCAAGGAGAAAGGACTGGTATTGATTTTGGAAAACGCCCCCCAGAGGGGAATGCTCTTTGTAGACCCTTCTATCGATATCACCGACGAAGTGATAGCTAGGCTTGACCAGACCCAGGCAGGCACCCAGCCGAAGAATTAAGCTTGGTAAATTCCACCAGGAAGCGCATCCTTTGGGAGGGAGAAATGGGTTTTTATTTGAACAGGTAAGAACATGGGGTATTCTTTAGGGGAAATAGCAGAGCTTATCGAAGGGGAGCTGCTGGGGGATGCCACTGTTGAGATCAGGGGGATAAAGTCCATCGAGGAGGCCCTGCCAGGGGATATAGCAGTTCTCTTCCATCGCAGATATGCTCGCCACCTCTCGAAGACTAAAGCCTCAGCCGTTATTGTCTCTACCGATTCAGAGCTACGGTATCCTAATCTCATAAAAGTAGCCAATCCGCGCTATGCCCTTTCCCAGGTGCTGAATCTCTTTTATCGGGAGAGATACCAACCATTGGGTGTTAGCCCTCAAGCGATAGTAGGTAAGGGTTGCCTCATAGGGAAGGAGGTCTCCCTTTACCCTCTGGTCTATGTGGGGGACAACTCCACTGTTGGGGACCGGGTGGTCATCCATCCGGGGGTGGTCATCGGAGAGGGGGTGACCATTGGGGAGGAAACCATCATCCATCCCAATGTATCCATCTATTCGCATGTCCGTATCGGAAGGAGGGTTATCATCCACAGCGGTTGTGTGATAGGGAGCGATGGCTTCGGCTATGTCAAGGAGAAGGGGACATATCATAAGATACCCCAGGTGGGCACCGTGATTATTGAGGATGATGTGGAGCTGGGCGCCAATGTCTGCGTCGACCGGGCAACCATGGGTATCACTCACATCAGACGGGGGGTTAAGGTTGACAATCTGGTTCAGATAGCCCACAATGTTGTCATCGGTGAAGATTCAATACTGGTCTCTATGGTTGGGCTTTCGGGGGGCACCAGGCTGGGCAGGGAGGTGGTTATGGGGGGGCAGTCGGGTGCCACAGAGCATGTGGAGTTGGGCGACCGGGTGATGGTGGCTGCCAAAGCTGGCATCACTAAGAATATCCCCCCCGGCTCAGTGGTGGCAGGTTTCCCCGCCATCTCTATGAAGAGGTGGAAGGAGCGGGTAGCTCTTTTTCACAAGCTACCCCAGCTTTTTGAAAAGATGAAAGCCATTGAGAGGAAACTGGACTACTTCATCAAACAGAAAGGCTAAGCAGCTATGGTGATTATTAATACACAGGATATTATGAAGATATTGCCTCACCGCTTCCCCTTTTTGCTGGTGGACAGGATTGTGGAGTTGGAGGAGAATAAAAGGATTGTGGGGATAAAAAATGTGACCATCAACGAAGGCTTCTTTCAGGGACATTTCCCTAAGACCCCTGTTATGCCTGGGGTTCTTATTATTGAAGCGATGGCTCAGGTGGGGGGGATATTACTGCTGAGGGCAATTCCCGACCGAGAGAATAAACTCGCATATTTTATGGGGATTGACCAGGCAAAGTTCCGCAAACCGGTCCTCCCCGGCGACCAGCTCCGTTTTGAGGTGGAGGTCTTGAGGCTGAGGTCTCGTGCCTGCAAGATGCAAGGAAAGGCTTATGTAGGAGAAGATGTAGTGGCGGAGGCAATAATAACATCTTCTATAGTGGATGCTTAAAACACCCTCTAATAAGGAGGGGAAGGTGGATGTTCATCCTACAGCAATAATCAGCCCTCAAGCTAAACTGGGAGCAGGAGTAAAGGTGGGCCCCTGCGCTATCATCGGGGACAATGTGGTCATAGGGAACCATAACATCATAGAGGCTCATGCATTTATAGAGGGGTGGACCGAAATCGGAGAGAACAATCATTTCTATCCCTATACCGTTATTGGCACCCCTCCTCAGGATTTGAAGTTTACAGGTGAGAAGAGCTTGGTGCAAATAGGCAACAACAACATCTTCCGGGAGTTTATCACTGTCCATCGAGGGACCCTAAGGGGAGGGGGAGTCACCACCATCGGCAACGACAACTATTTTATGGCTTATTCCCACATTGCCCACGACTGCAAGGTGGGCAATGGGGTCATCTTCGGCAATGCCGGCACCTTAGCAGGACATGTGGAGGTGGAAGACTGCGCCGCTGTGGGGGCTTTTTCCGGGGTTCATCAGTTTTGTGTAGTAGGTAAATACAGCTTCATCGGGGGATATTCGGTCATCACCAAGGATGTCCTCCCTTACTCCAAGAGTGTAGGAAACCGGGCTAAGACCTACGGGGTCAACTTCGTCGGCTTACGGCGAAAGGGCTTCTCCCCAGAAGCTATCCAGAACATAAAGTCAGCTTACAAAATAATCTTTCAGTCCAACCTGAACACCACTCAGGCATTAGAGAAAATCAAAAGGGAGATAAAAAATTCCCCCGAGGTCGACTACCTGGTCGCTTTTATCCGGAGGTCCAAAAGAGGGGTTATAAAATAAGATGTCTCCCCCTTAGAAACCTCCATTTTTTTAATATAAGGATATGGAAGCCCAGAGATTAGGAGTCATAGCTGGCGGGGGGAAATTTCCCTATTTGATTGTGAAGGAGGCTCAGCGAAGGGGGAGGGAGGTGACTGTGGTAGGGATCAAAGGGGTGGCTTCCGACCAGCTCGAGAAATTAGCCCCTGAGCGAACCTATTGGGTGGGGGTGGGGGACTTGGATAAGCTGATAAACATACTGAAGAAGAACGGGGTCTCCCAGGCTATGATGGTGGGAAAGGTAAGCCACTCCTTGGTATATGAGAGGGTTAAGATCGACCATCGGTTTCAAGCCCTTCTTAGGGAGCTAAAGGACAGGAAGACCGATTCCTTGTTGAGGGGAATTGCCGATACTCTCACCAGGGAGGGGATTCAGGTGATCGACTCCACCACCTTTCTGTCCCATTATCTTGCTCCCCCAGGGATACTGACCGAGAGAGCTCCCACTCCTGAGGAGATGGAAGATATCAGATTTGGCCGGGAGATTGCCCGGGAGGTCGGTCGCCTCGACATAGGTCAGACAGTAGTAGTTAAGGACAAAGCAGTGATCGCCGTGGAGGGTATGGAAGGGACCGATGAGCTCATCAGAAGAGGTGGTAAGATAGGAGGCAAAGGGGTAGTGGTGGTCAAGGTTTGTAAGCCTCAGCAAGATATGCGTTTTGATGTGCCGGTGGTGGGGCTAAATACCATAGAGACCATGTCAGAGGTTAGAGCCAGCGCCCTGGCGGTGGACGCCGGGAAGACCCTCTTTTTCGATAAAGAGGAGCTGCTCAGTAGAGCCGATCAAGAGGATATTGCTATAATAGCATTGCCTTAATATGGCTTTTTATAAGGGGGGAAGGAGTTGGCACAAGTAGGAGTAGTAGGGGTTGGCTATTTTGGGAGGCACCATGTTCGGATACTGTCCTCCCTCGACAGTGTAAATTTAAACGGGGTGGTGGACTGTATTCCCGAAAGGGCGAAGTTTATTGGCGAGAAATATGGTGCCTCTTACTATACCCACCACCACCAGATAATGGACAAAGTGGAGGCAGTGGTCATCGCTGTCCCCACGATTGACCATTATGCAGTAGCCAAGGATTTTTTAAACCAGGGAATAGATGTTCTGGTAGAGAAGCCGATAACCAAGACCCTGGAGGAGGCAGACGGGCTGATCGATTTAGCCACGAAGAAAGGGGCAACCCTGCAGGTGGGCTTCCTGGAGAGGTTCAACCCCGCCATCAAGGCCGCTATGCCCATAATTCGAGACCCTCGATTCATCGAAACCTACCGTATAGGTACCTTCGTCCCCCGTAGCCTCGATATAGATGTTGTCCTCGACCTTATGATACACGATTTAGACATTGTCCTCAGCATAGTTAAGTCCCCACTGAAGGTGGTCCATGCCGTAGGAGTCCCCGTTCTCACCAGGGAGATCGATATGGCAAATGCCCGCTTGCAGTTCGACTCCGGATGTGTGGTAAGCCTGACCGCCAGCCGGGTCAACTCGGAGAAGATAAGAAAGGTTAGAATTTTCCAGTCCGACACTTACATCTCTCTCGATTACACCACCCAGCAGGTCTCCATCTCCAACCTCCGTAGAGACCCGACGACCAACCTCCCCACTATTCATACCCGTCAGCTCAAAGTGGAGGAGGAGGAACCTCTTAAAAGGGAGCTGAAAGCTTTCATCGATTCCGTTGAAAATGGCACTGAGGTGGAGGTAAGTGGCGAAGATGCAAGACTATCCCTGAAGGTAGCCTTGCAGGTGCTAGCAAAAATCTGATATTAGAGGGAAACACTATTACCCCACAAGGGGGTTCGCTTTTTCTGAGGGGGGACTCTTAACCTTACCTGAATCGAAGATGACGCCGGCTGAAGACCCTGTCTCTCGGCTCACCGAGTTTATCCAACAAAGGATAGCGGAGGACCATTTCCCTGGAGCTGTCTTTCTTGTATATCGCCAGGGAGAAGGGGTGGTCAAGTCAGCTCAGGGGCTGGCGGTGGTCAGACCCCAGCCGATTCCTATGAAGCTGGATACCATCTTCGACCTCTCCTCTCTTACCAAGCCCCTGATCACTGCCCTGCTTGCGGTCTTAATGGCTCAGGAAGGGACCATCAGCCTGGGGGACAAGGTAGGCAGGTTCCTACCCAAGTTCTCCGACCCTCGCAAGAGGGAGCTCACCCTGATAGACCTCCTCACCCACCGGGCGGGCTTCCCCGATTGGCTCCCCCTCTATCTCTTCGGCAGCTCTATGGTCGATTATCTCCGCCACCTCAACCAGATTCCCCTCCTTTATCAACCACGGAGAAGGGTGGTTTATAGCTGTATTGGATATATAATTTTAGGGGAAATATTATCCCGGGTAGCGGGGATGGGTTTGGATGAACTGGCTCTTCAAATGATAATCCGACCCTTAAAGCTGACCAGAAGCATGTTTCGCCCTCCATCTTCTCTGAAGCAGGAGATAGCCGCCACCGAGGAGTCTAACCGCTATGAGAGGGAGAGGGTTAGGGAACAGGGGACAGACTATAAGGGATATAGGGAAGGGGTGATCTGGGGGGAGGTTCACGACCAGAACGCCTACTCCCTGGGAGGGGTGAGCGGCAATGCGGGGCTCTTCTCCTCGGCTGATGACCTCATACGGCTGGCGTCCCAGCTTCTTCCCGAAAGTGAGTTTTTCTCCTCCCCTTGCAGGGAACTCTTCTTCAGGAACTTCACCCCCGGGCTGGAAGAAGACCGCACCGTCGGCTGGCAGTTAGCCTCCACTCCCGGCTCCAGCGCTGGTCACCATCTCCACCCCTCCTCCATTGGACATACCGGGTTCACCGGCACCAGCATCTGGATCAACCCCCACACCAGGGCAGTCTTCATCTTGTTGACCAACCGCATTCATCCCTACTACCGAGGCGAGAACCTGAACCAGCTCAGGAGGGATTTCCATCGCATCGCCTCCCAGCTCTTCTCCTGAGAATCTTGATAAACAGAGATGATTTTGCTATAATTTGTAGATAGTTTTTCTAGTCCCGGAGATGGTTGGATAGAGATAATAAAAAAAGTTTTCTATGAGGGAGGTTTGTAGCAAGGTGAACAACTTGAAAGGGAAAGACTCCGAAAGTTTCTTTACCGCCACCTTTAAACAGAT
>Ga0114930_10002472_pt1 | contig 16696 bp, 18 predicted proteins | sample AnhtaG_FD_87300 | JGI IMG/M metagenome (GOLD analysis project Ga0114930, IMG submission 87300) | Deep subsurface microbial communities from Anholt, Denmark to uncover new lineages of life (NeLLi) - Anholt_01485 metaG | ecosystem: Environmental > Aquatic > Marine > Oceanic > Sediment | place... | reverse complement strand
GGGGGGGGGGCAGGTCATACCTATGCTTTTTCAATTAATACATCCATCACACAAAATAGCGCTTTGTTCAATTAATGGAAGAGGCGTAGCAAATGAACTCTATAGCTATGAAATGGATGCCCGTGCAGTTACTACGGCGCCTCTTGAGAATCGCTCTATCCGTTTGCCATAGCATTTAACAATTCATCATATTGTTTGTGTGGATCGTTGGCGATATTATTTTGCAAACTGTAATCAAACAACGTCTACGTAGGCTCATTAAACTTCGTTCCTTTTAATACACTCTTCCTTTAGCCCTCGATAACTTCCTTGGTGCTGGGCACCCTGCCAACGATTCTTTCGTCAATGCGTGTGGCTGAATCCAGGGCTCGGCCTAAGGCTTTAAATAGTGCTTCAGCTTTGTGATGGTCGTTGATGCCGGTAAGCACTTTGGCATGGAGATTAATTCTGGCTTCGGAGGCAAAGAAAACTAGAAGGTAGTAGCTTGAATCTCCAATCATGTCTTATAAGAATACCCTTGTCACGGTTTACTCGCCTAAGCCTTTCAACACACTTTGAATCAATGGTTTAAGTGACGGAATATCCTCTTTTACGGTCTTCCATAAAATCCCAACATCAACTCCAGAATATTCATGTATCATCTTGTCTCTCATTCCTGTCATCTTCTTCCAGGGAATAGAAGGGTATTTACCTCTGATAGATTTAGGAATTCTCTTTGTTGCCCCCCCATAACCTCAATACTTCTTATAACTGCATTTATTGTTTTCTTATCCATAGTGAAATCTTCAAAAGTTATATTTTCAATAAAGGACTTTATATCATCTATGGAATTAGCTATATCCTGAAGATAGTCTTTGTAATCCCGTTTTTTCATAAGTAGATAGCTTCTCTAAGGATATACTCTCCGATATGTGGCTTTAATGCTTTTTTAGATACAAGGTCGACTTTTGTCTCAAGTAAACTTCCAAGATGCTCCTCCAAATCCATAAATTCAAAGAGCCCGATAGGTTCTTTAAACTCCACTAAAATATCCAGATCGCTATCTTTTTTCTGTTCTCCCCTAATATAAGAACCAAATATACCTATCTCTTTAACTTTATATCTATCTGCTAACTCTTTTTTATGCTGCGCTAAAATGTCTCTTATCTCATCAACTGTTTTCATATTTCCGACACCTGATTAAAGGTTTAATGAATCCAACTGGGAGTATAATCATAAAACATTGCTTCTATTATGTTAAATACTCTCTCAATTCAGTATAGCAGCGCAGAGAGCTTGCTGCTAGTCCTCGATAATCTCTTTGGTGCTGGGAATCCTGCCAACGATTCTTTCGTCGATTCGGGTGGCTGAATCGAGGACTCGGCCTAAGGCTTTAAATAGTGCTTCAGCTTTGTGATGGTCATTGATGCCAGTGAGCACTTTGGCATGCAGGTTAATTTTAGCTTCAGAAGCAAAGGAGACAAGGAAATGGCGGATTAAGTCAGTCTCCAGATCATCTATGTTAATCGTACCGAAGGGTGCTTCTATCGTACTGTAAGCTCTACCCCCAACATCTATTGCCACCGCTGCTAATGCTTCATCCATAGGCACGACAGCATGTGCCATTCGAGTGACGCCTTGTTTCTCCCCTAATGCTTGATTAAAGGCTTTGCCTAAAGAAATAGCTACATCCTCAACTACGTGGTGCTGGTCAGCACCTGAGGCTGAGAGTTTTATGTCAAATACCCCATGCCTAGCCAACTGAGCCAGAAGATGGTCAAACATCTCTATGCCAGTATTGATCTCAAATTGCCCCCTACCATCGATATTTAGCTCCACTTTAACACTTGTCTCTGCAGTTTCACGAGTTACTATTGCTTTTCTTTCAGCCATTTTTGAACTCCCCCATAATATTTCATTTATTGGAAATAGGCCCAGATTGAGATTGCTTCGCCGCTCCTTCACTGCGTTCGGGGCTTCGGCTCGCAATGACAGGCAGGGTTCTAAGCGCCTCAATTAAGGCATCGGTATCTTCGGGTTTACCGACGCTTATCCGCAGGTAATCTCTTAAGCGTGGGCTATCGAAATAACGGGTAAAGATGCCTTTCTTTTGTAGCTGATGCCAGATTTCCTTGGCAGGAGATTCTTCGCAGAGTTTACCCCGAGCGAGATTCTTCGGTCGCTTTGCTCCCTCAGAATGACAAGAAATGAAAGGCTCAGAATAAGAATGCACGGTGCAAAAAATGAAATTAGCACTGGAGGGGTAGGGCTTTAGCCACTTTAGCTCTTTCAGCCTGCCAAATAATCGCTCCCGTTCAGCCACTATTTTTGCTACATTATTACGAAGATAATCTACATCTGCCAAAGAAGCTAGCACTGCTGCCTGTGCTGCTACATTGACATTGTAGGGCTGCTTAATCTTCATCAGGCAGCTAGCAATTTCAACAGGGAAGATGCCATAACCTATTCTTAAACCTGCTAGTCCTGCCCATTTGCTGAAGGTACGCAGAACTATCAGGTTGGAATAATCAGGTACTAAACTAGCCGCAGTTACGCTGCTAAACTCAAAGTAAGCTTCGTCCACCACCACGATTCTCCCGGTGCTGACAAGCTCCACGATTTCTTGCTCGGTAATAACATTGCCTGTGGGGTTATTAGGTGAGGCAATAAAGATGACCTTTGTTTTTTTATTTAATACTTTTTTGATGCCAACTATATCAATAACGAAATCTCTATCTCTAGGCACATCTACTACTTTACCGCCACAAACCTCGGTGCTAAAGGGGTACATGCCAAATGTTGGTGAACAATTGATAGCTTCGTCCCCGGGCTGGAGAAAAAGCCTGAGGATAAGGTCAATCAATTCATCGCTGCCGCCGCCACAAATAATGTTCTCCTGGTTTAAGCTTGTATATTTCTCTAGAGCTTGCCTTAACTTTCTTTGTTCTGGGTCTGGGTAAATGTGATAGTAAGGATAATTGGCTAGAGCTTGATAAACTTTGGGGGAGCAACCGTATGGGTTCTCATTGCCATCAAGTTTTATTATTCTCCCTTCAGCCCGCTGGCCTAAAATCTCTATAGGCTCAATAGGCGTGTAACTTCTCATAGCCGCCAGCTCAGGTCTGATTAGCTTCCTTATATCCACTTTAAGTTTTCACCCTCACCTTAATCCTCTCCCATCAAAGGAGAGGAAGTCAGCCTTTGAGATTGCTGCGTCACTGACATTCCTCGCAATGACAGAGGAAGCGGGCTCACAATGCCAAAACAACTTCATTTTAGCCTTACTTCTATTGCATGAGCATGGGCATCCAGCCCTTCAGCCCTGGCTATCGCTATGGCTGGACGGCTTAATTCTCGCATAGTAGCTTTATCCAAGGCGATGATATTGGTAGTTTTTAGGAAGTCCTCAACACCCAGAGGGGAGCTGAAATGGGCGCTGCCACCTGTGGGTAATACATGGCTTGGACCGGCAACATAGTCACCCAAGACTACTGCTGAATTTTCACCAATGAAGATACAACCAGCATTACGAATCTTGGGCATTATGGATGAGGCATCTGATACCATGAGAGAAAGATGCTCCGGGGCATAAAGGTTGACTAACTCGATAGCTTCATCAACATTGTTGACAAGTATGATCATCCCCCTTTTCATAGCTTGCCCAGCAATAAATCGCCGTTGTAACTCCCCTAGCTGTGCTTCGATTTCTCTATCTACACGATCAGCTAATTGAGCTGAAGTGGTAATCAAAATCGTTGAAGCCAGAGGGTCATGTTCAGCTTGAGCCAGAAGGTCAGCAGCACAAAGCAAAGGACTGGCAGACTCGTCAGCCACAATCACTATTTCACTTGGCCCCTGAAGTCCATCAACAGCTACAGCGCCATAAACCATTTTCTTGGCTAAAGTCACAAAAATGTTGCCAGGACCGCAGATTTTATCTACTTTAGGTATTGACTTGGTGCCGAAGGCTAAAGCGGCAATAGCCTGGGCACCACCAACTTTAAAAATATGGTTAATTCCAGCAATATCAGCGGCTACTAGAGTAGGTGCCGGAATTTTGCCATTTCTATCAGGTGGTGAAACCATGATAATCTCCCTGACTCCAGCTACATTAGCCGGAATGGCAGTCATCAGCACTGTAGATGGATAGGCAGCAGTGCCGCCCGGTACATATAGACCTACCCTATCCAGTGGCTGGACTTGCCTTCCCAAACATTGGTTAATAAATGCAGTGCCACTCTTAGCAGCACAGATAAGATGAAAGTCTCGTATTCTTTTAGCTGCCAATTCGAGCGCTGAAATGAGTTCCTCATCTACCATATCATAGGCTGCTGAAATTTCCTGCCTGCTTACCTCCAGGGAGTCAAGCTCAACTCCATCCAATTTCTTGGCATAATAGAAAAGAGCTTCATCACCCTTGTCCCTAACTTCGTCTACGATAAGGTCAACTACTTGCTGAGGAGAAAGCTCCTTCCCGAAAGTCTGTTTTATTTGTGTTGCCAACTGTGGCGAGCCAGTGAAAGATTCCAGGGGGTTCTTTCTAGTCAGCAACTGTTTTGCTTTATTAAATCCTTCGACTCTTATCATGATAACTCTTTTCACCCTCACCTTAATCCTCTCCCATCAAGGGAGAGGAGAATTAGCTCGCAATGACAGGGGAGAAAGTTAATCATGATAGCCCTCTCCGCAACATCTGGATAAGAAACTCAATTTTCTCTTTTGTATCAGGGGAGCTGAGGCTATCTTTATTTCCAATTAAGCGAGCTGTGGACTCGAAAATCACATCGATAATCTTTAAGTTGTGCTGGGCCAAAGTTTTCCCGGTTTGGATATTGTCAATAAGCAAATCAGCGTCCTCAGGCAAGAAAGCTTCGCTTGCCCCCCAAGTTGGTATTACCTTATATGGATTGATATAGCTATCTCGAAGATACTTATCAGCGATGTTTATATACTCTGAGGCCACTCTTAGGGGAGTAAGCTTGCCACTTTGAATAAGCGAACTTAAGTCTTCAATGTTAGTTACAGGCATATCTTTATTCACTGCTGCCACAACCTTAACCCCGCCAAAGCCAAGATCAAGCAACTCTATCACAGGGCTCGAGGAGAAACGATAGAGATGTTCCAGTAACCAATCCTTACCAGTTATGGCTAAATCGAAATTTTTATTAGCCACCTGAAGAGGCATATCCTGTGGTCTAATCACCTTTATGCCCAGCCAGTCTAAATCAGTAGAGGGACGACGATTTAACATTTCCTCAGAATACCCCTTAAAGCTAAGCCCAACACGCTTCAAAAACTGCGCGGTAGGTGGTTGCTGGTGCCCGTCAGGCAAAGCTAGCTTAATTTTCTTTGGTTGCCAGTGAAGTTGCTTCAGCACTTCGCCCTTTGCAATGACATCGCTAGAGCTTGTAACAACTCTATTTTTGTTCACAGCAACATTATTAAAACAGGTCAATACCTTGCTTAGGTCTTTATTCTCCAGGCTTTTCCGATTAGCGATTAGAAAGGCAGTGACAGGGAGCAACTTTATTAAGGGGATCAAGCCCTGGGCCTGTATCTCATTTTCATTCTTTACCCATAGTATTGCTAGACTAGCATCCTCCGGGGGATAAACTTCGGCAGCTCCCCATATTGGGAAAATCCTAAAGGTTTTCATCCTGAGATTTAAGGCAAAGGATTGAGCCAAATTAGGGTACTCGCTTACTATTCGCCAATTATCCCGCTTGGCTAATAACTCATCGATGCTGGATATTCCCATTTGATAGCTGGCCACCGCATATACACCGCCTTCGCCGTAATTTAGACTTGATATTTTTATCAAAGCACTCGCTGGATATCCCGCCGTGAGTTCCTCAATCCAGTCCAAACCACATATGCCTAAATCATAATTGCCTATGGCTACCTGTGTAGGAATATCTTTCTCCTGAAATATCTTAGCCGAAAGGCGAGGGAATCTTGCTGATTGGAGACGATACCGCCTTGTTTTGCCACTGTAGCCCTTAAAATCTAAAGCTATCTCTTTGAGCAAATTAGCTGTGGGAGACAAGAATCTGCCTTTAGGCAAGGCAAGTTTGATACAGTCCGATTGATACTTCATAGGTAATCCTATTCACCTAGTATGGTAAGAATCTCTGTCACAGAAGTTATATTCCATCGTTGCTGTGTCTGCCGGTCGGTAATGGTAAATTGGCTTGGCTCACTTACCGAAATTGAGATAACCCAACGATAGTCATCTAGCTCTTGCTCAGAAAAACCGACTTCCACTGCATGCTTTGCCTTACGAAGCGATTGGGCCAATGTGAAGCATGTTTTTGCTACCTCTAGAGTAGGTCTCTCACCCTTAATCAGAATTCCGGATTCATTGCTCTTTTTACTTTCCAGTGGAAGCAATTCCATTATAGGGTCAATATAAAGGGCAAACCCACAAGCAGAAGCATTTTTCCCGCCCATAAGCGGGATAAGGTCATCATACCTCCCACCACCACCTATTTTCTTCCCATCAGCCAATAACTGGAAGCAAACTCCAGTGTAGTATTCAAAACCTCGTATTGCCGTGATATCAATTTCGTAATTACAGCCTAAGTTATCTAGCAAGGTAGTTATGTTTATGAAATTCTCCATACTGGACTTGAGATCCAACGAAGCTTGCTGGCATAAGGCTTTTGTATTCTGAAGGAAAGCGCTTGATTTTCCCTTTAGACTTAAAAGTGGAGATAGAAACCTATCCAACTCAGGTTTAGTTGTTTTTGCCTCCATTAATGCTTGCCAATCTCCATCTAAAATACGGCTTGTTACTTTGGCTTCTTCGCTGCGGCTAAGCCTGAGTTCCTTAATTAATGCTTTCACCAAGCCAGCGTGAGATAACTGTAACCTAACGTTGTTGCGGCCGAGTTTGCCCACAACCTCCTTAACCAGTGTGATTATCTCTACATCCGCCACCAATTTGGCACCACCTAGAAACTCAGCACCACATTGCCACCTCTCTCTGTTTTCCCGACCTGTTTCTTCAAAGGCAAAGATATTAGTCACGTAGAAAAGTTTAGCTATTTCATGTTTACTTAGATTGTTGATATAAAGCCTGGCTACAGGAATGGTGCCATCTGGACGCAATACTACTCTTTCACCACTCCAACCATCCCAATCAAGAAAGGAATATACCTTGCCTAGTCTGCTCGGAGTAAGCGTTCCCGTGGCGGTAAACAAGTGGAGGTATTCTAAAGTCGGCGTTCTTACCTCTTGATAACCCCAGTCGAGGCAGCAGGCTCGAAAGATATCCTCAATATGGCGGAAACGCAGCATATCCTTGGGAAGTAGATCGTGCATCCCTCTGCATCTTTGGTTTTCCATTTTTAACCCATAATAAGTTGCTTTATTCTACACTAAGCTACGTCTCCCTTCAATGATAAATTTGTTGCTTTTAGTTGATTAGGTTATAATTAATTTGAGGTTAAGGATAGATGCGCAGAACTTGGCTTAACATCTTCTTCGTTGCTTTGTTTATGATCCCGCTAATTGGGGGGCTAGGAAGCGGCGTAATTAGCGCTTTTAGCCCAAGGATTGAAATCCTTCACGTGGAAGGCGTTATCCTTCCAGTGGTGGCTGACTACATTGATCGGGGTATCAGCCAGGCTGAAGATGAGGATGCTGCTGTCTGTATTATTGAGTTAAATACGCCTGGAGGGCTTCTCGATTCAACTGAGAGAATAGTTCAAAGAATTATGAATGCTGACGTTCCCATTGTAGTTTATGTCTCGCCTAAAGGTGCCTGGGCTGCCTCAGCAGGGACTTTCATTACTCTATCCGCCCACATTGCAACCATGACACCGGGCACCACTATTGGCGCCGCTCATCCTGTGGCCGCTGGAGGAGAGGAAATACCGGAAGATCAGATGAAAAAGATAGTTGAGTTTTCGGCTAAGTGGATGAGGACTATCGCCGAGGAACGTGGCCGCAATATGGAAGAGGCAGAATTAGCAGTAACGGAAAGCAAATCCTTCACCGATGTTGATGCGCTGAAGTGCAACCTTATTGACCTGCGAGCTGACAACTTGGAAAGCCTTATTTCCCAAATCAATGGCTGGAAGGTTATTTTGGCCAATGGCAAGGAAGTTACCATCAACACTACAGGATATGGAATAGCCAGGAATGAAATGACTTCCATCGAAAAGTTTTTGCAAACCATCAGTAACCCCAATGTTGCTTATATCCTGTTTACCTTGGCTACAATAGGGTTAATCACGGAAATTTCCAATCCTGGGATGGTTTTCCCTGGGGTATTTGGTGGCATCAGCTTATTTCTGGCGTTTTACTCTCTGGGAGTGCTTGATGCTTATTGGGGAGGCGTAGCACTTATTTTGCTTGCTATGGGACTTTTTATAGCCGAGTATTTCACCCCTAGCTTCGGTCTATTGACCGCCGGAGGTGTAATCTCGCTTGTTATGGGTTCGCTGATCTTATTCAGCCATAGTCCAGGTGTAGAGGTAAATCGTGGGCTCATAGCCGGGGTAACGGCGGCTACTAGTGCCTTTTGCATTTTTGTCATTGGTGCTATTGTTCGAGGTCAGAGACGGCGCAAAGCTACTGGTGCCGAAGGAATGATAGGGAGAATAGCTATAGCAAAAACACCACTTGACCCCACAGGCACAGTTCTGTCTGAAGGTGAACTGTGGACGGCAATAGCCGAAGGTGATAGAATAGCACCTGGTGAGGAGGTGATAATAAGCAAGGTAGAAGCTTTGAAATTATGGGTGACAAGAAAATCTAGAGAGTTAGGAGGATAGTTCACTATATATGGAAATACCACCTATAGAAATAATACCTATAGAAATAACGGGGCCGATTATCATAGCTATAATTTTTGCTGTCGCCTTTGCTGTTTTCATCATTTACGCTATCATTAAAAGTCAAAGGCGAAAACTCGCCACTGGCAGGGAGGACATGATAGGTAAAGTAGCCATAACACGGACAACCCTTAATCCTAAAGGCACGGTTCTGGCCGAGGGCGAACTTTGGACAGCTATAGCCGAAGGCAGTAAAATAAAAGCTGATGAGGAGGTGATAATAAGTAAGGTAGAAGGCCTAAAATTATGGGTGACAAAAAAATCCAAAGAAAAGGAGAGTGAATAACATGGAGATGAACTGGATGGTTTATTTTATTATCGCCTTAGTAGTGATAATACTTCTAGCGAATTCTATCAAAGTCGTTCAGGAATATGTAAGGGGAGCTGTTTTCCGCCTGGGTAGATACGTTGGCCTCCGAGGGCCAGGCCTTGTTCTTCTTATACCTTTTGTTGAGCGCATGAAGAGGGTGGACCTCCGTATAATTACTATGGATGTTCCAAGCCAAGAGTGCATGACTATGGACAATGTTACTGTTAGAGTTGACGCCGTGGTTTACTTTCGAGTGGTTGATGCTGCAAATGCTATTCTTAAGGTGTATGACTATATCAGGGCGACCCACTTGCTGGCGCAGACTACCTTACGGAATGTCGTGGGGCAATCCGAATTAGATGAGTTGCTAGCTCATCGAGACCGGCTTAATGAAAAGATGCAAAGCATTGTTGATGAAGGAACAGACCCCTGGGGGGTAAAGGTAAGCATGGTAGAGACTAAGGAAGTGGAGTTGCCCGAAGGGATGCAGCGAGCCATGGCAGCCCAGGCTGAAGCCGAGAGAGAAAGGCGAGCCAAGGTGGTTCATGCTGAAGGTGAATACCAGGCATCACAGAAGTTAGCTGATGCTGCCGAAATTATTTCCACCCATCCTGCAGCATTACAGCTTCGCTACCTTCAAGCACTGACCAGCATCGCTACCGAGAGAACCAATACCATATTGTTTCCCTTGCCTCTAGATATGATAACTCCATTTTTAAGTAGAGCTAGTCTGGCTTCAGGCAAAGTTGATCCTGATAAGAAATAAACGCTAAGCTAAAGTGCCATAGTATGGCTTCAAAGCCCAGGGTACTGGGTATAAGCGGCAGTCCGCGCCAAGATGGCGATATTGCTCTGCTTTTGCAACAGGCAAGTGTGTAGTGCAGGACAACATGCAATGACTGTCCCATGAATTGAGGGAGGCAGACTATGTGATTCTGCCTCCCCTATTTTTTTATGGGTGTAACGGCGCAAGTAAAAGCAATGATTGATCGCTGCCAGGCATTGTGGGTGATGAAATATATTCTTAAACCTCCCGTAGCTTTTAATCTACATAGCAAGCGCAAAGGTTTATTTATTTCTGCAGGCAGCACAAGGCTTCCTGACTTATTCCAGCCAGCTATAGCCAAAGTTAAGAGCTGGTTTGCCTCATTAGATATAATCTACACTGGCAATTTGCTTTTTTCAGGAATAGAGAAAAAAGGTGCCATCACTAAACACCCCACAGCATTAAAAGAAGCCTTCGCTGCGGGGCAGAATTTGATTCAGGATTAATTAAACAACCTTTTGTTTTCCATGCTTTGTGCTAAGATAATTTACAATTATTAATAAATCATTAGATGGAGGATGATAATGGCAAGTAAAACTAAACCAGAATGGCGTGAAACTAAATTAGCTCCGATGCTAAAGCGTTTTTCTGAACGGCAGGATAAATTTGAAACCACCTCAGGTGTAGAACTTGATACTGTTTATACCCCTGAGGATATGCCAAACTTTGACTATGCTACACAATTAGGATACCCCGGTGAATATCCCTTCACCCGTGGCGTCCAGCCTAACATGTATCGAGGTAGGATATGGACGATACGCGAATATGCCGGTTTTGGCACTGCTGCGGATACTAACGAACGTTACAAAAAGCTTCTAGCGGAAGGACAAACCGGCTTATCTGTTGCCTTCCATTTGCCCACACAAATAGGCTACGATTCAGACCATCCGCTAGCTGGAGGTGGGGTAGGCAACATCGGTGTAGCTATAGATACTCTCAAAGATATGGAAATCCTTTTTGAGGGTATCCCCTTAGACAGAGTAAGTACCTCCATGACTATAAACTCCACCTGTGCTCCTATCCTCGCCATGTATATAGCTGTAGGTAAAAAACAAGGAGTTGAAGCAGCTAAACTAAACGGCACGGTTCAAAATGATATACTTAAGGAGTATATCGCCCGGGGTACTTATATCTTCCCACCTCGCCCTTCAATGCGCTTAACCACCGATATAATCGCTTACTGCGCTAAAAATGTTCCTCGTTGGAATTCCATTAGTATTAGCGGTTACCACATACGGGAAGCGGGCTCTACTGCTGTCCAGGAAGTCGCCTTTACACTGGCTAATGGCATTGCCTATGTCCAAGCAGCAATTGATGCCGGGCTTGATGTAGACTCCTTCGCTCCCAGACTCTCATTCTTTTTTAATAGCCACATTAATTTTTTTGAAGAGATCGCTAAATTCAGAGCTGCACGACGCCTCTGGGCAAAGATAATGAGAGAAAGATTTGGGGCTAAGGATCCACACTCCTGGATGCTTCGCTTCCACACTCAAACTGCCGGGGTTAGCCTTACAGCTCAGCAACCACTTAACAATATCGTGAGAGTGACTCTGGAAGCCCTAGCAGCAACCTTGGGGGGTACTCAGTCATTACATACTGATTCCTATGATGAAGCTTATGCTACACCTACCGAGGACGCAGTATCAATTGCCGTACGGACACAGCAACTCATAGCTTATGAGAGCAGTATCACCGACGTTGTTGACCCCTTTGGCGGCTCTTACTATATAGAGTATCTCACCGACGAAATAGAAAAAAGAGCCAGCGGATACATTACAAAAATTGATAGCCTTGGTGGTGCCGTAGCTGCTATTGAACAAGGATTCCAACAAAGGGAAATTCAGGATGCTTCATACAAGTACCAAAAAATGATTGAAGAGGGCCAGCAGGCAATAATCGGTGTAAACAAATTCGTTTCCAGCTACCCTAAAATAACGGATATGCTAAGAGTTAATCCAGAGGTGGAAAGGAAACAAAAGGAGATATTGGCTCGAGTCAAGTGCGAGAGGGATAATGCCAAGGTCGAACAAACCCTCAAGAGATTGGAAGATGTAGCTCAGAGCAATGAAAACACCATGCCAGCTTTCCTTGAATGTGTAGAAACCTACGCCACTGTAGGAGAGATATCCGATGCGCTACGCAAAGCTTTCGGCACTCAAAAGGAATTTTTATCCTTTTAACAATATCCTTAATGAAGTAAGATAAGAAAGACTTAGCGAAAGACGAGGGGGAATAAAGATGGTTAAAAAAGTTGATCATATAGGCCTTTTGGTCAGAAGTTTAGATGAAACTGCTAAACTTTATAGAGATTTATTTGGTGCCATATTGGTTGAGGTTAAAACTGTAGCTGATCAAGGAGTGAAGGTAGACATGCTTAGCTTTGCCGGTGGCGCCAAATTAGAGCTTCTAGAGCCGCTTCCCGATACCAAAATAGCTGCCATTCTAGAGAAAAGGGGTGAGGGTGTGCAGCATGTTTGTTTTGAAGTGGATAACATTGACCAAGAACTTGCTTCCTTAGCTGACAAAGGTGTGGAATTGATTGATAAAAAATCACGTCGCGGTGTGGAAGGTTTGGTTGCTTTTATCCATCCCAAATCAGTCAAAGGAGTGCTTGTTGAGCTTTGCCAAAAAGATTAAAAAGAGGAGACCAAACTATGCAAGAAGGGAAAATTCGTGTTTTAATCGCTAAACCTGGTTTAGATGGGCATGACCGCGGTGCTAAGGTAGTAGCTAGAGCGCTGCGCGATGCTGGCATGGAGGTAATTTATACCGGGGTTCGCCAGGCCCCAGAAATGATTGTTGAAACAGCTGTTCAAGAGAATGTAGACGTTGTGGGAATGAGCATCCTATCTGGGGCATATTTAGAGCTGTTTCCAATCGTTATGGAAGAGTTAAAAAACAAGGGTAAGGGAGATACATTGGTTCTCGTTGGTGGCATAATATCTGAGGATGATATACCAGCTATAAAACAAATGGGGATAAAAGAAGTTTTTGGCCCTGGCACTCCAACGTGTGATATTATAAATTATATCAGAAAGGAATTAGCCGCTAAATAGAAAATATGTGACGTGGGGCTCGTTTTCCACCTCAGTGGACAATACCAACCAGACGAGTTAGATCTTCAATCTCCTTTTCCTTCATAAAATCCTTTATCCCCTCCAACACGTCAAGAGCAGCATGAGGGTTAGTCAGGTTGGCAGTGCCAACTTGCACTGCACTAGCCCCAGCCATAATGAATTCTAAGGCATCTGCAGCACAACATATGCCACCACAACCTATCACTGGAATATGTATAACTTTAGCTACTTCGTATACCAGATAAAGTGCGACGGGCTTGATAGCAGGACCAGAAAGCCCACCGGTAATACTCTCTAAACGAGATTCCCCCTTGCTTATGTCAATTACCATCCCCTTCACTGTATTAATTAAAGATATGGCATCGGCTCCAACTCTTTCCACTGCTAGAGCAATTTCCTTGATATCAGTTACATTTGGACTTAGTTTAATAATAACCGGGAGGTTGGTCACAGCTTTGACCGCTGAAGTTACTTCAGCAGCAAGTTTAGGAGTTACTCCAAACTCAATTCCTCCCGCCGAAATATTTGGACAGCTAATGTTCAATTCAATGCCGCTTACCCCAGGAGTGCCTTCCAGCTTGGTCGCTATGCTAACATATTCATCGATTGTTTCTCCGGCAATGTTAACAATGACAGGAACCCGCCAATTTGCCCATATCGGCGCTTTATCCCTGATCACAGCATCAACACCGATGTTTTCCAATCCCACAGAGTTGAGCAAGCCCCCCACTGTTTCCACCAGCCGTGGCTGAGGATTGCCATTCCTTGGCATAAGAGTAATGCCTTTACAAACGATTGCCCCTAGCTTCTGTATGTCAATAAGCTCGCTGTATTCTATGCCGTAACCAAAAATACCAGAAGCTATCATCACCGGATTATCCAGCATTAACCCTTTAGGATGACGAGGAGCCAACTGAATGCCAAGATTTAGCCAATTACTTCTCATATAGTTAATTATAGCAGGGCATCTTCTATGGTGATATGCCTTGTACCATCAGCTATGTTAAAATTTAAGCAATGCAGAAAGTAGCTTACTTTATTCGTTCTACAAGGGATGAGGATATTCCTCAAGTAACTGAGATTGACCGCGAGGCTTTTCCTAACGAGTGGCTGTTTCGCCCTTACGCTTCATACAAGCAGGAGATTCACAATTCATTAGCCCATTACATAGTGGCTTGTATTGAGAGGAGGGCTGGGCGGGACTTAGGTCAGGAAGACTTCGGAAAAACATCCTGGGTCAGACGCCTTTTTAACCAGGCAATGTTAGCTAGGAGGGAACAAAACAATCTCCGCACTAAAGAATATATCATTGGCTTTGCTGGCTTGTGGGCTATGTTGAATGAGGCGCATATTATCGCTATCGCCGTAAGAAATAATTATCGCCGAATGGGAATAGGCGAAGGACTGCTCATTTCAGCTATTGAGGTGGCTAGCCAGCTAAATGCCAATGTAATCACCCTGGAAGTGCGTGCTTCTAATGAGATAGCACAGGCACTGTATAAGAAATATGGATTCCGAGTAGCGGGTAGGCGTCCCCGGTATTATTCAGACAACGCTGAAGATGCCATATTTATGAGCACGGACGATATTACTTCGGCTCCATTTCGAACTTGCTTCCAACGATTAAGAGAAGCTCATGAACAAAAGTGGGGAATTTTCGCTACTCAATTAGCTTGAAAATAGATTGATAAATTCTGTTCCCCGCTTTCCCACTCTAGTAATGACATTTGAAGCTGTGCATATCTTATGTCAACTATACTTCCTTAGAATAGCCTTAAAGGAATCTATAACAAAACCTAGCTGATCTTTGTCAGCGGCAAAGGTGGAAACTTTGAATGCCTTTGCCATACCAGGCTGTGGTCCCCAAATGCCTCTGTCCTTAAGCTCCTTATAAAGGAAATACCCCCTTTCTCGAACATGTTTGGAAATATCGTAAAGCACCGGGGTTTCAAAGTGCAGTAAGTCATGTCTATGTGGTCTTTCCCCTAACTGCTTAAATCCCAATTTCTCCAGTTCACCGGAAAACCATTGTGCTTTTGCTACTTGCTCATCCCAATGGTTAACCCTTTCTTTTACATCAGGAAAGGAAGCCATGAGTGTAATTAATGGGACTCCTCTCAAAGTGCAGCCAAGAAGCTCAACCTCTTTGTTGCTATATACCTTAGATTTTCTCAATACGCTTTCCTCCCACTTCTTTTTCATTCCCAACACTCCACAAGGCCCGGCGGAAGCCATGCTCTTGTGACCACTACCAACGATGAAATCGGCACCCAGCTCTTTCATGCTTATAGGCATCCTACCCACTGCGTATGCCCCATTAAGTACATAAGGGATACCATATTCTTGAGCAATTTTCCCTAGCCTTGTGGCATCGGGAAGATTTCCATAATTGCCATCGGGGTAGGTTAATAAAATTAGTTTGGGATTATGCTTTTCTATAAGTGGTATGTAATCGTTAACGTCAATTCTAAATTCAGGATAGCCAGAGTGAGGCACCTCGATCACATTCAACCTTACCCTTTCGGCGGCAACAATTGTAGTGTAATGTCTGTTACCATCAACGATGATTGAATCACCTGGCTGGGCCAAAGAATGCATCACTATGAATTTAGCTTCTCTTGCCCCATGGGTTATGGTAGCAACCTCACAGCCCAAGAACTGGGGTAAAAGTTCGTGCACAAAATCTCGCACGGGAGGATTTGTTATATCGCATAGGCTGCCAAGACAAAAATCGCACACAGAATATCCATCTCCGAACTCTATTAAAGCCTCTTTGGCAGCATCAGCGAGGATACCACCTGTTTGTAAAGGCATGAGATTTATAAAACCTTTATGTTGTCTACGTAGGTCAGCAAGGTTTCGTAATGATTTATTAACTACCTGTTTCATGGGTTTTTTAAGGATTGCGATTTTATGGTTACAAATACAGCACCACCAACCCCTATTTTTTCCTGCTGCCCTTCTATATACTGGCGAATAGCTTCTGGAATTTGCAGATTGAGATCGGAGAGATGTTTTATCGTTTTCACCTGGTAAATTAAGTTTTCATCACTGCTTTCTATTGAAGCTGCTGCTCCCATTGCTATAGCCTGCATATAGTTTATACCTGTATATACTCCTGAAGGAGCAATATCGCTATAAATACTGCCATTGGCCACGCAAATTTCATTAAATCCTGCGGGTCCAATTAGCCTCTTGCCTGCTTCTGTTTCCATAATTTTCACCTGTATAGAGTCATCTTCCCAGACCAGAAACTCACATGGGGCAATCACATCTTTATACTTTCGAGCAGTTTCCTCAATTGCCTTGGCAATCTTCCTTCCTCTGGCAGTCTTGGGACTTGTTATGTAAGTAATGGACTTAGCCATATCTTCGTCAGAATATTCAGCTATGGAAAACTGGGGATACGCCAACTTTCTTATGTCATCTACCTCATATAGAATTATTGCTAGCCGCTCAACCCCAAAGCCGGCGTTGAATACCGGGTATCTAATATCAAAGTTTGCTAAGGATACAGGGGAATACATACCAATATCAGCAACCTCCAACCAATTCCCTTTGTAGTTAACGAAGACTTCTTGCTCCTGGCCAGGCGCATAATACTTGGATGTCGCTGTCTTTGTCTCAAACTTGATATCCGAAAAACCATATTGCTGCAGGATAT
>Ga0114930_10002471_pt1 | contig 16696 bp, 13 predicted proteins | sample AnhtaG_FD_87300 | JGI IMG/M metagenome (GOLD analysis project Ga0114930, IMG submission 87300) | Deep subsurface microbial communities from Anholt, Denmark to uncover new lineages of life (NeLLi) - Anholt_01485 metaG | ecosystem: Environmental > Aquatic > Marine > Oceanic > Sediment | place... | reverse complement strand
TAGCCGCGACGTCAACGGATTGTAGTAATAACGTTCATTGTGCCATGTCAATCCCTCGCGAGCACCCCAGAGATTCGCGTGGGCAATGTATCCTCCCATTAGTTCCGCATCAAAAACCTGAGAGGCGGTCCACTGCTGGCTTTGAAACGCCCTCAACAGGCCTAGCGCGGCAACTGCTTGTTCACTCAACGTGGAGTCGCTCTGGATCCTGGCTGTGTCAAGCTCATCTACTCGGGCGAACGCGGGCAACTCAAATGTGGTGGCTATTGGGTCCACCGAGAACTTCCAATTCTCACCCTGGTCGCCGTACAGGGACCGTCGTTTCCAAAACAGGCTCTCATCCAGACGGACGATCACACCTTCCGCACGTCCCTGCGATTCCAGTAACTCTCTTGAGAAGCTCTCTTCCAGCGCGTACACGCCCCAGTCATCACCGTTTACAGAAACATTCACAAAAGAGTAGTGTGGCGCCAGGATACCCGCGCGGCGCAGATCCTGCATATACAACCATTCGTTCAAGTATTGGCGGGTAGCGGGTGACTGCACCGAGAACGATTGCATTCCCAGGATAGCTGCGCCACGTTCCGTGTGGGCGTCATTATGTATCTTGACTTGAAAAGACCACTTGTTTTTCTGCAAATGGTCTAACGGATGAGCTTTTTCCGCCTTGCCTCCTTTCAACCGTATGCGGACAGGAATCGTCCCCTCCTGGAACCGAATCTGCGCCTGTATCCACTCCTCATCATCTAGCTGCAGAATTCCCTTCTGCAAAGCTCTTTGCTGTTGCTTTGCCATTGCCTGATATTCTTCAGACCCGATGTCGAAATGCAGCGTCGGTAAATCGTTCTTCCTGACCTCCGTTCCGGTGAGCCAGTTGCGCACGAGCGGATCGATGAACTCGTGTCCTTCCAGTCTATACCAGATCCCAATGACAGCCGCGATCGTAAGCACCAATCCTGTGGCTAACAGGAACCGGACAACCCTGCCGCGATACCGCGTCTTAATTCGGTGGTTGGAGCAAAAGAGGTACTGCGCCGAATGGGACGAGCGCCGTATGCGCATGCATCACCTACCCCAGCACATGATCCTGATCGATGAAGGTACAGGCCAAGGACGGGCGCATTATACCATCACTCCATGCTCTCGACAATTGCCTGTGTACCGCGACTTGTGGTATAATACTGGGAAATCTGCATGGAGGTGAAAGAGAGATGGATCCTGAAGCATTCAAGATAGGTGCGCTGACCATATACTGGTACGGTGTCTTGGTCGTCGCCGGAGTGTTGGCGGGCGCGTACGTGGCAGTCCTTCAGGCCAAGAGACGCGCACAGGACCCCGAACACGTGTGGAACGCCTTGCTGGTCTGCCTGATCCTGGGCATCCTTGGTGCTCGCGTCTACCACGTGTTCTCGACCAGCCAGGGGGGCGCGATCGGCTGGTCCTACTACCGCGAGCACCCCCAAGACATCTATAGAATCTGGCGAGGTGGGCTGGGCATTATCGGGGCAATCGCTGGTGGGGCGCTGGGCATGGTGATCTATGCCAAACTCGCCCGCCTGCCCATCCTGGCCTGGCTTGACATCGGCTCCTATGGGCTCTTGTTAGCACAAGCCATCGGACGCTGGGGGAACTATGTTAACCAGGAGCTGTACGGTCCGCCGACCACCTTGCCCTGGGGGATTCACATTGGCATCACTTATCGAATCGCCCCTTATAACAACCTGTTGGCCTTCCCTCCAGATACACGTTTTCATCCAGTGTTCCTCTATGAGTCATTGTGGTGCCTGGCAGGCTTCGCGCTGTTGTGGTGGGTTTCAATCCGGTTCCGCAATGCGCTGCTGGATGGAGATATCTTTCTCCTTTATCTGGTCTGGTACCCAATAGGCCGATTCGCTATCGAGTTTCTGCGCCCCGATCGATGGATGATGGGCCCCATCGCTGCCGCTCAATTGTTCTCGGCCATTGCAGCCATAGCTGCCGTATGCGTGATGATAGTTCGTCACCGTCGGCGGAGCACAGCGATGAGGGCGAGCACAGGCATCGAGCCGGACGTCGACACCTCGGCGCCGTCCGAGACATCCAGTGAGCCCGATACCGACGCAGACTCGGAGACGGTGAGCTAATAGCTCACTCGTCCGCTCAACGTTGAAGGTTAGGTTACGCTTTGAACCGTGGTCTACTGTTTCTTGTGGGCATTCTGATCGTTCTGTTAGGTCTGCTAGGGTATGTTCTCTACCCCGCGATTCGGAATCAGGGAAGGGACCATTCCACTCAGGCCCCCCGTGACATCCCCAATACCGATTTGAATCCATTTGGGGCCAACTTTTTCCTCGAGCGCGAAGTCGAGGCGTGGAAGCGCGAGGAAACGGTGCGCATGGCTCGCGAAGCAGGGATCGGATGGGCCAAACAGCAGTTCGTCTGGGCCCAGATCGAGTCACGTCCGGGCCGATTTCGGTGGGAAAAGTACGACGCAATCGTCGATCTCTGCGAAAGCTATGGCCTGCAAATCGTGGCTCGGTTGGACAGTGCACCGAATTGGTCACGACAAGACGATTCTATGTCAAGCCGTCCCCCTGATAACTTGAGCGACTATGGCGAGTTCGTGTACAGCTTCATCAAGCACTACCAGGGCCGCGTTCGTTACGTCCAGATCTGGAACGAGCCCAATCTGTTCATCGAGTGGGGCAATCGGCCAGTCGATCCACGGGGATATGTAGAGATGCTCAAAACCGCCTACCGACGAGCCAAAGAGGCAGATCCCAACGTCTATGTCCTCACTGCCCCCATGGCTATCACCCTGGGTGAACCACACCCTGAGCCAGGCAAGTGGCGGGCAATGAACGACCTGCAGTATCTGGAAGAGATGTATCAGGCAGGTGCAAAGCCCTACTTTGACATCCTGTCGGTCAATGCATTTGGGATGGACTTACCCCCGGAAGACCCTCCGTCACCAGGCAAGCTCAACTTTGCCCGCGCACATCTGCAACGCGAGATCATGGAACGCTATGGCGATCACGATAAACCCATCTGGTTCAACGAGTACGGTTGGAATGTCGCACCGGAATCGTTTTCCTCAGAGGACCTCATCTGGAAACGCGTCTCCGAGGAGGAGCAAACTGCCTACACCTTGAAGGGCATCGAGTACGCACGTCAGAACTGGCCGTGGGCCGGGGTATTCCACATCTGGTACTTTAGACAGGTAGGCGACATCAGTCCGGACGACCCGGCGTACTATTTCCGAATGGTGGACGTCGACTTTATCCCCCGCCGTGTGTACTTTGCCATCAAGGACAAAGCAGCCCAACTCGCCGAAGCAGGTCCCGGTCACTATGAGGAGACAAGCCCTGCGGTAACTGCCGCCCCCGGCAAGTGGACGTCCGAGATCGATCCGGCGGCCAGCGGGCAGGCGGTTCTGATCGGTGAAACCCCTGAAAGCAACCTGACCTTTACCTTTCGTGGGGGCGAGGTCTATCTCATCGCCAGAGCCGGACCACAAGGCGGCCAGTTGCTGGTCACCTTGGATGGCCAAAATGTCGACGGGCTCCCTCTCGACGAACGCAAGCGTTCCTACATTGAGCTGTATGCCCCTGGCCAGACGACAAGTTCGTTTCTTGTCGTCAAGGATGGAAGCGCACGACGGAGGACGTTGCGCCTGGTCGTCAGCGAGTTCGCGCACGCAGATTCGAGCGGGCATCAATGCGTGATAGACGCATTCCAGGTCAGCGGAGAAAGCGCCAAACCATTCCCTGTCATCCCGGTGATCCTCCTATCGATCGGATGCGTGGTCGTGGGATGGTTGCTGGGTCGTTCGACAATAAACTCCAGGCCCCGCGCGTAAGAGGCTGGAGAGGGTCTTGACACAGAAGAATCGAGAGTCCAATCCATGCGCGCTTGACAAAGTAGGCTGAGTAGATTATACTGTATACAAAGTTGCTGCAACTTTGCCACGCTCGTCGAGGGTGTTGTGCTCTGGTACTTTCGCTTTGGTCCGGTGTTAGCTCCTCAAGGTCAGCTCTCGGCAGCATCGGCGGAGCCGCTCCCCCGCGAATGCGCAGGCTGTTTTGACACTCGCTGCAAAATGTGCTATACTCTGATCCTTAAAGGGTGGAGAAGGTTATTCTTGTCTTGATGAGGATATTATTGCGTCTTCTCCCTGTCCTGTGCCGTAGGAATGCGTTGAACCTGGTGAAATCTGTACATCGGCACCTGGGAATACTCACAGTAGTACTCGGATTGTGACGCGGTCGGTCTTTGCTCGGGATAGAAAGGATGGTATGAGACGTGAGCGAAAACGGTAAAGAAGCCCTGATCGAGGTACGGGACATCAAGGTCTACTTTTACCTGGACGAGGGTACCGTGCGTGCTGTGGAAGGCGTCAGCTTTGACATCGCACGCGGCAAGGTCCTGGGCGTGGTTGGGGAAAGCGGTTGCGGCAAGAGTGTCACCTCACAGGCCGTTATGCGGATCGTCCCTTCGCCAGGCAAGATCACCCAGGGCGATATCTTTTACTATCGCTACAGGGATGACGGATCGGTAGAAAAGGTCGAGATCACCAAGCTCGATCCGCGCGGCAAGGAAATCCGCAGCATTCGGGGAAACGAGATCGCAAAGATCTTTCAGGAACCGATGACCTCTCTCAGCCCTGTCCATACCATTGGCAACCAGATTATGGAGGCCATCATTCTCCACCAGAAGGTGGACAAAGCCGAGGCCCGCGAGAAGGCCATCGACGTGCTTGATCAAGTCGGCTTGCCACAACCTTCGCAGCGCATCGACTACTATGCCCATCAGCTCTCCGGAGGCATGCGCCAGCGCGCGATGATCGCCATGGCTCTGTCTTGCAACCCCAGCCTACTTATCGCCGACGAGCCAACCACTGCCCTCGACGTGACCACCGAGGCGCAGATCCTCGAGCTGATGAAAGGCCTGCAGGATCAGTTTCATATGGCCATTATGTTCATCACCCATAACCTCGGCGTAATCGCCGAAATGGCGGATGACGTGGTGGTCATGTACCTGGGCAAGGACGTCGAGCTCGCTACTGTGGATGAGACGTTCTATGATCCTCATCATCCCTACCTCCGTGACCTTCTTCGCTCCATCCCACACATCGGGCGCAAGAAGTCTGGAGAGAGGCTACGTACGATTACGGGTTCTGTTCCCGACCCGTACAACGTTCCCATCGGCTGTCCCTACCACCCGCGTTGTTCAGAGTTTATTCCGGGCAAGTGCAACGTCGATCAGGAAATCCCCTTCTATGAGATCAGGCCTGGTCACTGGACTCGCTGCTGGCTCTACGAAGGGAAAAAGGTGAGGCAACCCCATGTCTGAGCAAACTTTTACACAGGACAACATCCTGCTCGAGGTCAAAAACCTCAAAAAGTACTTTCCCATCCGCAAGGGCTTTTTCAAGTCCCTGGCCGGATACGTCAAGGCCGTTGACGGCATCGACCTCTTCATTCGTGAAGGCGAGACGATGGGCCTCGTTGGCGAGAGCGGTTGCGGCAAAACCACCACAGGGCGCACCATCCTCCGCGCTTACGAACCTACTGCTGGCGAGGTATGGTTCAAAGACAAGAATCTGGGCCGTGTCAATGTCCCCGATCTCGACAAGCAACAACTCAAGCGCCTCCGTCAGAACATGCAGATGATCTTCCAGGACCCATACTCTTCGCTCAACCCGCGAATGACCTTGTTGCAGATCGTTGGCGAACCCCTTCTGGTCAACCGCGTTGCCAGAGGTTCGGAACTCAAAGATCGCGTTGCCGAGCTCTTGCGCATAGTCGGCCTGCGACCTGAGTATATGATTCGCTACCCGCACGCGTTCAGCGGCGGACAGCGCCAGCGCATCGGCGTCGCCCGGGCCCTGGCCCTCAATCCGCAGCTTATCGTTTGTGATGAGCCGGTATCTGCCCTCGACGTTTCCGTACAGGCGCAGGTCCTCAACCTGCTTCAGGACTTGCAGGCCGAGTTTGGTCTCACCTATATGTTTGTTGCTCACGATCTCAGCGTGGTTGAGCACATCAGCGATCGCGTATCGGTGATGTACGTCGGCAAGCTGGTCGAAATGGCAAGCACCGAAGAACTATTCGGTGATCCGCTACATCCATATACGGAAGCTCTGATGTCGGCTGTTCCCAAGGCCGACCCACGCTATCAGGCTGAGCGCATCATTTTGGAAGGTGACGTGGCCGACCCGGCGAACCCGCCCCCGGGATGCTATTTCCACCCGCGCTGCCGCTACGCGATCGATGTCTGCGAGCAGGAAGAACCGCAACTGAGCGAGCTACGCCATGACCACTTTGCTGCTTGCCATCGCGCGGAGGAACTCTCCCTGACCGGCATCATTGCAGATACCATCACGTATCAAGGATAGAGTGCCCGGCCGGTGCATCTATTCCTGTAACGGCTGCTCAGTAACCTATTGCCAGTTCCAAGCTGGAGAAAGGGAAACCCCTGGATGGGAGTTTCCCTTTTGGCTTGAATCAAGACTTACGTGTCGGTTGAGTCCGACCACGTGAAAGGAGTGCTGAAATCCAATGGAAGTAGTACATCCCAGACTGACTGTGCTCGACGTGCTGAGATACTTGCTCGCCTATGCGTGCTGGGTTGCCACTGCCTTGACCAGCATGCTGACACTCTTGGTGATACGCAATATGGTCAACATTGTCTGGCCAGTGTTGGGTGGCAGCAAGTGGGTACTGCGTCCGATTGACCGTTTCGGTCTGGTCTTTCTTGGCCTGGTCTGGCTGGTCTATGTGATCTTTATGGAACAACATTATCGCTCAAGTATCACCATTGTCAGAGTCAGGAGAGGCCGGGAAGGAACACGCCCTGTGACGCGGATGCGGGAAGCACAATTGAACAAGGGCACGAGATTCTTGAAAAGACTGGGGCTCGATGTCCTGGCCCAACGTTTCGTCCCCACGATAGTCGTTCCCTTGGTTCTTCTCGCCCTGGCCTATGTGATCCAGCAGGGAGCCTTTGCATTCTTGGGCCGCTAGGGCGAGGTCGATACACTTGTGCGGTAGGAGAGTTTGCCCTGGCGCTGAATCCAGGTGGTCCCATAGGGAAACATCTTTTCCTTTCTGCCAGCATCGTGATATACTGAAGGAAACGCATAGACACTGGAAGGAACACGTCATGAAGCACCTTCTCTGTCTCGCCCATCTGAGCTGCGACGAAATATGGCGTATCTTGAACACCGCGCGCGATCTCAAGGCAGAGTGGAAGGCGGGTGGCAACAAGCCGCTTCTCGGCGGCAAGTCCCTGGCGATGATCTTTGAGAAGCCTAGCCTGCGCACCCGCGTCTCGTTTGAGGTGGCGATGGTCCACCTGGGTGGACATGCCATTTACCTATCAGCGGCCGAGATCGGCCTGGGCAAGCGAGAAAGCGTGGCCAGCGTGGCACGCGTGCTATCGAGGTGTGTGGATGGCATCGAAGCACGGGTCTTTGCGCATCGCACTGTCGAGGAGTTGGCTCAATACGCCAGCGTGCCAGTCATTAATGGCCTGTCTGATTTCGAACACCCCTGCCAGGCCCTGGGCGATGTCCTGACCCTGTGGGAGAAAAAGGGCGAGGTCAAGGGACAAACCCTCACCTTTGTCGGCGACGGCAACAATGTGGCCAATTCGCTCCTGTTCATCGGGGGAAAACTGGGGATTCACACGACCGTGGCCTCTCCTCGGGGCTATGAACCACATCCGGCGGTGGTCCAATTGGCCAGAGAAGCGGCCAAGGAAAGCGGCGCAGCGATCACGATCACGAACGACCCGGTAGTGGCCGTCAGAGACGTGGATGTGATTTACACTGATGTATGGGCCAGCATGGGGCAGGAAAACGAAATCGAGGAACGCAAACAGCGATTCATCGGATTCCAGGTGAACGGAGCTTTGATGGCTCACGCCCGGCCAGATACACTGTTTATGCACTGCTTGCCAGCGCATCGGGGTGAGGAAGTGACCGAGGGGGTTATGGATTCTCCCAACTCTGTGGTTTTTGATGAGGCGGAGAATCGCGTGCACGTCCAGAAGGCTGTCCTGGCGATTCTGATGGGCTAGTCGATGTTGGCTCATGCGTCCCGGATCGGCAAACCATTCGCGAGGTAGAGCAGGGGATCCAAAATGGCGGGCAACCGACGAGCTTATGAGGCAGCGATGAGACCCGCGGCCAATCTGGCCTGGGATAGAAAGTGGTCCCGAGCCATTAAAGAGTACAAGAAAGCTCTGGGCGAGTTCCCCCGGGATGTTACCGCGCTCACTGGACTGGGGCTGGCTTACGCCGAAACGGGGCAACCAAAGAAGGCATTGGATAACTACAGACGGGCCGCCGAACTCTCTCCCGACAGCCCCGAAATGATCAAGCGCGTAGGACAAATGCTGGAGCGCCTGGCCGAGTGGCCTAAAGCCGCCGACGCCTACGCGCTCGCCGCCGATGCCTGTCTACGCTTGCGTGATACATCTCAAGCCACTGAACTGTGGCAAAAGGCAGTCATCCTGGATCCAGAGAACCTGCCCGCGCACCGAAATCTGGCCAAAGCCTGCGAGGATCAGGGCAGAGTTCGCCAGGCTGCACGCCAACACCTGATGATGGCCCGCGTGCAGCAACGACGCGGTCACACAAGAGAAGCCATCGAGCATTGCAATGCCGCACTGGAACTGGATCTTTGTAATCGGGAGGCCCGCGACATTCTAGGTGCCTTGCAGGGAGGTCGTCCTCTTCCCGACGGCCCAACCGCACGTCTGCAGCCCGACGCCGATGGTAAGCGCACTCTGGACAGCTTTGTGATCTTTGAAGATATCGAACTCAGCAGTGCAGCACTGCTGAGCGCTAGAGCGCGTGCTTCGCCAGCCGACATGCTACGCGAGCGGTCGCTGATCAAGATGGCCGAGGCCGCGTTCGCCGAACACTCTGACCCCCAGACGATGCAAGTCAACCTGCTGTTGGCCCAGGCCGCAGATTATCAGACGCGTGGGTTGACAGACAGGGCCATTGAGGCCTATCTAGGCGCGATCAACATAGGAGCCGATACACTAGCTGTCCACTTTGGCCTGGGGTTGCTTTACCAGGAAAAGCGTGATTTTGCGCGTGCCCTTGAGCATCTGAATCAGACCCTATTGGATCGGGACTACGTGCTGGGTGCACACTTTGCAATCGGAGAGGGTCATTACCGTTGGGGCAGAGCAACTGACGGGTTGCAGCACCTCCTGGAGGCACTCAGGATCATTGACTCGCATATCGTGTCCAAACGCCGAGTCGACGACCTGAACGCAATGTACGAGCAGTTCCGTCAAAAGTACGCCACACAGAGTGACTCGGAAACAACACTTCGTCTGGCCCGTTTGATCATATCCCTTCTGAGCAGCAAGGGCTGGGGACAACAGGTAGTGGAGGCTCGCAGACAACTGGATAGCCTGGCTGGAGGCTGCGTTCTGATCACCTTGGCCGAGATGCTCATCGAACCGGAAGCCGAGAAAGCGATGACTGCGTTAAGGCACATCCAAGAGTACCTCGAGCAGAATAAGCTGTTTGCCGCTCTCGAAGAGTGTCTGTGGGCCATTCAAGAGTCTCCATATTATCTGCCCCTGCATCTTAACCTGGCGGATATCTTGATCGAAGGAGGTCGACTGGACGAGGCTGTACAGAAATACATCACCGTTGCGGAGGCGTATCACGTGAGGGGCCACCTACAGCGAGCGGTGGCCATCTACCGAAAGGCATTGCAAATCGCGCCAATGGACGTCAAGGGCCGGAACAAACTGATCCGTATGCTGCTCGATGCCAGAATGATCGATCAAGCGATGGAACAGTACATGTTGGTGGCTGATGCATACTATCAGTTGGCGCAAGTGAACCGGGCCGTAGAAAAGTATACCGAAGCATTGAAATACGCCGCCCATGGCGACGCTTCACGCCACTGGGAGACCAACGTGCTGCACCGTATTGGCGATATCTATATGCAGCGTGTAGACTGGCGACAGGCGATCAGAGCCTACCAGCGCATTAAACGAGTGGACGATGAGGATGAAAGTGCCCGTTCTTACCTGGTCGATCTCTATTTCAACACCGGCCAACGCGACCAGGCTCTGAGCGAGTTGGATGAGTTGATCGAGTTCTACAAAGCCAGGCGACAGCCGCGTAAGCTTTTGTCTGTGCTCCAGGCTGCCGTACGTTCTCGGCCAGACGAGCTAGAACTGCATAAGCGACTGGCCAGGTTATTCTTTGACATGCGAATGAAAGAAGAAGCAATAGCCGAAATGAACACCGTTGGCGAAATCCAACTCAGCGCAGGGATGACGCGCCAGGCAATCCACACGCTCCAAGCCATCATCCGTCTGGGTCCCGACGACGTACAGGCATACCGGCAACTCTTGGCCCAACTCAAGAACCAGTAGCATGCCAAGCGCAGGATGCGCTTCCCGGAATGATTGGCAATCCGAGATGGGCTTAGCTACCCAGAAGGAAAGAGATTGGTCGAAATCACCTGGTATTTTGAGCGACTTGATTGGTGGAGCGTCCTGGATATCCTCCTGGTTGCGTTGACCTTTTATTGGCTTTTGCACCTCATCCGAGGCACACAAGGCATACAATTACTGCGTGGTGCTGTCATCCTGGTCGTGGTTATGGTCCTGACTGCAAGTATGCTCCCCTTTCGGGCCCTCAGTTGGCTGGTGGAAAAGGGCCTGCCAGCCTTGCTGGTGGCCATACCCGTAATTTTCCAACCTGAACTACGACGGGCGCTGGAGCGATTAGGTCGCACGGTAGGAAATACAGGAGCTTATCTAACCCCATTGCCACGTCAATGGGCCAACGTGGACGTCATAGACAGAGTGTGTACGGCCTGCGTCCGACTTTCGGAGCGGCATCATGGTGCGTTGATCGTGCTAGAACGTTCGACAGGATTGGAAGGATACACTGAAACTGGTGTACAACTCGACAGTCGGGTCACGCCAGAATTGCTGTTGACAATTTTCTCTCCAAATACGGCGCTTCACGACGGAGCAGCCATGATCCGCAACGGGCGCGTTGTCGCTGCAGCGTGTGTGCTTCCCTTGGCCGGCGGCACAATGTCTGACAGTCAGGTGGGACTCCGCCACCGGGCGGCGATCGGCGTGACCGAACAAACTGACGCTGTGGCCGTAGTGGTTTCAGAAGAAACGGGTAGCATATCGGTCGCACGCAACGGGCGCATGATCCGCCGACTCGATGGCAGGCGGCTCCGCAAGATCCTACAGGCATCCTATCCGGCTCCCAGGCCACCCTCTCTGTCGAGATGGGTGAGGAACGTGCGCGAGAGGGTTGAAGGTGTGTTCAGCAATCGTAGATGATAACTCGATCTCGCACACGCTCAAGATCGGGCCTTGCCGTGGAGGTTGCGTTCGTTGAGACGATGGATCAACGATCTAGGAATGATGTTGCTGGCACTGGTCCTGGCGATCGTCGTGTGGATCGTCGCCGCACAACAAGAAAACCCCATTGAACAGGGAGAGTTTCAAGACACCCTTTCCGTTGAGGTCCGCAACCAGCCTGAGAGGACCACATTCTTACCGGCGACGTTTGACGAACAAGTGCAGCTAACTATCCGCGCGCCACAGAGCAGTTGGCGAGATTTACGCGCGGACAAGTTCACGGCCTGGATCGACCTTGAGGGCCAGGGGTCTGGCGACTATGAGATACCTGTACAGGCCACCTGCACTGATCCCAACGTACGGATTATCGAGATCAAACCCGCGACCGTGCCTGTACGCCTCAAGAAAGAGATCTCGCGCCTTGTGCCAGTGCAGATCCACATCTATGGATCGGCCGCGTTGGGCTATGTGATGAAAACTGATGAAACGATCATCGAGCCCGAAACGGTCACCGTAACCGGACCAGCGCCAATTGTCGAACAAGTTACCAAAGCTACTGTGGATCTCGCTCTGCGCGACCTCAAAGAGACATATTCAGCCAGCCGTCGCCCCGTCGCTCGGCAGGTCAACGACGATTCGGTGGGCAGCTTTGTCAGCGTCCAGCCTCCTACCGTACAGATCACCATTCCGGTCGTTCAGCAAACAGGGTTCAAGGAGGTCGTGGTGCGTCCCAGATTGACCGGCGCTGTCGCTTCTGGCTACTGGGTACGTAGCGTAACTGTCGACCCTATCACAGTGTTGCTGGGTGGAGACCCTGCGGTCGTCTCAAGGATCAGTGGATTCGTTGAGACCATGCCTCTCGACACATCAGGAGCCACCAGTGATGTGGTGGAGCGAATGGCCCTGGACCTACCAGAAGGGGCATCGACCGTCGGCGTGCAAGGTGTCAAGGTGACTGTCAACGTTGCTCCTCAACAAGGAAGTCAGACCATCTTGAGACAGCTCGTCGTGCGTGGGTTGAGCACCGACCTGGTCGCAAAGGTCTTGCCCGACGAGGTCGAAGTCACGCTCATTGGCCCATTGCCCCGTTTGAACTCACTGACCGACGAAGACCTGTATGTGTACGTGGAGCTGGTGGACAAAGGCATCGGGCAGCACCGGGTGGATCTGACCTCTCTGGTGCCCGAAGGCCTGCAGGTCGTGTCCATCTCGCCGGCAACAGTTGACGTCGAGATATCGACAGTGCCTCCAACTTTTACCCCAACGCCAACGGCAACTCTAACCTTCACTCCGACGTCCAGGCCAACGGCTGCGCCCACGAGCACAGAAGCAATCAGCGACACTTTGGGGATCACGGCGACAGTCACACCGACGGGGACAATGCCCGCGGGCGACAATGTCACGTCGACACCGTTGACCGGCACACCGACACCTGCTCCCACGCTACCCAGCCCGACACCCATCGCTACACAGACCGACGGCTGAGAATGACCTGGAATGACAACGGCCGGCAGCAGGGCGACGCCCTGCCAACTCGCGAAGCTGAGGAGCGTGGATGAAACCGATTGTCGCTCTGGTAGGACGTCCCAACGTGGGCAAGTCCACGTTGTTTAATCGTCTAGTGGGCGAGAAAGTGGCCATTGTCTCTGACATCCCAGGCACCACGCGCGACCGGCTGTACGCCGACTGCATCTGGAACGGCGTGACCTTTACATTGGTCGACACGGGTGGAATGGAGATCCTCGCCGAACACCGCATTCGGTCAGGCGAACCGGTCGACATCCTGGCCGCTGGTTCTACGCACTATGTCCGCGAGATCCGCGCTCAGGCAGAGGTTGCCATCCGCGAGTCGGATGTCGTCGTCTTTCTGGTAGACACTCAGAGCGGCCAAACCGCAGCAGACGAAGAGGTTGCCGGGGTCCTGCGCACGGCTAGCAGGTCGGTCATCGTCGCCGCCAACAAGGCCGATAACCTGGACCTGTGGGACGAAGCCCTCGAGTTCTATGCCCTGGGCGTGGGCCCAGTGTTCCCTGTTTCCGCACTCAACGGCAAGGGTACTGGAGACCTCCTGGACGAGATCGTCGCCTCTATCTCCCAGGCAAGTCTCGAAGAAGAGACGGACGCGGTCAAGATCGCCATCGTGGGAAGACCAAACGTAGGCAAGTCTTCCTTGCTCAACAAGCTACTCCGCCAAGAGCGAGCCATTGTAAGCCCCATCGCTGGCACAACTCGAGACGCCATCGACACCCCGCTGAGATGGGAGGGCCAGGACTTTATCCTCATTGACACAGCGGGCATCCGACGACGAGGCAGAGTACAGAAGGGGCTCGAGTATTACAGTGTCTTGAGAGCTCTGCGGGCGATCAGCCGTGCAGATGTGGCATTGTTGCTCCTTGATGCCTGGGAAGGCGTGACCGACCAGGATGCGCACATCGCGGGTTACATCCTGGAAGAGCAAAAGAGTGTGGTCGTCATCGTGAACAAGTGGGATGCTATCGAAAAGGATACGTATACTATGAATGCCTACACTGAGCACGTGCGTCACGAACTCAGATTCATGGACTACGTGCCGGTGCTCTTTATCTCAGCCCTGACCGGGCAGCGCGTACACCGAGTCATTCCGACTGCGCTGGAGGTTCAGGCAGAACGCCATACGCGCCTGACCACCCACGAGCTTAACAAGCTGATCCAGGACGCGCTGTTTCAGCACAGCCCACCCTCGGTACGAGGACAGCGACTCAAGGTTTATTTCGCCACTCAGGACAAAGGTTCGCCACCGACGTTCATCTTTTTCGTTAACGATCCCAAGCTGGTGCATTTCGGCTATGAACGTTACCTCGAAAACCAGATCCGCAAGGTATGTGAATTCAAAGGCACACCGATCAGACTGATCTTCAAATCCAACAGAGAGCGGGTGTGAGTGGGACGCCCTATGCAAAAGCCCGTTTCTCGCAGGCCCCGCAGACGACGCCAGTCGTCCTCCTTGGCCCCTGTGGAGTACGCCGCGTCGGTCCATCCCGGCTTGGAGCAAGTTGTCGGAGAGGAAATCGAAACGCGGTTAGCTGGGGCGCGGACTATAGAGACCCAGAGAGGCTGGGTCGTTTTTCGCTACCCGGGCAACGCCGCCGATCTACTCAAGCTCCGTACGACCGAGGACGTGTTCGTACTTCTCTTTCGGACCGCTGATTTGCCTACCTACCGCAAGGGCGCCATTCCGCTGCTAATGCGGATGGCCCGCAATAGCCGCGTCTGGGAGCAAGCATTGGCCCGGTTTGGCCAGACGCGACAGGAATCGGTCAAGAGGGTTACTTTCCGAGTCATCGCCCAGATGACAGGCAGGCATGGCTTTCGCCGTCAGGAAGTGCGCGACGCGGTGCTTATCGGTGTGCAGACCCGCTGGAGGAGATGGAAACCGGTCGACGACGACGCGCACGTGGAGGTTTGGGCGCCCATCGTCGGCAACTGGGCTGCGATCGCTATTCGCCTCTCCGATCGCAGGATGCGCCACCGTACCTACAAAGAGGAACATCGTCCTGGATCCCTTCGCCCCACGCTGGCGGCAGAGATGGTCGCTCTCTCCCGCCCCCAAGCCACCGATCGTTTCTGCGATCCGATGTGCGGCACAGGTACCATCTTGGCCGAACGGGCGCTGTACGCACCGTACCAAAGCTTGCTCGGCGGCGATATTTCTCGCGATGCCCTGCGGGCCGCCATGGTCAACCTTTCTCAAGCAGGTGCTGCGCCGCGTCTTTCTCCAGAGACATTTCGGCATCGCCACGCGGCCTGTGCTCTTAACCTATGGGACGTGCGCTCATTGCCGATCCGCTCCGCCACGATAGACGCCGTAGTCTGCAACCTGCCGTTTGGTGAGAAGGTCGGCTCACACGCCGACAATCCCGCACTCTATAGACGGTTTTTCCAGCATTTGACCCGGGTGCTTTGTCGTGGCGGTCGGGCCGTGCTGCTAACCAGTGAAAAGGAGCTGATGCGGCAGTACCTCAACCACCACACTCAGCTCCGACGTGAACGTGAAATCCTGGTCGGCGTCCTGGGCCGGGCTGCGCGGATTTACGTACTGCGCAAGGCACAAGAGGCAGCCATCCATGTTTGCCTTTCGACGTAATCATGATCCTTCTTCGGCCAGTTTCAAGACAGCGGCGCGGGCATGCGGAGCAAGGCGAAAGCGCAGCGCTTCGAGTTGATCCAGCAGAGGACAGACTACCTGTACAAGACCGACAGGCTTGGCATCGAGCAGTAGCCCCAGCGTGCCCGTCAAGCGGAGACCCAGAGTTTCGGCTACCTGGCGAGCAAGAGCATCATCGAGCACGGCCACAGCATCGCGTGACTCCAACGCTAGCACGAGAACCTCTGTCTCGCCCGGTCCCATGTCGGTTACCAACGGCAGGGCTGGCTCGCTGGTTGGCCGACGGATGACCACCCACTCCAACGCAGTCAGGTCGGGCAAACTCACGCCCAAGGCCCGCCCCGCTGCAAGTTCCTCTACTACCGCTGGAGGAACAATCACTTCCTCGGCAAGGGCAGGCAGAACATGCAGTAACCCCAACTGATAAAGGTATTGAATGGACGATGTATCGCAGATGACGTCAGGCAAGGCGCGTTTCCCTCGCGAGTTGATCTCGGGTCAGGTCAAAAGCGTCCACGCCATAGTCTGCCAATCGGGAGAGAAAAACGACCCGTGGCACGCCTGCCAGCTGGGCCGCTGCGCCGGATGAAAGCCGTCTCAGCTCGAAGAACTTGACGGCCGCTGCCATGCGCAGTGCCTCGCCCGCTTCTTCCAAAGATAGTTTTAACGCCAGCAGTGTTTCATCAGAGATATCCAAAACAATTTGGCTCATGATATGCTCGCTCCTGTTTCAGAGCAATGTTGCTGCATCGCGATCGATATACAAGATTGCGTGAGGGTGGCGGCGCATCGCCGTCGCCGGGCATGACTCGTCGATCAGGCCGGTCAGCGTCCTCTTGACCGCTTCGGCCTTGGTGGGGCCAGGAACGACACAGCACATCCTGGGCGCGGCCATCAATGCCGACATCGTCACCGTCATAGCGTACAAAGGTACCTCGTCAACGGAAGCGAAACAGCCGTCGTTCACCTGCTGCTGACGGCACTGTTGATCCAGCTCCACCACTTTGACGATCAGTGGATCGTCAAAATCCGCCACGTGCGGGTCGTTGAACGCCACGTGCCCGTTCTCACCGATGCCGGCGCAAACAATGTCCACCGGATGGGCCTTGAGGACCTCGGTATACCGTTCGCACTCTGCCTCTGGATCCCGGGTACTGATGTCGAGTCTGTGGACCTGGCCTGGCTCGACCAGATCCCACAGAT
>Ga0114930_10002470_pt1 | contig 16707 bp, 11 predicted proteins | sample AnhtaG_FD_87300 | JGI IMG/M metagenome (GOLD analysis project Ga0114930, IMG submission 87300) | Deep subsurface microbial communities from Anholt, Denmark to uncover new lineages of life (NeLLi) - Anholt_01485 metaG | ecosystem: Environmental > Aquatic > Marine > Oceanic > Sediment | place... | reverse complement strand
TGACACGGAGAGACTGGGAACGAGATGACACGGAGAGACTGGGAACTATTAAAATATTCCCCCTTAGAAAAGGGGGACAAAGGGGGTTGTTTTATCAACTGTATACCTATAAATACAGTATGTTGATGCGACGTGTTAAGCAACGTATTTCTACAGCTTATGCGACTTTATTTGTAAGTTCCAATTTCAAACTATCCAATCAATTTTAATTTCCTTTTCCAATGATTTTAGTTCTTTATCTCCTGTTACCAACACTGCCTTGCGCAGTTTTGCAAGACCGGCTGCAAAGGCATCGGCGTATGATATTGTGTAAAACGCTTTATATCGTGCAGCTTGAAGCGTGAGTTCTTTGTCAGCCTCAACTATTATTATTGGATATCGAGCAAATGTTAAGCGGTAGAGTTCCGCCTTTTGTTCGCCTTTTTCCCTAAGAATTATGTAATACATCTCGCCCCAATTTATTACGCTCATATAAATCTCCGCCTCATTTGCCAATGCTTTCTTAAATATATTTGTAACTGCCTGTGCACCCGCCTCCATTTCAGAGTATGCAAGAAGGGCGTAACTGTCGAGCACGTATCTTTTCATAATTTACGTTCTTTCTTTTTTTCTTCCATTAGAGCATGCAGCAATTCACCCTTTGTCCCTAAAAAACCTTCGTTGGATTCAATGAGTTCGGGTGTGATTGGTACCATTCGTATTTTTCCATCCTCATCATAAAAGTGGATGCGTGTCCCATTCTTAATACCGTACTTGCGGCGTAATTTCGAGGGGATTACAACTTGTCCCTTTACTGTAACAGTTGAAGTTTCCATATTTAGATACTCCTTCCAAAGTATAACATTTTCAATAATATATAAATATATATTAAGTAAGTCAAGAAAATAATGTATTACATATTATTTTATGTAATACGAACAGGCGTTCCCAGTCAGAGACTGGGAACGAGATAAATGGGAGACTGGGAACGAGATGACATGGAGAGACCGAGAGCGAGATGACATGGAGAGACTTGGAACGAGATGTAAATATTAGAGCATAAATCAATGTGGCAAGGCAACACCATAAGACTTCGAAGGAATCACATATTCCCATCGTTCCCAGTCTCTGACTGGGAATGATATGACATGGAGAGACCGAGAGCGAGATGACAATGTTCCCCTCGTTCCCAGTCTCTGACTGGGAATGATATGACATGGAGAGACTGGGAACTAGATGTAATGCTAAACTCTAATTTGTCTTTTTTAAATATAATACCATGTTTCCCCTCGTTCCCAGTCTCTGACTGGGAACGAGATGACATGGTCAATCAGGCATAAGAAGTTTTAACTTTTTGGAAACCTCCAGCAAAGTTGAATCAGGCAATTTACATATATGTGTTGCCATTCGGGCTCGCCAATCTAAACTTTTAACCTGATCGGACAATATAACACCTTTTACATACAGTTCATCAGGGATTTTAACTTCAAATGGATAACCTTTTTCCAGTGAGGTAATGGGACAAAAAATGGCTAATCCGACTTTGGCGTTGTATGAAGCAGGGGTTAAAACGACGGCGGGTCTTCGTCCGGCATGTTCATGTCCTTTTTGAGGGCTAAGAGTCAACCAAACAACGTCTCCACGATCCGGAATATATTCTACCACACTTCCCTCCCCACGGAATTACCAAAAGTAATTTCTTCATGAATATTATTTTCATCGATTTTTGATAAAAAATCTTCAAGAGAATATTCTTCCTCTGAAATAACAGAGATTAATAATTTCCCATCATCAACAGAGATGTCTACATCAGAACCTTTTTGAATTTTCACCTGTTCGGCGAATACTTTGGGAATTCGTAATGCTAAGCTGTTTCCCCATTTTTGGATTTTAGTATGCATATCGAAACCTCCTTTTTGTATATACAAAGAAGATACGATTTGCCTTGTTAATAGTCAAGTAAATTTTCGTGATTATATACGAGTTCAAGCAAAGCATTCCCAGTCAGAGACTGGGAACGAGATAATATGTAGAGACTGGGAACGAGATAATATGTAGAGACTGGGAACGAGATGCAAAGGAGAGATTGGGAACGAGATGCAAGGAGATGTGTCCCTGATTTTCAATTTCGTGAGCAAAAACCGTGAATATTATAGACAATAATGAAATATTGATTTCCAAAAATACTGTTTTTTTTGTTTGCTTTTTCAAAATATAGATTTTATATTAATGTCATAATCCAACCGAATCCCTATATATTCTACCTACTTTTGAAAATTGATATTGGGAATATCAGTTTATTAGTTTCTTTACTCTATCGCAATTTTAAGTTTTAAACAAATTTACGTTTAGATAAGGAGGATTTTATGAAAGCAATAATGAGATTTTTTACTACGGTAACGATGTTGGTGTGTTTTCATTGCAGCTTTGTATTAGCCCAGACCAACATAATATTGGAAGCACTGGATGAAGAATTAAACAGGTCTCTAACAGAACTGAAAGAAAAAGGTGAAGCTCCGCTATATTACCTTGGATACACAATCACTGACAAACAGGATTTTGTTCTTACTGCAACGTTCGGAGCATTATATAACAAAATTGACAGCCATGTCCGGTTTCTGGACATCGACATTCGGGTCGGCGATTACAAGTTTGACAATACACACGAACTCAGGGGCGGTTACTCTTCTTTATTGTCTTTATTGGGTAGTCCGGCAGCTCGAATAACAATCGAAAATGATATTGACGCAATAAAGAATGTGATTTGGCGGGAAACAGATAAAGCGTTTAAAAATGAACAGAAGCAGTTCACGAATTTAAAAACAAATGTAGCTGTCAAGGTGGAAGAAGAAGACCAGTCCGATGATTTTTCTATAGAACCTCCCCAGATTCATTCCGAGGCTATACTCCCTCTTAAAATTGACGAAGCATCATGGGTTGAAAAATTAAAGAGTTTCTCAGCGATGTTTAAAGAGTCACCCCACATTTATACCGGTCAAGTTACTCTTGAAGTTAATAGATTAGAAAAATTTATTATCGACTCTGAAGGAACAAAACTTCAAACAGGTCATTACCATATCTGGATTCGGTGTTTGGTAAGAACTATTGCTGAAGATGGAATGTCAATCAGCCTTAACAGGATTTTTTTCGCTCCTAACTGGGAAAAAGTACCTTCTGATGAAGAAATAAGACAGGGAATCAGGTCTCTTATATCAGAACTGGAACAAATGAAAGAAGCTTCTTATGTTGAGCCTTATATAGGTCCCGCAATATTGCTTAACAGAGCCAGTGCTGTATTTTTTCATGAAATTTTCGGTCACAGAGTTGAAGGTCACCGGCAAAAGAGCGTTCTTGAAGGACAAACGTTTGCTAAAAAAGTCGGGGAGTTTGTCTTACCCGAATTTATAAATATCTATGACGACCCTTCTCTTGAATCATACGGCGAATTTGACTTAGCCGGTCATTATAATTATGATGATGAAGGAGTTAAAGCTTCAAGAGTATCCATAGTCGAAGAAGGTGTTTTAAAAAACTTTTTAATGTCCCGGTCTCCAATTGAGGGATTTTCCAATTCAAACGGGCACGGACGCAGAGATTATGGAAGAAAAACCGTTGCCAGGCAGGGAAACCTGGTAATAGAATCATCCAATGCCGTTGCGTTCGATGAATTGAAAAAGTTATTAATCGAGGAATGTAATAAACAGGATAAACCGTATGGGCTTATTTTTACTGATATTTCCGGGGGATTTACGACAACCCAGCGGATTGGTCCTCAATCGTTTAAAGTAATTCCTCTTGTCGTGTACAAAGTTTATGCAGATGGGAGACCGGACGAATTAGTTCGCGGCGTAGACATTGTCGGAACTCCGCTTACTTCTTTTAGCAAAATCATAGCAACCAGCAATGATTATAACGTATTCAACGGTTTCTGTGGGGCAGAATCCGGCTCATTGCCTGTATCCTGTATTTCACCAAGTATGCTTGTTTCAGAAATAGAGGTGGAAAAAAAGATTCGTGCCCAGGATAAACCTCCGATATTACCTTCACCCATACATAAAAAAATAAAATAAATTTGGAGGCAAAATGTCACTTTCTCAAAAAATATGTATATGTTTAATTGCATTTTCTTTACTGTTGTTGCCTTCACAATCTGTATGTCAGTCTGAACAGCAGCAGGATGAAGTGAATGCGATTTTTTCTGCAATGAAAGATGAGCTGGATCGGTCTATGAGCATGCTGCAGATGGAAAATCTTGAAAAACCTTATTATATTTCCTATAAGATTCAGGAAGATATTTCAAGTGCAATATCTGCATCTTTCGGAGCATTAAACAGTTCGAATCATAACAAAAGCCGTATTTTAGCGGTTGATGTCCGTGTTGGTGACTATTCATTTGACAATAGAAATTTTTCTGATTTTGGCTCTGCAAGATTGTCAGTTGCCTTATCAACTTTAGATACAGATTATTCAGTAATACGTCAAGACCTGTGGAGGGCTACAGATTTAGCTTATAAAAATGCCCTCGAGATGATAACGAAAAAAAGAGCAGCAATACAAACCCAGGAAATTGAAGAAAAAATCGATGATTTTGAGAAAATTGAACCCATTTCTTCTGTTGAGGTTCAACCTATTGTCACGATTGATAAAACAGAATGGGAAACCCGGCTAAAACGGCTTTCGGAAATATTTAAAGACTTCATGAATTTAGATGAAACCCACCTCGATTTTAGAGCAAATTTTTCCAGGCATTTTTTTCTGAACAGTGAAGAACGAAAATTTCATTTTAGTGAACTTATTATCTCGCTTGATGTTTTTATTGCAGGCAGGGCAGAAGATGGAGCAAAAGTTATAAATGCGAAGAGTTTTCACGCACGAAGCTTGAATGATTTTCCTTCAGAAACCGAACTTGCAGACCAAATAAGAGCCTTGGCAGAAGAAACTGAATTACTCCGGTCAAGCCCGGTTATGGAAGATTATGATGGTCCGATTTTATTAAAAGGTGAGCCTGCAGCTGAATTTTTTATACTGTTTCTTACAGACGATCTTTCCGACAACAGAGCTCCGATAATGGAAGATCCCCGGTATCAAAGTCTCGCGTCTCAAAGCAAACTTTCAAGAAAGCTCAACAGGCGTGTTGCATCTGATTTAATTTCTGCTGTTGATGATCCGACAATGACCCATTTCAATGGTATTCCCATGATTGGGACTTATTCTATCGATGACGAAGGTGTCGCGCCTAAGCCGCTTCCAATAATTGAAGATGGAATTTTAAAAAATTATTATATGAGCAGGATCCCTACAAAACATTTTAGCCACTCTAACGGACATGGACGTGCCAACATTGTGTATGGGTATATTCCTGTGGGTAGAATTGGAAATCTGATTATTTCTGCAAATAATGGATTATCCCCTGATTCTCTAAAAAAAGAGTTTATCCAGCTTTGTAGAGATGAAGGATTAGAATATGGGATAATGATTTCCCGTTTTTTGAGTCCGGCTCATGCTTCAACTGCATCAAATATGGGATTTCCATCCAGTTACAGACCTTATGCATCAAGCGATATTTTTGTTCCGATAATGGCATATAAAGTATATGTTGATGATGGTCGTGAAGAACTGATTCGAGGATTTGAGATTATCGATGTAAAAGTCCGTTTGATGAGAGATATTCTATATGCAGGTAATGATGCAGCCGTTTATAACTATTTTGACTTTGGGCCGTCGGGGCGCATTGCTGCAACTGTTGTTGCACCGTCAATCGTCCTGGAAGAGGTAGAGCTGAGAAAAATTCAGCAGAAACCCATGAAGGCTCCTTTATTAAAAAATCCTTATATTAAAAAATATATTCCAATTCCAGACTTTTAAATAATAACAAAAAGCCAATATTTATTCTCATCTTCTCGCGGTGAAAAGCTGATTGTCGAAAGTTAATAATTCCTTTGCGACTTTGCGGCTTTGCGAGAGAAAAAATCACAAAAGATATTTAAAAAATGGGCATTATGCTGGATTACCTGAGCATTATTCTATCTACTCTGCCCATCATACCTATGACGTAAGGCTGCTTAAATCATCCAATAACATGATGTTAGTGCAAAAGCAGTTACGTCACAATTAAGTTATTACGATTATTCACTCGTGCCCAGTCAGAGACTGGGAACGAGATATATTTTAATTATTAACTCCAGATACACGGTATAAACATCGTTCCCAGTCTCTGACTGGGAATGATATATTATTAACTCCAGATACCCGGTATAAACATCGTTCCCAGTCTCTGACTGGGAATGATATATTATTTACTCCAGACACCCGGTATAAACATCGTTCCCAGTCTCTGACTGGGAATAATATATTATTTACTCCAGACACCCGGTATAAACATCGTTCCCAGTCTCTGACTGGGAATGATATATTATTTACTCCAGACACCCGGTATGGGAGTTTCGCATGCATTACATTTCCCATTTTTAATATTATTTTGGTAAATCGTATAGCCAACTCGGTGAATCAGTATCTTCCCGCATTCAGGACAGTAGGTGCTCTCTCGTTTGTCCCCGGCAACATTACCGATATACACGAATTTCATTCCGGTGTCTGACGCAATATCTGCCGCCATCTGGAGGGTCTTCACTGGAGTGGACGGCAGGTTTTTAAGCTTGTATTGTGGGTGAAACCGTGAGAAATGCACCGGAACATCCGCTCCTATTTCATTGAAAAGCCAGGCGCTTAATTCTCGCAGTTCTGTTTCTGAGTCATTCAGTGTTGGAACTACAAGGTACACTATTTCTAACCAGGTGCCGTCTTTATGAATTTGCTTGATAGCATCGAGTACGGGTTTAAGTTCACCATCGCATATCTCTTTGTAGAATTTTTCGGTATATGCTTTCAGGTCGATTTTAACAGCATCGAGGTAGGGTAGAAGTTCTTCCATCGGTTTTGGGAGAATGTATCCATTTGAAATCATTACATTACGAACCCCTTGTTTTTGCCCCACTTTTGCGATATCGAGCATGTATTCATAAAATATTACCGGTTCAGAATAGGTGTAGGCAATCGAAGGACAGTTGTATTCTATTGCAAGTTCAACCATTTTCTCCGGTGTTATATAGTAGTTTCTGCTCTGTTCCGGTCGCATCTGACTGATCTGCCAGTTCTGGCAGTACTTACAGTCCATATTACAGCCGACCGTCGCTGTGGAGAAAGCGAGGGTTCCGGGCAGGAAATGAAAAAAAGGCTTCTTTTCAATAGGATCCGGGGCGATTGAACAGGGTTTCGAGTGTACCAATGTGTAGTATATTCCATCGGAATTCTCTCTTACGCCGCAGTACCCCCGCTCCCGGTCATCAATAACGCACTCTTTTGGACAAATCTGGCACTTGATTTTTCTATTGGGTAATTTTTCATAAAAGGAGGCTTCAACTTTTACGTCCTGCGTATTTCCCCGCAGTGTAGTTACAATGCGATGAGGACCAAGCACACATATTCCTGCCCCGCAGAGAAGTGCGGCTTTAAGAACATCCCGCCTGTTGCAGGCAGGTATTATTTTCTTCTCCCTATCCACCGGCTGAAATTCATCCGGTATCCCATGCGATTTATATTCAGTCGAATTCATATCGATACACTTTCTTGTAGAATTAAACATTGATAACCTTTATGTTATCCGGGTTGTTTGTGCCAAGGTTATGCGCTGCGTCTGCAGCAGTGGCAATATATGTGGGTTCTCTCCCGGCGGTTTTAAGGGGAGGCAGCCCCTTTTTTTTGCGCTCTGTTTCAATTAATTGCCAGCCGGTGTAGTCGATTGCAACCGGGTCGGTGCCGACTATAATACTGTTAAAATTCCACCGCCACTGCGGCATGTATGGCGGACCGCCCTCGTACTGTGCATTCAATGCATCATATATAATCAGTCTCGTTTTTTCCCTTATCACCGGCAGTGAGCATAAATCGGGAATATATGGATCACCTAAATTCATGTGATATTTATTGGGATTATGAATTGCCCCGAAAAAATTTTTCATAGCGCCTGTAAAACCGACAATGCCGTGGTCCTTAAGTACCGGAACATTTATTATTACAGAACAATATTGTGTAAGAGCTTTTGAAAGAAGGCTTCCAATACTGTTATGGATAGTGAGCTCGGGTTCGTAACCGGCAGCGTCATTACCGAAACACCTTGGTTTTCTGCTAACAGTGCTGATTTTAAACCCTGCGTCCTCGAGGTCGGAGTTCATCCTGTCCCATATAATGATGCGGTCATTAGGCACGCCTGCTTCAAGCAATTTTTCTATTATTGCATCAACGAGCACGGTATTGGTCGAAATCCCCCGCCCGGCAAGACAATTCACTTTGATGCCGACAACATCCGAAGGAGTTACCAGCTTCTTCCAGGCAGCGACCGCATGTTCTACCTGAAAAAATTCCTCGATTGCACGGTCAAGAAGGCGAACAACAGGTCTCTCGTGGAAGCTGTTCACACCTGCCCGCACTGCATCATCCGTGGAAATCACGATACGGGAGATACCCTTTTGTTTTGGGCTTGCACCGGGCATTACTCCAGATGGATTTGCAATAAGACCGACACCGGTAAGAGTACTCATTTTTAAGAATTGACGCCGATTGAATAATCCGTGTTCTATACTACACTTATTCATATAACACTTCACCTCACTCCTGTAATACAAATATACTATAAGGTTGTCATGTTTTCAAGAGTTTTTTATAATTTATGCGTGTCTTCAGTATTATTTTTACTCAATCTCAATTGCCGCTCTCTGTTGGTGTTATCACCAACAGAGACATTGTGTGTTGGTGACAACACCAACACACAGCAAGTAATATGCTTATTTTTATTTTCCCTCCCTTGATGGGAGGGAATAAAGGGAGGGTGATATTGTGCATTGGTGACAACACCAACACACAGCAAGTAATATGCATACTTTTATTTTCCCTCCCTTGATGGGAGGGATGTAAGGGAGGGTGATATTATGATACCATTTCTCACAATCTTAGCTGTCGAAGGTGTTTTTTCACATAGGGACCGCTTCGTGTCGTTCTCTGTTGGTGTTATCACCAATGTCGAAAGCCATAACTTACTTGACAGAGATATTGTGCACTGGTTACAACACAAACGCACAGCAAGTAATATGCATACTTTTATTTTCCCTCCCTTGATGGGAGGGAATAAAGGGAGGGTGATATTGTGCGTTGGTGATCCCGCTAAGTGGGATGTTTTTGGTTCTCTGTTGGTGATAACACCAACAGAGAACTTAGAATGCAACCAATTTATTGAGCCGAGTAGTATCTACATAAATACAATCCATTAAAATTTATTGACATTAATCATAATGGTTCCTACTTTTTGTATGATATGTCAGAGCAAAGTATACAAAGCAGCATCAAAACAGGACACTATGGAATGAAGAGACTTAGCTTCATATTTATTGTTTATGGCAGCGCCGTTCTTGTGGTTCAAGTGGTGTTTATTCGGGAATTGCTGTCGATTTTTGGTGGAAATGAACTGGCAATCGGTCTTATTCTGGGCTCCTGGCTTTTCTGGACTGCAATGGGGAGTTTTATAAGTGGTCGAATGCGCCTCACAGAGCGGTCAACTGAGTTGTTAATAGTCATTCTTGCGCTTATTTTTGTTTTTCTCATTCCTTTGACGGTGTTATGTGCGCGAATGAGCCGCTATATACTGGGTATCGCACCGGGAGAAATCATCGGCATTATTCCGATGGCGCTGCTGGCGATGGCGCTCATTTCTCCATTTTGCTTTGGTTCGGGAGCTCTATTTCCCATTTTGAGTGTGATATATCAGCAGCACACACGTTCCATGCCGGGGCGTGCTGTCGGGTTTGTGTATGCAATGGAGGGGATCGGTGCAATGATTGGCGGATTGGTTATGACATTTCTTCTTTTTAAGGTGCTGTCAAACATGCAGATTGCGATGTGTGGCTGTGTGCTGTTTTTGATTCTTTTAATGCGGGTAATAAAAACCCGCGCCGGTGTGCGCTGGCTTCCCTCAATCAGAATCGCCTGCCTGATCGTGTCATTAGGTTTCATCTTTGTCCTGTCAGAGTATGTGGAACGGTGGTCCAATTATTTCCGGTGGCGTGGTTACAATGTGGTCGAATCACATAACTCTATCTATGGTAATATCACGGTCACTGAGCTCGAAGGTCAGGTAAATTTTTTCAGCAATGGGCTGCTGTTATTCTCGTCAGAAGACCCGCTCTCCGCGGAAGAGTCTGTTCATTTTGCGCTTTTGCAGCATCCGGAGCCTCGTTCGGTTCTATTGATTGGCGGTGGTCTCAACGGCGGAATCCGGGAAGTGCTCAAACACAGCGCCGTCAGGAGAATCGATGTAGTCGAGCTGGATGCCTCGATCATCGACCTGGGGTTGAAATACCTTCCGCCTGAAGAAGCTCCTCCTGATAACCCTGAATTGATACATTATCATTTTATCGACCCCCGATATTATCTCCAGACCACCTCAACCATGTATGACGTTATCGTATTTAATATGCCTGATCCCTCAAATGCTCTTGTAAACCGGCTGTATACGAGGGAATGTTTTCAAGAGGTCAGCAGCATATTGAGCCCAGAGGGAGTGGTTTCATTCAGCGTGACGTCTTCAGAAAATTTTTTGAATGATGAGCTTGCTGCTTTCCTTGCAGGAATGAAGGCTACACTCGAGGTAGTATTTCCGACATGTGTAATTTTTCCGGGAAATACAGCGCTCTTTTTTGCATCACACAGCCCTGAATATATCACTGAAAATCCGGATACCCTCGCTCAAAGACTGAAAGAACGTGCCGTTGAAACGCTCTATGTTCACCCGGCTTTTTTCTCTTTTCGTCTCTCCGAGCACCGACTGAATAATTTCACCACACGGCTTGCAGAAACAACTCATGTCCGTATAAACACAGACCTGAACCCCGTTGGATTTTACTATGCGATTACACTATGGAGCACCTATTTTTCCCGCACCTTTCGGAACGTTTTGCTCTGGCTGGAAAAAATTCCTTACAAATCGGTATGTTTTGGTTTATTTCTGTTATGCTCCGCACTGCCTGTCGTTATTGTCCGAAGGAAAAGAACGGTTCTTTTTGCAACTTATGTCGTTGGTCTGAGCATGATTGGTCTGGAAATGATTGTGTTACTCAGCTATCAATCCTTCTATGGTTACATATATGAGCACGTGGCTGTTTTGATTGCGTGCTTTATGGGAGGACTGGCAGTGGGTGCGCTTATTGGTTTGCGTATTAAAAAAACTGATAACCGTGTTATAACTTATTTTGCAGGTGTGCAGTTTTTGGCGGTGCTTCTTCCTATTCTAATGGTGGGATTTTTCTTTGTGATGCTCAACGCAGAGCCGGCTATTCGCGCAGCTCTGGCGCGTCTTGGGTTTCCGTCAATTCTGCTTTTAGCAGGGATAATCGGCGGTCTCCATTTTCAACTGGCAAACCGACTGTATCTTGCTGAAGAATCTGCAGGAAACCGCGGCGCTGTATATGCGGTAGACCTTCTCGGTGCGGCTGTTGGCGCTTCACTCATTAGTGTTTTTTTCATTCCGCTGCTCGGCATGATGATTACCTGTGCCGAACTCACGTTTTTGAATATTATCGCCTTAGCCGGCATTATTTTCGGAATGAAAAGGTGAAAAACGTGATTATCCTCAGTTAATACTAAGATTCCTCTTTAACTCATGAATTTAAAAAATCAAAACAGGGAAATTGATATATCAATTAAGGCAGGATTGAATCTCTGGAAAAGAAGCTGCGAAAAAACGCTTGCAAATAATAAATATATTTCATAACGTTTCAATTAAACTTTTCAAAATGCTCTGACGACCTGCGACACTGATCTTATCGTACTGACCTAAGCGAATTATTGTTGATATTGAATTTTGTAATAACTACAGATAAAAGGCAGTATTACTCAACATAATGATGAAATCTATGTACCGGTTTTACATAGACATTAAAGATATCACTCATTTTAAACTGAATGATATTTTTCAAATTTGAAAGTTAATTAATAATAAGTACAAAAATTTCATCTAAATTAAATCTACTTAATAATTTATCTCGTTAAATTACTAAACGAGTAATATTAAAAGTCTTCTGACCGTCCTATTATTATCTTATTGTAATAGCGGCATAAAAGATTTAAGAGACACAGCATTAACAAATACTTTTGATAATTATCAATATAGCCCCTCTGCTACGAGAGGAATCATGAAAGAACTTGTTATACATCATATACCGGGTAAGAAAAGGACCGCTGCAAAAGTGCGCGTGAGTTATCGAAAAGAAATTGGCGCGCAGGCTCAGGAGCGAGAGAACAATTTCAAGTTCTTTATCCAAGGCGAGCAGCGCCATGACATTCAATGGTATCTTGAAGAATACCTAACGTATCCTTGGGGCGAGTGGCGAAATCGTGCAAAACGGGTTGAAGAAATGATGACTCATCTCGGGGAGGAGTTATTCAGAACCGTGTTCAGTACAGAAGAAATTCGCGTGCTTTACGGACATGTAGCTGACGACCTTCCCAACACTCGCATCGTCATTCACGCGAACAACCCAGAAGGTATTGCCCTACCATGGGAGCTATTGCGAGACCCGACTCGAGGAGAGTACGGAGACCTTGCCCGGCTTGCCTGCACTTTCGTCCGGAGTCAACCAGATTTAATTTTCGAACCTCCTTCCGTTCAAGCTGTCGACACGTTCAACATCTTGATGGTTATCAGCAGACCTTATCGCAAAGTGGGCAATGAGTTTAAGGAAGACCCGGTCCCCTTCCAGTCTGTTGCGCGTCCACTGCTTGAATTGTTCCGCCCGCATGGCGATCGCATACGACACGACATCCTTCGACCGCCCACGTTCGAACAGCTTGCCCGCGTTCTTAATGAAAGGCAAAACTTTTACCATGTCCTCCACTTTGACGGGCATGGTACATTCCCGCAAAACGGTGATCCCGCACGATTTTATTCCCGGAAAGGCGAACAGGGGCAATTGCTATTTGAGGATGAGGACGGCAAGCCGCGTGGTGTGACTGGGGAGGAATTGGGCGGATTGCTTGCTGGCAAAGGATTACCAATTGTTCTGCTCAATTCCTGTCAATCGGGGATGACGCGCCCCGAGAGTCTTTACCCATCCATCGGCAACCAGTTGCTAAAAGCGGGTACGTGTGGTGTAGTAGCGATGGCTTATTCGGTCTATGTCGATACTGCTGTGCGATTCATGGCGCGGCTGTACGAAAGTCTGATAAACGGCGAGGAGCTGGGGCGTGCTGCCGCGACAGCTCGCGAAGAACTGCGCGCGCATCCGCAGCGGACGTCGCCCATCGGAGAGATTGAGCTGAACGATTGGGTCGTCCCTGTTTTGTTTGAATCAGCGCCAGTCCGCGTCATGGAAAAGGGCACGGGTGTACACCTCGATCCAAATATTTTGGAGGATAAGCAGGAAAAGGCAGGCGCAGAGATTGACTGCCCTGAACCGCCGGCGTTCGGTTTCGTCGGAAGAGACAGCGTGATACTTGAACTGGAGCGTGCCCTCCAGACAGACACCATTGTTCTGCTGGAGGGGATGGCTGGTATAGGCAAGACGGAGACGGCTATGGGATTTGCGCGCTGGCGCGCTGAAACAGGCGCACTCGATGGTCCCATTTTTTTCTTTAAGTTTGAACACTATCTGCCGATTGCGCATGTGTGCGACCGGATGGGACAGGTATTCAACGCCGTTATCCGTCAGCAGTTGGGTCAGGACTGGCATCTGCTGAAAGCGGAGCAGCGTCTCCAGGTTGTACTTAGTATTTTAAAACAGGTACCGTGCCTGATGATTTGGGACAATTTCGAGCCTGTTGAAGGTTTTCCGAAAGGAACAAAATCTGCATGGAAACCCGGTGAGAAAAAAGAACTTCGTGATTTCCTGCGCGAACTTAGAGGCGGTCATACAAAGGTGCTCATTACAAGCCGCCGCGATGAGCCGTGGCTCGGGAAGATTTACCGCAATGTGGAACTTGGCGGACTCAAGCTGGTAGAGGCGCAGGAGCTGGCGGTACGTGTGCTTCGGAACTCCGGGCTGAACCCGGCACAAATCAAAGCGCTGCCGGAGTACAATGAGCTGCTTTTGTATCTGCGGGGCAATCCGCTGGCGATACAGGTCATCCTGCCCGAACTCAAGCGGAAAAAGCCTGACGAACTTCTTGATGCGCTTCAGTATGGCAAGGCAGCATTGAGTGAAGAAGACCCCGAGCAAGGGCGCGAACACTCCCTAACCGCATCTCTCACCTATCGTCTAGATGCGCTCGACTCAACGCTCCGAAAGCGTCTCGGCATCCTTGGGCTGTTTCAGGGATTTGTAAATGCGGGCGTTCTAACGTCAATGTGCCTGGAAATTGAAGGCACACCCGAGTTGATTCGCGGGCTTGGGCAAGATGACTGGATTCGGATACTTGACAAAGCCGCCGAGGTTGGATTACTCAGGAGGATGGGCGAAGGACTCTACACTGTACATCCTGCTCTGCCGTGGTTCTTTTACGGTCTTTTGCGAGAAGCATTCCCCAACCAGGAGGAATGGTTAATACATACTTTCTCCACTGTGTATGGATTATGTGGTTATCAGCTTTCCGAGTTATTCAAAACTAACACCCAAATGGCGATGTTTCTTCTTCGTGCCGAGGAAAACAACCTCAAGCACGCACTTCGCCTTGCTAGGCAGCACAAGCGTTGGGATGATGTGGAAGGGATACTTTACGGGCTCGATGTATTGATGAGAACACGGGGGCGCTGGGTGGAATGGGAGAGGCTGATTACTGAGGTCGAATCAGAAGTCACGGATGCTCGCGGCGAACCCCTGCCAGGACGGGAAAGTCTGTGGCGTGCCTTGCTGGGTCACCGCTCCACAATTGCGTTACAAAGTCGTGACTTCGAAAAGGCAGAGTCCATACACTTGCGTCTCAAGGAGCAATATGAGCACATGGGTGACGAACGTAACCTATCTGCAGCCATGCACCAGTTGGGTATTATTGCCCAGGAGCGGCGGCAGTTTGACGAAGCGGAGGGCTGGTACCGGAAAAGCCTTGCAATTGAAGAGCGCATCGGATACGAGCACAATCAAGCCGCAACCCTCCACCAGTTGGGGAGGATTGCAGATGAGCGGCGGCGGTTTGACGAAGCGGAGGGCTTTTACCGGCATAGCCTTGCAATTAAAGAGCGCATAGGCGACGAGCATGGGCAAGCCCAAACCCTACACCAGTTAGGGAGGATTGCAGATGAGCGGCGAAAGTTTGACGAAGCGGAGCAGTGGTACAGGAGGAGTCTTAAAATCAAAGAGCGCATCGGCGATGAGCACGGGCAAGCCACAACCCTCCACCAGTTGGGGGTGATCGCACAGGAACGGCGTCAGTTTGACGAAGCGGAGCGTTGGTACAGGCAGAGCCTTGCAATCATGGAGCGCATCGGCGACGAGCACGGGCAAGCCATAACCCTCCACCAGTTGGGGATGATCGCAGAGGAGCGGCGGCAATTTGACGAAGCGGAGCGCTGGTACCTGCAGAGCCTTGCATTTGAAGAGCGCATCGGCGACGAGCACGGGCAAGGACAAACCATGCACCAGTTGGGGTTGATTGCACAGGAGCGGGGGCAGTTTGATGAATCGAAGCGCTGGTACCGGAAGAGCCTTGCCATTGAAGAGCGCATCGGCGACGAGCACGGGCAAGCCACAACAATCCACCAGTTGGGTAGGATCGCACAGGAGCGGCGTCAGTTTGACGAAGCGGAGCGTTGGTACAGGCAGAGCCTTGCAATCATGGAGCGCATCGGCGACGAGCACGGGCAAGCAGGAACCTTCCACCAGTTGGGGAGGATTGCAGAGGAGCGGCGGCAGTTTGACGAAGCGAAGGGCTGGTACCGGAAGAGCCTTACTATTAATAAGTGCATCGGTGACGACTACGGACAAGCAACAACCCTCCACCAGTTGGGTATGATTGCAGAGGAGCGAGGAAACATCGCGGAGGCTATACGGTTCTATGAGAATGCAGAGGCACTATTTATCCGACTCAATGACCCGCATAGACTGAGCATCGTACGCGAATCGCTGAAGAGGGTGAGAGGGAAAAAATAAAAAGTTTCAAATTTTCTTGACAAAATATGTAGTAATTATGACACCAAAGAATCTCGAAGTCTGTCCTGACCGGGCAATCTTAGAAACTAAAGTCCTGTTATTACTTGGAGCATGAAATTGTTTGCATTTTACATGATTTTTACTTTGCAGTCGAAGGTGTTCTTCACCTTCGACTTATTTAACATATCTACGTGCATACTTAAACTTGCGAGGTGAATCACGAAACTTCGGGATCGCCAGGTAATAGTAGTTAGTAACAAAATAAAATGTAACTTAGCTGTTTAATTAATAAATTTTCCTTCTAACATTATGCCCTGCTTTGTAGAGTCGGAATTTAACTTTGAAAACAAGATCCTGAAACAAGTTCAGGACGACAGCACGGGTGGCACCCCCAAACTCGTTTGGGGGTGATTATTGAGGCAAATACAATAATAACAATAGTTAGCATAATAAATTAAACTGTTTTATGAATTATTCAGGCGTGCGCCGTGAAGTTGTATAGAGTCCGAATCGGTGAAAGTCCGATACATTAACCCAGTAGCGTGGGAATGTGAACCGAGTTTTGCGTGTATTGTAGTAATGCAATATGCGAAGCGTAAAC
>Ga0114930_10002469_pt1 | contig 16708 bp, 15 predicted proteins | sample AnhtaG_FD_87300 | JGI IMG/M metagenome (GOLD analysis project Ga0114930, IMG submission 87300) | Deep subsurface microbial communities from Anholt, Denmark to uncover new lineages of life (NeLLi) - Anholt_01485 metaG | ecosystem: Environmental > Aquatic > Marine > Oceanic > Sediment | place... | reverse complement strand
AGTGGGGATATTTCAGAATGACAGAACCAGGACTCTCGTTGTGTGTTGGTGTTATCACCAACGCACAATTAACAATGTTGGTGATAACACCAACATTGAACTCACAACGACCGCAAATTTGTTCATTGGGTACATTTTTTGAGAGTATTATAAAATAACTCATTGTGTGATAATACCGCTCAGAGGGTTCCTCGGCGCACAATTAACAATGTTGGTGATAACACCAACATTGAACTCACAACGACCGCAATTTTGTTCATTGGATGTATTTTTTGAGAGTATCATAAAATAATTCGTTGTGTGATGGTCCCGCTTAGCCCCGAGTAATCAGGGTAAACCGGGACCAGAATGACAGTGGGGATATTTCAGAATGACAGAACCAGGACTCTCGTTGTGTGTTGGTGTTATCACCAACGCACCATTAACAATGTTGGTGATCCCGCTTAGCGGGACCAACATTGAACGCAAGTATAAATTCAAGGATTTCAAAGGCGAGATTGCCACTCCCGCTAAGCGGGATCGCAATGACACAATCTTTCCCAACTGTCTTTGCGAGGAGTCCCGAGTACTCGGGACGACGAAGCAATCTCATTATAATTATGCATAAATATCATTATATAGAACATACAGGAATGTTCAATAAATTATCACTTCGTGGATGTTCCAAATTAACTATTTATTTAGCAATCAAGTGAACTACCTATCATCGTGCTAACCGCAGGAGAGCGATATGAAATGGGTCGTTACCGCTAATGAAATGCGCAGCATTGACGACAGAGCGATTAAAAAGATTGGCATACCGAGTACCACGTTAATGGAACGGGCGGGTTTAGAAGTGGTTGAATCCTGCATTTCCTCAGCCGGTTCCGCAGCCGGGAAAAAGATGATTGTCTTTTGCGGCAAGGGTAATAACGGTGGAGACGGGCTGGTCGCACGGGAAATGAAACGGCGCGGCGCCGGTATTATGGTATTTATTTTTGCAAAACGGGAAGAATTAAAAGGCGATGCTTTACTCAATTATTCCATTGCCCGGCGAATGGGGATTCCGATTGTTCATGTAACCTCGCTGTCCCAACTGAATCAAATCCCCGGTGCGGCGGATATAATTATTGATGCCCTGCTTGGTACAGGTATTCAAGGAGAAGTTACCGGCATTAACAGGGATGCAATCAAAAAGATAAATGCCATGGATGGTCTGGTGGTATCTGTTGATCTTCCCACGGGGTTGAATGCGGATAACGGAACTTGCGCAGGGGAGTGTGTCGGTGCGGACATGACCGTAACCATGGGTCTTCTTAAACGGGGTCTTCTACTGCACCCCGGCAGAATGCATGCGGGCACGGTTCACATTGCCGATATCGGTTATCCTGAACGTGCAATTTCGCCGGAAAAGGTCAGAACATTTCTCATCGAAAAAGACGATATTCTTTCATTTCTTCCCCGCCGTTTACCGCATTATTATAAGGGTGACTGCGGCCGTATATTGATTATAGGCGGCTCGCCCGGTATGACCGGCGCCGTGTCTTTAACCGCAACTGCGGCGCTCAGAGCCGGAGCAGGAATGACACTGCTGGGGATACCGCGCAGTCTGAACGCAATCCTGGAACAAAAACTTACCGAGACAATGACCCTTCCTCTGCCGGAAACTGAAGATGGCTGTCTCAGCCTTGAGGCGGAGGGTCCCATTCTGGACGCACTTGTCTGGGCGGATGTGCTGACTGTCGGACCCGGTATCGGCAGGGATAATCAGACGATTGAACTGGTACACAGCATTTTAGAACATGCCGATCTGCCGGTTGTAATTGATGCTGACGGGCTTTTTGCCCTTTCAAAAAAAACCGGAACGGTACGTAAAAGAAAATTCAATACGGTTATTACACCCCATCTGGGAGAGTTCTCCCGCTTGATTAAAAAAAGTGATGCGGAAGTTCTGGAAACAGAGTGCATCGAATTGGTACGGAAGTATGCCAGGCAATTGCAGTCGGTGGTGCTTTTGAAGGGTGCGCCAACACTGATATCCGGACAAAGCGGAGAAGTCTTCATTAATCCTACCGGAAACGTGGGAATGGCAACCGCCGGTTCAGGCGATGTGTTAACGGGAATAATTGCAGGCTTGATCGGGCAGGGGCTAAACCTTACCGAGGCAGCTATAAGCGGAGCATATATGCACGGTCTTGCAGGCGATTTGGCTGCGGATGAACTCGGCGAAATAAGCATGATTGCCGGTGATATAAATGATTTTCTGCCTTATGCCTTTGAGGATATATACGGCAGGTACCGGCAGAGTGAAGAATAAAGACTAAGTACTCTAGTTCATAATTTTTGTGACGTACACAATCTTAAAAACATTAAAAGCTGGGTCGGTTCTTTTACAAATAGTGAAAAAACTATGTTATCGTATGTTTTAATGCTTATACTTAGTAATTCCCCCCTTTCATAAAGGGGGGCTAGGGGGGATTTAATCCTCTTCGAGATGAAAATTTACAATAAAAAACTAAAGAACCGATCCCGGATTCTCCGTAAAAACTTAACCGATGCCGAGAGGCTGCTCTGGTCTAAGATACGGAAAAAACAAATTAAAGGTCTGCAATTTTACCGTCAAAAACCCATCGGCAACTACATCGTAGACTTTTATTGCCATGCAGCAAATTTAGTGATCGAGGTTGACGGCGGACAACATTATAAAGAATCAGGAAGAAAAAGAGATGCAATTCGCGATCACTATTTAGAGACCATGGGACTGGCTGTATTGAGATTTTCAGACGTAGATGTTTTAACAAACATGGAAGGAGTAATTCAGAGAATTTGTGAGCTCTTGAATGAAAAAAATCCCCCTAAATCCCCCTTTAAAAAAGGGGGATAATAGTAGATTTTTCATCCTTTTTTAAAAAAAAAGGGGGACTTGGAAAATATCCCTTTAGCAGCGAGGGAATCAGTAATTTCCCTTCTTAAGCAAAGAGGAACTTGGTACTCTAATATCAATTTAATATTGAAATGGCATAAATAGAATTATAGTTATCAAATATTCAAGGTTTGACCAGTGTAATCAATCTTTCTTATTTATGACATATCATTAGGTAAATGATATAATTCATAATTTCGGTGATATATACAATTTAATTTGAAGATATTTAACTGAAGTCTGTTTTTTTGAAAATAGATATAGTATGTCATCGTATTTATGAATTCATGTACTAACGTAAAAAACGAACAGTTATTTAATTTACATAATGTAATTATCGAGTCATACAAGGTTATGAAAAAGTTCTTTCAATATTATTTTCCGATTATACTCTGGGCGCTTCTGATATTTAGTGTGCCGTCTTTAATGCAATCGAAAGACCTCAACCGTACGCCGTATCATCTCGACAAAATAGCCCATATTATAGAGTTCGGGATACTCGGTTTTCTCATTGTCAGGGCATTTTATTACGGAGCGCATAATCGGGAATTGAAACGTGCTGTATTGTTAACATTGGGAATTGCCGTCTTTTTTGCCGGAGGGGATGAATTCCATCAAATTTATTTATCTGATAGAATAGCAAGTTTTTACGATTTTTTTGCTGATATAATCGGGATTACGGGTTCACTAATACTATTCTGGTATTTCAAAAGTTTAAGAAGAATCCCGGAATGAGATGGTTCGATAAAATCCTTTCTAAATTTGCCTCAATTCGAATTCCTATAGTATTTTCATCTCCCGCCGCAATAAACGTCGGTGACAGCTTTTATGATGAAACTGCGGATGTTTATGTATCTCTGTTTGCCTCGAGGAAAAATGACGATGTTCCCATGTACCTGTCCTATGCACAAAGAACGGGTTCGCCTGTTCTCGAAGCTGCTTGCGGTGATGGACGCATAGTAATTCCACTCGCACAAAATGGTTTTACCGTTTTTTGTTTCGATATATCGGCGAAAATGCTGTCGCTCTGCCTGAGCAGGATTAATAAACTCCAACCGGACGAGAAATCACGTATTCATCTCTGCCGCTCCTCGATGCAGCATATACCTTTTAAAAGCGCATTCAAATTAGCGCTCATTCCATATAATTCATTTAACCACTTACTAACGGAAGACGACCAGCGTTCATGCCTTGATGGACTCTACCGTGCTCTTAAAAAAGGGGGATTGCTTGTAATGGAAGTGCTGCCGTTTTATGAGCGCTACGTTACCGGATTTCGAGAGCGCAGTACGGGTCTACTCCCCGGCAGCAACTGCAGGGTCACGGTGTATTCGCGGCTGAAACAGGATATGACAAATAAGTCTCATACGGTATATTGGTATATTACCATTAAATCTCCGGGAAAGCCGGCGCAGCGGATAATTTGTCATTTTACTCGAAAGGATATCGAAATAAGAAAGTTAGAACATCTCCTGCGCACTGTTGGGTTCACCATAGAAGAAATCAGATACAGCTACAGCAGGGATGATAAAACAAAAGATAATCGAATAATTGTTGCAAAAAAATGATGATTCTTTGCTAACAACTAACATCAAGAGAACGCGCCGCGGCGCGTTCCTACATTAAAACATTCTGTTCCCTGCTGGTAAAAACTGTTATTTTTTAATAGTGCTGTTCACGAAACTTATCCCGAAGCTTCGGGATAAGGATTTGTTTTTATTTAAGTTGAAAGTGTCATTTTGCCAATTTTTGTGTAAAACCTCCTATTTTTAGGGGTTGTTTTGCAGTTTTTTGAGAAAAGAGTTTTGTAAATCCCTATATTAAATACTCCCGTAGAGACGCATGGTATGGGTCTCTTGAGAAAATGTTCCATGAATAATAATGAGAAGAAAGCGCAATATTTGAGACGCATGCCATGCGTCTCTATCCCGCTTAGCGGGACTTAATTGAAAAATTAGATTCGTGAATGCCTATTTTTTAATACTTTTTTTGGACAATTATTACTATATTTGAAACGTAAAGCATTCAATACATAATTGACTCATGTATAATCATAAAATCGGTACAGGAAAATAGCATGTCTAAAAAAATTCTCATTATTGACGATGAAGAAGATTTTTTAAAGGCGATAACTATCCGGCTTAATCACACCGGATATGAAACATGTGTAGCGCTGGATGGAGAAGAAGCACACAAAATCATGGACAAAGAATCGCCCGATCTCATAATTCTTGATGTGCAAATGCCGAAAATGGATGGTCTCCAATTTATCAGGAATCTGAAACAAGACGACCGGTATAAAAATATTCCGATAATTATCCTTACAGCCGGTATCTTCGATATTGCCGGTGAAATTGAAACGCTTTCCTCTGCACAGGATTTCTTACTCAAGTCCGTTGATAATGAACAAATTATCGAACGTGTATCAAAATTATTATAGCCTGTCGGACATGCACTAAAGTATAAAACTTTTCACCTGCATTTGCCCATTATAAGTACTGTCCGTTTAATGCCCAAATTTGTCATTCCTCCCGAATATTCGGGAGGAATGACAAAAACGAAAGTATCTATAGAAAATACCGTGAAGCGTTTGTGTACCATAAATAATTAAAAAATCGCTTAAACGGTGTATATTATCCCGCTAAGCGGGATAGAAGTTATATCGAATTGTTGCCTTTTTTTACCGTTCACTATTGGTGCATTACAATAAATTAATACTCCCGTTCAAAGGATGCGTTTAATAATCGTGTTCTTGTTGTTCAGCCGGAGGCTAATCCGCCTCTGGCGGAAAAATTGGTTATTTCTGAACCTGGTTAGTGCGGTGTTTTTTGTAGGAGGCATGCAGGCGTGCTGAATTACGCACAGAAATAGTTGAGCGGCATTTGAGGCAGTTGTATAAAGGTAGTGGTTTGCCGTTGAGAACTTCCTGATTACCGATGTATACTAATTCCGGATGATTACACATGAAAATGTCCTTTTAAGAATTTCGAATGTCGATTAAAAAAATATGTAATTTTAATTCGCACTTCGCCACTCTTTAGAGCCTGATAGAAAAGGTGTTTACTATAATATCGGCAAATTTTTAAAATTATTGAAAAATTTTACTGATTTATTCACAAATCCCGTTTTTTCTTGCTTTCTCATTGAGAAGTGATTATTTAGTGCCGCGAAGTGGTTACTGGTTGAATGGCTTTGCCAACCACGGAGTGGTCACTTTGTGAAAGCTTAGGAAGAATATCTAATGTTAAAAATGAATTTTTTTATATTTAATTTGTAATTTGAGTATTAATTTCTTAAATTTTAATTTTAATGAAATTATTGCAATCGTGGTATAAAGATTCTGCTTGCAGTTTTACCACTTAATTATAGTTCATCTTCGCAAAATTACTCGATTAAAGCTTATCGATACATCACATTTTATTGCAGGAGAGGTTATGAATAGATATGTTGTCATTACTGTGCTGGTTGCGTTTGCTCTGGTTTGCCTTGCAAAGGAAGATGGGTATTCTCAAGAGTTGTCGGCTGGCTTAAATTTAGCGCTCTATAATCAGAACGACAATTTGGCTGACGGTGGAGGATATGAAGCATTTGTGAATTTTAAAATCAACAAGTATCCTATCGTTTTAAGATTAATGTTTTGTCAATTCATAGCCCTTCCGATTCCATACCCGTTGCCATTAACTGACAAAGAAACTATGGGTTATTCTTTCGAGCCTGCTTTACTTTTGCGCTTTGACTTCGGTACGCGCCCCGACTTCGGTCCCGTCTTTCAGCCTTATGTCGGTATCGCTTATGGTTTTCATGGATTCCCTGAAACCATAAACTTTGTAGATACTCTTGTAGTAAGAGAGAGTAAAATACAAGACACTAAAAGCCCGGTATTCATTTTTGGTACGAATGTGACTTTCACTCCACGGCTATCGTTAAATTTAAATTGCCGGTATTCAATGATTAAGCCGGATGTGGAGCATAAATTCCATTATAGGGATACCGGAAATATTGTTAAGAAAATGGAAAAACTCGATGATGGTTTAAAAACACTATATTTTTCAATAGGAATTCGGTTTCATATCTTTAAAAATCCACGATTTCGATAATAAGTGTGAATTAAATTAAAGTAGTATCAAAAAGATGTTCGCTCCGCTTTATTTAAGACGGAGCGAATTTTTTTGTGCAGTATTTCGTATGGGAAGTGCTTTATCTGAATAATTCATCCCGAAACTTCGGGACAAAGATCGCAAAGAACACAAAGAAATAATCCCGCTAAGCGGGACAGTACAACAAAAGGTTTACAAACTATTCAGGTTCTTCCAACGTCCTCGAAATTACCTTGCTCTTGAAAGCATCGAGAGAAATCCTCCCCTTGGAATAATCGAGAATATCTTTATATCTGGCTGTGAGCATCAGGTTTACAGCCCCGCTTGTCCCGGCTCTGTATCCGCTCGATGAAAATAGAATTGCTATCTGATTTTCCGGATTCAATTCCCTGATGGTATGCCCGTAGTCGCCGATCACACCGACAAGCACGTCAACGAGTTTTTCAATTTTTCCTTTGTCTTCTTCCGTCCGTTTTTGGGCTAAGGAAAGCTGCTGATCAGTTAACCACCCGAGCCTGAGCCGTGTATTTTCCAGATTCATTTGTTGACTTTCCAGTATTAATTTTTCTAACTCAGTACGATACGTTTCTTGCTGTAATTTTTGAAGTACTTTCAGTGAATCTGCTATTAGCGCGTCCAGTGAATCTGCTTTTGCTTTATCAAATTGCGCATTAAAGGTAATTGTTATATCCCCTATTTCTATTTCAGGTATAGCAGGAGGTTTTATTTCAATATCATATACACCTGATGAGAGAGATATTGCACTGCCGGCATTGACGGTCAACAGTACGCCGTAATCCCTAAGATACGTGCCCTGGATGGATTCGGAGGTAAACGAGGTATTCAGGTGGTCTTCGAGCACTGTTTCGAGTATTCCCCGCAGGATTTTAATATCCTTCTGCATTTTCGGCGTCATGTAGTCTTCGGATTCCGCACCGATCGGAGAGTACAATACCGCTTCTGAAAATTGGTCTAAAGTCATTGCACCTTCCCGGTAGCTGGTAATATCGGATTTCCGCACGCTCATGATAAATGAAAAAGGCTTAAATCCTTCTTCTCTGACAATTGTTGCGCCTCGGGACAAAGTTAACGCCCTATCAAATTCATAAAATAGACTAACATTGCTGCCCGTTGTCGAGGGGTTCACAACCATCGTGATCCAGTCATTCGGTTTCATCTGCTTAATAGCATCGGCATACGAGGAGGCGAAATCGGTCAGTTTTTCACGTATTTTTTTGAAACTTTCTTTAACGGTTTGCCCTTTTTCTGATCTTAAAAAACTTGACGTCGACGTTATCGGAACCATGAAAACGACACCGTAATCTTCAAGGTATGCGCCTTTGACCTTCTGCGGTTTGAAATATTTCAGTTCATCTTCCGATAAAACCATGCTGATAATTTTTTCCATGATTCGCAAATCGCGGTCCATTTTGTCGTAGTCGATCGCCTGCGTTTGCTCTACGGGCTGCAAATAAGACACCTGCTGATCCCATGCTGCCGTCTTATTCTGTTGTGCATTTGCATTTGGCATTGCAAACGCCACAATTAACAAAACGGACGCAATTTTTACTCCTTTTACTGCGCTTGAGGTAAACATAAGCATTCTCCTTTTTGTGTTTAATGATAGTTTCTCGCCCCGAGTACTCGGGGCAAAGACGCAAAGAAAGAAAAATTATAACCTAATAAAACTTTTGTAAATTTTCAATATTCATGTTTGTATCATCAAAAACGTCCCGAGTACTCGGGGCGGCTACCCAGCGATAAAACCTTTATGGTAGCCGCAAACTTTAGTTTGCGATTAAAATTTACAAAAGTTTTGACGTAATTAAAAGAGTTCCTTATTACATTTAAAGTGTATTACATTATTTAATTTTTCACTTTGCATTTTTCATTTTGCATTGATATATCTCTTTGCGTCTTTGCGAGAGATTATTGCTTGGCAATCCTGCTAAACGGGAACAGCAAATACACTTTTCTCTGTTGGTGATAACACCAACAGAGAACTTAAAATGAAAACAACTTAATGACCTGAGTAGTTAAATTGACTTTCGTAAAAATAAAAGCTCCATAATCGGAGCTCTTATTGAATATACCGTATTGAAAAGGTTTGACTATTATTCATAGGCACGAGTATTTATTCTCTCTCTAAATGTTTCTAAATTAATGATGCCCTTTGAATAATCCAGAATGTCCTTGTACTTGGCGGTAAACATCATGCTAATTTCATCCCGTGTAGGACCCCAGTAGCTGTAGGTAGATGAAAAAATAATAGTAACATTCTCCTCCGGCTTCAGTTCGCGGAGAGCCTGTCCATAATCACCGAAAATATTGGCAATGACTTCGATAAGTTCTTTTGTATTTTCGTGATAGTTCTTTGTTCTTTCTATTTCCGACGCCCTGGCTTCTGCTTCTACCAATCGATCAATTGCCACTTTTTGTGCATCGTTAATTTGTTCTTTAAGGACAGCGAGTCTTGCCGCCAGAAAATGTTCCTTGGCGGTTACGGGAGCCATTAAAGTAACTTCGACATCCTGGAGTTCCGGCATATATATTCTAATTGAACTGCCGGCGTTAATAGTGAACAATACTCCATAATCTTTAATATAAGTGCCCAGAAATGAAGTGGAGCTTATACTGGTGTTAAATCTGCTTTCTATCACAGTTTCTAAAATGCTTCCCATAACTTTGATATTACTGTACATTTTTGGTGTGGTATACGGGTCTTCTTCAGCCTTTAAGGACTTAAAACTTACCATATCCTTGAACTGTGTCAGGTTTTGTGCGTAGGTAAGGTCTGACTTGTTTACCGTCATGATAAAAGGAGCCGGCTCAAATATATCAACTCCCTCAGCCTGTGCCCTGGCGAGAAGTAAGTCAATTTCACTTCTTGTCTGGAGAGTGCGGACAAGATATGCATATTCTAATGCAAAATCTGCGGCTGTTGTTCCCGACATATTTGCTACTAATGTAATAACATCATTTGCTCCAAGCTGCTTTATTAATCCACCATAAGAGAAGAGAAAATCTTCCAATTCGTTTCGCAGGGTTTCAAAACTGGCGCGCGCTTTCTCCGCTGATTCACCGCTATAACTGCTGCGGTTAGACATCAGAATCTGGAATACGGCTCCATAGTCGTCCAGATAGGTGCCCTTGACCTGTTGGGTTGTGTAATAGCTTTTAACATCCTGAATAGACAGAAGAGTTTGGATCACATTTTCCATTATCCGTATGTCTCTATCCATCCTTTCATAGTCGATTGCAATTTGTGCACGCAGACCCGGCACAAAAAGCATAAACACGCAGAGAGAAGCTACGATTTTAGTCAATGCTTTCTTTCTCATAATGACCTCCTGTTAATAGTTTTTTATGACTTAATGTTTATTTGTCAATAATTTTGTATTCGTACACGCACATCTCTTCATTATAATCGAATAAATATAACCTGTCTTGAAAAATTCGCATATTATCAAAATTCTGAGGTATTGGAAGTTTCCCAAGCAGTATTCCGTCATTGTTAAAAATTTCAAATTCAAACAAATCAACCGGTTTATCACCTTCCTCTTTCTGTTTCTTGTAAGTGTTTACCCAGATGCGATTTTTATGATCTATACAAATTTCCTTTGAAACACGCGAGAAGGAGGGAGTAGTTATCGTCGCTCCTCCTAATTCCGGAGGATAAGTTATAGTTTTCATTTCTATTTTTACTTTGTAATTTAGTGGTCTGTCTGCCCGAAAAATGAGGTTGCCTTCGTATGAATATTTCTCTATCTTGTTTTGTGCAACAAATGCTACGTATATATTATCATGTTTGTCGAGATTTAATTCAAAAATATTACCGTCAGAGGTAATATCATTATTACCATAATCTTTAAATTCTCCAAATTCTCTTATAAAATTACCATCCATATCGTATATAGAGATTAAACGAATATCTTTTGCTATATCTTTAGACTGTAATATTTTTCCCGCGGGCGTAGGCATGATGATATTTCCTTCTTGTGTTAAACGGAAGTGACTGAGTTTGCCTCGTAATTTTATTCGTTTTATTTCTTTTCCATCGTTTGTCAAAACCAGCACAAAACTTTTGCGCCAGTCACCAACATACAGGTTCTCTTCAGAATCCATTTGCAAACTGAGTGGAGATTCAAATTCACCCGGACCCTGCCCTCTTCTACCAATTGTAGCTAAATATTTACCATTCTTGTCATATTTTTGAATTCTTCTGTTACCGTAATCAAGAATATAAATATTGCCATCTTTGTCTATTGTAATATCATATGGAAGGTAAAGCTGATAATTCTCATCCAATGTTTCTAAATCGCCGATCTTCTGCACGAATTCCAGCGCGACTTTCGGTTCGTTGCCCCACAGCGGAGCATTGTTGTGTACGTACTTTACACCGTCCTTGGTCTCGATGGTGTATGTAGCATCATTCTTACCACAGGAAAACAATAATATAAGTAAAAACAGAATATAAAATGTGTATTTTGATTTCATAATAACATCTTGGCCGATACTTGATACAATATTTAAATTTACTTTAGTTATTTTATTAACCTTGATAATTCATAAATTTTCTTTATAACATTATGCCATGCTTTGTAAGCTCAGAATCTAACTTAAAAAAACCAGATCCTGAACCAAGTTCAGGACGACAGTAGGGGTGGCACACCCAAACTCGTTTGGGGGTGATTGTTGCATTAATTCTAATAATAACAAGAAGTAACATAACAAATAAACAATTTTTTGAATCATTCAAGTTAAATATTCCGCTCAATTATGCCATATTATTATTGAAAAAAAATAGTTTTTGACCTATTTTTTAGTGTATTAAGTGTAATTCTCCCGCGCTGAAAATCCTTGATATCCTTGAATTCCAGAGAAATGATAAGGTTCGTTTCACGCGGAAAGCTCCAGCTTGAACTGCTCGGTGTCATGTACACTGTAACCCTGTCATTCGGGTTAAGCTCTTTTATGGTTCCACCGTAAGTACCCAAAACCTCTAATAACAGATCAATCAGTTCATCTTTTTGCTTTTCAATACTTTTCAACCGTTCCTGCCGTGCAAGCAGTGCGATATTCTGGTCAATAAAACGGTCAGGATTGTCAATTCTTATTGCTATTCCTTTACCGCCTGTTACAAGTGAATCAACCACAAGTGTGCCGGTAGCTACCAGGGTTATACGTGCAGCCGTAGAATAAATTGAACTTGAAGTACTGAGGTTAAACAGCACGCCGTAATCTTTGAGGTAGCTGCCTTGAACAGCAGTTGAACTGATGCTGATTCTATAATAGTCTTCCAGCGACCGTTCTAAAATCCTTCTCATAATCAAAACATCCTCTTTCGTGGCGTTTGTAATATACATTTCGTCGGTTTTGCCGATAGGAGTATATTTTACCACTCTGTTCAATTGTATTCGGGTATCCAGGCTAAGATTCGCTAAATCAGATTTTTTCGCACTCAGAATAAACGGATGCGGCTCGAAGACTTCATTTGCATATAAAGGATCCGTTGTCCTGGAAGTTGTCCAGCGGTTGAGGCTCGCATCATTGGGATATACTATCAAAGAAATTGTTTCATCAGGATTAACCTGATTAATCAGGTAAGCGTAATCAGCATAAAAGTTCGTCAGACTTTCCCGCATTTTATCAAAACTTTCACGGGCTTCCGGTGCCTTAATCCCTCTATAATTGCGGGATGAATATGAGAGCTGGTATATGACGCCGTATCCCTCAAGGTGTGAACCTCTAACATAAGGTGATGTATAGTATTCTTGTATATCATTTCCGGACATTATTGTCTTAAGTACCGTTTCCATGATACCTAATTCACGCTGCATCTGTTCATAATTTATCTCACTTTGACCTGCAATCGATGCTGTCGTAAGTATCAGCAACATAGTAAATGATGCCAGTGAAGATTTAATGTATGACATTTTAAATTATTCCTCCGGTGTTTAAAGTGGTATTGAGTTTCCTGTTATTTTTTGATTTCTCCCTCGGGTTTGATATCCATCCTGATAGCGACTAAAAGGTCTTTGTATAATGCATCTTTTGTATCTTCAATGCTCTGGTCAGTGAAATCATAAAGTGTCTGCAATGACGACCCTACAATATCTAAATCCTGCTGTCGCTGATATTCTATATTCTGCATGTAATTCGCAAGAAACCTGTTAAGTTGCTCAACCTGACGAGATTCCTGGTCAATTAAATTCTCCTGCATAATTTCCAGAATCTGATTTTGAGAAATAAGTAACTTTTCCATCAAAAAATCATCGTTAATAGTGCGGCTTGATTTTCCAAAGATTGAAGTTGAAATTGCTATGGATCCGGTTTCGTTGTCGTATACCGCTGCAAAATTAACGAACGACAATATTAATAATACTGCTGCAAACCCATAAGCTATTTTCCGCAGTGGGCGCCGCTTTAACCATGAAAAAGCGTGCAGTGCGTCCTTGATTTTTTCAGTTAAAGTCGATTTCGCAGCAACAAAAACAATATTCAGATTCGGGTCGGGAACAGCCCATTTTTTCAATACGGTTGAAGTCAGGCTCAGTTCTTTATATGCCCGCTTACAATCATTACAGGACTGCATGTGCCTTTCAAATTGTTTCCGGTTTATTTCATCCAATTCGTTGTAAAAATAATCCAGTAACAAAGTGTTTATCTTATCACATTTCATTAAGTACCTCCTTATCGATATTAAGTTTTTTCAGAATTTTTTGCATTTGTGTTAATCCATAGTACATTCGTGATTTTACGGTATTTACCGGGCAGTTTAAGGATTCCGCTATCTCTGAAAATTTAAAGCCCTCGTACTCTTTCATTATTATGACAATCCTGTGTTCCTCAGAAAGCTGCGCCAGCGTTTTTTTGATAATTTCCACCAAATCCTGTTGGTCTACTTTTTTTGTCGGGTTAACGAGTGCCTCCATCGAGTCCAGGTGATTATTCTTTGCGCCTTTAGATCGCAGTATATCATCATTTAAAGCGGTAAAACGGTTCTTTTTATTGTGCTTAAGTCGGTCCCTACATAAATTAACCGTTATCTGAAAAACCCATGACGAAAACTTCTCCGGATTCTTCAATTTTCTGAGGTTTTTATATGTCTTTATCAGCGCCGACTGGACAATTTCTTTTGCTTCCTCTTCATCCATCAGGTAGCGGTATGCAAAGTTGTAGAGCCGACCCTGCCACCGCCGCACAAGCCGGTTGAAGCCGTCAATGTCCCCCCCTAAAAAGTCCCGGATTAATTCTGAATCCCGTACCAACAGCGTATCTTCTCCTGATCGTTACATATAGTAAGACTGAACAATGACGAAAAAAGTTTTAAAAAAAATGAACCAGAAAAATTAACCGCAGAGACGCAGAGGCAAAAAGAAAGGAATTTATATTTTTCTCGCAAAGCCGCTAAGCCGCAAAGAAAGTATCTTTATTTCTCTCGCAAAGCCGCAAAGTCGCAAAGAAATTTTCAAATATTAGATATGGATCTCAATTGTTTGTTTTTAGTTGACAGTTCTCGATTTTCAAATATAAAAAGGTAGTTATAAATAACCGAAACCTATCTATCTACAATTATTAATCTTTGCGGCTTGGCGGCTTGGCGAGGTATCAAATTATATTTAATCGGGGTCGATTTTTGGAAGCGTCAGGTCGGTTTGTGCCTGGTATTTTCCGCCTTTATCCCTATACGAAATTTTGGCTGCTTCAGTGCTTTCAATAAAAATAACCTGCGCAATGCCTTCATTCGCATAAAGACGAACGGGTAAGGGAGATGTATTGAGAATCGCCATGGTGATGTAGCCTTCCCATTCCGGCTCCAACGGTGTGATATTGGTAACAACCCCGCAGCGGGCGTAGGTTGATTTTCCCATGCAGATACCAAGCACTTTTTGGGGCATTTTGAAATATTCCACGGTGCGCCCCAGGATATAAGAATTTGGCGGAATAAGGCAGGATTCTCCCTTTTTTACTGTAAAAAGCCCGGCATCAAAGGATTTTGGGTCAATAATACCCTCAGCGCCGGGTGCGAGAATGCGGAATTCGTTGGCAATCCTGACATCATATCCATAGGACGATACGCCGTACGATACAACTCCTTTACGTACTTGTTTCCCGGCAAAAGGGCTTATCATATTGTGCTTTTGAGCCATATCGATTATCCATGCATCGTTTTTTATCATGGCTGCCTGCTCCTTATGTGATATTTCTCTCGCAAAGCCGCTAAGCCGCAGAGAAATATTTCTATGAAGAATGAAAATTGAAGAATGCAAAATGCAAAGTGAAGAAAAATATGATACACTTTTTGTATGACAATGAACTTTCTTCATAAATTTGCAATTTACATTTTACATTTTACATTAATTTTTTATTTTTTTCTTTGCGGCTTAGCGGCTTTGCGAGAAAATTCTTTTAATGTTTCAAGGACATTAGCAAAATCTTCGGGGATCGGTGCAGAGAATCGAAGTTTTTCATGAGTGGTTGGGTGTATAAACCCGATTTCTGCTGCGTGCAGTGCCTGGCGCGGCATTAATTTCAAAAGACGCGAAGCTTCTGTGCGTTCGCTTGTTGTTAAATTTGCTAACCGCCGGATTCTTCCCCGGTAGAGAGCATCCCCAAACACCGGATGACCGGTAGAAGCTAAATGCGAGCGGATCTGATGCGTCCGCCCCGTTTTCGGGTAAACATCCAGCAGGGTCAGGTATTCAAATTCCTCACTAATAATATAGCGTGTTTTGCTCTCTTTTCCCCTGATACCGGAGACCATTTTCTTTCTGTCGGATGTACTTCTTGCGATAGATTTTGTAATTTCACCTTCACGTTCAGCGAATCCCCCCCACACTAATGCGCAGTACATTTTCTCAATAGTACGTGTTTCAAATTGAGCTGCAAGATGTCTGTGGCTATGGTCATTTTTGGCGACCAGCATTATCCCGGAAGTACCTTTATCGAGCCGGTGAACGATGCCGGGCTTCAGCACTCCGTTAATGCCGGAGAGGTCACTCAAATGAAAAAGCAGTGCATTGACAAGCGTCCCCGAAACAATCCGTCCGGCGGGATGTACCATCATCCCCGCGGGCTTATTAATAACTGCAAGTTCGTCATCCTGATACATAATATCCAGCGGGATATTCTCCGGCTCTATTGAAAGCTCTACAGGATCCGGAATCGTTATAGTTATTGTGTCACCCGTTGCCACTTTTTGGCTCGGTTTTACTACCAGATTATTATTGCAAAGAACCGATCCACTAATGATAAAATTCTTAATCTGAGAGCGGGATAAATCCGGGAAAGATGATGCTAAAAAGCGGTCAAGTCTTGGAAAATATTCCTGTTTCAATTTCCCAAGTTCTCGGGGGACAAAAATTGTACGTGTTGTCGGCATTATGCTACGGAATTATATACCCGGCAAACCAAAAGGAATTAAATCCGGGAACTTTTTTGGTTATAAATTGTATATATAATTATCCTGAATAATTCATAAATCTTCTAAATTAACGTTATAAGTTGTTAATTTAATAGAAATTACCCCGAGTTCTCGGGGTCATTCTGAACTTGTTTCAGAATCAAGATAATTGTTAAAATATATTAAAAAATGTTAAAAATTACTTGACAAAACCAAGTTTTTTTACAATATTAAATAGGTATTAACGCACGGCCTTACTGTTAAGGTCTAATTATAAGGGCATACTTTATTGTGTGCCCTTTT